>Ga0247763_1001977_pt1 | contig 10953 bp, 10 predicted proteins | sample UWRJL141409B4_FD_179926 | JGI IMG/M metagenome (GOLD analysis project Ga0247763, IMG submission 179926) | Plant litter microbial communities from Arlington Agricultural Research Station in Wisconsin, United States - UWRJ-L141-409B-4 | ecosystem: Environmental > Terrestrial > Plant litter >...
ATACCCGATGCCGACGGTGGCACTGATGAACGGCCATGCCTTCGCGGGGGGGTTGATGTTGGCAATGCATCATGATTGTATTTCCACCCTCCTTTCCTCTCCTTTCCATTCCCCTTCCCCGACCCCTTCACTCCTTTTGTCTTCCCCCTTGCCCTTTCTCTGCCTATTGCTATCCACTTGCCCCAGCTCCTTAAAAGGTGATAGCTAACCCATAAGACCGCATCATGAACCCCACGCGTGGCTTTGCATGTATCAACGAACTCGACTTTGGTGTTCCCCTCAAGGCGGCTATGAGCGCTATTTTCCGCCTCAAGCTCTCCGGCGCCACCTACCGAACCGTCGTCCTCGAAGCACACCGCTTTGACGGGACCGCGGCGCTCGAGTCCGGGATTGTCGATGCGGTTGGCGGGCTGGATGAAGCGTTGGGGTTGATTTCGTCACGGAAATTGGTGGAGAAGCCGCGCACGGGTATCTACGGGTTGATGAAGACAGAGATGTACCGGGAGAGTGTGGCGCTGTTGAGTGAGGAGGGGCATCTCTGTGAGGAGGAGCGGGTTGGGGCTATTTTGGATGCGGAAGAGGAGAGGAAGGAAAAGGGGAGGAAGCGGGTGGAGGAGATCAAGGAAAAGGCGAAGCTGTAGCTCGCCAAAAGCATGCCATGCTGATGTCATACTCTGTTGGTTTTTTTGATGGGGAATTGTATGCTCTTTGGAAAAAAAAATTATTTCCTCTAGGTACCTTTGTCTAGAATCACACAGCTCATACTCGCTCGCGCCAGACCAAAGTCAAATCCCTGAAACCTCCCTACACTAAAACTCCATAAGACAATCGTGGTATTCCTCATTCCGCCAACGTGTATATTGCCCGTGTTTTTCTTTTCAGTAACGCCTTCCCATACCAGCTGTGCCAGACGCAAAACAACAGCAAATCCCAGATCCAACCCTAAGAGAGACACGACCATTGGGATATCCACATCAGACGAGAATGCAGGCTACGATCCGAATCACAAACACCTCATCCAACAAAAACCTATACTGACTCCCTCCCTCACACATTAAAACCAGCTGGTCTGAACCATTTTCGTCATTACTACTCGCTGACATACTCCTCGCCTTCTTCCTTCCTTTCCACCATGTCGTACCCGTTCTCGTTTCCAATTACACCTCTAGGTTGCGTCGAAATCAGACCCATTTCGCCCCGGGTGTCCTTCTGGATCTTGAGGAAATACCTTCTCAAACTCCTTAGTCCCTTCAAAAAGCCACGGTCTGGCTCACTTGGGTATCTCGGCGGGCACGGTTTGTCCTTGACCATGTCGCCTGCCGTGATACAGTTCGCAAAATCAGCCATCTTGAAGTCGATCTCGCGAGGGTTCCTTCTCGTCCGCCGCGGAAGCTCCTCTGTGTCCGTAGCAAAATCGGTCGTCGAATCCTCGACAACACCTTCGGAGTCCTCCGAGTTGTCGCCGTCATAGAACATCAACAGACTCGCCGCATAAAAGCGATAGCCTCGCAATCGGCTTATGATCACCTCGAGCTGGTCCAACTTCTGAAGAACCGTGGGAATGTGCCGCAGGATGCTGGCACGGTCGACCCCGTCGTACAGGAATCGAGTCAGAGCATCCTGAAACTCTTGTCCTTTCTTGAGATCGCGGCCATAGTACTTGTCCTTGAACACATAGCTTTGTGACTTGACGTCCCAGACTTGAAGGCCGCACACCCGGACACCTAGCTCGCGTGACGTCGTCTTGGCGCACTTGCCCTGCTGCGACTTTTGTTTTTTCTGATTGGCATCCACCCCATATTGCCGCGTACCCATCTTGAGATCCATAATACATGGACGCTTCATCCCCGCGGTGAGATCTTCCAAAAGCAAAAAATACTCGACGCGCGAGTCCCTCTGTGTCTGCGCTTCCTTTGGGTTGATTGGCCGGGGGATCTTGAATTCCGAAGTCGGGCTGGGGAGCTCTGAAGCTGCTGAAAATAGAACAGTCGACAAGGCCGTTTCTCTCGCATCGTCTGGAAGAATCTTCTTCGGCGTCTCCGGTCTTTCTGGAAGCTCCTTGCGGGTAGTATCTCGGTCGCGCCCACCCTTGTTGCTCTTGTAGGCGGCATCATCAGCTTCCTCGTAATACTTGAGGTCGCCACGTGAATCCCTGACGTCCTTAGGCTTCCGGCGCAGGCCAGTGCCAGAGTAGCGACGCTTTTTCTTCTGTGCGGGCGATGAGTCTGCGAGGATTTCGGGTTCAGGGGCACTAGTTCCTGTCACATCCTTTGGCGCCTCTTCATCCTCAGATAGCCCGCCCAGACATTCGACATTACCCTGGCTCTGGCTCTGGCTCTGGATCGTGTGGCCATTCACCCGAGGAATGGCCTGCTCCTTTGTGCTATTCGGGGTCTCCGCCACGCCGCGCGACACAGCCAAGTTGGGATCGGAGCCAGTCGGGCGGAGAGCTTGTTGTAGAGCACGCCGCGGCACCGAACGATGGTGAGCCTTTCGGTGTCGGCGGACCGTTATGGGTTGCTTCAAAAAAGCGTCGTTGAAAACTTCGTTGCGCAGTCTCTTGTTAACCGTTGTAGCGCCCCAACTATGTGCCTGGTGGTCTTGCAGGCTCGGACGAACCGGGACATCCCGAATGGCCTCAGAGGTCCCATGTCCATTGTGTTTTGTCTCAGGCACCGATGTTGACGCGCTCCTAAGGCGTCCAGCGAGAATGGGACTGTTTGGGGTGGGCTGGAGAAGGTTGCGTGGCAAGATATGCTGGTTGTCGACAAAGGTGACCGTTGGGACCGCATTTTGGGGCGGTTGGAGTGACTGGCTCACAACTCGATGGTGGCTTGTTGACACCGAGGCGTCTGATGCGTGGTGAGCATCTCCCTCTTCGTCGGCTTTGACGCCACTGTCAATCTGGCCCATAACGCGTTCAACAGCTGCCATTTCGTCGCGCTTGAGTGTAGACTTTCGCCTTGGCTTCTTCTGAAATGTCACGTTCAGAACACCAATGTACCTTGACCCTCGCATGTTAATAACTACTAGCGTCCACGATGATCGTTCCAGGACAGCTCACCTTGGCAAGAATGCGAGTAGGTCGCGGTGATACTTCTCCACTTTCTCATAAAACTCATTCTCCCGGTTGTTCAGCTGCTTGCACACAGCCCTGCGAGAGAAACGCCACAGAGTGGTGTGACCTCCCACTTGGTGCTTGTATGGGATCAGCTCGATAGCCTCGAGTGGTTGCTTCGGCGGCCATTGATGGTCATGGACCAAATCTTCTTGGTACTGAGAAACAGGACGTGAGGGTCTGGGAGGGCGGACGCCGCTTTCACTCTCATCGGCAATTGCAGAACCATCGACTTGAGCGGAGTCTACCTCTGGAGCTACAGGGGAAATATCGGTGCCAGTTTCTGACCGCAATTTTCTCTCAACGTCGACTCTTTCCACCTTGTCATCATCTTCGGGCTCGTCAGCCTTCACAAGCCATGGATGAAAGTCGTCGGCTCGAGACACCGTTCTCGACGGCGGCACCGTTCGGGGCGGCACGCCCGGTGGCGATGCCTCTTCTTCCGACTGCTCGGGCGCTTGATGAGGCAAAAACAATGCCGACGAGATTTTTTCGTCCCCCGACTCTTCTCCATCCTCTACAGCCTCGCAGACCCTCTCAACAACGTCCAATTGCTGCCCTGTTTCCAACGTAGAGTCCAGTGCCGTGCTTCGCGAATCCGACACTTGTCGGTCCGGGCCCATTGGCCGAGTTGAGAGTTCCTTGCTTTTGACATCGAGGACCAGGTCTCTGATGTCCTGTTCCAACGTTACCTCATCAGGGGACGCGCTGATCAAAAGACTGTCGGAAGCGATAGAGCGCAGCCGCCCGAATTTGTCAACTTTCGGTCTCCCATCTTCCACTATTGATACAGGCCGCGCGCCAACCCCTTCGCCGCTCCGAGTGGTTTGTTCGCTTTCAGACAGCTCCGGCGTGGGGGGGAGCTTATCCCTCTGCTGAGCTGCGTGGCGGGTGTCTTTTTTCTTGGTTTTGTCGTCGGGATTACCTTCTTTGAAAAAACGCAGGCTGTGGCTTGCTTTCCGGCTGGCTCGCGCATTGGGCTCAACCCCTGCAATGGCTTCTGTAATTGATTTCTCAACCTGGCCGTCTTCATGACCCGCCCTCTCTCCCGTACTGATCGACCAGGCCTTCTCAGGACCCATTGATAACCGGTGCTCTGCTTTTCGCGCTCTTAAGTCCGAGACAGCTACTGGGTTGTGATCAATGTCGGCGTTTCCACCAAATATCGGTGAGGGTGTCTCAATATTGTGAGAATGAGTGAACGGGTTATGACGATCGTTGGTCCATCTCTCCCGATCAATTTTTTCCACAGAGATACCTTTCCCGCCGCTCTTTGCTAGGTAATTACGGTGGCCACTGAGCATTGAGTTCACTTCTCCCAAGTCCAGTATGTTGTACTGCTTGGAAGGGGGTGTATCAACTGGGCGGTAGGGGTAGACCACAGCCGTGGCGACAGCAGTCGACGAAGGCATTGCGGCGGCGGTACCTCGGGGGGGAGCCCGCGGCGTCAGGGAGTCGCCGTCGCTCGGGGGAGAAGAGGCATTGTGCGTGTTCGGATCGTCAGAGTCTCGAACTGAAGAATGCGGCTCGACTGCCGGCGCAGAAGGAGGTGGAGGGTGTGGTGTCTTGGTGTGTGATGCTAGCTCTGGGCGGGTCGAAGGGGGTTGAATGCCACGAGCTGTAGCAAGAGCCTGTGTCAGCAATGACGGACCATGAGGTCTGGCGAGGACGGCGGGGCCGCGGTGGTATTTAATCTGATCGCCCGAGGACGGGAGGGCCTGGGGGGCAGAGGTGGCAGATATGGTAGAGACGGCAGAGGCGGGACAGCCTAACTGCACTGGTGCTACCGGCGGGACAGGGACGCGAGGAACGTCCTGCGCCCCTGTTGAACAGGGAGGGAGTGGCTGATCTGGGCTGGAGTGGGTGGCAGGAGGACTCGCAGAAACCATGTCGCCATCCAGTCGACATGGGCTCGCAGGGCTCACCAGTGCAGCAACAGGTGCGGCATTTTCGGAAGAGTAATGCGGGTTGGACATGAGGAGAACATCTGGCGGATTGCTGGGAAATTGAAAATCGCAGCGCAGGAGCTGGTCGGGAGTTGTCGGCGACCTGGAGTGGCAGACGACTCGGTTTCCCGAACGCAATCTTGGCCAAGGCAGAAAAAAAATGTTAATTTTCCTCCTAATTTTTTTAAACCGTGGGCCGAGCCCCAAGAGCTACTTCATGCAAGCCAATAACGCTGGAGGGTGGCCGGGAAGGATGGTGGAAGTAACACGGCGTCGGGCTGAGGTGCTTGGTTCGAGCATTTGAGATAAGAAAAGTAGGTGAGGAATTGCTCTTCGGCTGGATGTGAGTAACTAATGATACTGCGCTCCCTGGGCCTCTGACGCAAGCACGGGAAAAGTGGCTACTCGCAGCTGTTCGTGTTTGTGCGGTGGGGCCTTGTTGGCCCGGTTGAGCCTTGGGAAAATGCGCTTGTCTGCTGAGGACAAAGAGGGGTGCTTTCAGTGGATCAACCAAGGATCACGAGTATCGAACACTCCCAGATAGAACCTGCCGGCCGATTCTCGTTCCTTCCCAACCTGGAGTTCGCAGGCCATTCGGGGGTGCTTTTGACAAACAAAAATAGGGAGGCTTCGCACGCGGACTTGTTGAACGATTTGCTATGACAATGATAACAGATGGCCGACATAGGACCTCCTGATACGGTGAGCGCAGGACTCCGAGATACATCGATGATGTCGCGGTCCTCATAATGGCTATTCTTGGCAGGCTGAAGTGCCTGGCCCTACTAGAGCTAAGGCACCACCATCCCAGCTAATGCAACTCGGCAATGCTGCATCAAACACCACATCACTCACAAGGTTTCCTCGTGGCAGCATTTGATTACACTTGATAACAGGGTTAGAGCATGTTGAGTCCGCCGTCGGAGCCAGCTCACATCATTCCTCGACCAATGTCCAACCTGCACGACGTTGCAAGACTGCTCACCTGGAAGCCGACATGCTGTTACGCAACCAATTCACCCCAGGGACAAGATCACATTACCCTGATCTCGGTGTTGGCACAACGTTCCGTCAAAGCAGTTCTCCCATTGGAACACTATTCGGGAGCTGGACACCGCGTGACTTGTCTGGAAGTCGTCGCAGTTGCACTTTGACAAAGCGGACCGAGAGCTGCCAATCACAAGCATCCTTGCTGGGACGGCAAGCCGGCAGCCCGCCCTTGGCACGTTCAACGGTCCGAGTTCGCAGCTTTGTTATCACGACTGATAGATAGATGGCTGAGGTCCCTCCCTTCCCCTCCACAGTCACAACGCCGCCTTCCTTGTGCCTACGCAACTGTGATAGCAAAACACGTCAACATCGGCCAAGTTGGGCCACAACAGCCAACCCCCGCCTCCAGAATCGACAGCACGGCTCATCTAGCTCCATTTCATTTATTAACCATCTGCTGACTCGAGAGGCCAAGAGAAAAGCGCCAATTACCACAAATCGTCCGATCGCCTATGGGTAGTTTGAGGTGCAATTGCCGTTTCGTTTGCCTCGCCAGAGCCTGCCCAGGGTCGTGCTCTTGCGTGCCCTGCCAGGAGAAGAGACCGCTCCTGCAGTGTCTTGCAACCCGAGCTGTCGACCGCCAATCATGCCGGAACGTGCTCATGGCTGACTCCTCACAGACCAGTTCTTCGGTCGGACCCTGCCATCGCCATCGTTGCATCCATGAACACCCTGCGCTCTCCGCATCTACCGCGCTTTCCTCTGTCCAAAATCTAGAATATGCAACACGGGACGCATTCAACTGACACCCCCTCGCCCGTTCCCGCTCAGTCCCAAGACAGAAACTCTGTATCTTAAACCCGTGATAGACATCGTCGAGTTTCACCGAACAAGGGAGGACTGACCAGCATTCATGTCCATGATCTGGCTGGGTATCAACCGTCTTACCCAGCGCTCTGACGAGCCTCCCACTATCGTGTTGGTTCGCAGATCGCCAGTGATTCTAACGCGCCCAGTGATCTTTCTCCTGTTTTTGCAGATACTCCATACTGTGTAATGGAATCTTACGTGCTCTTCTTGCTGACCGATCAGGAACAGGAATTTAGGCACGTTTCTTTTTTCTTTTTTCCCTGCTCGTTTCGGCAGTCGGATTACGGTTGTTGACTGGGCGGAAACTCGGTGAATGGAAGTCGAGCTACCATTGGTGATGGATGCGGCTCTTATTGGAACGCCACCTACGCTATCTTGGGAAATGGGGGCCGACATGTAGTTTCATGTCGCAAGCCATCTCTAGACATTGTGTGCACCCAACTGCTCCATCCCGCGTGGTTGCCCTACAGGACCTTCGACCCTGGTTAGACCGAACACAACAGCTGAGCCGTTACAACCCAAACCCTGAAAGGTTGTTAGCGCAGGACGTCCGTGCAATATTTGGACAACTAGGAAACCATCTGCGAAGGGTCTCGCCAGAATATTAAGGCCTTAACTTTAACAACAGAGGCCTTCAACTTTGTATCAAGACCTTGAAAATCTTTTATCGAAGGCTGAAGTTTCTATTATCAAACCTTGGGGAGGAAAAAAAGAGAAGATGCCCAGGCAGGTTGACCCGTAGGCCGCCCTCAAGCCGTGAAGTACCATGCGAACAGTCTCTCAGTGGTTGGACTGTATGCACCCATCCTTGGCTGATGATGCCATGCAATGGCACATCCAATGGTTCTCCCATGTGCTTTGCGCTATACAGGGAAACACCGTTTTGGAGTATAGGGTCACATTATCTGCGAGTGAGACAGTTCAAGACCTCCGGGTAGCTGTCGTTTTGACCATGACTAGTCACACAATGAGCATTTCATGTACCAACCTCATGCTCGGTGAGATTGCCGGTGAGATGTCGACCAAAATACCTCGTATACCTAAGGTGCCTCGAGAATGTGTATACAACATGGGAGAGAGTATGTGTATTTCATCCTATCTATGCCTAACTCCTATTTAGGTACTTAGCCCATTAACCAAGTACGGATGATCGATGACAAGATCAACATTGATGGTATCTTCTTGTTACCGAGATTTCCCACCCACCCCGTAATCCGCTGTATTATGTTATGCACTGGTCCTTTTTTCTTTTCTTGCTTTCTTTTTTTTTTTTTTTTTTTTTTTTGGGCGGGTTGGTATCTGGGCCGGATTTGTTGTGCTCCGGTACATGTACTGCATTATTCTGCTATGGTTTCTTCTGGCCCGTTTGTTCTTCTTTCTGGCGGAGGGCAAGGTTGAGTGGGTGATTACGGGATACAGATAGGTTTGAACTGGCACATCTGTCAGCTGAGCATAGATGGATTCTGTATGTCCTGAAGATGCAACCCCCCCTTCTTTATGCCGATCCTAGGCTCTCTCTCGTGGACCAAATACCTCTGCGTCACCGGTATGGACAGACTCGTAACTCGTAACTCAGGTCTCCTACAAGTAGGAAAGCATCTAGCTACCTTGCTTGAGTATATGTTACTTCCGAACGAGTGCGAGTCTTGCCCCAAGGTGCTTGATTTCAAATGAATCCCGGTCCTAGCTTAATATAAGCGGTTGGAACCCAGAGAGAATCGGCTTGCAACGCACCGCCATCTCGGTTTTATCCATGCTAAATCTCTCCAGGTGTACGTACCATACTCACCCCTTTCCGAGCCTGAGAAACCCTCGGATCTCGGGATTCAGTGTATAATATTCACACGCCAGCTTCTTGTCCATCCATATTACTAGTATCACCAAGCCAATTGTGTCAAGGCGCCTTGATATTTCCACCGGTTGGTTTCTAAATACTCCGATTCCAAAATATTTCTTTGGCAAACGAATCGACTCCCACAAGGGAAAGCTCAAGTGAAAAACATAACTGCCCGTATCGTCTCGCTGGACATGAGCATTCGGTATCTCTCTTCCCTCGTCGTAATAGCAATGCCATCAATCCATCCATTCGTCTACCCATCCATCCCATCATTAGTAATTTCAAGCCAAGAGACCCGCTCCCCAATAATAAGTAATACATGCTGTAGTCTCTCTCTCCCTCTGTAGCTATTTGAGACGTAGATAAACCACCCTCCCTAACTGGCTAGTCCCAAACTCCAACGTCCATGAGGCCAGCCGCCCCGGACATGCTGTGGAACCCGTTTTCCCGTTCCTCGGCTTCCCTCTCCGCCCTTGCCTTTGCCAGTTCTTTGTCCACGTCCCAGGTGTTGAGAAAGGAATCCAGGTTCTCCAAAACTGCCGAGACATCATCCACGCTCCCCTGAGATTCAGCATAATCAGCGTTATCGTCTAGGTATTCCTCGGTCTGGATCGGAGCCTGCGTGTTTGCCGCCATTTCGGCCTCCTCCGCAGCTGCGATCTCGGCATCCATGAATTCCGACCAGGCAGCGCCGCCGGCAGTCTGCTGTATCATATTGTCTCCGTGCCTCTTCGTCTCCTCGGCTTGTTGGACGTCCCCATCTGCCCTGATAAAAGCTTCGGCCATGGCGTCCGCTGCAGGACTTGGGCAGACCTGCTGCGACTCGCTCGGAAGTAGCTGCACGCCCCTGCCCACTCTCAGCATTGGTGTTTCACAAATGCCGCTTACCCGCCTCTGCGGAGCACCTCTGCGGGCGCGATTTGCCATTACAGTGGCGAAGTGCTTGCCAAATTTTTGATTTTCTTTTGGTAGCTCTTCTGGCCCAACTAGGCTCGACGGAGGGGGCGATGAAGCGCGAGACCGCTGAGTCGACTTGATCTTTGGTAAAGATGTCGTGATCGTGATGGTTCCTGGTGAGGAGACAAGGATCCCGGGTTCAGCTTGAGCTTTGGGGCTAGAAGTGATATCGTCTCGTAGTGCCCACGAAACACGTTTTGCCTCCTTGGGCCGCTTCGCAATCCTCCTTTGCGAAAGACATGAAGTAAGCGAGCTGCGCGGTGAGCGTTGGTCACGTCGTCGGCGAGAGGTCTTAGTCCAGGGATTGGACACGACTGCGTTGTTGAGAACCTGTGTGCTGGGCAGGCGACCGTTGCTGTTGGTAGGCCCCAGTGGCGTGCGCTTGGATGGTGAAGGAGTTATAAATTCCCGGAAAGACTTGATGGACAACGAGACTTCTGGGGTGGGAAGGGTCAAGTTGCGCCGTTCTGGGGTCGCTGGCGGAAAAAGTGCACTCGGAATTTCAATATCCTGGTCAGCAAAGGATTCTTGGTATGTGAAGTCAACTAGAGTGGCTTCCGGCTGACAAGAGCCGACTGGAGGAGAGGATTGAATCTTTAGATCCCTCAGGTTGACAAATGCAAAGGACTGTGAGTTTTCCCTTGCCTGGGGACTCTGCTGGCTCATGAAGTTGAGTGCTTGGTGAGCCACAAGCGTTAGGCTTGCGGATTCGGCTGGAGGCTGAGATGTTCCATTGAACGTGACTAAGGGAGGAAGAGTAGTTTCAGCAGCTATCGTCCATAAATTTTGCGGCTTGGATTCATCACCATGGTCCTCATGTGGCCGTTGGATTGAATCACGGGCCTGAGTTAGAGCCATCTTGGGCTGCTCGGTTGGGACGAGTGGCGGCGCGGTTTCTTTTGCCCAAGGACTTTGCTGGTCTTGGTCGCATCTCTGCGACGTGGGCTTCGTCAAGGTTTCCGAGATGACTCCGGATAATCCGTTGCGATTAGTGGTTCTTAAATCATTGTCCGCTTTGTCTTCGTATTCATTCCTTTGGGCCTCGCTCTTGCCTTTCACCTCGGCGGTGTCTGAAGCCCGGTTGTCTAGGTGTGAGACAGCCTCTAAAACTGGGGCAGCCTCTAACACTGGGGCAGCCTCTAACACTGGGGCAGCCTCTAACACTGGGGCAGCCTCTAACACTGGGGCAGCCTCTAACACTGGGGCAGCCTCTAACACTGGCGCAGCCTCTAACA
>Ga0247763_1001979_pt1 | contig 10949 bp, 16 predicted proteins | sample UWRJL141409B4_FD_179926 | JGI IMG/M metagenome (GOLD analysis project Ga0247763, IMG submission 179926) | Plant litter microbial communities from Arlington Agricultural Research Station in Wisconsin, United States - UWRJ-L141-409B-4 | ecosystem: Environmental > Terrestrial > Plant litter >...
ATATTTTTTTATTTTTTTTTGAGAAAAAGGGATAATTCAACTTGGGCGCAAGGGGATCAGCGAGAGTGTTAAATGGCAAGTTTTTTCTCTGGCTTTTGACTGTGGTGGCGGCGGCGGTGGTGGTGGTGGTGGTGCGTGGTGATACGAGGACCCAAAACTGGGTCCTCGCAACTCCACGGCCATTTCGGACCGTGGCAACTGTAGCCAAGACAGCCCATAACTGTGACCCCCTCGCTCAGTCTAGCTCAGTCTGGCTTGGGCCAAGGCGGCAACCGCTCAGTTCCGAAGAAGGAAAGGGAAATTCATGGTGTCGATTTTGGGGTCGTGAACTGGCTGTTTCCGAGGTCGGCAACGGGGCAAGCATTGCTGAAACAAAAGGGTATATCAACACGAGCCCCAGGCCCCGGCTGCTACTCCAGGAGTACAAGTCGGTGGCACCAAGGAGGGAAATGGGTCTCAAGCGATTATAAAAACACCTGGACGCTACTCTTCGCCCTCTTCAGCCAAAGAGTAATCGTCAAAAGTACCTTGGGTCCACAAGTAATTGAACTCGTTGTATTTTGACTGTTCTGTCTGATCTCTGGCTTGCTGCCAAAGCCAGAAAACCCTCTTTTTTAGACCTGTTGCTCGAACCAACCTGTGGCAGTACAGTGGCTCAGTGGTTGGATTTTTGCTGTGCAAGGCACCGACACATCATGTCAGAAAAATAATGGGGTTTCCCCCGACTGATTTTATTGCTCTCCGTTCTTCCCCCTAATTCCTGGCCTTGCCAGAGAGCCTCTATTATAGTAGTGAATGGTGGCAATTTTGGTGGCAAATAGTGGCTCTGGCTAGATGAACTGACCTGAGCTCCTTTCAGCTCGGATGCCCACACCGACTTAGTTCCGTTGAGCTCCATTCAGCTTAGATGGCCATACCACTGCGTGGTGTTCTGGCACTGTGTGACCAGAACATTTTCTTTCTGACACATCAAGCTGACCTGGGTTCAACCCAACGACAAAACCACTTCTTTCTGATAGCCAAATGCAAAGGCCCGCACGCCAGCATGAGTTTACCTTTCAGAAGGCGAATTTCCAATCCAGGGTTAACATAGCCATTCACTAAAAAAAAAAAAACTACTCGCGGCTGGTATAAGTCCAGCTAGTAGAACAATCAGGGTGACCACCCAGGGAGAGCCGCAGCAGTAGTGCTTTCTACACTCGTATACCGTACGGGCTCCAGGCCTCGTTTTGACACGGAAAAAGTTGAGTTCCTTATCACCCGTGCAAGACGTATTTCCGCCGGCAGGCTCGTCCAATCTTGTGGGAGAGTTCCCTACTCCTGACACAAGACGTCCCTGCCTACTCGCTCGTCTGCCCTATGGAGAACTAGATATAATGATCTGGTTTTGCTTTCGGTACGTCCTGGCACTTAGAATCCAATCACTCCGCATAACTAAGCCCCGGTGAAGCACCTTATTCGCTTACCAGTACCTGCTCAATCCCTAGATGACGGCATGCAGCCATCATCCCCTCGGTGGATCTTCAATCCGGTGCTGAAAAAACGGCGCCTTCTTGTAAGTAGGAAATTGTGAATGTTATGCGCTGCAATCTAGTGAATTTGGTCTTTAACTGGACCGAAGTGTCAAACACGGGTACCTAAGCTAAAGCCCTTATAGTAGAACATCTGCCATGTCAGAATGGCGACTATTACCGCCGTACCATCCGGAAGTTCCACACTTCAGTGACACCAACGAGGACGATTATAAAGTTGAGGACCATCTCGCCTTGCCCCGAAGCATGTTCGTCTCGAAAACAGCGCGAAGTGGCGTACTAGCCCTAGAGCGATGCATTGACTACAGGGTTTTGGTGCACATTCACATCAAGAGCCTCTCAAAACACTTCCGACGCCGCCCAGAAGTCCTGCCAAAGCTTCCCCAATATAGCTTTTGATATAGAGTGTTAATGGAATGCCTCGCCACATACAGCTGCCGAGTAGCATTTAGTAGTGCAATAGACCTTGAACCAAAGACACCTGCGGACGGGAACTCGGCGACATTGATGGTTAGGAAGCTCGCTATGAAAGATAACGGTAGCTGACGAGAATATAAGTTCAGCTCGAGACCCCGGGCGCAACAGGGGCCGTGTGGAACTCACAAAAACAATTATCGCAACAGTGAAGTACATGATGGTTTTTCCCTGCCTCTCAGTTTCTGCGTAGATGCTCAGGAGTGACTGCTTGTGCTTTAAATCCAGAAGCTGCTCAATCTGAATGGCAAGGCTGCGTTAGTTACGAGTTACCACAATAAACATCGAAGAGAAGAATCAACGCTGCAAACCTACCGCGGAAGCTGCCCTGTAAGCGAAATCATCCAGCCGGTCGATTTCGTTCAGGGATTTGTCGACTATATACTAATCAGGAATGAATGACGAGCAAACTCCTCAGTGTCACCGCCATAGATCAAGCGGTGCATTTCCTCCACCACTCCTTTTTTTCTATGTCAAGAAAACATCAGTTAATGGTGTCAGCTTTAGCGCAAGTGGCTAACTTTGTGAGGATACACGGGGACCGCTATTTGATTTTCCGAGAGGGGTAAATGAATTTAACAGGGGAATAGGCTGCACGGGTTGGCACGTACGAGAATGAAGCAACACAGTCATGATGCTGAGTTCATCACGGATATCCTTGATATCACCCAGGTCGCGAATTTCGTCTTTGATATTCGAGCTCTCGGATTTCTGCATGGAAGTAGCATCCTGGTTCTTCCGGAACTTGATGTGTATCGTTCGGCATCTCTGTCCAACTTCAGACAGCATTAGGAGTGCAGCTGGGAAGCAACTAAAGGGGGTTCAGAATCATACGTACAATTTGTGCAATAGAGGAAGTGTAGATTTCCAGGAACTGTAAGCTTTTGTTCCAGCTGCTTTTCGGCTCCAGATATATCTTCGAGCACTCGCTTGCAATTACCTCTGCAAGGAGGTTGAAAGATTTTTTTCTTCAGCTTCGAAAACGTCTAGAAGATGTTGGATACGAGCGCCGTAGTATTTCCCGGATTTTTCCCTAACGCTCCTCTGTGGAAATGCGGTGATAACAGTCGAGGGCGACGTGCCACAGGGTGGCAACACCCACATCCACAACTGATCGACCATGGTAATAATCTCGTTAGGCGCCACAGTGTCGTCCTCGGGCCTAAAATAGCGCATGGGAGTCTGGTCTTTGTCGCGGCAGCTAGTGTTCGGAAGGCTATGGTAATAGTACTAATCCAGTGTCCGTCGGCAGTGAAGGGGAGAGTTGTGCTCGAGATAGGTGGAGAGGATCTCTTTGTCTGCGCGCTAAGGGGATTTTCACCTGTCCGCTTTCCCTTTTCCTCTTCGGGGATACCCGAATCCCCGGACGGCTTCATCTTTTTCTTATCACCAATTATGGCCTCCAGTGTCTGGAAATCTTCCGCCCTTTCCCAGTGTAAGTACGGCATCTATGAGTAGTTAGCTTTTGCCGCTCAGCAGCCAGAACTGGTATACTCGCGAACAATACAAAACCACGGTGGCCCTCTGGCAAATCCTCCAGAAACGTTACATTGCGCCGTTCCGCTTTGATTGTCTCGTCTGTTGGACTCGATGTTAGCCGTTGATCGGACTCTGCCATCATCCGGTCAGGTTTCTTGCCTTTCTAGAGTGCGCTACATAATAGCAGTCTATGTCAGCTCACCATAGTTACGTACAAAGCAGACGGGAAGAGGCGCGAAAAACACACGTAAGTGGAGCGGATGGCATCCCGGTTGCATAAAGCGGGCGTGGAAGTTTTGGGGTTCGGTGGGGAGGTGCAGCTGATGGAGCCAGAGATGCGGTCTGAGGACAAACTCAGTGTTCCAAATCTGCCCGTTCTCCTCTTCGCAGTCTTTATAGTGATTAGACACCAGAACCTAGAGAGATGTTAGCATTCACATCCTATGTGAGAGGGGGTAGAGAGCCTCCTAAAGACGGTTCTTGACAACAGATAGGTACAATCGAACACTTGCCTCAACCCATCTCATCTTCAGCACACATAGCTGTCAGCCTTACACCAAATCCAGATTGGTAGGTAAAACTTACGTTATTCGCCGGTAGATGTAGCCACTTGCATACAGTGTCCCCCCGTTCGTCGCGACCTCCACCAGAGAGAAGGTCGTGGACGGTAATATGGAAGCTCGCCAAACACAACCGACCGAAGCGGAACACGTAGACACTGGAAAACCCCTCGCACGGGTGGAAGAACGTGAAGGCCATTTTGTCTTTGATGTATTTTGTCAATGCTGCGTCATCGCCTGCTACGGCATCACCCGGTCCGAGTTCCACAGCGCCGTAGGTGTCCTTGAGGGTCGGTGCGGATATCATGCGGCGAAGGTAACGGATGTGTGCTCTGTAGATGTCAAAGTCGATCGGGTTGGGCTTCGGTAGTCCAGCACGGGTTGGGCAAGGGGATCTGTCGGGTCGAGGCGCACGGTGCCTCGGCTGAGGGTGTGGAGGTTGATGGCGTTGGCGGTGGTGCAGGTAGCGAAGCCGCTTTCGAGGCTGGGGGCCGACGGATTCTCGAGGAGGGCGGCGAGGGCGAGCAGTTGGGATTTGTAGCCGGAGTAGAGGGAGGAGATTGTATCCGATGCGTAGGGGGGGGGGAGGTAGGAAGCGAAGGAACCGTTTTCCGCCATGGCGCGGATTTCGGTAGTGATGTCGGGGTAGTTGATGGTTATGTTAGGAAGGGGCACGAAGATGGCGCTGTTGGACATGGATAGGGTGTACGGGCCTTGGGGCTGGGAGTTTGTCGAAATCGGATGCTGCTTGGGCGGCAAAGGTCGTGTTGCGCATGTCGGCTGGCATGGGGTAGAACTCGCCCGGCTTGGTGTCTGCGAGTGTTGTAAGTGGGGGGCTAGTATCTCACATCATCATTTCTGTTGCGCTGAACAGAGCCAAGCTGCCAAGAGTAGCACTTATAGTTCCACGCCACACTAGCTCCGGAATGATCCTGGAGATTCGCTCCGACGCCCGGGAGGTCGAGTACCACAGGAATACCGTACCTTTGGAGAACCGACGCCGGCCCAATGCCACTCCGCTGCAGAACCGTCGTCGTGTTGAAGACTCCGGCGGAGAGTATCACCTCGGTCTTGGCTGTCACATTGAACAGTGGACCCGGGCTCCTTCCACTTCCATCGTCAACGGCCCTAACCTCAACGCGTGGTGGTCCGGATGTGATTCCGTCGGGATACACGATCCTCACCACCTAGTGACTGGTCAGCAGGTCGTAGTGTTCTCTTGGAGCTCCGGTCGTACTGCCGCCGGTGACATTTGCGAAGTGGCCTATCCCGGCGTGGGAACGTCTTGACGTCAGGGGGTGTTCCGAGATAGGAACCCAACAGAGCCCCGCTTTATCGCCGCTGGCGCATTCATTGTTCGTCCAGATCCCTATCTCGGACCAAGCGTCTCTAGCAAGGCGGTGGTCGGCCCATAGAAACGCGGGAAAGGAGGAATAGATGGGCGTGGTCCCCCCGTATGCCGACATATTCCAGGTAAACCCGTACTTCTCGACCATAGCGGGGGGTGGTGGCGTGAAAGTGACAGCCTTTTTGAAGTCATATTCGGGGCGGAGTTCCTCGGATGACAAGATGTGACGTTGAGCGCGGGCCACAACTGCCAGTGAGGCGGCAAGTAGCATCTGATGGAAACATGAAGCTAGGGGGTGCCCATGTTGGTGATCTTCGGAAGGAGAACAGAGTGGAAATCGACCCCACTAAACCCGAGGAGGATGGAAATCTCAGTGGGACTAACCTCTCGGGATGCCTCGCCTACATGTACAAAAGCTTATTTCTGTCCGGTCTATCCTGGTACCCTGCGGCACTTCGCGTGGGCTTCCCCGCGCTATCGTGACATCCCGGCCTGCTTACTGCACGGTACCAAACCGCATCCACGGCAAGCCGAGTCCAGGCTTAATACTTCGGCAAGTTTCCGCCCGAGCCTCATTACCCGAGACCACTCAAGCTGTCGTAGAAGCTTCTAACGGGAATTGCACTTGATTGGGGTAAATGCCAGGGGGGGGGGGCTTCAGAACGAACGCCTAATGGGGGGCCAATTACCCATCTCAATGGCGCCAAATGTTCCTCCCGACCTTGAACATATCGACTGCGGACGCGACATCATCGGTGACATTCCAATTTGCGATGATCATATTGGTAGGTAGTACTGGATATTAAGTCTAGATCCCCGTAGCATACACAAACCAAATCCCCTGCAGCGCGAGAGCATATCCGTCACCCCTTCAAATTCCCGGTAATAGTCCGCACACCCGAAACAATATCTGCTACTTTCTCGACACCCAAAGACCGCGACTTGAAGTACCAGATAACCCAGCTAAACACCTTCATGCCCATGGCCTGGCCCGCGCCCGTGTTCTTGCCGATGCTCACGCCGAGCATGAAGCTTTCGCCAGGCTTGTAGTCCTCTATCGCCGCCTCCTCGCTGGTGAAGTAGGCTTGCAGTGCCTTTGCTAGATAGTGCGTCTGGGCGTCGGTGGAGATGGCCCGCGTGTCCTCCAGGTTGCCCGCATCGCCAATGACGAAGACATTATCTTACCCCTCGGCACGCAGCCGTGTCGTCTGTTTGATCTGCCCCGACGGCGCCAGCAGGTGCGCAGGGACAAACTCCGTGTTTGGCTTGACGCCAAAGGCGGGCAGGTACACGTCCGCTACGACCGTCTGTGTCTTGCCGTCCGTAGACGTGAGCTCGAGCGTCGTCTGGCCACCCACCGATGCCGCCGCCGCCGTCACGCGCGTGTTCGGTACGATCCGGACCTTGAGCTTCGCCAGGGCATCGCTGACGGCTTTGCGGACGTTGGGCTTCGCCGGCGGCGCGAGGGGCAGCTGATCAGGAATCACGTAGATGACTTCTTTGCTGCCCCCGGCGGAAAGCTCGCCGAGCTCTCCCGCGATCTCGACACCCGTAGCGCCGGCGCCGGCCACGACGATGGTCTTGGCCTCATCGATCTTGTGCTTGAGGTCGTGCAGGACCTTCTTGGTGTTTTCGGTCGACCCGAGCGCCTTCCATGGCATGCCCTGCGCATCCTTGGAGCCCGTGGCCACCACCACGGCGTCGTAGGCGATTTCACGACTGCCGCCGTCGGCGAGAGATACCACAACTGAGTTGCGGTCTGGGTCGAGTGTCGAGGCCTTGCCGTGGACCAACTCAAACTTGTCGCCGTAGCTGGCAAAGGCTGGGGCGAGGGGCTGGAAGAGCTGGTCGGTGAAGTCTTCCGAGAGGATGGCGCGGGGCGACGCGAGGCTCCAGTAAAAGTGTGTGTCGGGACTGACGAGGATGACGCGGAGGCTGGGGGCTTTTGGAGAAGTGAATCGTAGCACGTGGTGGGCGAGGGGGACGCCACCGATCCCGGCGCCGAGGACCACGAGGGTTCTTGGAGGGTTCTTGGAGGCCATCGCTGCGTTTTGCATGGGAGAGGTTGGAGTTGGCGGTTCATGAGTGACGAGATATGACGAGAGCTGCGCACGATGTTATATGTCTGCAATGATCGTGCCTAGGATATGTGTGGGCCTAGACAACAATAGAATGTGTTGAGCAGAGCCTTGCGTGACGGAAACTTTCCTGGACGCTGCGGTCGGGCGCAACAGTGAAATGGTATTCGGGACGGGATTCGGGATGGAGTTCTCAGCCGATCCGACTAATTCGGTGACATTTCCATTGGTAGCAGCGGTTGTCTCATTAATAATCGCGCCCATTTCGAGTTCCTGGTATTGGGAGGGATTTCGAGGTAGCACCGTGCTGAACTCGATGCGGCACCGCGCGGAAGCTCCTGTCCAGCGTGGAAAGATAATGGGCGAACTTGGAGGACCGCCAATGGGCATCGTTACCGCGGGGAAAACTGGGTCCTTTCCCGCACGCACGCACGGGAGTTTGGTGGCCCGAAGGAATGCCTGTGATTGGCCTCTCGCCTTTTCTCACCATGAACTTCACAGAGTCGAAGAAACGCCACCTCCCTCGAACCCTTCCTGTCAAATGGGCCGGCCTTGCTCAGGGCGGTGTATTATTTATTAGTGGTGTGTTTTCTTGTAAGCTCTTTCCCAGGCTAATCCTTCCTCCCCGCCATTTATGAGGGCTGTACAAGCCACAATTCAAACACAGCACAGTACCTACTTAGCACCAGGCTCTGACTGTTCCCATGTCTCGTTGCTATGACGCCTTCTGTACTAAGACACGAAAGAAGCGGCGCCGACAGTGCCCTCACCCTAGCACAGCTAGATCAAGTGAACACTGAACAAAATGTCACAGGCTTCGTAGTGGAACGGGCTTCGCAGTGAAGTGGCTGTCTACCTTTTTTTTTTTCATAGCCGCGGTGATCAAAGCGGGGAGAAACGGTTCACAGGGGTGCTTAGGGTTAAGGTTAAGCGAGGATGGTAGGTAGGTTGTTCAGATCCCGGAACTTGTATAAAGAACTCGGATTCTGAGTGAACTCGGACTCTGAGTACAGTCAGGCCGGTATGCATGATTCAATGCTCAAGCAATGCACTCACAAGGGTTCAGGGTAAGCTACCCCGCAATTGCCGACGAATTGTTCCAGCACGCACCGACAATCTTCGGCGGCGGGGAAAGGAGGGGGGATCGTGGATCAACGTTCTTGCACAAGATCATTGAGCTTTTTGGCCATCAGAGCCATCCAGCAGCTACTCAAGTTTCTCGCTACAAAGGAGCTCAAATGGACTCTTACGCGCTCCTGACTCCCTCGAATCTCCTTGGTGTTCTCGTCCTCTGGCTGGTCGCCACGGTTCTGTACCGAAGGCTCCTTCACCCGCTGGCAGGAGTTCCTGGTCCATTTCTCGCGGCGATAACTCCACTATACGGCTTCTATTTCAACGCTGTGAAGGGCGGCCAATTCTATCTCGAGATTGAGAGGTCGCACAGGGTATATGGTCTGCTGACCTAAATCTCATTGACCCTGTCTCATTATTGCCCCTTGGGTAGGCTTGCCTCTATCGTGTCCCAGCGTTACTGACAAAACCCAAAGGCCCGATCGTACGAATCGCGCCGAATGAGGCCCACCTCTGTGACCGAGCAAACTACGATGCTATTTACAGCATTGGGAGCAAATTCACCAAGGACGAAACATTCTACTGCGCGCTCGGAGACCAGAATTCCATCTTCGCGACGTCATCCAACGATCTCCATCGCGCACGAAGGGCACCGTTGAACCCATTCTTCTCTCGGCGGAACGTCGTGCAACTCGAGAGTCTTGTGCAGGAGAAGGTTTCAAAGCTCTGCAGCGTGGTGCAAGACGGCATCTCTAGGGGGGTGAGTACTGACTTACACGCGGGGTTCCGCGCGATATCCGTCGATGTGATTACCGACTATGCTTTTGACGACTGCTGGGATCAGCTAGGCAGGGATGACCTGGGGGCTTGGTTCTCGGACATGGTCAAGAGCAGCGGGACGGCGTTTTGGATTTTCCAGCAGTTTCCGCTCTTGCGGACGGTCTTGACCGCGCTTCCGCCACGCGTTACGAGGAGACTTAGTCCCGCAATTGGCCAGATGTTGGATGTCAAAGAGGTACGTTTTACACAGCAGACATGGAGCTCTGTTGCTCATACGCGGACCTTTTTCTGATCAAAAAAACGCACAGAGAATGAAACGTATTGTGGAAGCTGTGCAAGACAACATTGATAAAGGAGTCAAGCCGAAACGGACCAGCATTTTCTACGAACTGCTTGACCCGCATCTGCACCCGGACGCTACCACACCTACGCTCCAAATGATGGCCGATGAGGCTTTTAATTTCTGCGTTGCGGCTTCAGACACGACAGGGAATGCCATGACGGTGGCCGCCTATCACGTTTTTACTAACGCTGAGATATACAGAAGGGTGAAACGGGAACTTGAGGACTGTTTTCCAGGTCCAGTTGTCGAGTTGAGTTTTACGACGCTCGAGAAGCTGACATACCTGTCGGCTATTGTCAAAGAAGGCCTGAGGTACGTGGAGCATGTTGACCTAAGCCAAGGAAATAAATAAAAAGAATAATACTAATGTTCCGCAAGGCTCTCGTATGGTGTGCTATCTCGGCTACCCAGGGTCACACCCGCAGGCGGGGTGACATTCAGTGGCCACTTCTTGCCCCAGGGGGAATGTCTTTCTTTTTGTGAATACTATTGGTGTTTCCATGAGCTCCCGCTAACATCACTGCCAAACACAGACTGTAGTCAGCATGTCAAACTACGCGATGCACCGCGATGAGAAGATCTTCCCTGAGCCAACGTCTTTTGATCCCACTCGATGGATTGACGCTGCTCCTGAGGTAATTCAGCAGAGGGAGAGGTCCTTGGTCCCGTTCTCGCGTGGAAACAGGATGTGCATTGGCCAAAACCTCGCAATGTGTGAGATATATGTTACGCTAGGGACCCTATTTCGGCGGTTTGATGGGCTCAGAGCTCGGGATGTTGGCGAGCTAACTTTTGTGGACTACTTTGTTGTGTTCAACAAGGATGATGAGCAGAAGCTACGGGTTTATGGGCCGGAGGAGTAAATAAAGTAGTACGTCTGCAGTCCTTGTAGAAGGAATTCGTAGCAGGCGAAGCGAGAAATTCAGGCAATCCTTTTCACATTATAAGGTTGCTTGCGCCCTTGTTAAAAGCGTATCGCAATGTTAGGATAGTCTATTACAATGTACGGAGCCTATCTTATCATACCAGTAATTGTGCAGAAAACTCCTCTCCGGAGCAATACTTCTTATAGTGTCAATCAAGGTTTCTTCGCGTGCGCTGACCGTGTGCGTCACTCGCGGCTGCAACAAACCTTCGTAGTCGTCATGGTTCGCGATGACGCCGAGGCCGGTGACAGCGGAGCCGTAGTGGAGTCTGGATCGTCGGCTCATGCCGAGAGCAATCAATGCCATTCAATAGGACTTTGTTCCGGACTTTTTCATGGGACTCAGGCGCAGGGTATAG
>Ga0247763_1001980_pt1 | contig 10949 bp, 7 predicted proteins | sample UWRJL141409B4_FD_179926 | JGI IMG/M metagenome (GOLD analysis project Ga0247763, IMG submission 179926) | Plant litter microbial communities from Arlington Agricultural Research Station in Wisconsin, United States - UWRJ-L141-409B-4 | ecosystem: Environmental > Terrestrial > Plant litter >...
CGCTACATCCTGGTGCTCCTCATCTCGACCCAGTTCATCCTCTCGCTCGGCAACCGACCGCAGGGGGCGCGCAAAATGTACCTCGCGTCCATGATCATTTACGGCGTCATCATGACCTACACGACGTTTGCTAGCATCTACATCATCGTGAAGCAGCTACAGCACAAGGACGAAGACGGCAACAGCAATTTGACCTTGGGCAACAATGTGTTTACCAATCTCATCGTGTCCATGGCCTCTACCGTCGGCTTGTATCTCCTCATGTCGCTCATCTATCTCGACCCGTGGCACATGATCACCTCGTCGGTACAATACTTTGTCCTTTTGCCCAGCTACATTTGCATGCTTCAGGTCTATGCTTTTTGCAACACGCACGACGTAACCTGGGGCACCAAGGGTGACAATGTCATGAAAACCGATCTCGGCGGCGCCATTGGCAAGGGTTCTACTGTCGAGCTCGAAATGCCTTCGGAACAACTCGACATTGACTCTGGCTATGATGAAGCCCTCCGCAACCTGCGAGATCGCGTCGAGGTTACTCCCCCTGGCACTTCGGAAGAACAGCTCCAACAAGACTACTACAAGAGCGTGCGCACCTACATGGTGGTCACCTGGATGATTGCCAACGCCGTCCTCGCCATGACCGTCAGCGAGGCCTACCCGCTCGGATCCATTGGGGATAATTACTACTTGCGATTCATCCTGTGGGCCGTCGCGGCGCTGGCGCTATTTCGATCCATCGGGAGTACCGCGTTTGCCGTGATCAATTTGGTCAACATGGTGGTCGAAGGGAGAGTCCGCTTACGACTTAAAGTCCCCCAGTGGATGGGCGGTTGGGGAACTCGTATTAGCGAAAAAGTCAGTGAGACGGTCAGCAGTGTGGGGAGTAGGGTGCGGTGATCTTTCTCTGCTGCTACCTGCCTGTCTTGCGCAGCTGTCTCTCCAACTCTCACATGCATACTTGGTCGATGTTTCAGCCGATCATTCACCCTGCCTTCGGGTTGGTGTTTACCCTGGCTCTTTGAGTCTGTTGGAAACTTGAGGGAGAGAAGCTGGTGTTAAGAGTTGTCTCTACTTGTCTTTCGAGGATGGGGTTCATGAGGGAGGTAGGGAGATATGACGTTCGCCGCTCTCACTCACGAAGTTCATGTTCAACAAAAGGGAGGAGGGTGCTCACCACTTGTCTCCCGATGATGGCGTTCATGAGGCAAGCACGGTGTTCATGAAGCCAAACATCAGAGGGACTGGGAATCCTCCGCCTGTTGCTTGTTTGTTTTTTTGGTGCTTTTTCCTTTTCCAAGAGGAGGCACTACATGTGATGCATGTGGATTCGCCGTATTTTGATCTGGGAAAGGTTTGGTGTTTACCATTTGCAAGAGCGGATACCCAACACTGAGCTCGAAGATGGTGTTTAACTTTTCAAACGGCTGGTTTTTGACACGGAGGGGCTTTGACTTTGAGGGGGTTTTCGACTTTAAAAGGGAGGGCGCATGTTCCACGGTCGACTGAAGTTAAGCCCCAGTTGATTCACGAGCAGAGCACGAGCAGGGCACCAGCGGGAGTACAGCAAGTTTGGCATGCTCGAGTCTGCATGCTGCCCTGGTTTGTATGTTTAGGACGGGGTCTTTCTTTTCTTTTCTCTCTCACCTTGGAAATCTCTCGGGTTCGGGTTCGGGCTCGGGGTCGGATTGGAGTTGGAGTTGTGGGTGTCGGTGTCAAGGTTGACTTTTTTGTTTCCTCGCTGGCTGGTTGGTTGGCGGTCGGTTGGTGATGGTGGCGGCGGTGGGGTAGTGGTAATGTTGATCATGTTAATCATCTGTTGGTCATGTCAGTCAGGTCACTCATGTTTGGATGGTTGTCTGGTTCGGGGTTGGTGGTTTTGGGTCGGCGAGATGAATGTTATCATGATTGTCGGATTCGGATACCAAAGTACAGAGAGCGATTAGAAACGTTTTGTTGGAAATTTCAAAAAGCCGATGTTGAATATCAAATGTCCAATGTCGAATGTTAGTGTCAAATGTCAATGTCGGTGCCAACATCAAATGCTAGTGTTGGTGTTGATGTTAAATGTTTCTTGCCCAATGTCTGGTTGATGTTGAGGTCGAGTGTGCTGATACCGACGTTGAATGTTGGTGCTGATGCTGAATGTCAGTATCAATGTCAATTTCAGTGTCGATCTTGATGTTAAAATATCAGTGTCAGATTAAAAGTCGGAAGCTGACCGCCAGGGCATAGTGTCGTCTTGTGACACTTGTTGCTTGCCCTGATACATTTCTCCAGTCTATTACTATAACACACACATCACACACACTCTCTCTTTTATAAAATCAGACAGGACGCTACAATATGTGGTTGGAAGCTCAGGACTAGGCTTAGAGTCAAACTTATTCTGTCCTATTTTGCCTTATCCATCTACACACAAGTGAAGAAAGTACGCAAATAGGCTAGCTTCCGAAGAACTCTCAGCTCAGCTGGTGCAATTCTGTGGCTGCTGGAGTACCTAGCTAAGCTACCTAGGTAGGTAGGTAGGCAGGCAGGTACCTAATCTCCTCGCTTTTGCATAACTCCAAAAGAACGCATGCATCTCGCAAAGCATCCTGGCGCCTATCTAACGACCTAATTAGCTCCTGTGAGGCTTCAGCCTGGCCAGAAAAGGTAGGGCCGAGGCGCCACTTGTCACCTTTTTCGGGCATGCCAGCAGACCCCCTGTCACATCACCCACCTTGGAGCCTTTCGCATAGTTATCTCATCAGGTCGAATCTGAGAACTCATTTGCGGCCCGGCCGGACTGGTACGATCCACAACTTGGACCAGTGTTGCAACATAAAGAGACAACATCCTGGGTTTCAATACCGGGAATACCGGGCAAGGCCTCGAGGTGTGGACAGCTCAACTTCATCATGATGGTTAGGTACCTTAGGTATGTTGGCTCAGCCTGACCACGTCAGCGCCATTCATGCAGCAGCAGCAGCCATTCCCAGCCGCGCAGTTTTTCTTTCTTCTTTTGACGAAACTATTAAAGCCTCAATGCTTGGCAATCATGGCCTTTCCCCCCCTTTCTCTCTCCTTCTCTGCACACTATAGTCGGTTCCCTTTCGTCCTTGCGTGTGTGTGGTCAAAATCATTTCCTCTCACACTTTTATTTCTCTTGGCCGCGCGACAGAGGCTTCTCGTCAACTTCCTTTCAAACATGCGACTCCTCCTCCCCATCATTATAACCCTTTTATCTCTCGTGGTAATTCCAGCCCTTGCCGCAGATGGCCCGATTGACTGGAGTGAAACCGGCGTCTCGGCGCTTCGAGACTGCGCGCGGCCTATCTTAAACGGATGTTGCGGACAGCTACCGGTTGACCGTATTATGGGATGCTCCGCCAAATCGGTATTAATCCAACTCTTAAAATAACCTTGTTCCTTAGGGGATCCGTTTCTTGTTTTTGCTAACCATTGAGGCGATTGAGACATACAGTGTCTCTGTAGACATGATTTGATCGCAGACGCCCAAAAGATCATCAAAGACAATGTTTCGGGGAGATGCAATAAGCAAGTAGACGTCGATGCGGCACTCAAAGTCTACAACGATTACTGTGCCTCGAATGGCTTCCCCATCCCAGGGTACACGTATATCAGCACCCAGACTGTCCGCGTTTCCACCATAACCGCGACTCCCGCTGTCAATACTCCCACAACTACAATAAATGATGGCACTGGAGGCAGTAATGGAGGAGGAGGAGGAGGAGGGGGGGGGCTAGGTGGTGCAGCTACAACAACAATCGGCATCATTACGGCCACAGCGACGGTATATCGTTCCAGTTCTGCCGCTTCGCAACTCAAACCCCTCCCCGCTGGAACCACCACGACCTATTTGTTCACCATGCTGGTTTTTTTTCTGGCCTCTCTCATGCTTGCTAAAACCGCAAGAGCACAAACCGTGGTGGTGACACATACGGAGCCTGCACCGCCACCGGCCTTCTCTTCGGTCGTCACCACGCGTCAGACATTTGTAACGCAACCGATTGTGAGTATCCAGAGAGTAACTCTAACCGAGGAGGACTCGGGCACCACCCTCACCATTACCAAGACTCAAAACTCACTAGCCGGGGGGTCTAGAACTAGTACTACGAATGGGAATGAGAATCGAAACGTAGGGGAGGAGGGGAGTGGTGCGAATGGGAAAGGCGGCCTTTCACCACTAGAGACTGCGAGCATGATTATTTCAATTATCTTGGGTGTGCCTACTACGGTTGTGACTATTTGGATGTTTATTAGGAAGAGAAAATCTTGACAAAAAAAATAAAATAAAAATAAAAATAAACCTAGTTTTCTGTATGTATCCTGTGTTTGGAACAAATCGCAGTATAGAAAATAACCCCCATGCAACTATACCACCCCCCCTTTTTTCACCCGAAAAAGATTATATACATTTAGGATTATGTGGCGTATTAAATGTCCAACTTGAAACTTTGGCCATTAGTCATAGTCGTAGACACGAACGGATTTTGATGCTGACAGTCTGACTGCGGTGGACAGGACTGCCGTAGACTGGACTGCTTGCTGACAAGCAAGGGGTTGCAGCCCAAACTCCCGGGACACATCAATACAACACGACACACCACACACACCACATACACACCACACACACTACATACACAAAGCACAACACACACACATATCCACGATCCTAAATGCACAGATTCCCAATCGGAAACTCATGCCCTGACGCAACACGTTTTGGGAACCAGGGGGAACTGGAAACCAGAAAAACCGACACACACACAGCCCCCGAATTTCGTAAAATCGGGAACGAATCAGTGCATGTTGCCTTTGTGTTTGTCGAGAAACTGCGTGTGTAACATGAACACCTCCACTCTTCTACTGCCACCGCCCTGACTGACGAACTACCCGTAGCCGTTATCTGTCTGCCTTACCACGTGCACTGCGCACTGTGCATTGTGCACTGCACACTTCCTTGGCGGGTAAAATAAAATAGAATAGAATAAAATAGTTCTACGGCAAATTAATATTGCCAAAAATGTTCCATGAACTGTTTGTTGGCTCCATCGTTGTTGGCTCTACACTACACACTACATAATGCACTAAAACTAAAAACTAGTCAGAATAGGTAGGTAGTAGAGCAGAAAAAGAAAAAAATCCGAACAACTTCGCATTTCCCACTGGTTGAAAACTTGGACAAATGCCACCTCGACGGGAGATTGGCGTTACAACCGCGGCACAGGCAGTCGCGCCAGTCGCGCCCACGATCCCACCGAACCAACAAACTTGTCAAACTTGTCATTGTGTCAGGTGAGGAGAAAAAAAGAACCAGTCATAATTCGTGTATTCGCATTCTGGGCATTCTTCGCACTTCAAAATGTCCCAGCCCCATGTATTGATAGGTCAAGGTAGTGAGATAATATTTGCGGTGCACGAAACCCGACTTTTTCTTCCGGCAAGCGGGGGGGCTATGTTGCGAATTCCGCTCAGACCATACAAACACATTTTTTACTGGCTCGGGCCGGGGGAAGTGTGGGAAATGTCGCCTTACACGCCGCGCTCCTGCAGGATCAAATCAGGAGAAAGCCGAACCAGTCAACGCCACAACCCTCTCCTCATACCATGTAAAGTGTCACGACGTAGTGTAACAACAGCCCCCTCCCTTTCCCCTCCCCCAACTCTCGGCAGACCTTATTTTACCGTAGGCAGCAACAGGGGAGGGGAGGCTTAGAGCCCATGCTGTAACAAGAGGCGCGAACCCCTGCCAGCCATGAATCACAGAAAATGGTCGTATATATTGCCCAAGGCATCCCGTTACCATCATGGTAGTTTTTTTCGTCTTCCCTCCTTGAACGTCCATCGACCCAAACACCTTTTCGTCGATAACGATATCATAGCACAATGTTGGCTGCCGTAGCAATAGGCCTTCGGGCCTTCCAAGTAAGCATTCTGCATTTCCCCTCCTCCCCCTCCCTTCACGATATTGACCTTTCCCAGATTCTCTTCGCCATTGTCGTCGTCGGCTTGGCCGGCACCCTGATCAGCAAGCAGGTCTACAACAGCGCACCCACCACCACCAAATACAGCAGCTTCACGGGCGGTTTCGGCATCATTGTTGGCGCCGTTGGTCTCGCAGGCCTCTTCATCGACAAGATTCCGGAAATCGCAACCATGGCGCTCGACGGTCTAGCTTCTATCTTTTTCCTCGCCGGCGGCATCGCGTGGGCTGTCGGGCTCAAGGGTTTCTCGTGCGATAGCAACAGCCGTGACGACGTGACCAAGATGCTGGACAACGACCTGCTCAACCGGGGCAAGATCGAGACCGGAATAGGCGTGACCTGGGGCGTCTTCCGTGACGTTGATACATCTGGAGAGGCTTTCAAGTTGCTCGAAGAGAACTGCAAAAAGGCCTTCGCCGATGAGATCTTCCAATTCTTGGCATTTGCCTTGGGACTCGGCCTCATTGGCCTGGGATATGTGCGAATGAGGAAGGGGGGCTCAACTTCTTATGTGTGAGCATGATTGGCGCCGACGATCAGCCGCCGTGTATGTTACGAGGAAATGCTGCTGGAGAAATGTGTTGATGTTCAAGAGCGGTACGACCGATTGAGATCATGAAGAACGCAGGGTACGGGATGATAAGCAATGCAAGGAGTCGTTTGGATAACGACGGATTTAACAACTTAATGACGCCGTAATGAAAGCTAGATAGCTAAATGTCAGAGGGATACCCAGCTGAGAGTTTAGATACGTACGTTGCTGTCGGACATCGTTGCGCAGAGCAGACTATCCAATGACGTATGACATGTGCTGAACCTGTTTCACCTGGGCCCGGTCATGTTGGCAGCGAGTTTTCGGGATACTGCCATACCCGTCAGTATCACTGAACTGACACGTTTGACGTCTGTCGCAATGTTTGGAACGGCAGATTGGCATTGATCACGCTCGACGGCTACAGCGCAGAAGAGATCGTTGGGCTTATCAGCAACAGACAACTCAGCAAGGCGGGCCGAATCGCGACGGATAGACCACCATAAACTCCATATTGACTTTATAAAGCAGGCACTGCATGCTCCAAAGGCTCTCGTTGTGCTTCCCAAGCCAGCCAGTCGGATCGTGTTGTTCTATGCCATGTGTTAGCCAGTGCTCAAATCACAGACGCAGTCTACTCACGGTAACAGCCCCATACTGTTGACTTTCCAGACGCCCAGCGCCAGGGCGACCAGCTGCATGGCGACATAGGCCAGCTTCACCTGGAAAATCTTTGTCCGGTTGCTCTCCGTCTCGAAGCGCTCAAAAGCCTGGTTCGTGGCCAGGATGCCCATGACTGGGTTCTTAAAGGCCATAAAAACCATCATGATGCTGAAGATCTGCAGCGAGTTGCCCGACATGTACATCATGATGGCCGTCATTGGTAGGCCCTTGATGGGGCCAAGCGCCACTTCCCACGCTTTCTTCACCTTCAACGTGTCCATCTCTTCGGGCGTCTGGGTTTTTCGCAGCGCCTTGGCGTCTTTCGAGGCATCCTTCTTCTAAAAGCACATGTGTTAGCTACCGAGTTATGGCGATTGGTGGCGACTGGCCGCGATAGATGACGCGACTTACCTTTGAGCTCGGAGTGTGCGATGACGGAAACCCGGGAGGATCAGGAATCCCCGCGTTTTTGGCCTTGTATGCGGGCGGGCTTCTGAGATCTGCTACCCATCTGGGCGCTGGGTTTTGTGACGTCTTGAGTCCGGACATGATGCGCTGGTTCTGCTGACGTTTGGCAAAAATGGTGATACTGTGAGCTTGAGGATGCGAATGCGTTGGAGGCTTGGAGCTGACAAGCCCCACCGATTCCGTTTGAACCAGCCGCGGGTGCCCGCTGCAATGGACCGTGCGTGGGGCGTCCGGGCCTGTCCCCACTGAATTTTGTCGGTGGGGGCCTTGAACGCGGATCGTCCAGCAGGGTCCCTGACATCGGATCCCCAGCTTCGGATGCGGTCATCTCGAGGTTTTCGACCTTCGATCAACAACTTCCCGACTTCGGACGTGCGATCTCGACCAGCGACGACGCCATCAACAGCCGACGACGCGCGAAAATAGAAAACGAACGAGCCGCACGCGAAACACAGCGGCCAATTAATTGTAGCATCGCGAGACCCCAGCGAGCCAGTGCCCCTGAACGAGCTCAGCTTCACCCGCAGAAGTGGCTGCATGTGACATTCCTCGACTTGCTTCCCGTCCTGCCAGACTCCCCGCGGCGTGAGGGGTATCGCACAACCCGGCGGTTATCGCAGACACTTTCGAAGCGCGACCTCGGGCGCATTCGTCCTCAGGCAACATGGCAACCTCACAGGGAGGAGGCGACTCCAAGCTGTTCGCTCGAGTAAGCTCTTCCCGCCCTCCGTCGCATTCTCATTCTTTGATCCAACCCACCTTCGCAACTGTGTCTGTCTGGACGGGATAGCGCTCCCACCCTCGTTCCAGCAGACTTCACAGATCTGCCGCCGTAAAACACCGCGCTCCTCCCCCTCAATCCCACGACACTTCCTCGATCCTATCCCGCTGTCGCCATGTTTCTAGCATATGTTCCTCCGCCAACTTACAACCCCTTCCGGGGTCCACAGGGCAAGGTAGCCGAGCTGCGTATCGAGCTCAACAGCGGCAGTAAGAAGGATAAGAACTTCACCACAAAGAAGATTGCCCTCAAGAAGATTGTCGCCAACATGACCATGAGCAACAATGACATGGTTGCCCTGTTCCCCGATATCATTGGCTGCATGGCCATCCAGAGCCTTGAGATCAAGAAGATGTAAGATGGGAAGTCCATGGCAGTTTCTGGCAGTTTGCTAACCTGTTTCGCGGTCTAGGTGTTTTCTCTTCCTCGTAAATTACGCCAGGATGCGCCCCGAGATAGCTGTGAAGGCGATACCCGTCCTCGAACATGTCGGTTCCCCCTGACACTACCTTTCCCCAGTCGAACCCCCGCTGATATATTGCAGGATGTTGAAGATCCAAATCCTCTAGTTCGGGCACTTGCACTCCGGACCATGTCTTACATACATGTCCGGGAATTTGTCACGTCAACGGTCCCGATCGTAAAAGCTCTCCTACGAGATGCAGACCCATACGTCCGAAAGACAGCCGCGTTCTGCGTTGCCAAGCTGTACGATCATGATAGACACATGGTGGAGCAGTCAGATCTTATTGACAAGCTTAATGGCCTGCTGAGAGACGATAACCCAACGGTCGTGGCGAGTGCCTTGGCAAGCCTCATGGACATATGGGAACGGAGCGATGCCATCAAACTCACCATTGACTACAGCAACGCCTCAAAGATGGTGGCAATCCTTCCAGACTGCTCAGAGTACGTTTGTTTCAGGCTGCCGGTGTGAGAGGGTTGACGCTGACTTGGTTCAGGTGGGGCCAAACATATATCCTCGAAGCCCTCATGTCATATGTTCCACAAGAATCCGGCGAGGCGCTTCTCCTCGCAGAGCGCATCGCACCACGGCTATCACACTCTAACTCGGCTGTCGTTCTCACCTCAATCCGAGTGGTGCTCTATCTAATGAACTACATATCCGACCAGAAGCAAATATCCGCACTCTGTCGGAAACTCTCTCCCCCGTTGGTCACTCTTCTTGCCAAGGGACCTGAAGTACAGTATCTGGCTCTGCGGAACGCGCTGCTCATTTTGCAGCGACGACCCGAAGTGCTGCGAAATGACATCAGGGTATTCTTCTGCAAATACAACGACCCCATCTACGTCAAGGTCACCAAACTCGAGCTCATCTTTATGCTCGCCAATGAAAAGAACATTGACGAGGTTCTGACAGAGCTACGCGAGTATGCCACCGAGATCGATGTCCACTTTGTTCGGAAAGCAGTTCGCGCCATCGGTAAGCTGGCCATTAAGATTGAGCCAGCTGCGAAGCAATGCATCAACCTGCTTCTCGAGCTTGTTGCCACCAAGGTGACATATATTGTCCAGGAGGCAACAGTCGTGATCCGGAACATTTTTAGGAAATATCCCAATCAGTACGAGAGCATCATTGGCATTCTTTGCGAGCACCTCGACTCCCTCGACGAACCCGAAGCCAAAGCAGCCATGGTGTGGGTCATTGGCCAATATGCAAGCCGCATCGAGAACTCGGATGCCCTACTCGAGGACTTTTTGTACTCGTTCGCCGAAGAGCCTGTCGAAGTTCAGCTTGCCTTGCTGACCGCCACGGTCAAGCTGTTCATCCAAAGACCGACCAAAGGCCAAGAGCTCGTGCCAAAGGTGCTGAAATGGGCAACAGAAGAGACTGACAATCCTGATCTCCGCGATCGCGCCTACATGTACTGGCGTTTGTTATCAACCGACGTGGAAGCTGCCAAACGTATCGTGATGGGCGACAAGCCTGCCATCACGGCCGAGTCGGAGAAGCTCGACCCTGTCACCCTCGAGGAGATGTGCCTCAACGTCGGCACCCTCGCCACCGTCTATCTCAAGCCCGTCCAAACAGTCTTCCGAAACGCTCGTCCACGCCGTCTTCACGATTCTCCGGCGCTACAGCGGGAAGCGGTGGCCGCACCAGGAGGCATCCGCCCGGACGCTCAGAAGTCGCTCAGCCAATTCGGCATGGGCGATCAGCCCGCCGACTTTGATCCAAGGACGGGCGCGCGCGGGGCCGCAGAGGATGGCAATCTGGCTCAGGCTGTCAACGATGCAGATGCCTATTTCGCGTCCCAGATGCAAGGGATGCGTATCCAAGAGCAAGGTGACAGTTTTGGAGGTAATGGGAACGAGGGGTCCAGTTATGTGGTGAACCAGTACGCGCCGCAGACGGTGTACCAGCCTGCGCAGGGGGTGGCGAACAATGGGGACTTGCTGTTGTAATATGAGCAGGACATGATCAAATGGATATATTCACAATGTACATACGAATAATAGCATCGATAAAATGACGACGATGGTCAAATGAAAA
>Ga0247763_1001982_pt1 | contig 10941 bp, 14 predicted proteins | sample UWRJL141409B4_FD_179926 | JGI IMG/M metagenome (GOLD analysis project Ga0247763, IMG submission 179926) | Plant litter microbial communities from Arlington Agricultural Research Station in Wisconsin, United States - UWRJ-L141-409B-4 | ecosystem: Environmental > Terrestrial > Plant litter >...
TCCTCTTCTTGGGATAGTCCCAAGTTTTTTTTTTTTTTTGTGCGTAGCTTTTCGGCTTCCCTGCTCGGGCCAGAAGACCGTGTTGATAATGACGCGTCCGTCTTGCCGTTCGCGCAGGTGGCGGATGGTCTCTTCTCCCCGGTAGACGACCCTCCATGAGTTTATCGAAAAGGATGCCACGCGGCTGCTTTGCCGCCCGTGTTCGCTGCATGGAGAGGAGATACAAGGTTCTCTAAATAGCTGTGGGACCCTGTATCTAGTGCGAAATACATCTTCGGACATGTACGCTCCGTTTTTATTTTTACTGGACTCTTCTGCCCGCCGCTTTCCGTTCTCTGCGGACGCGAATCCATGATATCACGAGCCAGAAGCAGCACCTCAACCTCGGGACAGACCGATTTGAGAAAGAGAGAGCTTCTTATATCCCCTTATCTACAAACGCATTGGCGGTTTTGCGCGTCCCGCCGCCCTAGCGAGGACTCGTAATTCGTTAACACAGATAGGAACCACTAGCTGAGCCGCAGGCCCTCGCCACATCGTAGCGAGTACCCATCTTCCGAGCCGGACGGAGTCGATCGGTTCTACCACCGGTCAAGGAGAAGAGGCTGCGACTCGTCCAACTCCTCGCTCGACGGCTCACCCCACACGAATCAGAGCAGAAAACTCCCCAACCCACCACCCGACCACAAATCAGAGAGTGACGAGATCAAAGAAAGAAAACCTTGCCGAGTTTCGTCGCAAGCGGCTTGAGGAGGCCACGACAGAACTAGACAGCCTAACCGGTATGGATGCGATCTAGAAGCGCGCTGAGGCGATCAGAGCGCGCACGCCAAAAAACAGCGAGATCCTGCAGCCGACCACCGACCGAGAACGGTTCCACGCCGTTTTCTAGGGGAACCCAGGCACAGGGAAGACAATGGTGGAGAGGATCCATGCTAGGTGGCTCCATAACCTCAGGGTCCGCGACAGCGAGCTCCTGTCACGGCTGGGAGACTTCCTCAAGTCGATGGACTGCGAGCGAGGTTCTGGCAATGTGCTGGTACTTGAAGACGCATACAAACCCATGCTATACCCAGGGCGGGACGTGATGGGGAGGACCTGCTCGGCTGCCGTCGTCACGGAGATGGAAAAAGACTTTCCAAGCGGCTGATAGTTGTTTTTGTCAGTTCGAGAACGAAGGCGGCGACGATGGGCCATATTTTTGACAGCCGCAATACGGCGGCTGGCTCGTCGGCGGCGGATCTGGGGATCTGGGAATACTCGATCGGTCGAGCAGTTGGTATCCACGATATTGACGCCAACCGTAGGCTGCGCGACTCCGGGCGACTAGCCCATGATGCAAGACTAACTAGACTTCACCAAGAAGAATCTACTCTGGCCGTGTCCATCCATGTCGAACAGAATAACAAAGCTTGAGTAAAACTACAGTCTCTGATTGGATTGTGAGGGAAGCCCGGTCTCGCTAGCTTTTCAGAGCTGAAAAACACATTTGCGAATTTAACTCCTTCGGAGAGAGTCTCTTCCTACTAGACAAGCGTTTCCGGTTTGAAAGAATAGCGTGCTCGGTTTCGGCATCCGTAGACTTCTAGAGGCGGCTAGACAAGGCACTCGGAAGGCATCAAATCCTGTCGTCGTTCCCTTGCTGGAGCAACGGCGCCGATATCGAGCATCTTGTAGGAAATACGCTGCAGGAGATCAAGCCTGATATCTGGATCAACGGGCGGTATGAGAATGATTGACTGTGCATCGGAGTAGAACTCCCCATGGCCGCTATCGAGGCTGTGCTTAAAAACGGGGATAGATAGGGCTCGAAAGGTAGAACGGGAGGATAGTGCCCTGATGCAGAGGAGGCAATCGTAAAGACCCTATCCATTTGATGAGGTCCGATAAAGCGTAAATATTGTTGCATAACGTTTGTTGAAGAGAATTCATTTGTTCGAGGAGGCGGCGCGGCATCCAGACCAAGCGCCGGCATCAACCACTAATGGAAGCTGCAGTTCAGATGTACTCTATGGCCACCTGCTCAGTCTAGTCAGCACTCACATGCGGCAAAGGTTTCGATGTCAGGCGTGTACTGATTTATAACCAGCAGTACCTAGTAGGTTGTGGAGAGAAAATGAAACTATTTGGAATCCATCGGGGTTTTGTTAATTAGACTCCCCGTGCTCCCGACTTGGGCGGCCCATCGAAAACGATTTGAGAGCTAGCGGCCTTCTCCCTTGTCCCCTCAACCTCATCCAGAGGCTCATCTTCCCCCAATTGGTCCTCTTGCTTCTTCGCTTCATCCAGCTCGCTATCAGCCGACTTAAATTTCGATATCCTGCTGCTCAACGTGAGATTCAGCTGCTCGCTAGCTTTGACCTGGTTTCTTAAGGCCTGCGTATCTTCAACCAGACGCATATTGGCCTTCTTGAGCCTCGCGATGCCCTCTCGGAGCCGGCTGATGTAGTCGGGGGCACTGTCCAGGAACTCCATGACACTCGCTAGGGGCCTCTATCGACCACAAGGGTTAGCTAGCTGCAACCGCGCAGTTCGAGAGGGCATTTGGCGCTTGCCGCTGCTTTGTTGCTATCGGGTCTAGGTGCTGGCTCGAACTCGGGAATTTCTGCACCAAGCACGGCGTCCAAAGCGCTAGTCATCGCATATCGCAGCTCATTATTTGATACGGCTCTGTGCACGGCCGGCACACCACTGCCGATGGGACAATCGTGCGTCGGGCTTTGCTTGTGATGCTTCGGTGCACGGTCATGGCCGTCGCTGTCCGATGTAGGAGACCTCGATCGTTTGTTACGCCTGTGTCTGTCTCCGAGGGCGCAAAGGCGCTGGGAATGGACCTTACGGTCGTCCGAGCAGTCTTGCGATACCGTAGATGCTAACGAGGTATGTGCTGCTATGTTCCGGCGTCTGGCCCTCGCTTCGTTGGGAAGGGCAAGAAGGGGGGCCCGCAACAGTCCTGTCTTTTCTGGGAAGCCGAGACCGTGTCTGCGCGAAGCCATCGCAAACGGCTGGCGCGTGTGCTGTATTTCTTCTTGGCGGGATTGCGTCGGGTTGCCGGTCAAACTCTGGCGCCAAAAGCTCCCGGCCCGATGACATTGGGCAGCACGTGGGCAGCGTCGGCTCACAGTGGCAGTGCTGTGGCTGGCTCTTGGTGCTAGAGCCTGGCAATGGGGAACCGCGCTGCCACAGCCACCACCAGTGGATACCAGGGCCTTCGTCTGTGTGGCGTAGCAGAACCTCAAAGGGGCATAGCTATTAATTATAAGGCGACTCACAAGGGTTACTCCGGACTCAAAGCACACATTCACATCAATGCCAAGCCACATCCAGAATAGTTCTTAACTTCCTACAGGCAACACCTTCGCACCACCAGTAGGTTACATCACCTTGATACCTTGATACTTCTAATACATCTAATCTAACCATTCCAGAATGCTAGGAGTCCTTCAGAACGGCGCCCACGACCTACTACGGCTCATTCTAGCGATCTAGATGATGATGATGATGATGAGGCTTTTGATCTACAACCTTGGAGTCATAGAGAAGAGACACGGCGGGAATAGGACTAGGAAAACGTAATGCCCAGAGCAATTCGTGCTCGGAGCCGCCTGCGAAGGTTACGCGGAGTGGCCGCCTAGTTAAGATGGCTGCTAAGTTGGAGGATTGATTAGGTGCAGGGGAGGTCAATAGGCCTAGTTTTGCTGCCTGCAATGTATAGACATCCATTCGTTTCACTCTGATTTTTACTATTTTCTATCCTTTTCTGCTGCTGTTTTTCCACTGTTTAGTTATTGCAACAATAATACGCGTAGTAGGCGTTGATAGTCGCTGGTAGCCGTTGACAGGTGGTGTGGGTGCCCCTTTATCCAGACTAAACATACATCCCCTCACTCCCCCTCCTGGGTGCGGTTCATCCCTCCACAAGAGCCAGATGATGCCCGCGACGACCCAGCCGGCGAAGGGCTTACTAAATACATAGCCGCTGCAAAATGTAGGCATCGGCCACAAGATCAGCAGGGACAGCGTTACACCAGCCGTCAGCCAGCGGGCAATCTTTGGCGGCATTATCAAGCTTGATTTCATTCTGCTCCTCATCCACCGCGGCAGGGCGGTGCTCACCAGGAACACGCTCGGGGACCATATGCACCTCATCGGAAACATCATGGTCACCAACCTTCCGGATATACATGCTCCCCAAGTTGTACTTCTGCAGCTTAAATGGTAGGATGTAGGTGAGCAGTGGAATGAACGCGACTGGTGTTAGGAGGAACACGATGTTTCCAACAAGCACAGATTCGACACTGCCGGTGGTGTCTACCGTCAGCTCGCCGTACTTGACCTCAGTGCGCACCAGCCACGGCGTCATGGAGCAGATGAAGCCAAGGATCTGCGAGAAGGTAACAGCCGCCCAGCTCTGGTCAGACCAGAGAAGCGTCAACGTGGCGGGTAACACGGCCGACGAAATAATAGCACCCATCATGACATGGGGAGGTAACCCATCGAGATTCCTATGTAGGAAAACACAGTGGGGAAGGTAGCCATAGAACTAAGAGCGCGAAGCATGCCATGACATTGTAGTTGACCCCGCATCAGCTGCTTGCCTGTTACATTGGGGTTGATATATGTCTTGCAAGTGTCGTAGGTTACAATCGAAGAGACGGCATCAGCTCGGACGAGTACGTGTTCATGATGGGCCATGAACTACAGCTGTCAGTTTGTAATTCTTGGCAGAAAACCACGCGATGCCACTATTCCCAGACTGTTAGCTCTACCTGATAGCACTGGAATGGGGCTTGCATACCCCATTACATAGCTGGGAGGAGTATCCACAGGAGACGCCGAGATAGCCTTGTCATAGTAACCGTTGTCGAGGAAGACGGTGCCGAAATTGCCAACCGTGTTAATAACGAAAAATTCGGTTACCCACAGAATCAGCCTTCCAGGCTAAGATAAATGATCCGCGGAAAGAGCATACGGCCACCTTAGGGTTCATGGTCAGGTAGCTACCGCCAGCAATGCCATTAAGTGGTCGCTCAGTGGCAAGCTGTGTGAAGACCTCCCAGATGCGGCCTAGAGAGCCCGAGAAATGTCGCTGGCGGCATAGACCGTAAAATCAAAGAGGAAGATGATAATGATGATGACCATCGAGTTGATGTAATTGGTGATGAAAGTGGCCTTAATGCCTCCGAAAACCGTATATACAACAACACCTAACTATTGGTAGTGCGTTAATAAGTTGCAGGTTTAGAAGTTAATGACAGGAAGTACCAAGCGGGAAGAGGAACCCGGCGGCGATCACTGGTGAACCTGCCAGGCTGTGAATGACGGCAGGCTGTGAATGACGGCCGAACCACCTGTGAGAAGCATGGTAGTGACTGCGCTATCGGCAGAATCTAGACCCCATCTCGTCTCCATATGGATGGAACGAACCGAGAATGTTGCTAGAGCAACAAAAGACAGTTCATAAAGACAGCGAACAAAACACCTAACCCAATGATGAGGTCACCGGGGTGGAGTCCACGGTGACGATGTCGCGACGTTGTTATGAAGAAGGGGCACGTCACGGTGCATGCGCCCGGAATGCCCTGGGAATCTCTCTCCCTTGCTGATGGCCGCGTCCCCATAACGGCGACGGATGCAGAAGCCATATTTTCTTATACTGTTTGATGAAGCAAACGCCACCATCATCGGCGGCGCCCATATCCGCGCTTGCGGGACGAACTTGTCCCAGCCATCTCCGGGGCTGAGACCGAGGTGTCGACATCTTTACAGGAACTGGCCGATCGTGAAATGGCATTGGCTAAGCCCCCCCGTTCATGGCGGAATGCCAGCTCGCTGAGATAGCCATCCTTAGGGTAGGGTCGAATGCACGCTGATGTGTGCGTGAGAGAGAAACTATGTACCTAGCATAGAGTGAGTCCGCTAGTGGAGTTTGCTGACCTGCACATGCTCCTCAGACGTAAAACAGGTTGCAACCTGGAGACGAGCTAAGCCTAGCGAAGCTTTTTAGAGCCCGTTTTGTACAATATTCTACAAGGCATTATTCTTTGCGTTAGCTAAGTAATCGCAAACCGGTACCTCGCTGTGTAACCATCAGCTCGGAACGAATGAAAGGTATGGAAGAGAGCAACAACACGAAAGATGCTCCTGACGTCGGATTCTCGCTGTTTTCCGTGTTACCCGATATCGCAGCCGCTAGCCCTGGCTTCAGCGCGGTTGGTGCCGCGGCGAGCAATTTTCTAGCTGCCTCAGCGCCTTTCATTGGCTCCCCGCTTTCCAGCTCCCACGCCCGATCGTGGCGTTCTGGGCATTCCCTCGCGGCTCATTCCACTCGAACAACGCACTCAGTCAGATCCACCTCACCACTGTACCCAGTCTGAACCACCTGTGGTACTCCCAACCCTTGGCAACGATGCTTTTCCTCTTAGTTCATTGCTCTGAGCGGATGGTGCAGTAGTCATGCCCTACCAAGACAGCGAGGAAGGTTAAGGTTGTCGATGGCTTGGCGCGGCGCCAATTGCCGCAGTGGTGACCAGCAGAAAGCTAACGAATTGGCATCGATGAGAAATGTCGGTTTGATCTCACCCAATCATGTCTTTTTCCGTCCCGAAGGATGCTGCAGCGTTGTGCATCCCGTCCGCATGCCATGCCCCGCCCGCCTGCCCTCATCGGGGGCCTCCAGTCAGGTTCCACATCTCAACATATATCGCGACCGACAATGAATTGGTCAACTGATGTCGCCGCATTCAGATTCGGCTGGTGCGCCAAGCCCGCGCAAGACTCATCCCACGCGATGCCAGACAGCAGTGGCGCCAAGAAGAACGCAGTGGATCGGTGCATTCCGGGAGCGGTTCAAGTTGTGCAGCCCTATGCCGCCAGCAGAGACATTAACACACCTCCTTTTGGGTCACGGATAGCGTTGCCACGGTCCACTCCTATCACTCCGCCTGCCGCGCCGCCTGAGCTGGCACTCCCTCCCGAAGTAGTCTCTGTGGCGCGACCGATTCTTGCCCCGACTATAAGAAGGAGAGACATCGCAGCAGAGGCATACACAGATGCACTGGCGTATCTCAAGCGCGAATTCGAGGGCAACGCGAAGGCGACTTCATGGCTCCGAACCGTGAAACAGACGACTCTCGGCGATCTGATGGAGACTACGAAAGAAGCCGAATCCCGATATAACCAAGCAGCGCCGGCGAAGCAGAAGTCGGTAAAGTCGTGGATCCGGGGCTTGTCCAGTAGGATTCTATATTACGGGCAGGTCTTAGATGTCCTGTCTCAACACCACCCGGAGTATGTCGCTTTGGTTTGGGGTGTGGTGAAATTCGTCCTAATGGGCATCATCAACCACGAGAACCTCGTCACTCAGTTCTCGAAGGCGCTGTATTGGATTGCCCAAGTCCTTCCGAGATGCGAGCTCAGCGCAGAGCTCTATCAAACCGACGAGATGCGGGACGCTGTTGCGACCTTGTACGCACACATCCTACTGTTTCTCCAGCAGGCCGCCAAGTGGTACAATGTTGGGCCGGCCGGTCGCGCGTTGACTTCGCTGTTCAAACCATTCGAGTTGAGCTATAAGGAGACCTTGGATGAGATCATGCTCTGCGCCAAGACTATCGACGACGTCTCAAGTCTCGCCTCCAAGGTGGAGATACGCGAGATCAAGGAGCTGCTGATGAAGGAGCAGGCTAGGCTGGTGGGGCGCGAGGAAAAGTTGCACGAGATGCAGGTGAAGTTCAGCCAGGCTCAACAAGAGCTGACTGATGCTGTTGGGACGGTACTGCGGATCGTCAGCTGTAGGTGCATCCCAAGACAAAGAGGCGAGTGAGAAACTGACCCATCGCCGACAGGTGACACTGCCAGGCTCAACGAAATCCATGTGAACGTCAGCAACATGGTGCCCCGCGTCATGGATATCCATTTCAATCAGGTGCTCGACGCATTGAAGCCCAAGCGGTCCCCGGAGGAAGCCTTGCAGAAGCACAAGTCCCTCATCCGACGAGCTTCTCCGTGGCGGAGCCAGAATCACGACACAGTCAAGATCCTGCAGACGGTGGGGAACTGGATCATGGCGCCGCGTTCGTCACTCCTTGTCCTGCAAGCCCGGCCCCGAGCGCAGGCGCGGGTGAAAGAAATTGCTACAGAGCTGATCGGCCAACTCCACTCTAAGAATGTCATCTGGTACCTCTCCAGTTTCAACTCGGAAGATGACGGCGCCATCTCGGCGATGGAGGTCTTAAAGAGCCTTGTGTTCCAGTCGATGAAGCAGGCCCCGGAGCTGGTGACTTCCGAGCCGGGCAGCTTCACCGCAGCAAAGCTACACGGTTCGCACACTGAAGACGAATGGGCCGATCTACTCTGCTACGTCCTTGGACGACTGAAGACCTGCTTCTTGATCGTCGATGCGGAACACGTGTTTGGCCATGTCGAAGAAGCGAAGCAGCTCATGGGCGTCTTCACGGGGCTGATGGGCAGGTTCCAGGGCATGGAAGCCGTGCTCAAGCTGCTGGTGGTCAGTTACTGCGACGACTCAGAGTGGGTAGGTGGTGAAGCAAGGTTGGGGAAGGAGCGGATGCAAGTGTTGGTAGTGAACCGCGAGGCCCCTGTCCCGCCACGGCGAAGAAAGCCTGGCGCGAGAACAGGAATATTTCGCGGGAAATGGGACAAGATAGCATCGTCAACGACACCGCGGTAGCCCTTTGTCCTAGGACCTCCAAAGGGCATCGCATCATGCAGACGGATTGGTGATTACAAACCGTCGGCTGTGTTTGGAAGGTTGCACAACGGATGGCAAAAAAAAAAAAAGGCACGAGCCTGTTGCCCCTTTTTCCTCTGGCACATCGATAAAGTGGGAGCCCCGCGCACTTCGACTCCAGAGCCTTCACGCCGGCTTTTCCCACCGCATTCATTGCCGCCTCCACGATGGAATTCTGCAGTCGTACGCTTTCCAAGATGCATTGCTTCGTTCTCTTCTTAGTTGGACCCGTCCTTCTCAGTGCTCTTAGCTTGGCGTCACCGGTCTTGGACGGCGATGACGCCGTTTCTCTGCCCCTTTCGTCATCGTTGCTGCGCGGGGACCCAGCACCCAAGCAGACGGGTATGTCTTGCGATCCACCACATCTACTCTCCCAGCTCTCCTTGCCCATTAGCCAGTCACGTAAACCGCAGACCCAAAGCTAACCGATGGATACTCTTCATTAGGCCTGCAACGACTACGACACGAACTCATCCTCCCCTGCAAGTTCGTCTCAAATTTTGCCGCTAGCGTGGGCAGCAAAACGCTGCGCCAAGTCATACCTCAGGTCAAAGGGCCCATCAAGGATGCAGCGGAGTGACCAGAACTTCAATGTAATTGTCGCTTACGCTAACTGCAATCATGAAAAGGACAAGTACCAATCGTCGATGCCCCCCTCGGACGCCCCGCGGGGGACCCAACGGGGAATGCGAGTACTAGCAGGCATGGCCCAATCTCCCTCATTAGGTAGACTCTTTGCAGCCGATACATCTTTCTCCCGGCTGGAGGAGGTCCGAAAGGGGTGATATACTCGGCATCCACCTAGATACCGTAGTTAGGAACAAATTGTGGCAATCCTTCTTATTTCTCGATTCTTTGCTACGGTGATCGATTAGTAGCGGTCCTCTATTCACCGCTTGCTTTCTGGTAGGGATCTTCGTTCCTGCCTGGGATTGTTTCCTTTGCGTAGGCTAGCAGTTGGACGGAACAGGGTTACTACCAGAAATCGTAAGGGAGTCGGACGGTCAGACTCTCTTCACCTGGACGGCTCGAGGTGGAAGATCAGAATCCGGAAGAAACTGCGTCGCCATGTTATGAACCTATGAGAGAGAGATAATGTCTTGGGTATCGTGGTCTTTTGGAACATCCACTCGGGCTGGTTTGTGAGGAAAGACAAGCTAGCTGGTCCCGCCATCCCAAGTTCAGGGGTCGGCATAGCGGGATATGGGCCTATGTATCTCGACGGGGCCGCCGTGGCTATTGCCACACAGACGAGAAAGGTGCCATCGAACCAAAGCGGGGAGGGCGCTACCCTCCAGAACCTATTTGGCCTCTTGTTCTTACGTTCGGCACGTAGGATGGCAACTCCGGGGAGACGTCCATGCATCTTGGCTGGTTAACCGACTCGGGCGATGGGTTTCATGCCAATGTCGACCAGCAGGTGTTTGGTTAGCGGCTGCAAGAGCTTGGCTCTAGCTACGTTCCTCGGATAATATGTGGTCCGGCCTAAGTTGGCATCAGTCACTTCGGCGTCGGATTCTAACACCCGCCCATGACCGGGGGGGTTGCGTGGAAGGGGTGTTTTGCGTCATGTTTGGCGCGTTTAACCGCTGTAATACTTGAACGGCTTCCAACAGTTTCTATCCACTAACAGGCCAGAACGTGTGCTTTGGTCATTGGACGTGAAAGCCACCGTGATCCGGAGGAATACAGGCGCAGGCCGTCTCGGCTGCTTCTAGGACCGTGTGCACATCACAGTGCCCCCCAAGCTGCCGCACTGGGCACTATGCAACGATTTTTCGCGCCATCAGTTCCATCTTGAGGCCTCCTCATGCGCCAACATGAGATGTATGCCACGAATCCCTGTATAGATGGCCGCTGGGACGTGGGCCGCTGGCTGCCTGCATGTAGATGACCTCTGCCGCACAAACTCAGCCAGGCGCCGTACTTGTTGCCTTCCCGCGAGGAGTGCGAGACGTGCGATCAGGCGGAAATGTCGCCGAGCATTGGACCATGGTGGGCGCCTATCCAGCACCACTAGCGCTCCATCTGTTTCTAGACCACACAAATCGGCGTGCAGTCTTGGCGGGGTACGAAAGAAGTGGGCAAGCCCTGATTGGACACTGCCAAGGTAAAAGCCCAGAATTTCGGCTGCAGGGTCTCCCCGCCCGTCTTTGAAGCTGCCACTCGCTGCATATTATAGAATAGAG
>Ga0247763_1001983_pt1 | contig 10933 bp, 13 predicted proteins | sample UWRJL141409B4_FD_179926 | JGI IMG/M metagenome (GOLD analysis project Ga0247763, IMG submission 179926) | Plant litter microbial communities from Arlington Agricultural Research Station in Wisconsin, United States - UWRJ-L141-409B-4 | ecosystem: Environmental > Terrestrial > Plant litter >...
CTACCTTAACCCTTTTACGTAGTGGAAAGAAGGCGGCGACAGGATTGAATGGCCTCCCATGGGCAAGGATTTTTGACATCGTTATTGTTCTCAGCGAAAGCGACTCTCAAGGAAGTTGGCAAAAGAAACAACCAGCATTCCAACTTCGATAGCACCCCGCGCGCGTCTTTCCCGACCCAACTCCTGCTACATTCCAATTTCCTCCCCTCCCTCCCGTAGCTGGAACGCTGTCGCTAGCATGGTCCGCCCAGACGGAATCCTAATACTCATTCAAACCAATCACCTCCCTCTCACAGCTCTCTACCTCAGCCTCAAAAGAAAACTAACAGAACTTTTTTCGTCCCTGTGCGATTCGTGAAACAATACCCCTGCTCCTCAAACCGGATATCGTGTCTCGTCGTCCTATCCTCCCTCTAGAATGAAACGGTCAATGGGTGGACGGAGGCGTTGTAGTCAAATGAGCATGAGCGCGCGGGCGCAGGAAGAAGGGCGGCGATATAGTGGTGTTTGCTGGTGGAATGGTGAGGATGAAGAGTACAAATCCGCCGCGGTTGGAGCTCTAGGCAGCCAGAGCGGAAACACCACCCTCTGCAGCCTGTGCCCCCCCCTTCCATAAGCGCGGAGCAAATTGGCGTGATAACAACAAGTTGAGCCTGCATGTCGCGAGATCAATGTTCCAGAGGTGCAAAACTGGAGTCCTTATCCTCATGAGGATAAGTCTAGAGAGATGAAGGGCAAGAAATGCTTCTTCCCAATAACGCAACGTCAAGCCACGCACACAGCCGGAAGATGGGTTGGGTAGCAAACATTCCGGCCGGAACGGCCCGGAAGGACAATTCATGGCGGTGAACAGGTTCTCCGCCATAGTGCAAGTTGTTCTTGATCTCTCTGCACTCAATTAGGCAAGTATGAAGAAGAAAAGAATTAATACTCTGTTGCTTGGCAGGGTAAATCACGCGAAATCAAGCCCGACGTCCGCTGCGTGTGATGGCATGGGTCCCAATTGCTTGGGCCTGCTCCTTTGCCGCCGATGAATTTGTTAGAACAAGAGAACGGTCTGGGCCTGCCAAGAGACCGGGGTTGGTAGGTCCCTGCAATGGTGGGGCGATCCCAGGTCCGGGTCTCATACCGTCACAATCATGATCACGGCGGGTATGATTTTGTTTCTCCGCGGATGACTTCGTAACTTGGCTTCGCTTTCGGCCCCATTTACCAAGTCATTCCCCACTTTTAAGGAGGTTTGCGCCCTCCGTTTTTTTTTTTTTTTAGCATCTGGCTTCGACCTTTAATCCGTTATTTTGTAGCGCGCCGTAGATGCGTGCAGCTGAAACCCGGGTAAAATATTGACCTCTTTGTTCTCTACCTGGATTTTCCTTCAGAATTTCCCTAGCTGCTTTGCGCGTTGAGATATTCCAGAATGAAGGAAAAGGAGAATCGCGCGACATGGTGCCAAGCTTTGCCAAGGTTTAGCGTGAAATTCAGGTCGTCTGCTCCCATTCTGCGCAACGAAAAATTCTTAATCGGATACGAATATTCGTAACACGAGGCAGAAACTTGCAAGCGAATTCTATTGAGCGCTGCGACGTGCGTGCAAAATCTAACCCGATAAGCGTAATCATAATACTGAATTCTACTATATTCCAGATTTTCTGGTGCGCGCACCTAGAAATGGTAAAAATCTCTTGCTACCTCTTTTTTCACAGAAAAAGTGCGGGCCTCTCTACCCAAACCGCGCTAAGAGCGGAATGGCTTGGTCAATGGGCTTGACAACGGTGGCGTGCCTGGGATCTTCCGCAATGACCACAATTCAGGAGTTTCCTCCGACGGCTGAGATTGGCCAAAGTCTGATCTCGGCGTCTAGTCGGCACTCTGACCAGTTTTCTCCCCGCGTGAACTGCCGCGCTTCTTCTCCTTCAATTCATCCGGTCTACCAAATGTTGTAATGTTGTTATCGATGCCGGCGCGCATGCCCATGGTATCTAGTTACCGCTATTGTTGTTATCAGCATGGGGAGTGCCGACGAGGGACGGGAACCATCAGCGCCAACCGCCGGCTGTGAGGTCGGACCCCGGACCCTCGCGGTGATCCTCCCGCTCTTCGCCATCTCACTCGCCGTGTACACGGTCCGGATCTGGACCCGCGCCCGACCCAAGTTGAGGTTAAATGCGGCCGATTACACGATCAGCATCGCCATGGTACCATACCTTTTTTATACACCTCCTCCCACGTAGAGATTTATTCTGATGCACTAACAAAAACGTTGGTAGGTGGCCGAGACCATCGTCATCATATTTACGATTGTCGCGGTATCTAACGGCTTTGGATGCCCAACCGCCTCGCTTACGCCCCGCCAACTCGAAGCCATCGGGGTAACGACGTATACCGTCTTCGCCGTCGCCTACTTTGCGTCCTGCTTCGGCCGCATCTCGGTCGCCTGCCTACTGCTGCAGTTCACACAGGCCCGGGTATGGCGTGCTGTCTTGTGGACAATGATCGTCTTCCAGGGCATGCTATTTCTCGCCTCGGAGCTCGTCGTGTTTCTGCAGTGCAGACCAATCCGGGCATTCTGGACGCACGTTCCTGATGCAAAGTGCATCACGCCCCAGGAGAATTGGACCATGGGTTATTCGTTCGCCGGTGAGCTTAGCTACCTTACCTGTGCCTAGGGAATATAACATGGCTCGGTTTTCTTACAGACTGACTGACTGGATAAAACGCTTACAGGTGTCGGCACGTTTAGCGACCTTCTCTTCGCTATCCTTCCCATGCTTCTGATCTGGCGGTTGAGTCGATCTCTGGTCGAGCGGCTCCTCGTCTGCATCTTGCTTGGGCTCGGCCTGTTCGGCGTCGTGGCAAATATTGTCAAGATCGTGACCCTTCAAACCTTTCAAATTGGGTCGGCGAATGTCGTGGCCGACATGATGCCCGTATACCTGTGGTCCCGAATCGAGGAGATCCTCATCATCATAGCTGCCTGTGCGCCGCTGCTCAAGGCACCCGTCGAACGACTGCTGGGTCGCTGGTTCGGTCTGCAGTTTTATCCCGTCGCCAGGGATCTCAGCTCGGTCTATTCGCTACCATCCGGTTATTCATGGTGGTATAGCTGGTCTCAGCGCTCTCCGTCTACTGAGGCTAGCACCTCCACCGTCATCTCGACAGAGCATAACAGAACATCATAAAGAAACTTATACCCCTTTTCCCTTTTAGTGCTTCTAATAATGGATCCCTACGGCGGATGCAAGGATGTCGAGAGAGCAATGCTTATTCCCGAGGTGTGTGTGTGTGTGTGTGTGTGTGTGCGGAGGCACTTCTTGAGCTGCCATGCCAGACTACTACGGTCATCAGGGGATTCAAGGTAAACTTTTTCGTAGTCATCGGCTTCGCTCAAATGGAAAGGAGTCCCAGTGCAGAGGGGGCGTTGCCGGTGGGATATTGTCCTTAATTACCTTGATAAATTTTTGGTAATTCTGGATGTTTTGGTAGATCTCCCTCCAGATATTCTGTGCTTCACCTTTTCCCTCAAAAAAATCATTAAAATGGTGTTGCAAATCCGTGTTATCCTCAGCATCCGAGTCGTCTAGATGGATTTGGGGGTGCGGGGCAGATAAATGTTGCGAGACAAGCGAGCGATGCCAGTTGGTTTCGCGGCGCGACTTTTCCCTAGAAAATATTTCGAGTACATTTCTCAATTCCCAAACCAGTAGTTGCTTGGGTGGGACGCTGATGAGTACCAGCCAATCCTGGGTTGTATGACTTGGCTTAGGTTGGAAATATGCAACTGCCACCAGATGGACTCAGATAGGTAAAAGAGGGTTTCTGGTTCTGCCAGAAAGCAAGAAAACAATCAAGTTCACGCACAATACAGCTTCTTCACACATACACACACACACACACACCTGGATTCAAGGTGTCGTGCTTCTGACAAAGATCAGTTAGAACGTGGCGAGTGTATAATTCCTCCAGTCCATATCTGGAACCCCAAGTATTATCATCAACAGGTTCGCGCTAGTAAATAGAAAACGCAACCACTATCGTAAGAGTCTAGCTCATATGAATTACGAAGGAACCTTGTACGTGAATGGCACTCGGAAATCAGGCTCCATCTTTCCCCGTAGTGTCAGCCTTTGACATGGAAGTAAATGGGGGCTCATCCCTCTCAGCACCATATCCCCCATTTATCGGCCCCTCAGTAATATGGGGGCATACGTCCGCCCCCTCCCGCCCTTAAAAGCCATCCTCAGCACACTCTATCAATTTCGTGGCGCGCCTTTCTCGCCGGTCCCGCCGAGACATTCTGGAAGGGAGCGAGTGCGCTGCTCAGATTGCGCGTCTCTCTGGCAATTAGGGTCCGCTCCTCGTTGGAGAAGCACGGTAGAAACAGCCTTGTGTTCGTTGAGTACCGCCCAGAATAAGGGAGTCCTTCCCAGCGTGCATTGCGACTCCAAGTCGGCCTTGTCTGCGAGGAGTAGCTCTACTGCTGCGAGGTTCCCCTGGCTTGCAGCAAGACTGAGGGCTGCCATGCCCCTTTTGTCTTTTAGGTTGACCATCTCTCGATTACTTGCGTTGTTGCGAAGAAGGCTTTCCACCACGCACGTGTGTCCGTTAAAGGCAGCCCAAGCTAGCGCTGTCCGCCCCGCTGTATCCTGGGCATTGAGATTCGCACCAGCATTCAGCAGTTCCTTGAGAACAAAGTTGTGGCCCTCTCGCGCCGCCCAAATCAGAGGCGTTCGCCCAAGACGGTCGGGCCGGTTCATATAGGCGTTGGTGTTCTGGGACAAAAGGGCCATGACAATGTCGATGTTCCCTTGCTCGGATGCCAAGCCCAGCAACGTCTGGCCGCTGCTACATGTCTTTGACTGGGCCTGTGCCATCCACTGGATAAATGGCGGGATGTATGCTCGGACCCCTCCTTGTCCCAAGGTGAGAGGAGAAATTCGAATCCTATTCTTTCCCCTTTCTTGGTTCCATGCCACCCAGATGCGGAAGTGGACGCTGTCGGGAGATAAGTTAGGGCGGCGGGGGCTAGTTGCATTGCTTGTCCATGTTGGAAAGTTGGCTTCATGTTGGGCGGGGGCCGCATAGGGTCGACCACGGCGAATCTTGTCGTCGATCTCGCAAGTCACATCGCCGCGCTCGATTCCCAGCTGAAGGACGAGATTGAAAACGCTTAGAAAGGCGCGACGTGTGAGAGTCGAAGTGGCTTCGAGCGTCTCCTTTGTAAAGGTAACCCCATTCCGCTGGAACATGGTCGCTAACTTCTTCGTTTCACCCCATTCTGCTAGCGTGTTCACTGCGATATAGTTCAGGTTCTGCAGTTGACGGATAAGGTCCTCAACCGTTTCGGGAGTCTGGTGGTCGGGAAGATCACAGAGGTATAGGAATCTGACCGTGTCTCGAACAAGGTCCTGCTCCGCCTTCTCGTAGTCTGGCCGAAGTGTGGCGCAATCTTTGGCGTCATATGATATTCCGAGCAAGGCGTAAATCAAATCACGAGGGTCGCTGGCCTGGCTCTCGGCGAAGGCGCAAAGAAGATTGTAGAGGCTTCGTCCGTGCTGCTGATGTGCGCTTCTCCACGGCCCGGGCATGATACTCAGGACTGCTTGACATTGCGCGGTTGGCTGAACACCCATCAACCCAGGTCCAAGAGTAAATACCCGCGAAGATACGGATTTCGAGCCGCAGCAAACAAAACCTGAGCGTGCATTCGCTGCCTCTTGCAGAATCCAGACTCTCGTGAACCAGGGCCGATCCAGCAGCGATCTCATTCCGTCCTGAACAGTCGTGTATCGCACACCCGGGAATTTCGATTTCGCCGCCTCCAATGCCTCGATCCAGAGAGAGGTCCACCGCTTATCGTTGCGGTTCCATTTCCAGCACATGTGTTGGAGAGTGACTTCTTGTAGCCTTTTCAGTAATTCCATCGTGATGTCAGTCTCGAAAGTCGCAGAGCCGAGCCAGAATAGCACTCGATCTGCGAGGCGGTAGATGTCACCCATCTGCCGCACTTGATGGCCTCGCTCCTTTGGATTCTGCTGATCGATGCAAACGGCATCTACCCAGAGGATGCGATCGCGGTCTGGAAGCCGTAGGTTTCGCAAAGCCTCGAAGAGATTGGCACCAATTTTCATTATCGAGCCACCGGTCATCGAGATCGAATACTCCTCCTGACTGGCAGCACCCCATGCATAAGAGAGTGCCTCGTACGAGACAGCGCCACCACCGGACTCATCATCATGATAGGCCTGGAAGATGTCGCATGTGAGATCAAGAGAGTCGCCTCTCAGGAGACGAAGCAGACGGAAGGAAGATCGCTCCAGGTCGAGCGGAACGTGTTGGAAGACCTCAATGCACATGACGATGAGCTTCCCCGAGGGAAAGAGTTTTTCGTGGAAAAGGCGTTTGGTGGCGGGGACGGAGCGGGAAAGCGGTACGTAAAAGGTACAGCCCTTTTTTTTTTTTTTTTTTTTTTTTTTTCACAACGACGTCGGTTCCAGGTGCAAATTTTTACGGTTAACTGCTGCTGCTGCTGCTGCCTTGCATACACGGATTGGATACCTCTTTCTGCAGTCGCAGTGCCCAATGAAATTGCGAGATCGGGTGCTTGCATCCGGGTAGCCACACAGCCGCTTGATCTTGCCATGTTGATTGGCTGGCATGAAGGGAAACACTTCATGCTTCAGAGAATCTTTGGTTTAAACTCCGATAATTGGATATACATTCTCATCGGGTTTAAACATCACTCGAGAACTAAGCACCCTATCGCAGCGAACTTGCATCATCAAGAGAGAATTTGGTTGCCTACCTACGTACCTACCCAGGACCTGCCATCACTCCAATATTAACACGCCAAATGGTTCGGTACTTCAGGGCCGGCAGTGTTCGAGTCTGCTAGTGGGATCACTTAGATGGGGGACCTTATCCAGTTGGCTCAACAGGAAGAATACAACTGGCATTTGCCCAAGTCCGAAGGCGGCATAATCAACGGGGGCGTTTAGTAGTCTTCCGGCAGTATGTGGGCGGCCATCGTGGTAGGTGGATGTGCTGCTGTCGACTACAGCTATGCTCTCTAGAAAGGGGGTTTGTCACGCCGGTCTCAACTTGTGCTAGTGGAACGTACATTCATGTCGTGTCCACCATGCCTTCCATCCATGTCTATCCGCGAACCAGAGTCCGGAAACAACTTTGTCTTTTGCACGTTTGTGCTTTCCTCTTTCTGGCGTGGGCGGATAATCGGCCAACGCGTCCGTTAACACACTTGATCACAATGGAGGCAGATAATGAGACGACATCGTTACGGATCCTGGAGGTTCTCTGCCAAATCAAAGCAAAGTTGGATGACCTTGATCACCACCTCGAGGTGGTCGAGCTCATGCCCAAACATATTGCCACAACCAGCAGCGACAGTGCTGAGGTCGGAGTGAGCGTCAAACGCGCCACAAAGGATTTTCGCTCCTTCAGCGTTGATACCGATTCTCAACCCACGGGCGAAGAATATCTCCACAAGGTCAATATCTTCGGCAAAGACTTGGTTGCATTGTTCCGCGGAATATCGGGTCTGTGTCTGGACACCGAAAAGAACGACGAGAAAGATGGCGGGGTCCCGAATTTAGTGATCCTCCAAGACCTCATCCAATACTTGGAAATTACCGGTCTGGTCTGTGGCCGTGATTTTCCAACAGAAGAAGAAGGGGTTTACTGCCGCGACCACTCCTATTGCTGCCGTGACCACCCTACCCACAATAATACCGTCCTGCCAGCTGCATTGAAATTTCCGCATTTCCCATACACAACAGCACTTGGCCGATGCCGTCGCCGGGATAGAGCGCCATAGTACCGTCAATCCAAAGCGCCATCAACCCAAGGCGTCATCAATCCAAGGCGCCGCGGTCGTCGTGACGGCGCGCCGGCTTCAAGTCGATTGGGCGACTTGGATTGACGGCGACTTGGATTGACGGCGACTTGGGTCCTGGCCGGGCTGCAGCCGGACTGCAACCGGACTACAGTAGACCAGCGCGGACACGGATCATGGAAATTTCAAGATCTTCCATACAAAAACAGCCCTGCAGCAAGCCCAGCCGTCTGGCACTGTCAGGGTGTGGGGGGGGTGGTCGCGGCAGCAATAGGGGTGGTCGCGGCAGTAAACCCCTAATTCAACCGACCTCCCCAAATTCCATCAGGAAATGACTTCATCCCATCGCACCACAAACACTGCCTGCTAAATGTTTGCCACCAGCCGCTCGGTGTGATGGTTGCTTCCGAAATCGGTGGGCCACTCCTCTTTCAAAATGGCGATTTACGACCCGTCGAACCGGTCCGCCAGCAGCCCGTTGATAGCCCAGTTACTTTCTGAGAGAGTAGACGACAGGGAAGAAACAGAGTTCCTAGATACATCTGGACTTCGCCCAGCGAATCAGCGCAGCCTTCGCATGTTTTGCTGGCATTGACAAACTTCGGGTTCACAAACATTACCTTACCTAGGCCGGTTGAAGGGGACCTGCAGCGGCACAAACTCACGCCATGGACAGCCGAGATAGCGTAGGCCGCCAAACGTCTCCCGATAGTTATACCTGTTACAAGAGGGAATTGTATGGTATGATTTGGGACCAGGAACAATCAGCTGCTACGTTGTGTGGGTGTCTCGAGACCTAGTAAAGTCAACATGGTCTAGATGATCGCATAAAACTATAGTATGCTAAAATACCGGGGGCATGGACAAATGTCTTGATCATCAGCAGAAAAAACTCTTTTTTTTTATTTTAAAAAAGAGGACGGAAAAAAAAAATTGAAAAGTTGGATGTACCGCGGATCGAACGCGGGACCGTCTGTATAGGCAAATCAAATTATGTCATTGCAAAACAGAAATCATACCACTAGACCATACACCCCACAGCTCTATACACGGAGATGGAATACAAATATAACAACCTGAGCCAGCATCACGCAGCACACGAAGCAAATCATCAGAATACATGCGAGGTCCACTCCAATGCGGCGCAATGCATAGTCTCTGCCATGCAGATCAACAGCATCGCCAAAAGAATTCATTAACAGCGCTACTTCCTACGATTTACAATTCGCTTATCGTACTAACACATGCTAGTTAGTTAGTCTGTGCCATGGTTCACCGATATACTCTTTCCCGAAGACAAACGCTCATCACCGAGACTAGGTACCTTCACTCAGAAACCCTTCCAACGGGCCAGCGCCGCCCAGGGGGGATGCACATGGTTTCCTTCATGGAAATGGAGCATCGAGTTTGGTAAAATTCTCCTGTCCATGAACTCAAACACCCACAGCTTATAAATGCCAAGGAGTACCTGCGGCGGTTCCCAAACAAGTGGCAATTGTCGAGTCTGTCTCCGAAGTGACTCGAACGAGAGACATGCTCGGTACCTCATTACGATCCACCTCTTGGCTTCCACCGTGGCTGTGGTCTGCTTATTTTTGAGTCTGAGGAAGTATCTTCTCGCCTCTCTGCAGTCCTTGTCCCACTTTGTGGCAGAGACGAATGTTGGACGTCCGCCCCACGATTCCACCGCGTTCCGGATGTGTTCAAGGTGCTCGCTCAGTGCGCCTTGCGGCAACCATTCCTCTTCGCAGAGACTGTCCAAGTTGATCGGCTCTTTAGCCATGTCCGGCCTACTGTGTTCGAACATCTCGCCTGACATGTAGACGAGAGGCTCGCCCATCCGGTTGACCAAAACGCAGCGACCACATGGCGTGGGAGGCGACATTTTAGTGTGTGGATTACCGTACGGTGAAATGCGTGTGCATATTGCTTTCGCTGCAGCTACTTGATCCGGGAAGTTGACGTGGCCATCCTGGCAGCAGGCCTACCCCGCCGGTGCCAGCCGTTCCCACTGTATCGAGAAGCCGCCGAGGAGTCGCATTGGTGTCCCTAAGGAGGTCAGAACCTTGCAGTCTGGAGTCATCGGCTCGCCACAGGCATTGCAAAGGCAGTCTGACCCGTGTTGCTCGAACAGGAGGTGGTGATCTCGACTGCTCCAAAAGAAGCCACTGGCAGACTGGTGCGATTCGTCGTCGAGTGAGCCTCGACGGCATAGCCACTGGTACTTGCGAGGCTGACGTTTGCCATTATTAGTGACCCGGGGGGTTGACGGCGGATTGGGCAGCTGGAGCCAATTTTGAGCGGACATTGTGTGTTTTGAGTTGTACGAAGTAGGCGGGCAACCGGTAGCCTGCAGCGAAAATGTCCAATAGATACGGAACAGTAATGTCTGCTTGTCACTCTGCCGAAGAATTTCGTGTGCGCTGGGGGGATTAACTAAGGTAGACGAGGTGTCTGACGCTCCAATCTGTTGCAGATGGCGGGACCAAGATGGAGGCGAACGGGGCCGACTTGGGCAGGAACAGTCCGGGTCGGGGGTGGGGGCCCAAGTGATTGTGGCAGCAACATCCCTTCGTTGATGAAGGAGGCGCACTCGATGCTGTGTCAAACAACCACTCAGCATCCATCAGTGAGGGGTTGGAAGGGTAAATGGCTGCTTCCCCTCCAGCATCGAAGCCTGATGCGAGCACGTATCCCAACCCGACCGAACAGTCCCCCAATGAATCGCGGATTTACCCCCCCTCCAACACAAAGCGGTCATGGAAAATGCAGCGTGACGCGGTCTGGCATTTCTTCGGTCCCGGGCCGTTGAGGGAGAAAAAAAAAGGAGCAAAACGCGGTGCCCGAGGAGCAATTCGTTGCTGACGATCTCACCTTCGCGACATTCGCTTTCAACTCCAGACCGCGAGATCGTCAACCATGCTGGGTGGGCTACACCCAATCCAAGATCTGGGCTAATTAGCGTGTGGTTGCGACTCGGTGTCGTCCTGGAAACTGCCAAATCGTGAGTCCGTCGGCTGCCGGACTCTGAATCGGGGAGTTCCCGTGTGCGGTGATTCCCCGCCCCACTCCGAAATGGGTGTT
>Ga0247763_1001985_pt1 | contig 10923 bp, 10 predicted proteins | sample UWRJL141409B4_FD_179926 | JGI IMG/M metagenome (GOLD analysis project Ga0247763, IMG submission 179926) | Plant litter microbial communities from Arlington Agricultural Research Station in Wisconsin, United States - UWRJ-L141-409B-4 | ecosystem: Environmental > Terrestrial > Plant litter >...
GGGGGCGGGGGCAGTTAATGTTAATGTTGACGATAATAATGTTCTAGTGGTTTAATGGGCATAGATACATGTAATTGAAAAGTTAAACATGGGAATCGCTGTTTTGTGCGACCACTGGAATCTGGGCATATATGTATAAAATTTCCTTTTTCGTACCAGCCCTCGCCCTCGTGACTATGATCACCCTGGTTCAGGCCCGGCTCCGGATTTCAGTTCACTGATATTCGACCCTTCAATGCCCACTCGCCAGTGTAGGTATCAGAGCCGTCTCCCTTGATCACTACCCCCTTTACATCGTGATTGAAAATTTTAAACAATAAATGTTAGCATGTGATAAGAACAGCCGTATCGAGCGGCCGCAACCCACCCTCAGCGCCCCGCGCGGACTGTGGAAGAATAGGGAACAATTCGCTCAAGACACTCTGGGTGCAGTTTAATTTTTGGGCCTTAGTAAGCATCTTTATGGCAACAGGCTCTACATCACCGAATATGGCCGTACAGCGATCGTACTACCAAGAGCTCATCGGGTATTGCTACGTCTACGACCTGATGGAACGTGCGGGGTTAACGGCCAGGGGGAGTATTTTGTCCTCGTATAACACACCTTGGTTAGAAATCAGAGAAAAATACTGAGATTAAGGGAGACTAGAAACTCTAGAAATGGTGTCATAGTAATCCATAGGTGGGTAGGTAAATCCTTCCCCTTTCCAACTCTTAGCGCCCGCAAACCTCGGCCGGCACTTTACACATTCGTGTATGCGAGTGCGAGCTATATTCACTGACGCACAATCTGCGGTTCCACTTAGCCGTCAGATCCGGGTTACATCGCTATAGGGCTGAGTCGCTCGTGTTCATTGGACTAGGGTGCTTGTCAGGCGAGACTTGGCGAATCCGGTACGAGAGATGCCTCGCTAGCCAAATTTCACTGCTCGTAATGATGATGATGACATCAAGATCCATCACCATGATTTTGGCGAATACGGCTCCGTCGCAGCGACTCGTTGCCATCATCCGAGGGCAAATACGATATCGCACTCGGGTTCATAAGCGCATCTTTTTAAACGAGCCCGAATTATGATGATTATAAGAACCGGCGCATCGCTCTGTTTTGACAACTCGAATTTATCATCAGCATCATCAACTGCAAACAATCCAATTACCAATCAAAAAAACAAAATCACCACAACAAAGCCATCCCACCGCCAACCATCAAAATGCAGTACTCCACCATTCTCATCTCCCTCCTCGCCACCGTGTCCTCTGCCGCCCCGGCCCCTGCCCCTGCCGAGGTCGTCTCAGCCATGGCTGCCGTCCAACCCTGGATTATCAAGTCCTTCACCCGCACCTGCAACGCCGCCGACACGTCCTGCACCATCAAGTTCGGCATCAACACCCAGAATGGCGCCGCTGTCGTCCCCTGCGAGTACACCGTGACGGGTGCCCCGGCGAGCCGCGCCTCCAGCGCCGCCAGGTGCGGTCCTTACCCTGTCACGTCCAAGTGGGACAACCAGTTCGGCGATGACCACGGTTTCACCACCTGGTCCATTGTCGACGAAGCCCAGAGGATCATTGCCTTCCCCTCATACAGCGACGCCGATATTGTCAACGGCAAGGCAGTTACCCCGGATCGGGCTTTCGCTCCTCAGACCATCTGGTGGTAGATGGATAGATAGGTGCCACTTAGTACGCGGATGCGCTGGGAAATAATGTTAGCAGTAATCATGTTGTAATTAGCTAAACCCTGTATAAACCTTCAGTCCTTACCAGACAACTTAGTAATGTTTACATGCTTCAAAATCACCTATTATTTTTCGCGAGCTTGCATCCCACGCTGCCCCCACCAAACTGTCTACATTTAGATGTATAGAGCATAACGGTACCAATAAAGAAAAGATATAGCCCTAGCAACACTACAACGACAAGTGCAAACCTTACTCATCAGTCGACACATCCACCTCTCTCCAATAACGCTGTTATCTTTTGTTACGCCCCCTCTCTCTCTCTTTTTTTTTTGTTGTCATTTGAGACTTGGCAAATCTTGCAAGGATAAAATTCATCGCATTGAAGAATGTGATATGCCTGACACGGCGCCTGACGTAGAATATGCTATACATGTATTCATTTTTTACTCATAAAGTTGTGAGAAAAACCAACCGCGCGCAATCATGCAGGTCTAGACAGACACCTCCGAGAGAGCTCGGAACATTCCATCTCTCAGGCGGGGATATCGTCCGAGTCGGTCATGTTATCCGGGACTAAGCACCCGACACGGAGCTGAACGCTGTAAATTTTGGGGCGCAGCCATGTTCTCCATCGCCGACTGCATTCGCGACTGGCCCGTCCGCAGTACGCCCCACAAGAAAAGGCAGTGTGTCATACGGGCCTACCGGAGTGGGTAACTTAGACAAATGTCGTAGGTTATCATTGGAATGCGTCTTTTGCAGTAGTGGATCTCCGGGTTTCAATCACCAGTTCATGTTATCGCAACCAGTCCGGGCCAATAGTTTGGTGGCTGGGGATGCATGTTTTCGTCCTCACTGCAATATGAATTACGTGAATGTCATTGAACGTAGGCATGAGCGCGTGAGGGAGTATTCACATATAAAACGCCATCTCACCATCGGCTTCAAGGGAGAGAGAGCACATTAGACAACAAGCATTCAACATCAACGCTACCAAAACATTTCTCATCAACCCCAAAAGTTCCATCTCTCGCAACTCTCAGCTTCACATCCTCAGCAATTGTCAAAATGGTCAAAGCCATTGCTCTCCTTGTTGCGACACTCAGTGTCCTCCCCACCCTTGTCACCGCCAAAGCCTGCACCACCGGACTCACCTATTGCGGCCATACTCTTTTACAAATTGGTGAGTACCAGTTCACATGATTACCTTGGGCACATGTACCCTAGGTATGCAGGCAAGGTATGGACAGGAATTAATACCCGTCAACAGGAAACTACCGAAAAGAAATCTACGACGAACTCAAGAAAAACGGCCAGTCGCTAACCGAGTGGAATACCCTGCAATCCATTTATGAATGCGGAGCCGGCGGTCACGGATGGATTGGCTATCGCGGCTTGTGCGCCAAGGGATGTCATAATCGGGGATCGGGCAAGAGTGATGAGTGCTGGAATTGATTGGGGACATGCATGTACATGAAAGATGGACACATGTGAAACTTGTCATTTTTGATCCTGGGGTTTAGATTGGGGAAATGTATATAAGGTACCAGACGGGGACATAGGATTGGTTTTTTCTGATGGCTTCCGTTGGCTTGCGATAAAAGATTGTTAGAATTTCAATGGTTCACCCAAGGGATTCCAGATGTTTGTCGCGTACATGTAATGAATCCTTAACCTCCGCTACTTGCCTCTCCTGCGATCCAAATGCACCATGACTGGAATCCCTGAACAAACGAGTACAATGCCTGCCTGCTACACGCAAGAGCCCTCTCTCCCAGCGCCAAAAGGCCACTTTCTGAGTTCACTACGCTTTGACAGCGAAGATCTTATACGAACCTAAGCAAAACGGTAAGTCAGATCAACAGAGGCTTGTGGGATTGATGGAGAAAACAAACTTACCAGCCCACTTGTTCAAATCACCGAGTTTTCCCCCGCCGCAGCTTCCACAACCGCTGGCCTTCTCGTCGGACTCTTCTTGGGAAGCGTCCTCCTTGTTATTGGCGGCGCAGCACTGGTTGTTCTTTCCCTTTCCTGGCTGGCAAGATGCTGCCGTCTTATCCTGGGAAGCGATCCCGCAGCATTGGCTAGACGCAGCTTTTTTGGTCGTTCCATCGACGTCAGTGTCGAGATATACGTTGAGATCAGCATTGGTGTCGGTGATTAGGATATCTGCCAGGTTTTTAGGTAAGTATTCATCCGTCTAATGTACCATGGTGAAAGTAACAAGGAGAGAAAAAAAATGAAGAGGCAAGGTAAACATACCCTGAAAACCAGCAACCTGCAAATACTTCTCATAATCCGCCACCCGACTCGCCCCCGCAACGCATCCCGTATACAGCGCCATGCAAGACTGGAGACTTTCAGGCAAGGCTTGCTTGAGCAGGATATCTGAAATGGCCAATCTCCCGCCGGGCTTGAGCAGGCGGAACATTTCATTGAAAGCCAACTGCTTTTCCTCGACCGGCACAAGATTGATAACGCAGTTGGAGATGACACAATCTGCGACACCCCACGGCAGGGGGATATCCGTAATCTTTGACTCGACGAACGTGACGTTGTCGCGGTTATTCGACTCGGCGAGGGTTTTGTTTGCGCGCATGATCATGCCCTAGTAAGAAGGGGATTATTAGTACCGCAGTGTTCTACGGAAATGATTTAGAGTCAGAAGTGTCACTCACCTTGTTCATGTCCACGCCATAAACAGCACCTGTTGGCCCGACCTTGCTCGCCGCTAGAAAAACGTCAAACCCAGCGCCGCTGCCAAGATCAACCACGGTTTCTCCCTACGCGGCATTAGAGAAGCTGTCCTGTACAAACGTTTCGGGGCGGTTTACCTCGCGAAGGCTCGCCATGGCCGTAGGGTTGCCGCAGCTCAAACCCAGGTTGGCATCCTTGGGGATGCTCGCAAGCTCCTCTTCGGTGTATCCAAAGGCCTTGGCGACAGAATGGCCATAGTCGGGGTTGGTGTCATGGGCTGCGGCTGTGTACCTGTCTCGCACAGATTCGTAGATCTTTTCAGCGTTCATTTTGGGAAGTGTCGTGCCAGATAGTCAACGGTAGGCTTAAGTGATAGGTTGGGGTCTGGTTATGCAAAGAATTGATAAGAAAGTTGAACTTTGGCTGTCTGAGGACCTCGGTGCACCTTCAAAGAGCAGCTGGGGAATGACATATATATAGACTTCGCGAGGTCGGACGAGTTCACCATGGCCGCCTTACATGAATGCTCAGACGATACTATCACAATGTCCATGTCGCCGCCACCTTTCCCAAAGCAGAAATTTGTCGATATGTCATTCACGCCTTTCCTAAAACGGTAATTTCTCGATCTGTCACTGCGCAGCATGACACAACCCCGCCACGTAATCCCGACGCCGTTCCATCAAAGCGGAGTGGTTCCACTTTCCTTTGGGGTAATTTCTCAATGACCAACTTTTGCCCCTGGCCTCCTCTTTCTATTTGGGCATTTTTTCAATGACAAACTTCTCTTCCCCTGCATCTGGTGTCTTTTTGGCGAACAACTTTCGACTCAACCAAGGCTAAACAACTTGAATCGCTACTTTGAGAGCACCCCGACAACAATGCGGCTGGAGTCGAACACCAAGGCAGCTGCGGGTCTCATGTCCAGATTCCCCGCGCGACAACAACCCACGGCAAAACAAAACGCCGCTCGGCTCCGGGATAACCAACGACGCCATCGGGCCAGAGTGAAAGCGCATACGACCCAACTGGAGGCACAGCTTGCCGAGACCAAGATCCAACTGGATGCGGCGCGGGATGAGATTGCTCGACTGACGAGGGAGGTCGAATCGTTGCGCAGAGGCCTGCCTGTAGCCACGGAGCAACATACGAATGCAGACCCTGTGGACCACACACTTGGCAATGATAATGCAACGTCCTCTTTCGGCGAGCCAACCCGGGTGAATACCGTCCAGGAGAGAGCCTGCTCAAGTGCATCAAACGAGCCGCCGCGTCCGCAGTGTTCCGGTTCCTGCGACCAAAAAGACCAAAGCAACATGAATACATTGGATGGCGCAGCCCACGCCCTACAGCATCAGCAGCCAGATAATGTCCTGGTGGCTATAATGTCCGAGTCCGAGGAAAGCTGCAACAACTTACCAGCACCGCAGTCGGGGGAGTCGACCACGCCTTGTGTCGATGCGTACCAGGTTATTGAGCAGCAAAACTTTGCGGGACTCGACGTGGCTACTATCGCGAGGTGGTTAAAGCCTGGATTCCGAAGCGCGACGGAGAAAGGGGGAGGGTGTCGAGTTGATACGCAGTTGTTGTTTGTGCTGCTTGATCATATTACTTCTTCTCAAAACTTGTAACTTGTACATGTAACCTCCCGTCGATTTGCAGGTGATGGATATGAAAATTGAGAGTTCTAATTTTGTGTTTAAATATCCAATTTGCGGGCACTTGCCAGTCATTACGCATACTCAAACACAATCCGCAATGACAGAATGCAGACGAGCGAGACGCGGGGGGAGATGGCAAGGCTCTCAACAAGCAACAGTGTGTGGCTAGCCCAAAGAAGTAACCCGAGTCATGTGTGAGGTTCATCTTGAACTCTGCTGGTCTGATTCGCTGGTTTCTCGCTAAGGTGCAAGCACTTTTGCGAGAGCTGCCGCCCTCCGCTACGTACCCAGGGTGGTAGTTGCTACCGCCGTCATTCCCGTTGCCAGGACACCACCTACTCCTCTGATGAACCGCTTTACGACCCTCACTGTATATCCAAAGGCGGGCTGGCGCAATGGCAGCGCGTCTGACTCCAGATCAGAAGGTTATCCGTTCAAATCGGGTGTCTGTCAAGTCTCATCTTTTTGAAGTGGCGCTGGATGTGGCGTCACACTCTTCTATTTTCTTTGGGTGCAGCGATAGGGGTGGCCGCGGCAGTAAACCCCTTTCTTTCTCTCCTGCGAGCTCTAACAATAGCAACAGGTCTGATGGATCTGGGAGTTATACCGCTCAAATTTGCTTCAAAGGAGTGATGCTTGTCGCCTATACAACTTCTCCACTTCCTTCCCTCGCAAACTACCTACGTTACAGGCAGGTATCCTCCACAAAACAGCTCAGTGCATCCCCGCCGGGAAAGCCATAACATGAATAATCACATCATTGTAATCATCGTCCGCGCCATCCTCGGCCCCCAGTTCCCACTGCTGCACGGGTCCGCCATGGTCGGGCATCTTGCGGACCCGCACACGCGAATAGTCATCAAAACCACCCCCACCCTCCGACCTAGAATACTTGCAGACGACAGAAATCACGCGGTCGGCCTCATTGGGGTCATCGATCCGAGACAGGGAAAACGCGCCAGGGAGGCTACCCCCAAAGCCGCTGAAATCTCCGTCCTCGGGGTTCTCCAAGTTCATGGGCACAACTTCGCCCTGGCCGGTCAAGATGTAAACGCGGCCAGTTGATTGGTCTTGGATCTCGACAAGCTGGCGCCAGGCAGCGTTGGTCTGAGCCATGACTTGGAGGGTCGCGTTGGCGGGGAAACGGATCACAACGGGGGAGGCGGCGATGTTGCCTTCGGTGGGGATGGAGTTGGAATCCAGCATGTTGGGTGATGGATTTGTGGATGGAGGAGTGTTGTTGGTTGAGGGTAGGAACAAGATGAGTTTGTGACTGAATGGATTGATAGAGAGTTGTGCGACTTTGATGATGTGTTGAGCTTGAGGAAAGAGCGAGGAGAGGTTGACATGGCCATAGTTATATAGTTTTCTTGCAGCAAATACCTGACATCAGCTGCAGGAGGGTCTTCTTTGCAATGAGATATTTGGAATTCGGAGTCTGAGCTGTGTCGGATCCCTCCTGTTGACTCCACCGGTGTGCTTTCCGCCCAGCACTGCCATGCCCACTCTGGACTCTGGATTTTCGACTTTGGCTGCGAGTTCTGGTGATCAGACAAGTTCAATGCCCGATGATGTATGTATCCGGCTCAATCCGGGATGCGAATTACCAAATTGAGGTTTCTAAAGACTTCCCCCGCGTTCTGAGACCGGATTGGACCGAAGTCGAAGCACTGCCAAGGTAAATTGAGACATACTCAACCACTGATTCGGCCGCGTCCTGTCAACCACCGTCATCGTCTCAGTCCGGAGACGCACACCCTCAACCAAACGAGGCGAGTTGCAGAAGTTGACATGCAAAGCCCGCACCAATCAAGCACAGCTCCGACACATTCTGGAAACCCGATATCAGACATGGCTCTGGATGAGGTCTGATCTGCTCGGTGATATACACGTCTGTCTCGGGGATGAACTTGTAATGCCGTAAACTTGCAGAGCCAACACTATCACTGGTTATGTTGGGAAGGAAGTTGGAGTTTAGGAATTTCAACTTGCCGCGGCTTGCGCTCGACGAGCTTGCGAGGCAGTACAGTTCCGCGGAGACTCGACAGAAGAGAGAACTCCTGACATCTGTCTGGTGGCAATTGGGGGCGATGTCCTCGGAGATTCAAGTAGTAAAAAGCACACACTGAGCGGCAGCGGATGATTTCGAGCTCATGTTGTCCACTCGCCAAATACCTCGAACCCCGAGGGTAAAGTCTGCCAGGTAAGCCATTCGGAATTCACATCTCATGATTTGCTATGATGCTGTTCGCTCAACTGAACAACTCTCTCGCCTCCACCTGGGAAACTCTAAAGTTCACAATACCGTTCAGCCCACATCGAGTCACGTTATGATGGTCGTCGACCTTCCCCTTCCGGCGCCTTGCACAACTCCAGTCTCACATCACCTCATAGCTAATTTCGATGGTCGCCTCCTCCACTTTGTTCACCCACAGCCGTTGCTAGACAGATCAGTCAACACAGCGTCCAACTGGCATGGCGAAGTCCCAGGTTAGGAAAGTACTCACCTCAGCCCTCGCCCATAGCACTACCGGATCACCCGCCCTCAGCGCCGCCACGAACCCTACCCCATCTCCTACCGACGGCGGGCCCTTATCCACCTTTTTCGTCGCTCCTAAATCCCACTCGACGCGGTAATCCTTGTACTCCCTGCACGCTGTAAGGTTATGATGAACCAACCACCCGACTTCCTCACTATTTCCATTCTTGACGAAATCCCAACCCAAATCATTCATCGTCTCTTTGTAATCGGCAATGCTCGCTCGGTCACGAACGCGCAGATCAATCCTCATATCTCCAACATGTCCAGCCCCGTGTGCGACATTTCCAACATTTGAAACATCTCCAGAGACCTGTCTCGGTCGTAGAATCGAAACCTCAAACCACGTGTGACTATTCTCATACGTCCCTTCGCCACCCCAGGTCGCCCAGCCTTGGTCGGCGGATTTGATTTGGAAAGCCACCCACTTGGCGCGAATTCTAGGTTTAAATCCCCTTGTTTCTGTCTCTGTCTCGGGGGATGTTTCCGGAGATGGAGAAGGGGGGATAGGAAGCGGAGGGGAGACGAGATACGGGCCTGCCACAGCATGGTTCGCTTCATCAGACCAGGGATTTTCCGGTCCGTGGTATTTCGCTGGAAAAGACGCGGATGCGACCCGCCGAGAGGCAATGCGTGGGTTATAGTCGGCGAGGTCGGCAATATGTAATGCCAGTTCCCAGGGGAGATTGATGCTAAGAAGGCGCTGGCGGATTCGTAGGCCGTGGAGGAGGTGGCGGGCGATGATGGCGTCGGCGGGGGTGGGGTTAAATTCGGGCCGGGTGAAGGCGAGGGTGGACGCGGATATTTCGCTCATTGCGAACTTGTAAACATTGAAACTCTGTAGTGTCGTGATAAATATAAGATGAATTGTCAGGATGGATAGTGGATGAGCGTATTTTGTGGGAATCAGGACAAGTGAAACACAGAGGTCGGAAAGATAAGCAGCGGTTGCACATTTGAGGCTGATGACGATGGATGCATGCAACCCTTCGGGGAACACAAGGACCAGTGTGGCAGCTGGACGTCATCTGATTCGTTCTCCATGTCAGGCACACGACAACCCCACTCACCTGCATTCGGATGCAGTCTGCCTGATGTTGAGGAGAGAAACAGTGTAAATTCAAAAATGGAAAATATGGCATGAAAAAAAAGGGAAAAAAAAATAAAAAATAACCAGAAACAACCGAGAAGGTATCGAAAAACTGGATTCAACAAGAATCACTCTTGGCATTCTGTTTGGTGTCAATGCTTGGCAAGCGTGTTGTAATCCCCCGATCATTATGTAGGCAGCAGCAATACGTATCTGCCTTCTCCCACATGTCCCTTCTACACGGGCAAACAACCCGTCTTTGAAAGCAAACCCAGCGACACGTACTGGTTCTACCAGAGACAGCCCGACCGCGTAGAGGTAATGGAGAATGGTAGTCCATGCAAACACCGCTTAGAACTGTTTGGATCCGCCATTAATGATATTAGCGGGGAATGGCCCGATGGTGTTGTTTGCGATCCAAATGCCGCTTGCGAATGCATGGGCCCGCACGAGCATACACCCATGGAGCGTCTCGAGTGTAAGGGAAAAACCTAGGGACATTTCACCGTCTACAAAAATTTCAACGGTATACCCTACGCCATGGTCAACAAGGAACGCCGCATCGCCGGACAGTGTCGGTGCAATTACACATAGCACAGCTTTCTCTGCACGGGACTTCCCATACCCACGCCAGTTAGCCGATTTACCATTCTCGAGTGTTGGTCCATTTTTCAGTGGGGTGGAATAGGCGGTTAATAGGTCATGTAGTTGATGGATAACATGGACATAATTTACAAGCTGGACAAAAGAAGCATTCCGCTAGAATGTCGGGTGTTATATTTCTAAAAGAATCCCTCGTGTTTTTCCCTCCCTCCATTCCCATCTCATCTATCATGTTTGATCTAAGTACAGTAGGGAGTCCCGCCGATATACTGGCACTTTCCAGGAGCTCCGCAAACCGAGACGAGAACCCATTGGGTGCCAGATCCGTTGCAGGTATAAATGGCCGATTTTTCGTCAGGGCAGCCGCAGCCGTGGCTGTAGCATGGGCCACATTTGGAAGCGCATTTGTAGGCGCCTAATACCTCGTCAGTCACATGAACTTTACTGAGACGAAATAACGTACCGGGAGTGCAGCCCTGAGCCAGGACAGTCGAGCTGAAGCCGAGCATGGCAACTGCGATGGTGCTAATGGCTGGGAGATGCATCGTGGATTTTGATTCGGATGTCCGGGAGGTGATCTTGTTTTGGTGTGTTTGCGTTGAGAACTTGAGCTATGGACTAGATGCAGAAGAGGAGGAGATATGGGCGTCA
>Ga0247763_1001986_pt1 | contig 10922 bp, 9 predicted proteins | sample UWRJL141409B4_FD_179926 | JGI IMG/M metagenome (GOLD analysis project Ga0247763, IMG submission 179926) | Plant litter microbial communities from Arlington Agricultural Research Station in Wisconsin, United States - UWRJ-L141-409B-4 | ecosystem: Environmental > Terrestrial > Plant litter >...
AAGGTCGGGAGGCCGCTGGAGCGAGCCACCTTCAAAACGGGGGACTGGTCACGGCCGCGGGACGGGCCGGATTGGCTGGTGAATTAGATCGAGGGCAAGCGAATTTGGGTCACCTGTGTGCATCATGATGATGAGGCGGGCTATCACGGAGGAGGAGACCAAGACGGTCAGGGCCTCCCCTCTTCCTCCTCCTCCTCCTCCTCCTCCTCCCCCGAGCTTAAATCAGTGGTGCGGTGTGAAGGGGGTGACACGCTGGGTCCGGGTTGGCGTCTGGAGTGAGCGGGTATCCCACCTTCGGGCATGGACGGTTGACAGTTGGCGCTGTGCAAGACCAATTGATATGTGCCAGCATATCCGGACAATGTGATGGCTTTGAGCATTCGCATTTGGTTGATCAAGGGCCCACCCCCCACAGCAAGCCAGCCTAGTTTCATTTGCCAAGTCTGTTGCGGAAGCGCTACGATTAGCTAGTGAGTACTCTTAGGAACTGGAGAAGCCTTTAACGTTCCTCTCCGCTCTTATTTTCAAATCACTTACTTCTTACCGATGCCCCAATAAGGCTGACCGCCTCAGCACAGATACGCAAACGTCGTGGATGTCATCACATCCTCACTCAGCCCTAGCTGCCCAACCGAGGCTGAGGAGGTGTAGGCGCGGGACTTTAAGCCTCCGGATGATGACTTAAGCCTCCAGCGGTGGTCAGGAGGGTAAATACAAAAATGCAAAGTGGTAAGGTAAGACTGCTTATTAAGAGAATAGGACTCATTCTGGCTATTTCGAGCAAAGACTGAGCTGGGATGAGAAGTGTCACGTGGGTGAGGTACACAAAAGAAAGTTTTGTGTGCCCATATTCGCCTGACATTACATCAAGTACAAGTACGCTCCTCCAAAATCTCCACCATCCTGTGCAACAGTCCTTCCGCCCCATCCAGGGAAACATGAACTAGCCTTAGTTTTCCCCCAAACGTCGCCACACCGATATTATCCTCTCCTTGGATACAAGTCTTGAGAGCGACCGGCCAAATTTCTTGAACTTCGAAATCACCAATTTTTCTAGGGAGATGGCTATCCAATATTCCGAGATTAGTAACCAAGACTTCGTGATCTGTCCCGGTACGCATAAACTCCATTACCTCCCGGGAAGTGGCGTCGCGCTGCATTTGCAGAGTTGCGGAGCAGGCGAGTTGTAATGTGGAGGTTAGGGATTTTTGGCCGTGGATTTGCGTTCCCAGGGTGCGGGCCTGTGTCCAGATTTTCTGGGTTTGTGTCTGTGGTAGTGTCTCTGACGGTATCTCGATTCTCGGAGTGGATACTGTAGAGAGAGGAAGAAGAGGAGGCACCGCCAACACCACTGCCCCTATAAATACCCCCATCCCCACCCCTAGCGTCGCTCTCGATGTTTCCGAACATGTCTTCGCATAACCCCTCGCATCAAACGGGACCAGAACCCGTAATCCATCTCCATCTTTATCTGTACTCTCACCATCACCGGCACCGGGATACGCCTCCCCTTTCCGAAGGGAATATCTAGCTTGCGCTAACGCTGCAACGAGTACCGCCGAAACGGTCGTCCCCTCCCCTTTCGCGCGGGCTACAAGACGTTTCGTAAACTCGCAAGATAACGCGAGGCTCTGTATCCGAGGTCTACCACAACGGTTATACCCCCATATATTTCTCGGGGGTGGGAACTCCGGAGGAGGAGGAGAAGAAGTCAGGCTGGCGAGAGCGGAGGGGAAAGCTTCACCGAGGGTATGTTCGAGTGTTTCCCCAATACCATGACTCACGCCACCACTGCTGCCACCGACAAAGTGACCTATCGGAGATGACTCGTAACCTGCCCGGGAAGTCCCGTGGCCAGAAATGGTGGAGGGGTGATGACCAGAAATAGCTTGAACAAGGTCCCTTATTATGGCGACCCCGGAAAGCCCATCGGCGAGGGAATGGTGAAATGTCGGGACGAGAATATGTTCCCTCTCTCCCTCCTCCTCTCCCTCTTCTCTTTCTTTTTTTCTGTCCCCAAGAAGAGCGGTTATGCGAACAAGCGGCCCGTCGTTGGGAAATGGCATGGCCAGATCCGCCTCCATTGCTTCTTCCCACTTTTTTGTAGAAGACAAGTCAACAACCCGCAGCGGAATAGGTTCTTCGCTGCGCGCAAAGTAGCGACGACCATTTTGGCTGCTGCTGGTGCTAGTGCGGATAGCAAGAGAGAGATGTCCATTGCTGTGCTGCAGACGACGAATTCCACTTTCGAGCCGTGAGCGGTTTAGGTTTCCGCGAATACGGACGGCAAGCGAGAAAGACGAGGCGCCAATCTCGCTGTATGCGGCGAACATTTCTTCAACAGAGCCGAGGGGGCGAATGAACCCTGGGTCTGCACCCCCCAACTCATCTCTCTCTTTGGGCTTGGAGTTGGGCTTGGGCTTGAATACGGCCGAGGTTCGGAAGGTGCATCGTTGAGGAATAATCGGCCGGAAGTGAGATAGCGAGAGTGCTAATCTTTTGGTGTGTACTTTTGGCAACATGGTAGTGTCTAGACTTTGGGCATTGTTTTGGGAACAGTGTGGAGCGCATTGCGTCAGTTCAATCAAGAGTGCAGACGGCGGGTTATGTTATAAGGGAGACCGCCCCTCCAATCTAACCTACTACAGACCCCATCACACCACCCCACTTATTCTACTTCTCTACCTGGAGTATGTTGGATGCGTAAGTAGGTGCCTGGTGTTTTCACATCGCACTGCTTTTGGCCCCCCCCACCAATCCGCACTCGCATCATGCGCGGGGTCGACCCGTGCCGCTCTGCATGCGGGAGGCATGGTATGCATGTTCCTTGCCGAGCTTGTTGTATAAGCCTGGCCAACTGACCCCATTTGCAAGCTCTTAGTTCAAAAGTTCCCGTAGATCTAAGCTTGATCCGAGACCCATCATACGACTGGTTAACAAGTAGAAAGAAAGTTGCGGGGTGAAGCTAACTTGCAAGATGGATGTCTGGATTTGGATCTCGATACCAACTGCATTAGCCTTGCACCTACGGATACCTGCCGCTGCTGTGCGATACTAAGCCCTGCCACATGCTTCGCCCGTGGAGCTATGTTATTCTCGCTGTAGTATTTGTTAGATGTATGTAAAAGATTTCTCGGTTGCATTTAATACCTAGTCGGTTTGTTTTAGCCCGAGGATTGTGTCTGTTGCACCGGGCAAGGGAGGATTCATTCTTTGTCTTTTGGGGAACGTGCTCGATTTTTTGTCGAACCGCCAACCACTCCGAGAAAGCTGAACTGCTGTGCAGACGTGAAGCCTTCGGTAAGGCCACATGCATTGTGGTACATGCTAAGGGCGGGTTGTTGGTGCTGCATCTCCAGGCTTAATCACCATTAACGCTGGGCATAGATAGCGTCCTACTTTTTCTTTTCTTTGAGTGCCGCGCGCGCAAAATGTACATGCTAACGGAGTTGGAGCTGAGCCATCATCTTACTATCAGAGATTTCTTCCGTTGAGAAGATGTTGTGTTGAAGAAAACGAAAGAGGGTGAGGGCGAAATGCACAATGATTGCTGCAGCTATACACCTGTGTTCGGCGGCCAGGAAAATGTTGACCATGTTTTTTGGGTGCTTCATCTTTGTGCCGTGAAATCCACCATCCGACAAGAACTTTTAAGCTGTCAGATGGCTGCTGTTTGGGTTATTTTGCACCGGGATGTATAGTGGTCTACGAAGAACTGAGATCTGAGTGCCTGGCATATTTCATATCCGCAGAATTGATCAGCCAGATGCAAGTTGTTTAATCAGCTACCCCTGTTCCACAGTGAATATTGACAATGCCACCCATGATATGATAGATGGGTTTTCAATTTTGTGGGAATTCTTCTTTGTTCTGGCTAGAAAGAAATGTTTCTGGATCTGACAGTAGACAACCCCTGAAAGTTTCAATTTTTTTCCATCTATCAACGTCCTCCCTTTTCTCTTTGTGATGCATTCTAGAACTCTGCTTCGGACCATGTGGCTAGCGCTCTGTCAATGGTATGGTGGACACGGCCAGAATGGACTGGGACCGAGCCTCCATCACTTGTGAGGGCAACTCAGCTTCTCCAGCTTAAGATAAAAACCGACAGAGACCCAGGAAACGAGATGAATACACCTCCCTCTCATACCAACTCGAACAACGTTGAACCCACTCAAAGATCAAATGGCAAACTGCAATGCCTGCGGCAAACGGTTTGGCTCCTACGGTGCAGCGGTACAGCACATGGATGCCCTAGACCACTGAGGCGACCAAGACGACGACCAAGACCAAGGCAATGACGGTGCCATGACAGTCTATACGAACCGCAGTTCCAAAGCCCAATCCCGTTACCGCAACTCGAATTCCAATTCCAACCGTGCTCTCCAATACGGCAACAATAACAACAATGGCAACAACAACAGTAGCCAGTTCCCATGCGAGACCTGCAATCTTGCCTTTTCCTCTGAAATCCAGCTCAACAACCACATGTTCGAAAAAAACCATTTCGGAATGCAATGCGAATTCCCGACTTGTAACGAGGTACACTACACGCAGCACAGTCTGGCTCGGCATATAATTTTCAGTCGGCACCACAGGAAATCGCTAGCCGTAGACATGGTGCGCCTTCATGGGAATGAAACCCTCTTTGGGGAGATTGAAGCGTTTTTTCGGCAAGAAAATCAGTCTCATGATCATCGGTGTCCTCTGGGAGCGACGACCTCTCCGTTCGGACAACAGATTCTATGCACGTGCGTGGTTCGGGCGATTTACTTCAACCGGCACTATGCTTACCTCGGTGGCGGAGCTCCACCCGGATGGGAGATTTGTTTCAAAGATGTTGAGCGGGCCTGTCGCGTGGGCGAGGGTGACACTGATTCCCATCTGAATCTCTGCAGCTCAGTCTCTTCTACTTCTGGCTTTGGATCTCGTCAAGTGGGGAATTTTGGAAATCCCACGGATACATGTCGGTTGTGTCCTATCCTCCAGAATGGGCTCGGAGCCCACTTGCCAAACACTCCTGCATTTGGCTACGGCACTCCCCGTCCCAACCCCTCGTCCCTGCGCAGTCTACTGCTTTGTCTGGTCTGCACGGGTAATACGCTGCAGAGCCAGGCTGGTCCTATGGCTGTGGGCTTCTGGACGCCGGATTCTATTAGGTATGAACGGGCCGTGACTATTCCGATTGGCTTGATCATGTACACGACACAAGCTTCCCTTTCATATGACAGTCTCTCCAGTGGATTTGCGGGTCTGAGGATCGGATAGGGGCTAGCTCGTGCATGCATTTGTTTTTGTTTTTTATCTTTTGAATACGGCTACATGTTTTCCACGGCTTGGGTACCTACCTAGATATGGTTGCGGTTTTTGTTTCTGCCCTAGCAGCGCTGTGTTTCCTGTAGGTACAACCCCAGACATAGGTACTTTTCATCAAGCCAAAGGCTATCTTTGGACTCACATGGCCAGGGATGGCCAGGAATGCCAAGGACCAGCCAAATGACATGTACAAAAAACTGAGGTTTAGGTTGCAACCTTTGATATTGAACTTCTATCTAATAACCACTTGACTTGGTCTTGGCCTTGTAACGACTGTGATCCGATCCCCCCATATATTCTAGACTGCAACAGACACCTTACCATGCATGTGGCTCTTCTGTAAATCGATCTCCCTCCTCTCCTAACCACACGGTATGAGACACCAGTCCGGCTCTGACCCTAAATGGCCCTCTCTAACTGCAAAACACATTCACAAACCGGCGGGTCCCGAGGTTCTGTCCAGAAGACGAGTAGCACTCCCGATCATTGACATCGATAGGCCGGCTGAGATCCCGACATTGGCTCCCCGTGTTGAAGACGACGCGGCAGTTGGGCGCGAGACGGACCGAGCCCGGGACGAAGCGGAAGCTTTGGAATCCCGCGTTGGGAACCTGTCTGCATTGCGACTCGAGAACCGTGGTGGATCCGATTGTGCCGCTGCATTGGGTGCCGCTAAAGGTCTGCATGATCACATTGCTCTCCTGGGCCGAGACGGTCATGACGGTCATGGAAACGGCGGCGATGAGCTTATACTGTCAGCTTTGCTTGAACAGAGCAGCCTCAGAAAGATGCTCCAGTTAAGGATTGGGGGTGAGCCTGAGAAAAGACTCACACTGAGGAGATGCATTTTCAAGTTTTCGGTGGTGAAACGGTCAAGAAGAGTGGTTATAGACGATTAAAAGATGAAGATGAGATGCTAGTGTTGTTTTTAGGTTTTGATGAGCCTGGTAGATCAAGGAGATTTATACTCTTTCAATGACCTGCCCGACCACAGTGGAGTTGTCGTTGATTTGACAAACTATATTTTGGTATCCTGTTACAAATCATTTGTGGACTCGAATTCATCACGAGACACCATCTTCACGTCGTGATTTGTATGATCGTATAGAAATAACGGCCCTATTCTGCATTCCGGTTCTTTACAAGCCCGCGAGATCCCGCACCAGATCCGTACGAGATACCGCTTCTGGAACTTTTGCTTCTCATCTACACCGACGATGGGGGAATACAGACAACATAATACTACTCAGTAACAGCATTTTTGTCAGCTGACGGTCGTAGCCCAGATTAAAACCGGCATTTATTGTTCTTGCCGCCAAGACGTTCTTCTCACTCAGCCCCGCCAAGCTCATCTCTGCATGCCGTTAGTCAAGAATTGTGGGCAAGAATTTTCTTCTTCTTTTTTTTTTGGTAAAAGAAAGACCAGCTGATATCTGCGGATAATGTTTTTTTGTGAGACTCGACTCGAACCCGGTTTCTCAACATTCAAGTCCAGGTATAAACAGAGGGGAACAGAGCCTACTAATTTCAAGCCAAAAACCGCTCTTAACACCGAGGGAGATGCCAAGCTATGAAAATAACACACCCGACTAGTGACACTGACGCTTAGAAGAGCAGAAAGGCTGGTACCAACCAGACATAATCAAACCTCCTGCCGCTTCGGTCTGGTGGATTTGGGTTTCCTCTCTTTTGCCCCTCCCCCCCGGATCGACCACGAGCTGTCTCTCGTGTGATTATCGCTCCGACTTTTTACCAGCTTTCCTGGGGGGAGGGGCATAACTCACGTGGTTGAGAAGTATAGGATAAGACAAGGTCGTAATAGATGTCAACATTGAAGGGGCTGACTCTCGTCAGCTTGCGTGGACTTTGATAGTCAGCCCGTTGTGAGAATGCTCGGCACACTGAAGAACCCACCTGCTAAGCCACTGTGCAGTCGTCACCCAGTCCTCTTAATTTTATAATCAACATTGGATATGGCGTTGCAGGGTTTTCTTCTACCGTTTGGGCCTTCACCATGGTATTCTTGCTTGATGGCCGTGAGTCAGATCTCCCCATTCGTTGAAGAATGCAGAAGCTGTTGGCTAAATTGCGACATGAATAGGTAAGTAAGGTAGGTTAGATAGCCAGAAGAATATGATTTGCCAAGACAGCCCCCCAAATACCAGACAAGTAACAGAGATTTACATACCAGAGATTTGTCAAGTCCACATTCGACAGTTGTCCATAATGATAAACACCACAGGCACTTTTTACTTTTACATCCCGGTAGTACTCATCACTGCCGCCCGCCACATTCCGGTGACGAACAAATATGGGCTTCGGAACATGGAAATAGGCCTCTCGGCTAAGATGCGGCGTCCCCCATTTTCCGGTCTCTATTTCCAGTCTACCTAGATAGATGATCATTTCATAATTTTATTTTCCTTTAGTAGTAACTCCTTTGTTCTACGCATTCATTCTGAGGCTTTCTGACACTGGCTGAGAAAAAGCCAAGATGCTGGGCAAAGTTCTTTTCCTCATCACGAGCGTGATCCCCGCGCTGGAAGCACCACAGGGCAACCAGTTGTAAGTGCCTTACCTCCGCTAAATCCACCCAGATTACGGTGGCAATTATCTAACAAAGTCTCTTTTGATTCAACCAGAAGCGAATGGTATTGCAACTGCTATATGCCAGGCACAAGAGAGTCAGAAGTTGGCGACTTGTGTGCGCGAGCCCAAGGCGGCATCATTGTGTCCAGGGGAATCGTTCAGGTAAGCCGAGAACCATACGAGATGTTTCCATAATGGAAAGCTAATTGTTAAAAGTGCCAGATCAGTGTCACAGAAGGCCTCCCAAATCCCGGTGCTGAGACTTTCACGGATAATAACTGCGAGGGATGTTTTGGAGATGGTTGGCGTGGACAGTGTGCTACAAATTCGAGTTCATTGGATCCTGGAAATCCTCAGTTTAACCAGTAAGAGAAACGAGGAGGTGTAGGCCTAAGGGGAGGATTGACAGCCAGTTTAACAGTTTTACAGTTAAGCTCAAACTCGTCCTTCGCAGGCCAAATGAGATGCTTAGCGCGGCTGGCTCAGTATACGTGATAGATCTCTGTCTGATAATATATAGGACTATTCGTATTGTACATCAAAATGATACATACTTGCCTACATAGCTAGGTACCCACTCCTACAACGCTATCCCCTACCTCGCCCTTCACCGGAGGGGTCACCGGAGGAGGCGGGAGTGGGATGCCGACAATGCCGGGCTGACGGTAGGAGCAGGAGGGAGATTTCCAACCACCGGCGGCTTCATGGTTTGGACTTCATCCCACTGCTTTTAGCGAGAGTGGCCCACTGTCCATCACAGACAGCCAACTGGGCTTGAATGACAGGATGGGGACTCTTGCCGACGGGCGAGCATGGAAATAGACTCGCCCCGCCTGTGCAAAACCGCCCTCCTCTCGCCAAGGATGCGCAAATGCTCGGGTAAGATGCGGCTGCCGAATCATTGGCTATACTGGGCCAACTTGGCGTTGATGGCCTTTTAGCCTTTCCTTTTGAACATATGATCAGCCATCCCTCAAGAGCATCTGGCGGGCCGCCGTGTGTTCTTGGAACAGTAATTCGCGGTTGTTGAGCTCGTCGAGCACTTTCATCAAATTTGGTCTACTCGCGTACCAACAGCGCCCGCCGTGCACGCACTTCGGGTTCGTCCATGTTACGTAGCAGCACGCTGGATTTTGACGCGAAGAGCAAGTCCTGCGAGCTGTATAGCCGCTTTCTCCACGTACCTGCTGACCACGGACTGTTCCTGCTCGTGGTAACGAGCCCGTTCAGTGCCACTGGGGTTCGTGAAGCCTCACTGATCTGCGCGTCGGACATGGCTGTAGCAGCGGGAACACTGCACCCTCATGGATGCCATGTTGCGGCAGCCGTAAAATGCCGCCTCCTCATCGTCATCCCGGGAACACGAACACCACTCAAGGAGTTTCGCCTCACCTAGGCTCTCCACAGCACTCATCTCTGCCGCACCAGAGCTCTGCCCGTGCCCAGCTGTTACTCCATTCCCCTTTCACCACCCGCGCGAGCGATAACTGGCAGTTTGAACACCGGAATCCAGCGAGGTGGCCGCGGTCAGCGGCTAATGAAGTTTGTTAGTGTTCTTTTTTCTGTTCAAAAAGCCTGGTTCAATGGATGTGGACATTGCCAAGCCTCAACTGCATCCGTCTGACTTGTTCCATCATTCCAAAGGGGCTGTATTGCACATGTTGAAACACGAGGCTCTGAACGAAGGCTTATTAGTACCTAGGCATGGGTTTGATGAAAAGCAGAAGCGGCTCTTCACCTCTCTTCACCTCTGCGTAGACACGACCCCAAAACACGGCACACCCTGGGGTGCTCATCTTGTGTGTGTGACAATGGCCGTTGTGTTCTTGGTCAAGCTGGTATGATTCATCTGGATTCGGAACGAGTTGGTCCAAAGATTGTATCCCTGAGAGCGTGGCGGAGACTGGAAATATCAGGTTTGACTCCAGTGCAGACATCGTGGTGGGTGGTTCGGTGGTTGCTAGTTCAAACTGGGCCGAGGCAACGCCTGGAAAGCCGTCGCCGAAACCGTAATGGTGGCTGTTGGCTATATCAGACTTGAAGATGGGCAAGGCTATGACTGAGAGGGCCGACACGTTGCCCAAGCTCAGAGTTGATAAGAACGACAGGGCGTGGTAGTCGAATACCGATGATCTAAACGAGATATCATCTTTGCTCCACTGCGGAACCCGCCGATATGCTAACGATTGTTGCAGATCATGCTTGAATGCGAACAGGGGCGCCAACCATGGCGTCGTTGAGTCCACAGATGCGCTTTGCTGCTCCGACCCTGGGTGTCGACGGAAGGAAGATCGTATCAGGTCGCACCGGTTGCACTGTTGTTGTTGGGGAGCGCAAAGTCAAGGTGCCGTCCTCATCCTCGACCGACATTGGGACGGGAGGAGATCAGGATTGACCTACTGCTCTGGGCATTGTGCAGCCGTTTTTGCAAGGTCGGCGATACGACCGTCTTTCATGATCCAGGCCAGGCGGCTCATACAGGACAATTCATCCAGCGACGGGTCAGCGAGGGGCGTAGCACATCTATGCAGTGGGCTTTGTGCAGCGGGCTTTATGCTGTGCATTTTGTGCTATAGCACTTATATCTAATACTTATAGTGGGTGGTGGTGTTGCGGAACTAGTGGCTGGAAGTGGTCGGCTTTAGGGGGTTAGTGATTGTCAAAAGGAAGGGGTCTTCCTTGGGGTTGAACCCATGGCATCTAGTCAGCTTGTGTGAGGATGCCTGGCACAGCCAGGAATCCAACCGCTGAGCCACCCTACAAATTGTAAGCTAGTTCATACAACAGGTCTATAAAAGTGGGCTTTCTGGCTCTACCAGAAAGCCAGAGAACAATCACAACAACAATCAAGCTCACTCATCACAATCACAATACAACCTGTTCAAAAACCACATAACGTGCATGATAAGCGAGTGAGCATTCTAAGCGAGTGAGCACTTTTCCACTGCTTTATCACATCTATCCTTAATTATATAACCACAACACTAGGAAATAGCAATAACTGAATTGGAAATAGATGA
>Ga0247763_1001987_pt1 | contig 10919 bp, 7 predicted proteins | sample UWRJL141409B4_FD_179926 | JGI IMG/M metagenome (GOLD analysis project Ga0247763, IMG submission 179926) | Plant litter microbial communities from Arlington Agricultural Research Station in Wisconsin, United States - UWRJ-L141-409B-4 | ecosystem: Environmental > Terrestrial > Plant litter >...
TGTGGCAATGAAGATACGGTTGGCTGGGAAAATGGTATGGAAGTTGGCAATGTGGTTTGCGAGGAACTTGGGGATGGATATCCTGTTTCACGGGACATAGCTAATGGATTTTCATGGGAAAAGCTCATTTCTTGTATTCAACTCTCGAGTTTTCTAACCTCGATGCCTTGAAGCCACACGAGTTTCGCATCGAAGCCTTGATAGAAGACCTACCCAACCAACCGATGTGGCAAGGGATAAATTACGAAAGCCCTCACTAAATGAGAAGGTCCCGTACTCAAAAAGCATTGCCTTTTTTTGTTCTTGTCTCGTACGACGCGCTCCACGAGGGAAAACACACGTATCCTGGCTCAAGATACAACCAAGGTAGTAAAGGGTTGACCGATTCAGGCAGAAGACGGCTGACAGTAAGTTTTGCCTTACAAGCTTTTGACACGTGCAAAAAGCTGAGCATTGATATACCCATCATCATGACAGTGCCATCGTCCTCACATGTCGGTCGATGGCGATGTCATCCATCTTTTCACGTATGCCTCTCGACCTCCTTTCTTGCGGGAAGGGAACAGAACAATGAGAAGGTAGGAAAGATAAGCGCAACCACCCGTTGTTTCATGGATACCTAGAGATCCCCAGCGCTTAACTTAGTGAAGCAGAGTGTGGATCAGTGTAACAAGACGCCGCTGAGAACAGCTAGTGCGATGCTTCACTTCCTCTGGCGTCGCATCTTCTTCTGCCATCAATCACCGGGCTTAGCCGTACTCACTTCTCACTCCTCTTTCCGTGACTTTCGTTTGATCTTTCCAGACCTTAAAAGCGTGGAGGCAGAGTTTTTTGTCTTTAATTAGGAGTGTTCCGAGATTTTCTCCAAGGCGGCCAGATAGCTTGCACAGACGAACCGCACGTGTAATTTTGGTCAATTTCCTGAGCCGTGTAGGCTGGTGTCGGCGCTGATGCCGTTGCAGTGTCGTGGTGGGTGCATAATGTCTCCATCTCATGAGAGGTGAGTGGAACAAAGAGATGTTTGAGATGAGACTCGGGGGAAGATTTGGTATTTGACAAAATTTTATTCGCACCGCGTTCCTCTTCTGCCAGCCCACCTTTATTTTTGTGGGGTAGCTGGACAGGCAAATCCACCAGGGGGAATCATGTTAAATTCGCAAAACTTAGCATTCCCCACTTCTTCCGGTTCGCCCTGCCGAGACGGTCCTCAGGGCAAAACATACTTCGTACCAGCAGGCCGGCTTGACGGGTGATCGATTTTGCCAGCCCTGCAACAAGCTGGGATTCACTTCAAGATGCCAAGCGTAGCCGATAACTAATAAGAGAACAGTAAGCGTTCACTGACAAGGGTTCCGTACTGAAATTCTCTCATTTCACAGTTTCAGGATTTGGGCCAAAATCAGTTCAGAAATCCAGGGGGCTGGAAGAGATGGTTGAAAGTGTATTCGTAGGTCAACGATTCGTACCATGTGACTGTTAGTCCTGAGCATGGATCGCTTTGCTCGGGTACCTAAGTAAAAGCTCAGCAAGATCCCAATGGACGATCCAAACGAAAGTGAATGGGGGCACATCAGCCCAAGTTCAATGCCGTCTTCTCGCGAACCATGGCGACGATCGTATTATGCTGATCGTTTCTGGCTGATTTACCAAATAACATCAGCGATTGCAGTATTGGGCCATGGGCAAGACAAGCATCCCACCATCCTGGACACGCACGAGTACTGTGCCGTGTTACCTCAGCTGTGCGTAGACTTGAAGCTTGTTTTGTCTCAAGATCACCCTGCACCTAGTTGCACGAGCCCCTTTCTCACTCTTGACAGGCTGCTTGCGATGTCATCTTGCGAGCTGCAGACAACTTCAAATTTCGACAATTTCATATGCTGGTCAATGAAGTGGAATACATGAAGGGCGCAAATACCGGACATGGCTTGACTGAGTAGCCTTAGGAGGGAAGGGGCTGCGGTTTTGTAGATTTGGAATGGTGGCAAGACGATGATCGAGATGATGGCGCGCAACTGATTCGGGTCACCCTCCATCACCACTTACGCTCAGACTCCACTTCTGTTGGAAATGCTCAGACGATGTCGCAGCTTCGTCACTTGTCACGTTCACACCACCATCTTTAGGGCTCGCGCATCGATCGAGCCAAGCCACAGCACTCTTTTCGGTATCGCAGCCCGAACCTCAGACATCCCAGACGGCACTTGAGGTACCTTGTCACCATCCTGGTTGCCGTCGATGCGCCCACACTCTTCACTCGTGGTTCGATTGAGGCACAGGGCCGCCTCAATACCCAACCCTGGGCCCGGTGTGCCGTCTCTTGGCTATGTGATCCCAAGGAGGGAGTCATGGAGCGCGGAGATCATACAGTCAGTTCGATAGGGAACCCTTGGGAAATCACTCTCTCGTGTTTTGTCAGCCTAGTGCGTCTTATAAGTCATGATCATCCGGGGATCTTCTAGTTGAACTCGGCATCACTGGCATTGCTCTCCGGACACTACCCTCCTTTCTCTTTGTCTGTCTCTTTCTGCTCTTTCTCTTCTACCGCGAGCGCCCGGGAGGCTGCTGTTGATGTTGTCTCGTTCTTCTCCTTTGAGAGGACATTAGTTTCTAATAGGAAAATCTTGATTCTTTTTGTCTGCCAGGGGCAATCATTAAGTTCTAGCAATATGCATTTTGGGCAAACATTAACGGTCCTTCTGGGCTTCAGCTCGCTAGCGACAGCAGGTAAGTTGGGTATACTCACTCATACATCACCCGCTGACAGTCAAACAAGTCCCTACAGCAGTTGAGCATAAGGGTGACATTGTCTCGGGGGCATCCCGACACAAGAGGCCAGCCTTCTCTTCTGCATCTTTCGTCAACGAGACCCAGGTCGGATCAACCAATGTTGGGAAAATAGGGGTTATTGACCAGCTGGCGCAGATTTCTCAGTTTGCCCAGCTCGTCCAGATAGCCGAGGCGCAGCTCCTGGCTCAGGTCCAGTCGCAGATTCTTCTGGCCGCCCAGCTTCAAACTATCAAGAACAATATCCGGATCAACACTTTCAAGGCACGGTTTCCACAGGTAAACACGGTAATCGTGACGGTTACCAACGTCATTGATGCAAGAGACGCCCTCAATGTTAACCGCCGTTACCTCCTCGATCACCTCCTCGTGGACAACGGCTTTACCGACAAGGAGCAGGTCATCATGGTGACCGAAGCACAGGCTATGACCATCACTGCAGACGCGACAGCGGCTACGTCCACGTCTGCACCCACGACAACCGAGGCCACCGACGTCACCTCGACCCTCGACATAGCTGCCCTCCTCTCCTCCGCCCTTGTTGCCCGCGCAACCGGAACCGCCAGCGCCGATGCCAGTTCCAGCGCCAGCGCGGCGGTCACTCCAGCCTCGACCTTCCCAGTCCCCCTCGGCGTCGGTGGCATCGCCACTCAAATCATTAGTCAACAAAGCAACATTGTCAGCGTTTTCAACCCCGCTGATCCCTTTGGCTTCCCCAGCCAGGCCGGCAGCGGCTCACTACTTCTGCCATACGACACGACCGCCCCAAGCAGTCAACTCATCCTCGAAGATCCCGCCAACATCATATTTGCCGGCAACCACAACCTGCTCGTCCAGTCAATTGGGGCCTTCCAAGCCGACTGTTTTGCCTTTGGTCTCGGCGGGAATGCCTTCCTCGGAGGCGCAGCAGGCCTCAACCTCTTTGGCTCCGTCCAACAGGCCATTATCGCCCAGCTGACCACCATTCAGATCGGTAACCGAGTGCAGGGAATCCCACCAGCTATACTGCTAGGACATCCTGATCTTGCCGCGGGCCTAAAGTCTTTCCAGTTCTCAGAGGACGGGAAAGTAGCCGAGACGTTGGTGGAGACGGCTGGGGAGAGTGCGAAGGAGATGAAGAAGGCAAAGACAACGGAGTCGAAATCGGCCAGGGCGTAGGGAATACATAATAGGCTGCTTATTTGTTTCCTGGAATATTTGTTTGTTTTCCTCGGTTTGCCTCTTTCTTTCTCTCCTTTTTGCTTTCCTTCCGAACATCCTTGTCAGTTTTTTACTCCTTCGGAGGTGATTTCGCCTGTGAGGCACCCTATGATACGGTCTGGTAGACGAGTGCGATGTACCCCTTCCCCACTTATTGTTTTCACAACCTCTTCTGTTTTTATCATCTCATCGTTCTTCTCTTTCTGCGGCGGATGGACTTCTTACATGTGCTTACCTCATACATACCCTTTTTCTCTGCTGGCGTTTATTATCCTGAGGCGGACTGAGCTCTAATTGTCGTTGACGATGGTATTTGTTTTTGCAATGGCTGGGTTGTGATGGACTGGATGACATGGGCGGCAACATGGGACGGCTAGGTGGTGTCAATGACATGATAGGCTTGTTTGGTATGCCAATCTGGATGATATACGTTTATGCCTCGACGGATGGCACGCGGTCGAATAGGGGCTGTCCTCGTTGAGAACCAAAATAAAAACAAACAAAGCCTCATAATCTGGCATTCCCGATAAGCAACAAAAAAGGGAGAAAGTTCTATGGCAGACAAGCCCACAAGTAAGGAGAGTGTCGCCATCTGGATCTAGCCAAAAGTGGCACATCGACCTCTCGACCCTGACCGAGGTTTTAGAAGAGCGCATCACTCTGCTTGTTCAAAGAGTGCAGTGGCTGATTAGACAGGCCCAAATCAACTGTCCAAACCGAGAACGATGTGCACATTTCACTCTACAACTTTCCTGGATCCAACAGAAAATGTATACTACATCCGAAGCCAAGAACACTAGTTTCTGCTTGACCTAGCAGTGTGTAAGCTGTCCTTTAACCCCAGGAGTTGTATTGCAGCACCTTGTGACAATTACAACCTCCCCGGAAAGCATCACATGGACAACTGGGAGTGATTACGCACTGCCGAGAATCGGGGTCTCTATTGGTGCGCCCTGTCTGTGGATTTGGATTACCTTGTCACAGAACCCCCTTCCAAAGCAACAATCCTTTCCCTTTTCCCATCGCGTGCAATCTCAATGCAAATGTCATGAAAACTTGACGCCGTTGTGACCCATTCCGTTGACATCCATGCCCTGACAAACTAGACCGGTAGCCCGGCTCCATATTCGCCAATTGCCTACCAGTCGCCCGTAGGCTCGCCCCCCTGACTGGTAAACTCCCCAACAGCAACATCGCCAGCATCTAAGCTTCCCTATTGCTCAGCCGCCGCAGGCTCCTCCTCACCACCCTGCTCCTCCTGGCGAGCCGCCTCAGCAGCAGCCTGGACCTGGGCGGCCTTAGCACCGTAGTCCTGGCTGATGGGCTGCACAACAGGGGTTTCCTCCTTGGGGTCGATGATTGTAACGGCATCGGGGAGGGACTTCTGGGGGCCGGCCTTGCCCTCGGGGTCGCTACCGCGCATAATCTTGACCTTGATGCCGAGCACACCCTGGCGGAGCAGGACGTGCCTTGTGGCGCTGTCGATAAAGTCCTTAGCGGGTTGGCCGGAGTGGATCATGAAGCCATCAGTGAACTTCATGCTCTTCGCACGAGCGGCGCGAAGCTTGCCAGAAACGACGACCTCGCAACCCTTGGCACCGCTCTCCATGATGAAGCGGAGGACACCATAGCAGGCACGGCGGACGGCGAGACCGTTCAGGAGCTTGTAGCGGAGAGACTCGCACTGGGCGACGGCGGACAGACCGCGGTTTTGGACTTTGGCGGCATAGAGGGAGACCGAGTTCTCGGGGAACTTGAAACGCTTCTGGATGAGGGAAGTGAGCTCGCGGATGCGGCGGCCCTGCTCGCCGAGGACCTCCTGGGTGTGCGTCGCGCGGATGATAATATCGGTGACGGTCGGGGTGACGCGGACCTCAACGCCCGAGTAGCCCTCCTCAGCCAGCTCACGCTGGAAGAACTCGTTCAGCTCGGCATAGAAGACACCATCGGCGACGAACTTTCTGCGCTTGGAGCTATTGGACAAAAACCCTGGTTAGCAATAACCCCTAGATTTTTTTTTATTTTTATTTTTTTTTAAATTTTTTTTGGCACAGTGCTCTTCTCTCAAACATCGCTTTTACCAGTCCTCTCCAGCTGCACCTTGGGGCTAGGCTTGCACGCAACTGATACTTACATCTGAGCGCCGGGAGTAGCCATGATTGCGATTTGGCTGTGAGGTGGCAGAAGGCTTCAATTGTGTGAGGTTGGTGGAATGCCTTCGCGATGCTCGCCGACGTTTGGGATGGGGGGAAATTCAACTGCGCGGCTGCTTTTTTTGACAATTCTTGGTGGGCTTTGCCAGTGGCAGCGGAGTAGGGTTTGGCACCGCCAATCAGCAGTTCCAAATCAATGGGTGTGTTCTCAATCTCCTGGCTGGTGTGGTTTTAGCAGGTGGGGCTGAAATTGGACGGGGCACACCGCCTTGCTTTTTCGGCCTGCGGGGAGAGCACACACAGTGCGAGCTGATCGTCTTAAGTGTTGGTTTTTTTTTACTGGCGTCGTTACCCGTGCGGGCGACTATCTTATCAGTTGTCACTGTCCCTCCAGCGCCTTCCTCGCTTCTTCAGCTCAAAGTGGGGGGTGGGGGGGTTGAGCTTCCAACATTGTGTTAGGCTGCTCGTTGTCACTTGGTCCTCTTACCGAGCCATGTTCTGTCATCACACACCCGTTGTTGTCTCGAGAAGCGCGGCATCTCTGCGTGCACCTGACCTTGTCTACTAGCTCCGTCAAAGTTTCTTATTACAGGATAATAAACCCTGTGCCCAGCCGCCCATCATTTCCCCTTTCGCGGACCACCCACACTGAGAGACCAACTCGCGTACTGAACGAAAGCATCAAGGTCCGCGGTTCTGAACACTTGGTTTTCCTAGCCGAGGCCGTAGCCGGCAGCTCAGATCCCCCGGCATCATTCTCCCCAATCGATCCTTACCTCTGGCTGAAGCAACCTGTTCCAGGGATGACATAAGTGCAACGATTGGGCAGAGGCGAACCAGCGCGACCTTCGGCGACTTCCCGCCGCAGTTACAAACCGAGAAGAAGCAGTTGCTGCATCTGTGTATGCTTTGAGTTGGAGTCAGTAAAGACTATCCAGAGTCTCCCTGCTGTGGTGGGCTGCCGGGCTTGGGGGCACCCCGTGCTACTCTCAAGATGGCGGCACCCCAGACAAAACAGGTGCGGCGCCTCATACTCTGCCCGAGATGAAAAATAGCTAAACTAGCATCAGCTGTACCCCAGCATACAGGCGTTGCGAGGAGGAAAGCCTGAGCTTGGCGACCTCGGTCTTAACGACTTCCACCTCGTCTTTCGCTTTCCGCCAGAGTCCAAGACGACTGCCGACCCAACCTTGAAAATGCAGACCAAACAGGTTTGGTTTGCGTTTCATATTATCTCGCAATGTGCCCTGCGTCTCACGCCCCCATCGAGCGGCATACATTCGTCGATAAGGATACGATTTCGTGACTTTACGTTCGTCAGCTTCAATTTCGAGGACGATAAACAGGCCTTACAGGCATTCGAGTTTATTCGCGCGAGGACATGCCGTCTTGGGAGCATCGAGAGGTTGTTGGCTTTTAACTATAACCCGCCACCGAACTCTCCCGAGCGCAAGATCAATGGCTGGGACGTGTATGATGCAAGGGCCGAGTTTCGAAGACAGGGAATCAGCGAGAAGTCGGCAGACCGGGGTTGGAGGCTTACTTCGATAAACAAGGACTATACTTTCTCACCGACGTATCCCGCAGTTCTCGCCATACCTTCGAAGATTTCGGATAACACGCTCAAATACGCTGCCAGCTTTAGGTCCCGTGCTCGTATCCCTGCCTTGACATACCTCCACCCAGTCAACAACTGCTCCATAACCCGGAGTTCCCAGCCGTTCGTGGGGCTCCGAATGAAACGAAGTATCCAAGATGAGCGTCTCGTGGGAGCATGTTTCTCTGCGTCGACAGACGCCCTAGATACCTCGGCAAGCACGACGGCCGCTGACCGCAGCCCGGCCTCGAGTCACATAGATCTCAGCGCCGAAAACACAGATGCTGATTTGTCATTATCAGAAGCAGAGCGGATGGAGGATGAACTGATCGGAGGATCCAACGCTTTTTATGACGAGAAGACTGGCAAGAGGTTAATATACGGCGCACAGCAGAATAACCTAATTGTCGATGCCCGACCAGCCATCAACTCATACGCAATGCAGGCAATCGGGATGGGCTCAGAGAATATGGACTACTACAGGTTTGCCAAGAAGGTCTTCCTGAACATCGACAACATTCATGTCATGCGAGATTCACTCGATAAGGTTATAAGCGCCATCAAAGATGCTGATGTGTCGCCATTCCCACCAAACCGGGATCTTTTGGCCAAGAGTAAGTGGCTTAAACATATCACGGCGATCCTCGATGGCTCGGCCATCATTGCCCGCCAGGTTGGAGTTCAGCACTCACATGTCCTCATCCATTGCTCGGACGGATGGGACCGAACAAGCCAGCTCAGTGCACTGGCTCAGTTGATGTTGGATCCCTATTACCGCACCATTGAAGGGTTTATCGTGTTGGTGGAGAAGGATTGGTTGTCTTTTGGCCATATGTTTCGGCTCCGGTCTGGTTTTCTGAGCCACGAGAACTGGTTCACAATAGACAACGACGCACTCGCGGGGTCGACCGTGAAGCCCGGCGAGAGCGACGGCCGCGGAGACGCAATTGAAAACGCCCTGGCAAGCGCGAAGCGTTTCTGGAATAAGAATGTTAGCACCGACAAGGATCCGTCAACCGATGCAGACGACACCTCCGCCGCCGACGAGGTCAAGCAAGTGACAACAGACGCAACCGAGGGCCAAGCGACACAATTAAAGAATGTCTCGCCAGTCTTTCACCAGTTTTTGGACGCTACGTACCAACTCCTTCGACAGCACCCAACCCGGTTTGAGTTCAACGAGCGCTTCTTGCGCCGCTTGCTCTACCATGTTTACTCTTGCCAATACGGCACGTTTCTGTGTAACAACGAACGTCAGAGGCATGAAGCGAAACTCGCAGAGCGCTCACGTAGCGTCTGGGCGTACTTCCTCAGCCGGCGCACCGAATTCACTAACGACCAGTATGACTCGGGCATCGATGACCACACCAAAGGGCGCGAACGACTTGTATTCCCGCGCCTTGGCGAGATTCGCTGGTGGCACCAGGTTTTCAACCGCAGTGATGATGAGATGAACGGGGCTCTGAACGCTTCGGCGGCTCAAGCTGAGCGGGTTGCGGCATACCAGGCGGCTTCGCAGGCGTCATCAGGGCTTTCTGAGCCGCCAAATGTGATTTGCGATGTGAGCCCTGATAAGTCAGAACCAGGCTCACGCGGCTCGACAAGTCCAAATCGCGGTCCACAACCGCCCAGCCTACCCATGAGCAAGTCGGTACTCACAGGCGTTGAATCTGCCCACGCAGCCTTAACCCCAGAGTCGAGGAGCCCGCCATCTCTGAGCCGCAGTGCAAGTACCGGGGAAGTACCGGGAACTTTGGCGGTTTTACAGGACAAAATTGCGTCATTGTCAATTGGGAAGGGTGTGGTTGGAAACGTATTGAGTATGGGTGGTCTTACGGAAGCCCACACATCTGACCGGGGCGACCAATATCCTGATGGAGGGGTAGCGACCCAGGAAATGAGAAGCATGGACTGAGATGTGGTGGACGCTGTGGTGGTTTCAGAGGTGTTCGTCTTCAGTTGAATCGAGATCATTATTCTTACACCGAACCGCATTTAAAAATGCAACCGTATCCAGATAGACGCTATTAGGCTTGGAATATTGAATGGTGTGAACATTCCAAGCGTCCTTGATTACGAGGGTTCCGAGTTTCAAGGGCTGCGAGGCTGGCCTTGCCAGAACTACAGATTGAACACCTGCAACTCGAAACGTCAAGGATTTTATGCAGTTCCGCCACCGGTCTACGATATACAAAATACGGACAAACACCCACCTGGATGTTCAAGCACACGACTATCCTATTTGCCTATAAAGCAACCAAATGGTAGGTTGACGAGGTTGAAAGAGTGAGACGCCTCCTCTCTGTTGCTGGAATGAGCGGGCAGAAACCAATGCGGACCCCTGCTACCTCCAAATGCTAGCTTGGTTGGCCTCTGGCCAGTGCGCGTGGTGGGCTGGAAGCCAAGCCCCATGCTTCACCGAGTTAAGTATTTGTTAGGCTGCTGGTCCGTCTCCAGCTTGCAGTGGGCGACACTGAGGAGCTTTGCCTCACCTTCCAACTTTCGCACCATTACATCAACCCAGTTACCTAGCCCACAACACACCGCACGCTCAAGGTGGTTCAATCCCTGTTTGTGGTTCCTGCGGTCATTGTCGTTGTTGTTGTCGTTGTCGTCGCCGCACCTTCCACAACTTTTCTTACATTCATCCAAGCAAAAGCTGTTTGGCGGTCGGACCCGAACCCAAAGCCCTTCCCCTCCCCCAAACTAGATCCTCTCCCTTCGACTGCATCACGCCCACCTCCAGCCGCTACACGCGACAACGCCCAGCGCCAAAAAGTGACGACTGTAACTGCGCCGAAATTTTCAACCTCGACGAACCCAGCTGCTGGCCGCGACTCGATCTCCCCGAACACAACTACCCCGCCCACCATGGCTGAAGCGCCAAGCGCCAACGACGAGCTGTATCCCATCGCCGTGCTGATCGATGAGTTGAAGGTATGGTGGCGATCATTTAGTCGTGCCCCGTCGGTGGGGTACCGTAGCAACTACGGCTTTGATTAACGTACATTGGGGCTCCCAGCACGACGACGTCATCCTCCGTCTCAATGCCATCCGCCGGCTGTCGACAATCGCACTCGCCTTGGGCGCCGAGCGCACCCGCGAGGAGTTGATCCCCTTTCTTGATGGTCAGGCCAACCCCCCCCCCCGGGCCTCCGCGCGCGAACCCATCCCACCCCTGC
>Ga0247763_1001989_pt1 | contig 10913 bp, 5 predicted proteins | sample UWRJL141409B4_FD_179926 | JGI IMG/M metagenome (GOLD analysis project Ga0247763, IMG submission 179926) | Plant litter microbial communities from Arlington Agricultural Research Station in Wisconsin, United States - UWRJ-L141-409B-4 | ecosystem: Environmental > Terrestrial > Plant litter >...
ACAAGGGAATTGCGTTCCCACCACCCCCCCTGAAGAGGATTGAAGTTTTTGGGTGGCGAGAACAACTGCCGCATGCCATGCCGCCGTGACGCTTATCCCTTGCGCTTTACAAGCAATTTTGATTGCCTTTGAAGTAGCTTGATCGGCGACAAGTTGGCCAGTGACGTTATTATTAGACCGCGAATTCTCTTCCTCTAGAGGCGGAACCGGATCTGTTGTTGTTGTTGTTGTTGTTATTGTTGTTGCTGTTTCTACCGGCAGAAAAATCGGATTCGTCACCCCCTCTTGTAACGGCGCCAACAGTTCCAACGCATGTTGTTCCCCCCGTCCGGGAGATCTCTCACGCATATCCAGCAGATCATCAGATCTGGGCGGCAGCCTAACCACCTCGGCGCCAGCCGTCTGGGTGATTAAAAAGGTTGCCGTCGGCGAAGCCAACGCTCGGAAGAACCGATCCCAGAAATTCATGCCCCCCCGGCCATCGACAATGTGGTGCTCCCCCTGGACGAAAAGCTGGGATGCTTCGGGGAAGAAGTGCATTGTCATTTGCCGGGTTTTAACCAGCGTCTTCCAGATCTCGGACCACGTTTTACCGGGTCTGACGAGAAAGGTCGTTTCTAGCCAGGAATTGAGCTCGTCGGCGGTGGTGGGGGAGATGTAGACTTTTCCGTCGGGAGTGTTTTCCGCGGCGAGGGTAGGGTACTGCTGGCGCATTTGCAGCCAGGCATTACGAAGGCGGGGGATGAGGTCTAGTCCGGCTGATTCTTTGCCATTGGGGTTGGAGGGTGTATTCTCGTCATTGGACTTGGAGGGCGAATAGCGAAAGGTGACGGCCGAGCCGACGAGGAAAAGCCCTGGCGACCCGGCGGGGACGGAAATGGCATTGTAGAGAACTTCCTGGAATCCGTAGGGTTGACGGTAGGTGTTTGGGGCGATTTCAGTCCACGAGGGATGGCAGTTATCTTGGATGGAGCCCATTTTGGTGACTGAAGCAGTAGGGTGTTGACAAAGTGTAAAGTTTTGTTTTTGGTTTTCTTGTCAGTGCTGACTTCTCCCACAACAAATATATGCCGGCTTTATAGCACTGACATTTCACTTGTCTCAGTCAATAACTAGGTACCTACCTAGGCAGACACTCCTTTGTTCGTGTCACACGTAGGAATAGAGATGAATCCTGTTTGTTCAAACTTTGATGGAAACCTATTCAGGGATGGGATGACATGGAACAGACACAGACACCGCAAAACCGAGTCTCGGACTCCCCAACTCTTCCTCGGAGAAGAAACCCCCCGAGACCCCAGTTAACTTGGCATCTCCAGGTGAAAATTCCTTGATTGCCGCCCTCCTAGGCATCCTCGAAGCCACGGACCAAACTGAGACGGAGATGGAGCGAGACGGAGACGGAAACGCGTAACTGTGCCTCGAGACTACGTCCGCTCTCATCAAAGTACGACTTGTCGTTTAAAAATGCCTCAGATGCTGTGTAGGTGCCTAGGTAGGTATGTAGATGCGGAAGGATCATATCATCGGGGACTTTTGATTCATCGGTACAGGCACGGGGGTCAGCTGCACTCCTTCGATACATGTAAGGATGATACATGTACCTACCTACCTAGGTGAAGGATGTGGACGGGAAGGATTAGTGTGACATTCGCCTAGCTGTAGAAGTAGTAGCGGCAGCAGCAGCAGTAGGGCGTGACAGCTCAGTTCACATGTTAGCCGCTGGGAGTGAGATACAGGTAATGTGTGGTTGGGTGAGTGGAGCTAGGCAGAGGTTTTGTGGTTATCGGGTCTGCGTACTCGGATCCCAGACTCGAAACTATCGACCAGTGTGCCGTGACTCATGTCTACGATCCATGGAAAAGACCCAAATTTTACTACCATGCTTCCATTTGACACGACTGTTGCAAAGTGAAGATCGGACCAGTAAGTACGTGCACCTAAGTACATCGAAATCTGGGTGCTTGGTCTGTACTGCACCAGCCATCATCCAGGCCTAGTATAGTCTACTACCTCCAAGCCTCCTCCAACAAATCCCCCAGGCCCCTCGGCTTCGGCTCTCTACCCTCAAACAGCTTAACCAGATCTACATATCCCCCCTCTTCCAGCCTCCCAAAATCATATGCCCCCAACGCAACACTCGCTTCCAGGTCCGCAACCAACGCTCTAACCTGTTCCAGTCCCCCCGGGAATCTTTGTGGGAAGTCTTTGGAAATCTGTACATTCCCGGGTAAATCCTCAACCGGGTTTCGTCTCAGGAGTTCTTCCACAGGTTGATACTGTACCTGTAGTCTTTTTCCCGAATGTTTCTCTACCATTGCCACCAGCTCATTCAGGGTGATTGTTTCCACCGCCGTGATCATTACTTTTCCTCTGCCCCATTGACCCTCTTCTTCCAAGTCCAAAGACCAAGCCACGAGCCTCGCTGCGTCTTCTGTCCACGTCATGCTCATTTTTCCCTCTCCATCCCCAGGCAAGATTGCCATCCCCGCTTGCACATCAACAAAGAAATACAGCGGGCGCAGAACTGTGTGTAGTTTTGGCATGAAGAAATAATCCATAAACATCCCCGTGTATACAAACATGTACTCTAACGATTTAGTCTTTGAGAGTTCCTCCCGTGCTTCAATATGGAATTTCTTTTCTGGATAAGGAAGGATGCTGTCAGGTTGGCTATAGTCGACGTTGAATTCCGAAGGAAGGAACCTCTTCACTGTGGGACAGACATCGGCGGCGCGGATGAGGTTGATTTGGGAAGCTGAAGCGGCGGGGGAATCCATTATGAGGGTGCTGATTATCGTGGTTATCTTGTGGGTGGATAAAAGGGTGGCTATTTCGCCGGGGGAAGTGTACGAGGTTTGGAGATATGGGCTGTAGGGACGGTTGGTGTGAGGGGAGATGAATGGGGTGAAAGTGGGCGAGGCCTGTAAACCTGTGTTAGCCTGCTGAAAAAGAAGGGAAAAAAGAAAGAAAAAAGGGAAAAGAAAAAGAAAGAAAGAAGGTGGTTTGGATAGCTAAGTCGTGAGGAAGATACGCAAGAATACATACCCTGCGCGACAGAATATAGACCTCATGCTTCCCCGTCTTGAGCAGCGCATCGACAATAAGACGACCGAGATCGCCTTGCCCACCGGCCACCGCGACAATGGACATTTTGCTTGTAAAGATCTGGCAGATATTATTGTCGAGTTCCGTAAGTGTAGAAAAAAAAAAAAAGTGAAGACTTGGAAACGTAATCTCAAAACTTGAAGGGCGGACGAATGAATCGAGTTATTGATTGCTCTCCTCCCTCTTTTCTCCCAATGTTCCCTCTTACGATTCGGGCCTTATGTACGAGGCATACCATGTCATCATCTTGTTTGGGTGTGCAAAAGTCCCCTGGTCGCGCAAACTCCTGCGACTTCGGACTTGAAAATATTGGGCTCGGATAAGTACGTAGGTGGGTAATAATACTCAGAATCCTAAAACGACGACAAGGACAAGGACGTAGACCCACCGCCAGGTATCGGGACTGGAACGGCTACACTTGCCACATCAATTGAAGCGCAGGGATGAGCGCTCAGACACACCGAATGTATTTCCTCGGTACCTGCCTCCCGCTGTATCCTACCTAGGTAGGCACATAGGTAGGTAGGTACGTAACAAGGAAAAGCAAGGCATACGTCAGAAACCCCACCAAAACCTTACCCGTAGCAACGTTATCAAAATCGCCCCCAATTTTTACATTACGCGGTCCAGGGATAATAGTTATCGCCTGAGGTAACATCCCGGCGGCTGCCGCCAAACACAAACCCACCGACAGACAGCCGCTTCTTGTAACATGCACCGTCCTACCCTACCTACCATTGTAACCTACTTACCAGGTACTAGGTATGGGGCAGGGGATACGTTATCCGAGGCTGTGGCCTCTCTACTTATCTAGATGGGTAGCCAAGGTCGGCAAGATAAGGTTAGGTAACCGGAAAGCCTTGCGGCTAACGTCAGCCTTGGGTAACATTGGCGGCCAGCGGCCAGTTACATGTCTGGTAAATATCGGACTTTTGTTTTCGTAGGGCTAGGTAGGTACGAAGCTGGTGTATGACCAGACGAGATACGAGTGATACGGCTAGGTCAAAGCTCAGTAGAGCAGAGTAGAGCCGACATGAACCGGAGGGGATGGGGAAGCCTCGCAAACGTTTCTACCCCCCTATAGTTGTATCAGCCTCACATAGTCACCCCGAGCATCAACGGGTCGGTTAGTTTTACTCTTCATCCGCTTACAACGATTAAAGGAATGGAGGAATTGACCAGGAGAGATCCGGGTACCGTCTATGTAGTTGTGCGCACCTGCGCAAATAGCAACGTGAAACAGGGTCTCGGGATGCGAGGCTCGCATAGTGACTATTGTTGACGATTCTGACTCACATGTGATCATCAAGCTACACTTCCATCACAGTATGTGACTTTATCGACAACCCTGGTTTCACAGGGCAAGATGCATGGCCTTGTTGTATTGGCTTGAAGTTTGGTGTCACGGCCGCCTGCGATTGTGTCAAAATAGCCGCAGATGCGACAAGCTCTGAATCACTCACTTCATTATCTGGCAAACTCCAGAGTGCCGTATCCATCATAAACACTCGAGGAGTTGTTCTGTGTATCGCATTGAATCATTTCAACCCATCGTTCGCACATGCCCCTTACTCCCACGCTCATAGGAAAATGCATCCCGAACGTGGAACGAGAAACTCGCCCAACGAGTCCAAAGAACTCCTCTACAATTCCGACGACATACCAACTTCCCATGAACCCACCAAAACAATGACCAGCGGCACCAAGACTCCCGAATCTGACAAAGAGTCTACCCTCCATGGCTCAGAAGACGAAGCCATCACGGCCCTGGACGCCTACAACTTCAACAAGTCGAAGCTCACGGACAACATTGCATTCCCATGTCTCCCTCAACTGTTTGGAGACGCTGTCGCCAAGCATCCATCCAAACCAGCTGTCATCTGCGGTGACAAAATGCTCACTTACACGGAGCTGAACACGCTCATCGATCGCTTTACCCATGGTCTTACTCAACATGGTGTACGGCCGGGTGATATTGTCGGCGTTGCCCTCTCCCGATCAGTGGAACTGGTTTCCCTTATTCTCGCTGTGACAAACAGTGGCGCCGTCTATCTCCCCATCGACCCATCCTTTCCACTAGAAAGAATCCGGGGCATGGTAGAGGATGCATGCCCGAAGATAGTCGTTACGGATGCCGACTCAGCTCTTTCTAGTCTGCTCTCCACCACTGCTTCCGTCCCGCTAGTTAGTGTCACGGATCTCCTCCCATCCTCACCTTATCCCAACCTCACAAAAAGTTCCCCTTGCACTCCTACTTCCATCGCCTACCTAATCTATACCTCCGGCTCGACCGGCTCTCCCAAAGGTGTTCTTATCACACACTCCTCCCTCTCCAACCTTTTAGTGTCAATGCTCTCCACCCCCGGGCTGTCCTCGGAAGACACCCTCCTCGCTGTCACCACCATCTCCTTTGATATGGCCATACCTGAACTCTTCCTTCCGCTGGTTGCCGGGGGAACTGTTGTTGTGGCTAGACAGGAGGAGGTAAAGGATATGGCGGCCGTGGTTGAGCTTATACGAAGGTGGGGGATTAGCGTGGTGCAGGCAACTCCCGTGTGGTGGGGGATGATGATGGAGTATCTTGGGGACGACCAGTCCTTGGACTTGAGGCAGATTTGGACCGGAGGGGAGGCACTCTCGGTTGATTTGGCGACGAAGATGGCCAGGCATGTTGTCGGTGACGACAAGGGGGGAGCCGTGTGGAATCTGTATGGACCGACCGAGACTACAGTATATGCGGCCATGTGGAGGGTTCGACCCGACGAGAGCATCAAAGTTGGGAAAGCGGTGGATGGGTTGGTCTTGCACGTCATCGATACCTCGGGAAAGGATGAACACGGACCGGTGCTAGTCACTCTGGGCGAGGTTGGCGAGCTGTGTGTCGGCGGAAAAGGCGTGGCAAAGGGGTACCACAACCGGCCCGAACTCACACAGGACAAGTTTGTGAGAGATCCTTGGTCCGACGGGTTCATGTACCGAACAGGCGACTCGGCGAGGATTGATCCGCTGACCGGAGAGGTTAGTGTTCTGGGGAGGATGGATGGCCAGGTCAAAATAAGGGGATACCGGATCGAGGTAGGAGAAGTTGAAGCGGCCATTCTGCAGCATGACCAAGTTTCCGGGATTGTTGTAGTGGCTAGGGATGAGCGATTGGTGGCCTACTGTGTGCGGAGGCCTGTTGATGATATTGCCGGCAGCGTTGGTGATGGTACTCAACAACCTCTCGCTGGCCTTTTGCGTCCGTTTCTGGCCGCACGGTTACCTGCGTACATGGTTCCGGCCTTCTTTGTCGAGGTGAACACATTTCCAACAACGCTCAACGGCAAAATTGACCGAAAGGCCCTCCCGGATCCTGTTACCTCGCTCTCGAGTCCGGCCAACTCTTCAAAACTGTCCATCACCGACCTGGAAAGGCATATCCTCGCCATCTGGTCCTCTGCCCTCGGCCACGGCCGCATCGACGTCATGGACAATTTTTTCGAGATTGGCGGGGACTCTTCACGTATTGTGCGAGTACAAAAGGAGCTCGAGATACTCCTCAAGCGCCCGATATCCGTAGCCAAGTTGTTCGAACACTTCACCATCAAGTCCTTGTCAAAACACCTAGCTTCAGACATCTCTGTCCCTCCTCTAACCCCTCTTCTTCCCACTCAACCAGTACCATCAGTGTCCAACCAAGATATCGCCATCATCTCCATGTCATGCCGTCTTCCCGGTGGCGTATCAACCCCCGAGGAATTTTGGACATTATTATCCTCGGGCGGGGATGCTATCACTGATGTGCCACCTGGCCGATGGGAGAGCCCTTCTCCCCCAAAATCAGCTTACCCCCGTCGCGGCGGATTCCTCTCATCAATTACCTCCTTCGACGCCTCCTTCTTTGGCATATCCCCCCGGGAAGCCCGCGCCCTCGACCCAGCACACTATCTCATGCTCGAAGTCGTCCACGAAGCTTTTGAACGGGCCAGTTACATCTTCCCTTCTGAGAGACCGGAGCCTGTTGGCGTGTTCATGGGTGTGAGCAACAACCTGCCTTCGTTCACACCCCCAGGCCTCACAACACCACCTGTAGGTCAAAATGGGAATGAGAACGAGGGAGGGTACAACATAACCGGCTCCGCCCCCGCCACCCTCTCCGGCCGCATCTCGCACCACTTTAACCTCACAGGGCCCACTCTCACCATCGACACCGCTTGCTCCTCTTCCCTCGTCGCCACCCACCTAGCCTGCAAGTCTCTCCAAAACGCCGAATGCACTCTCGCCCTCGCGGGGGGCGTCTCCATTATGCTCCACCCCGGATTACAAGCCGAGTTCACGCGGCTAGGTGGTACTTCTCCCGATGGACAGTGTCGAGCTTTCTCCGCAGATAGCGAAGGGACGGGGTTTTCCGAGGGGTGTGCGGTGGTGCTCCTGAAAAGGCTGGATGACGCAGAGAGAGATGGAGATGCCATCCATGCTGTTATCCGTGGATCGGCGGTCAACCATGATGGGAAGAGCGCGAGTTTGACTACGCCCAATGGCGCGGCGCAGACAAGGCTGGTAAGGACGGCGCTGGAGCGGGCGGGAGTGGCACCAATGGACGTGGATTATGTCGAGGCACATGGGACGGGGACGAGGTTGGGCGATCCAATTGAGGCCTTGGCGCTGGGTGAAGTGTTTGAAGGTGACGATAAAAGGGAGGGAAATGTGTGGGTGGGCTCGGTTAAGTCGAATATTGGGCACACGCAGGCCGCGGCGGGACTGGCGGGCTTGCTCAAGGTTGTGTTGGCCATGGAACATGGGACGCTACCTGCGAGTATCCATATCAGCAAGCCGACGGAAAAGGTCGACTGGGATCGCTTGGGAATCCAGCCGCTGACAAGGAAGATGGCGTGGCCAGCAGCGGCCCACAACAGCGGGAAGAAGAAAAAGAGAGTCGCAGGAGTAAGCGCGTTTGGGATCGGCGGTACAAACGCCCATGTTATCGTGGGAGGAGGCCCGCGGATACGAACCGGAGATCATGTCGCAGAGACGATGACAGCATCAACAAAGGCGATGCCCTTCCTCCTCTCTGCCGACACGGATGCGGCTCTCGGCGGTCAGCTGGAGAATTTCCGCCAGTATCTTAATCCTACCGGCGTCGGAGCTGGCCTCCCCCTCGATGATATCGCGTACTCTTTGGCAACCACGCGCCATCACTATCGAAAACGGCTTTTGCTTATAGCCAAAGACAGAACCGAGCTGTTGGAACGGGTATCCTCGTCGATCCTTTCGGCGCTTGGCGCTCCTCCTCCTCCAACAACCCCTGAAATACCAAAGCTGGCTATGCTTTTCACTGGACAGGGCAGCCAGTACTCCAATATGGGCCAAGATCTCGACAAAATCTACCCCATCTTTCACTCCGCCGTTCGCGAAATCGCCGCCCACTTTGACAGCTTGAAGGTCCTACCCACCTCTTTGCTAGACGTCATGTGGCCTTCCCCCTCTGCTTCTAACGCGCAAACCGCGTCTCTTCTCAACCGCACTGATTATGCGCAGCCCGCGCTATTCACGTTGGAGGTGTCTCTCTGGCGGCTCTGGAAGAGCTGGGGCGTGACACCGGACTTCATCATGGGCCATAGCCTGGGTGAGCTTGCAGCCGCGCACGTGGCAGGCATACTGGACATCAGCGACGCCTGTCGCCTGGTTGCCGCGCGTAGTCGGCTAATGCAGGCCCAGGCGGACGAAAACTACTGCATGCTGTCCATCGAGGCTGGTGGCGCTGAGGTGGAGGCGGCAGTGGAGCAGCTAGGCTGTGATGATGTCGTTGACATTGCCGCTTACAATACGACCGCGCAGACGGTGATTTCGGGACTGACGAATGCCGTGGAGACGGTCGACCGCTACTTCTCTGAACAGCAAAACCGCAAGACCAAGATCATATTAGCAGGGAATGCCTTCCACTCCCGCTTGATGGACAAGATGCTGTCCGATTTCCGAGGTGTGGCCGAGACTGTTCAATTTTATCCCCCCAGGATACAAATCATCAGCAGTGTTGATGGCAAGCCTGTTAAAGGTGGCAGAATGCAAAATGCGCAATACTGGGTAGATCAAGTGCGAAAACCCGTCTATTTTGCTAACGGCATCGAGACCCTGGTAAAACAGCTGGGCGTCAATTTCGTTGTCGAGATCGGCCCACACCCTGTGTTGTGCGGGATGGGCGCCGCATGTCTATCGGGTAGTAACAGTGGAAGCGGCATTGAAGGGCGTGATAGTGCAGTTGAATGGCTGCCTTCTCTTTTTCGTAGCAGAAATGGTGTCCAGAGTCTCCTGCAGAGCCTCGCTTGTCTGCACACACGACACGCAGCAGATATTGACTGGCGGGAATACTTCGCGCCGTTTCCTTGCCGACGAGTACCCCTTCCGACATATGCTTTCCAGCGAACTTTCCATCAACATCATCTTCGAGCACCACCCGGGTCGATTACTGGGAATCCTCTTGAGGGTCGAGGCCAGCGACAGAATGAGGGGGGAGTTGGGCACCTTGAGTTCGAAATCTCCTGGATCCCGGTCCACGTCCCCAAAACCGAAACGCCAAATGGCGAAAAATGGGGAATTATCTCTCCCAGTAGGTCAACCTGGACCAGGAAAGTCGAAGTCATACTAGAAAGCGCTGGTGTTGAGCTGATCAAACTCGCTGACCTGGTTGATCTCACAACTTCGGCGGTAAATCGCATCGCCTGCCTCTGGGATAGAGACGAAGAAGATGTGATGCTCGGAAGCCAGGCACTGGTCGCTAAAGCTCTCGCACAGTTGCAATTCGCAGCCAGTAGCCAGCTCAAACAACCTCTGATCTGGGTGACGCGCCATGCAACTGGCACCGGGAATGATGACAAGGACATGATTCCCGGTCCTGGCTCCTTGCTCTGGGGCCTGATGAGAACGGCCAGAAGCGAGCATTCCGAGTTGAGTTTGCGCCTTGTGGACATGGATGATAGTGACCATGTATCAAGGGAAGCTGTTTCGTCTGCCATGTTGCTTGACAGCGAGCCCGAGTGCGCTGTTCGACATAACCAGGTGCTGGCAGCGCGCATGCAGCACGTATCGCCACCTCATATCAAGTCGTTGGGGGCGGACAGCCTAGTCCGCTCGGATGGCGTGGTCTTGGTGACGGGCGGTACTGGATACCTTGGAGCGCACGCATCAAGGTGGCTGGTCCAGAAACACCGCATACGCAACTTGATCCTCACCTCGCGCCAAGGCCTAGAAACCAGCGAGGCCAAGAAGCTCGTGGCCGAGCTGTCCGCTATGGGCGCCAACGTGACTGTGGTATCTAGCGACATCGCCGACCCCGATAGTGTTGCCTCGCTCATTGCATCCTTGACCCCTGAACGCCCCCTAAGAGGCATCCTCCATGCGGCCGGCATTTCCGACTCAGGCGTGCTCTCGTCTTTGACAGCCGAGAGATGCCAAAACACCGTTGCGCCCAAGGCATATGGGGCCTGGCTTTTGCACGAGGCGACCAAGCATATGGATCTCGACTTTTTCGTCATGTTCTCGTCCATCTCGGGTGTCCTAGGAATGCCGGGTCTCGCCAATTACGCTGCAGCCAACACGTTTCTGGACGCGCTGGCTCATTTTCGGCAGGGCCAAGGACTGCCGGCCACGTCGGTTGCCTATGGCACCTGGGCAGGAGATGGAGGCATGGCTGCACGGCTTGGCGAGGGTGCCCGCTCTCATCTCGGCCGGTTTGGGTTGGACGCCGTGCTACCCGACGAGGGCCTGATGCTTTTGAGCAGGGCTATCACTAGCCGCCGTCCCTTAACGGTGGCTGCAGGGCTTCACCT
>Ga0247763_1001990_pt1 | contig 10911 bp, 9 predicted proteins | sample UWRJL141409B4_FD_179926 | JGI IMG/M metagenome (GOLD analysis project Ga0247763, IMG submission 179926) | Plant litter microbial communities from Arlington Agricultural Research Station in Wisconsin, United States - UWRJ-L141-409B-4 | ecosystem: Environmental > Terrestrial > Plant litter >...
TCCCGAGTGCCGAGTTCCGATACACTTGCAGTAGAAGCTCAAAACTCACCAGACCTGCTGCTAGTTGAATTTTGAGGAGGATGTTGCAACAAAGTTTAAGGACTTTTTCCGACCATTTTTTTTTCCCACGCCGGCACAGGGTCCAAGTTTATGTTTTAGTTCCCCTCGCCCGCCCTGTCAACAGACCGCCCCGTCAACAGACCGGCTGTGCCGTCTTGCCGCTATTCCCGTTGACAGTTGGCACCACACCACCACAACGCCCAGCATTTTTTTTGGTTCGCCATGACAGCTCCCGACCCCACTCTTTCCCTCCCGCGAATCCTCGCCCTCCACGGCGGCGGTGTTAACGCCGCGATATTCCGAGCCCAGCTCCGTTCCCTAATCGCCAAACTCTCTGCGCATTTCCGCCTCGTTTTCCCCAACGGACCTTATCCCTGTCCAGCGCATGCGGCGATTGCTCCTGTCTATGATGCTTCGCATGGGCCGTTTTTCCGATGGCTTCGCTACGAAGAGTTTCATCCCCCCGTAGATGCAACGGGAGCGTCTCGTGCGGTTTTAAAAGCTTGTAGAGAAGCCATGGATGCAGACGACGAACTCGGTGCCACGGGCGAATGGGTTGGCGTGTTGGGATTCTCGCAAGGCGCGAAAATGGCGGCGAGTTTGCTTTGGTTGGGCGAGTGGTTGGATCCGAGACCCCTTCCGTCGCCTATGGGGATGGAAGTGCGGTTTAAGTTTGGGGTTTTGATGGCGGGGAGTCCACCCCCGGTGATACTGGATTCGGATCCCCGGGGGAGGTTGGTCAGTGAAAAACCCGAGGGAGTGGACACGGCGGATACGGTCGGGTTGACGTTTGAGGATTGGCCCGGGGATAATGACGGGGAACATGCGATTGGGTTACCGACGCTGCATGTTCATGGGTTACAGGACCCAGGACTATGGAGACATAGAAGGATGGTGGATTTGTATTGTAAACCCGAAAAAGCAAGAGTCGTGGAATGGGACGGGGGACATAGACTGCCGTTTAAGCCGAGCGATGTGCAGAGGATTGTGGATGGGATATTGGACATGGCGCGGGAAACGGGGGTGCTTTGACTGGATTCTGGTTGAAATATCTTGCCTACCGGAATATCATGGAAACTTCACCTGGTCTAGGGATATATTGGAGGTGGGTGGTCTGCAGCACCATGGCTGGAATGGGTGTGATTGGTGGTGGAGAGGAAAAGGCAGCTCAGGTCTGGAAGGTCTGCAAGATGTGGTGGGGCCCACCCATGGGTAGGTCAATCCAACAGGATAGCGTCGAAACCTTCCATATTGATGTCCATTAGTAAATTCGCGGTGGGCTGCCCATGTGAGGATGAGTTAATCTGGCCAGTTAAGTATCCCACACTAATTGTAAGTGTCAGTGGCTAGCTGAGTTCGCAGCCAATAATTTCTTCTGTTTTTGCAGGCCGAGTGCATAGGTAACATCCACCATTTGGGATCACGCAGGGTTACATCGACTGTATTGCATTGCCCAATGAAGCCCCTGACGCATCTGCTCAAAAAAGGTGCGCACGTGCAGATTCAGCTCAATACGATTAATCCTCTTTCTTGCCTCCTTGGCAACTATCCTAAGCCAAGACGAGCTTTCCCTCCGCTTTTTCCTCACTAATCTAGACCGTTTAAGGGTCGAACCACGCGGGTGTTGCCGCCTTTGGTCGCGGGATCCTGGCGCTCTCCATGAAGGGGTGATTGTACCTCGGCCTGCTTTCTCCAAGATACATTGTCTTTATGCATACCTCTGCGAAGTTCAATTTCAACTATATATATGCCTTCCTTGCTCTAGGAGTATAATGTTTGCTACTCTGCCAATCTCCAGACACAAGCCAAGGGCATATTGACCTTTGCCTATCCTCATTGTAGCCTTAATTGTCTACCTATTTTATCCCTATTTTCTGCTTTCTTGTTATCAACATAAGAGACTAACAACTTAGTATTGCGTATAACGACGCTAATTTTATGATCTGGAAGGAGCAGACAAGCGCGTTCAACAAGACATATTGAATCAGGGTTCCCAAAAGCGGAGAAGGCAGCCCCATGACAGTAAGCCAGCTTCCCGAGTTCGACGTCAAATTAGATAAGGTAAAACTTTAAGGGTAGTTAAGGTAAAGAAATTTATAATATAACTATTATCATTAGCCTACTATAATATAATAAATAAAAACCTTAAGCTAGGTAATTATATATATTTAACTTTATTTTAGCTTACTACTTAATATTAAGGTAAAATTTATAACACTATAAATTAAAAACCGCTATGCTAATAAAGTAACAAATTCATTAATATAGGTACTGAGTATTTATACGCCTAGCAATTAAGCTTTATATTATTTATATATTATACCTTTTTTTAATAGCTATAAATAGTATAATGTCACGGTACGGTGATGCTACCTGCCTGTAGCTGCAACTAAATGTAGAAGGACTACGTTGCAGTGCCCTGACTGCACAACGTTCCACTTTCTGTGGTGTTTACGCATTGTGTCCTTTGGTGCCGTGATAACTAGATAAAATTACTTTAGATTATAATAGACTTTTTATATTAAAATTCTAGCAAGCCTATACCAGAAAGTTAGAGATTAATATAAAACTATTAATAACTTACTACCCTTAAACAGACAGATAAATAGAAAGGATTAACTAGGTTACTAAATAATATTTATAATTATATAACCGCGTAGCCGAGATTGCTGTTAAGGAGTTTGCTGAGCTGGTCGCATACGTGCGCGATCACCCCGTTGAGATCGCGGCTTCGGTGCTGCTATCGCTTCTCGCGATCGGCGTGCTCGTGCACTTTGTCCCTTGGTTGCTGGGAGTGCTTGGATTTTCTCTGGAGGCGCCAGTTGAAGGTGAGTGCTTGATATCTACCTAGCTATCTCCTTTCTTTTGCTACATTCCTGCATGATTGTGAGAGTTTGTGTCGCGGTTGCTGCTGGCATGGTTGGGCAGGTTCCTTTGCCGCGTGGTTTCAGTCGACGTATTGCGGTTTCGTGCCCAAGGGGTCCATCATGTCGTTCTAGCCCACGAGGTACCTAGGTAGGCACGGGGGCGGTGACCATCACTACGCAGCATGTTGACGGAAACTTCTCCCGAGCACATGAAGCCCAGAATTTTTATTACTGTTTCGGGGGACAGGCTGAGACAATGAACAATTTGTGCTAGAGTTTCCTCATCGTTTCCTAAATTAAAAGCAAAATAAACGGCTATATTTTCTCACAGGTGGCTGGAGTGCAAGTCTACTCCTGAAACTGTCCCAATCGTGTAATGATCCTCACGCATAAGAGTCCGTTCGCAGTGGTGAATGTGTTCCATGCTGTTGAATCGCGGCTCAACAATCACGCCCGTGAAACCCGCCCTGAACTGCTTCCTCCAGTAGAACAAGCAGTGAACGACGTGCCACCTCCCCGTCGAGTAGAACCTTGCGTGGTCCCAGTCGTCGGCATAAGACTCGACCTCTTCCCTAGAAAGCACGCCTGTACTATTCGGGTAACGCCAGTGTATCCACCCGCCCGCAGGATTGTCTCCTGCCTTCTCAAATTCCGCCGTGAGTTCTTCGTCCCGGCAATGTGCAGGCAGCCATGCCGTGGCTAACTCGTCGTACTTGCATCCTCTGGAGATCGCCTCCTTGATAGAGTTGCCACAGTCGCAGATCATTACATCGTCGATTGTGTCGGGTTGCCCGTTGTTTCGGGCCTGCTCGGACGCCACTGCCCTCCAGTTGCAGATTGGCGTTGGGTAGACGAGCATCACGACCCCGTAGAGTGCCAGCAGGGTGAGTAGAACATCCTTCACGACTCGAAACGGGAATCGCTGCATCGCGACTCTCCAGCGATGGGTGGCCGGCATTTCGTCGGCGTGGCCGAGATCGGTCGCTTTGAAACCACTAGTGAGTGGCTCATCCTCAACCGCTGGTAGACTGTGATATCTAGTCCTATTCCGTGTCAGGTTTGTATAATGTCTAAATGAAAGCAATGAAGGTGTAGCATACCGCTTGAAGTAACTGCCGAACATCTTGGATTCAAATATGAAAATTGCAACAAACTAAAGGTTAGTGCTTCCAGATCTGCTGGTTGCATGCTACGGAAAGGCTCTAATGCCAAGGTTATCAAGAGAACTCACCAAGTGAGGCCGATTGTAAGAGAGCTCAAGCTCGGGGGTGTTGTAGCCAGTCACAGCATTCGCCTTATAGAGACACAAGGAGATGAACTCATGCTCTCACACTTATCTCATCATTGCTGTTGAAATTATTACCCTGCTTACCATAGCTAGTGAGAGAACGGCATGGCTTAGGTAGGTAGGTAGGGTTACAGATAGCTGGTAAAATTACGAGATGTATCCGTATTACGGTATGCAGTGATAGCAGGACCTTTACCTACCCAGGCACCTGACCTAATAGCTTGATTACGACGAGTTGAATGACGCAAGAAGTGCCCTACCGTTTATGAGGTTTTGTTTTGCGAGTTAATAGAAGGGCGATATTACGTGATTTTTTGCTGTCTCGTTTTTCAGCAATCCTCCAGATGCTATCATCAGTGACTAAGAGCACAGTTTATTACGACACCAGCGGTAACAAACTCGGCCTCTTCCAACTCAACAGAGCGGGTCGTATAGTGGCTCTCTCTTAGAATTCTAGTCTCACACTTTACCCCCCTTTACCCTTTGCGAGGACCCTGCTCGATCGAACACAGTACAGTGTAAGTCGTAGATTAATCAAGATCCCGAATCCATTCCGGAACTACGTAAGATGGCCCATGTCCTTACTAGGAATTGCGTCCCATTAAATACGCGTGTTATTGAAACGTTTCTCGTTGTCGATTGACTTTTCCCGATTTGGGGAATGGGGCGCCGCATGTTTCGCCTGGGCTTACAACTGTAGACAAGCCAGGAGCCCATTAAAACGGAGGACTCCTTCCTCCGCGGAGGAGAGCCTCCTCAGAATCCTCCATTCCCTTGGGTTCCCCTAGCACCCTCCGGAGCCCCCGGGTCCAGGCACATGCATTAAACAACCTACGTATGTGATAAGGAAACGTGGGTGCATCACAGCCTATCCGTAGCTGCTGCGCCACCACCAGCAGGATTTTTTTACATTATCTCAATACGTCAAGTCTAACCTATGGCAACTACAACGTCCAGATACGACTGGCCTGCTGGAAATCGATTTAAGTACGGCCGAACTATTTCTTTGAAGGCGAGGAAATAATGATATCTGCCCCGTTATAGCTCCGTAGAAATCCTTATAGCAAAGTTAGTGAAAGTCGCGGCGTGGTATCATGTTGCAGTGCACCAAGAACTAGTTGAATTGGTGGTCTATGTAAGGAAGGATGAAAAGGTTGGAGGGGTTGGCTGGAAGAAGGTGGCTCGACCCACTCGCCGACATATTATCACGGGCTGATGGTTGTTGGTTTGCTGATCAAACCGGGGTGGAAGGGTGCCTGCCGGCTGGTTCGGCAAGTCTGGTTGTTGCCAAGCCGCATATCACAATCACGTTCATTCTCATTGGTGGGGATCCAGTGACGGTGCCGCAGGTTGAGACGGCCGTTCAAGAGAAAGTGTGGGATGTAAGGGCGCTGCAATGGTTGGAATATACGGCAATCTGGTCAGGAGACCTCGGCGGCTGCATGACTGCATAGTTTCACGCCGCACTCCCACTGCCAAAAACTGTCACGGGCACCAGTTTATGTTAACATTATTGAGGCGCTCGTTATATTAAAGATTTGATGGTTTTTTTTCTCGCTCTGTGGGAGTGAACTTTGTTAGACATTGACGGTGAGGATGATGGCTGCCTTCAACGGCATCCCAGAGATGCCAGAGTTACCAGAGTTACCACTGGACTTTGCAAAGAGAGAACGGAAACGGGAACAAAACCGCATTGCGCAACGAACTTATCGTGAGGAGCCCGGGTACCTACTGCTGCATCGATGGCTTACGTTGTCCTCTCAACTCCAGGTAAAAACCAAAAGAAGCGAATGAGGGCGCTTGAGATGGTCGCAGCGCAGATGCCGCATGCTGTCAATGACCCTAGTAACCCAGACTCCCAGATCATGCTGCCATCGGCGACGACCAGCCCCGTGTGCAGCGTAACTCGCTGTCCCGACGTCCGACCGCCGTCCGCGTCCGGCTCTGTTCTGCCCGATCCAACAAGCAGTGAGCTGCCCGTGTGGGCGGTAGACCCGGCGCTCGAACAGTTCCCAGAGCCACCACCCGCCGCTTCTCCAGCCAGCAGCAGCCTATGCCAATCTTCTCTAACGCCGCTCCATCTCGCCATCAGCACCGGCAACGAGCACATGGCCCGGCTCCTCCTCCGACACGGCGCCGACGTCCTGCGGCGAGACGGCAACGGGTCTACGGCCCTGCATCTTGCGGCCGAGGCTGGGAACGAGGGCCTCGTCGAACTGCTGCTCCAGTCTATGGACCCCAATGAGGTGGACTACACCCGGCGGACGCCTTTGTTCAGGGCCGTCGAGGCTGGTAATGACGCAGTGGTAAGGCTGCTGTTGGACGCCGCGGCCGATGTCAACTTGAAAGACATATGGGGCAATTCTGTGCTCCACCTGGCCGTCAAGGCTGGGTCTGAGACGTTGACGCTTTTACTGCTTGGGCATGACGCCGACATCGATGCAGGTTCGTAGCTACATGTATGATAGTCACCATATAACTATATGCACATACAAAAAGGCTGCATTCACTCGTCTCAACTTGAGCAAAACTGTCGGACAAAACAGCAATTAATACCACTAGGTAAAAGTATCGTCCCCGTACTGTTTTTTTAGCGCAGTGGTAGTTTTGTAACAATTAAAAGTCTCGGTGCCTCTAATTAGCTTACGGTTTAGAGTTTTTGCCGCCCGGCATGAGCCCCAAGACCTCACGAGTCCGAGACGAGGTGCGGGCAGAAAACGGAGTTGGCTGCCTCCAGGAGAATAAGATGCAACATGTCTTAGAGCTGAGGGGATGTGTCAGATAAAACAGCAATTACCACTGGGTAGAAGTAATGAACGTTCTGTGCTTTTTTTTTTAGCGCAGTAGTACTTAGTGTGTGACAGAAACATGGTTTATTTCCTGCGGCAAATATCAATCCAAAATTCCATGTCTCCTTTGTGTCCGCCATCAGCAGTCCGGGAAGCTTCATTCTGGCAGACGCACATAGAAAACTAAAGCATATGCCATTTCCGTCAAGCCCGAAAGGTCCCCGTCTTTCGGAAACGCTGAGCATTCTGGTACTTGCGGACTTCATCATCCGCATCACGTTCGATGGACCAATCCCTCAAAGCACCGTAGTTCCTACAGGTATGCGCAGTCTCGAAGAGGGGCATCGCCCCAATCCTGTTCTTCGACCAAACCCAGGGCATCAAGGTCATGTCTCCCGTACACATAATGCTCTGGCGGAGGCTGTCGATGCAGTGTTCTTCAACAGTGGATCAAGTGGTCAGCGCCTTTTTTTTTTTTTTCGAGAACTGTGGGCCATTAGAGAACCTACCAACGTGAGGTTCCAATGTGTAATGGATAATATCAGAATAGTAGTCCAAATGTCTCGATTTCCGTATCAAGTTCTTCACTCTCTGATATTAGTATATCGCACGGATACCAAAAATAAAAAACTCACCAAGCAGTGGAGATCGTGCATGACCGTTACGCTAATTTCCAGATCAGAGCCGCTCTTCGTATTGTCAAGAATTGTGGACTCACTGTGCCCTGTGCAACTCGGTTTCTGGGTCGAGCCAGAGCTCAACACCAGGGAATAGCTTGGCCTCGTCCTGAGTGACATATACCGTCACGGCTGTTCGAACAAATCAGCTTCTCGTTGCCCTCATGGGTTATTTCATATTGTGCTGCAGGGGGTCACTTGCCACCAATAAGATCTTCCCACGCGTGGTCGATGTCTTGATTCGGTTCCCCAACAAAGCCAGGAAATGTAGGTGGTCGATACAGCTTGTGGCTCTCGTTATATCTCAGCGTTGCGTCGAACCGTACGGGATGTAAAGACGGAGCAACGTCTTTTTTCAGCGTCCCTTTGTGGCTTGTATTAGCACTTATACAGGACTAGATAGTCTCTCTCCAGAGGAGAGAGGATATGGACAAGTAATACCGAGCTCCGTCATTCTCCAGGAACCTCTGTCATCTGAAGTCTGAAGCTTATTGAGGCGCGAGTACACCAAAGCGATAAGTAGAAGCAAAGATATAAACCATGGTAGAATTGGTTGTCGTGGTTTGAAGCGTGAGTACTTCTCAGTCTGGTCAAGGTGGCCTGTGAGCGGGTCATTTTCACCTGCATCCATGTCCTCATACGGCTTTTCTCCCGTTGCTTTCGAGGGGATATTCATCTTGACACAATGATCTGCTGAAGAAAAAAAAAGAGAGAGAGAGATTGAACATACGTCGGAAGAGGACATCTTTATTTCAAGTAGGACGTAAGGGATGATATAGTGGATTCTGATTTCGCCTGGGCGGTCCCAAATACGAAGGCAATACTGCGATTGCTAACTGTCTTGGAGCTGTGATACCTAGACATTCCAATCAATTTGGGCTTCTGACAGGGGAACATGTGATGCTCGATCATTCGCTGGTCGTAATATTCCGAATTCCCAAACAGCGGCTTACTCGAGATAATTCTAGTTCTGATTGTAAACCTGACTTACGTTATCCAAACCACGTAACGCATGATCGTCTACATGGTGCAAGTCTCGAGTCATGAGTAAAGTAGCATCAGGTGCAAGTGAACTACTGAGTACCGAACTTTTTCTCAGAGGATTTGAGCTTCTCGTGTAGCAGTTCGTGATAGGCTGGCTGAGATCGATCTGCAAGGTGTTACATACTGGTGATCTACCTACCCCTCTCTCTTTACCCGGGCGGGGTATTTTCCTCCACCCCAATCCGTTTGAAGCTGATACCAAATCTTCGGCGTGCTACATACCTTCTCGTTTTATCGAGCTATTTTCTCCCAAGAATCTCAAGACCGCGGTTACCGTCGTCTCCAGTCTAGAAATGGCCAATATCATGGATTGCTCGCTTCCGCAGCCTCTTCCACGTCTCCCGAGTACCGAAGAGATTGTTCCCACGATCCGGCGGCACGTCGAAGAAACCCGGAGACTCGTCAATACCATTACACGTACAGTTACAACAGCTACGGCCTCTTTTGAGAATGTTCTCGTGCCTCTCGCAGAACTCGAAAACAGTCAGGCCGGCGAACGAGCTGTTATCGAAGCGTTGCAATACTGCTCCCCTGATGCCGAATGTCGACAGGCTTCTGAACAGGCTGAGCAGATCTGGAACGAGTACAAATCTCATAAAGACAGAGGCTTATATATCTTGGTGAAGGCAGTTAAGAACAGAAATGAGACCCTCGACTACGAGTCTCAAAAGCTGGTGGATGTGATGCTGTTGGAGTTTGTTCAGAACGGTATGGAGCTGGCTGAAGAGGCGAGAATCGACAAATGGCGCAGAAATAAAGCCAGGATTGAACAACTGTGTGCTGAATTCCATTCTAACTTGAGAGAGAGCGAGACGGGAGAATGGTTTACGGCCGATGAGCTGGATGGCGTGCCTGAGCAGGATCGAGCTACTTATACTGTTGACGATCAAAGTGGAAAACAGTTTGTGAGCCACAACGGCCTTACTTTCCCCATCCTCCAGCACGCTAAGAACCCGGAAACGCGGAAACGGATGTATCTCTCGGATTGTCAGCGATGCCCCGAGAACGTCAGGATCTTCAGAGAAGTCCTTCTACTTCGGGACGAGAACGCACGAGAACTGGGCTACCAAAGCCACGCAGCGTCAAGGATTCCATTTCGTATTGCAGAGTCCACCGAGTGGATAGACAGCCTGTTAAATGGACTGTCGGAAACCCTGTCACCTTATGCAGAGGCCGAGGAAGAGAAGGACAGAAGGAGGGTAGAAGGCAGTGCACGGAGCAATGGCAAGAGTACCCCGCTGATGGAATGGGACACAGCCTACTACCGTAACCTGAGTCCAGATCCAGACCGAGTTGACCATAAAGCGATTGCCGAATATTTCCCTGTTCGCCACACTGTTGGCGCGATGATGGAGCTATTTGCTGATTACCTCCAGCTGCGATTCAGGCCCCTGTCTCGGGAGGTTCTAAGGGAACATGTTTGGCACCAAGACGTTGAAGCATGGTCTGTCTGGGATGAGCGGCCTGAGACGCGAGGGAACTTTATTGGTTATCTCTATGCCGACCTGCTCGGTCGGCCGGGCAAATACAAGGGCAATCAGAGCGTCAATCTCCAACGCGTAAGTCAACCAAGTTCTACCGGAAGTTCTGCCAATAAAGACCACTGCTGATTTGAAATACAACGCGTCTAGGGATACTTGAAATCCGACGGCACAAGAGTCTATCCTGCCAATATAATCATGTGTAATTTCCAAAGCTCAGGACCGACAAAAGGTTGCCTCCTAAGCCACTTCCGTTTGATTACGCTCTTCCATGGCAAGTTCACCTTATTCTCACACACTCCATATTGCTTGCTCTCCTCCTAATCCCTGTAAACAGAATTTGGACATACTCTTCATGATCTCCTGGGGAAAACAAAGTACTCAAGGTTCCACGGGTACGAAGCTGCGCGAGAGCTCGTTGAGGGTATCGGCATGACGTTTGAGCATTGGTGCTGGCTTAAAGACGAACTCAAGGCTATGAGTTGCCATTACACTAGAGTGGATCCTACGTATAAGGCCGCTTGGCTGGGAGAGAATCCCGGACGCGACCTACCGTCGGAGAAGATTCCGGACGATTTGCTAGACAAACGCCTCAAGGCCCAGGCTCGCATGAAACTGCTCAATGTTAAAGGAGATCTGTAAGCTTCAGTGCTAACCCCCCCCCACCCCCCCACCCCCCCCCCCCACCACCACCCAACCCCCATA
>Ga0247763_1001992_pt1 | contig 10890 bp, 8 predicted proteins | sample UWRJL141409B4_FD_179926 | JGI IMG/M metagenome (GOLD analysis project Ga0247763, IMG submission 179926) | Plant litter microbial communities from Arlington Agricultural Research Station in Wisconsin, United States - UWRJ-L141-409B-4 | ecosystem: Environmental > Terrestrial > Plant litter >...
CGCGAGCCGCCCCGCGCGCTGCGCGAGCTCGGGCCGCTGATCGAATACGGCGCCAGCCCGCGCGCCAGCATCGCGCTCAACCTCGCCGCCAAGGCGCACGCATTCCTGCGCCGGCGCGCCTACGTCGAGCCCGACGACGTCAAGGCGATCGGTCCCGACGTCCTGCGCCATCGCCTGGTGCTGAGCTACGAGGCCGAGGCGGAAGAGGTCACCTCGGAGACCATCGTGCGCCGCGTCTTCGAAGCGGTCGAAGTGCCCTGAGCACGCGGTTTTCCGAGCTCGCGACGGAAGAGAGAACGGCGTGATTCCGAAAGAGCTCCTGCGCGCCCTGCGGCGCATCGAGATCACCACGCGGCGACTCGCGACCGAGCAACTCTCGGGCAACTACATCTCAGGCTTCAAAGGCCAGGGACTCGCCTTCAGCGACGTGCGCAAGTACCAGCCAGGCGACGACGTGCGTACCATCGACTGGAACGTCAGCGCGCGCATGGACGAGACCTTCGTGAAGGTGTTCGTCGAAGAGCGCGAGATGACGGTGATGCTGGTGGTCGACGTGTCTGCCAGCGAGCGCTTCGGCAGCCACGGCGGTCCGAAGAGCCGCGTCGCTGCCGAGGTCGCCGCGCTGTGCGCTTTCAGCGCCATCAAGAACAACGATCGGGTCGGGTTGATCGCCAGCTCCGACCGGGTGGAGAAGCTGGTTCCGCCCAAGAAGGGGCAAAAGCACGTGCTGCGCGTGGTGCGAGAGATCCTGGCGGCCGAGCCCGAGGGCACTGCGACCGATCTCTCGGTCGCGCTGCAGACGCTGGTCAAGGTGGCGCGCCGGCGCAGCGTCGCGTTCGTGCTCAGTGACTTCTTCGCCACCGGCTACGAGCGCGCGCTCTCGCTCGCCTCGGCGCGGCACGACGTGGTGCCGGTGATGATCGTAGACCCGCGCGACGAGGAGATGCCCGACGTGGGCCTCGCGAACTTTCAGGACCTCGAGACGGGGGAAGACATCCTCGTCGACACCTCAGACCGCTACGTGCGGGAGCATTACAAGGCATCGATGCGCACGCTGCGCCAGCGACAGATCGATCTGTTCCGCAAATTCGGGCTCGATCACTGCGTGGTGTACACGCACGAGCCCTACATCGGTCCGTTGCGCGAGCTGTTCGTGCGGCGCGCCAAGAGGGCTCACCGATGACTCGCTGGTTATCTTCCGCAGGCCTCGCCGCGGCGCTCGCGTCCGCCACCAGCGGCGTCTGGGCGCAGGCCGACGCCGGTGCAGCGAGCGCCGAGCCCACGCCCGCTGGCGCGTTCGGTCGGCGCTCGGCGTGCATCGAGCACATCCCCGAAGGCAAGCAGCGGCCTCAGATCAAGGAGACATTCCCCGACCGCGGCCGCGCGGGTTACGCCGCCACGCTGGTCGTGGAGGTGCCGCACGGGCTGGGCGAAACGGTGCTGCCCGGCGGCTTTCGCCTCCAGCTCGATAGCCCGGAGGGCAAGGCGATCGCGGCGGCGGGCTTCGTGATCCCGGCGCTCGATGGGCCGGCGGCTCCGCGCGTGGTGCGCAGCGACCAGGCAGGTCAGGTGAAGACCAGCGTCGAGCTGCCGTTCGTCCCGCTTCCGAAAGAGCCGGGGCCCCAGGCGCTGACGTTGCCGAGCGTGCCGATCGCGATCGCTCGCCCGAGCGGAGAGCTCATCACGCTGTGCACGGCCCCCCACGAGCTCGCGGTCGACGACCCCACCTCCAATATCGCCCAGGCGACGCCGCGGCCCAACCCGCCGCCGCTGCGCCAGCGCGAGGTTTGGACGGCGGCGAAGAACGTCGCCCTCGGCGCGCTGATCGCGCTGCCGCTCGGCGCGCTCGTCGCGCTCGCCGTGGGCTGGTGGCTGCGGCGTGAACGGCCCGCGCCGCCGCCCCCGCCGCCACGGCCCGCGTGGGAGCTGGCGCTCGAGGGGCTGGCGCGCGTGCGCCAGAAGCGCCTGATCGAGCAGGGGCTCACCAGCGAGCTGTTCGACGAGGTCTCGCTGCTCGTGCGCGACTACCTCGGCAGGCGTTTCGGCTTCGACGGCCTCGAGAGCACGACCCGCGAGCTGCTCGAGCACCTGGCCGCGCTCGGCTCATCCGCGCCGGAGAGAGAGCTCGTGCAGGAGATCGAGGGGCTGATGCGCCGCGCGGACCTGGTGAAGTTCGCGAACCTCACGCCGGAGGCGGCCGAGTGTGAGCTGGCGCTCGAGCGCGGCGAGCGCATCGTGCGCTCCACGATGGTCGCGCAGCGCCCGGCGACCGGCGCCGCTGGGCCCCCGGCGGCCTCGGCCGCGCCCGAGGGGGGCCAAGCGTGAAGCGCCTGATCGCCATCAGCGGGTTCCTGGCGTTTGCCGTCCTGATCGGCGCGGCCTACCCGCTGCTCGTCAAGGGGCCGGAGCTCGGCGGGGCCGAGTGGCAATATCCCTGGTATCTGCTGGCGCTGCTGCTGGTGCCGTGGCTGTTCTGGCGCGGCACCTTCGGTGAAGACGCGCGGCGCCCGCGGCTCTTGCTCGGCACGGTGCAGGGCTTCGCGCGGGGCCCGGTAGGCATCCGCGTGTGGCTGCGCGACCTGCCCGGCGTGCTGCGCGTGGTGGGCTTCGCCCTGCTCGTGCTGGCCATGGCGCGGCCGCTCAACGCCGTCGTGCCCACCTCCAGCGAGGAGGAGGGTATCGACCTCGTGCTGGTGCTCGATCTCTCCGGCTCGATGCGCGCCGTGATCGAGAACTTCCCCGAGGACCTGGCACGGCTCGCCCCTGACCGCGAGCCTGGCGTGCGCGCAACCCGCCTCGACGCCGCGAAGGCCACCATCCGCGACTTCGTGTCGCGTCGAAAGACGGATCGCATCGGCGTGGTCGTCTTCGGCAAGGCGGCGTATGTGCTCTCGCCGCCCACGCTCGATTACCAGCTGCTCGACACGCTGGTCTCGCGCCTGCGGCTCGACCTGATCGACCCGAGCCGCACCGCGATCGGCGACGCGCTCGGAGTGGCGATGGCGCGCCTGCGCCGTAGCCAGGCGGCGAGCAAGGCCGTGATCCTGCTCACAGACGGCGACAACAACGCGGGCGAGGTCGCTCCCGAGTATGCGGCGCACCTCGCCACCGTGGTCGGCGCGCGCGTCTACACGATCCAGATCGGGTCGGGAGACAAGGCCGAGGTGCACGACGGCTTCGACCTCTTCGGGCAGCCCCGCTACTCCACGCGCTACTTCCCGGTCAACGCGGAGCTGCTCGAGAGCATCTCGAAGACGACGGGCGGCGAGAGCTACGTGGCCACAGACGCCACGGCGTTGCAGGCGAGCTTGCACGACGTGCTCGACCGGCTCGAGAAGACCAAGTTCGAGGCGCACGTCGCCACCTTCGAGGACCTGTACCGCTACCTGCTCCTGCCGGGAGTGCTCTTGATCGCGCTCGACGCGGTGGTCCGCGCGCTCGTGCTCAGGAGGTTCCCGTGAAGTTCGCCGAGCCAATCTGGCTCCTCGGCACGCTGCTCGCCCTGCTCGTCGGCGGCCTCTTGGTGTGGGGCGCGCTGCGCGGCGTGCAGGCGCTGCGCCGCTTCGGCGAGGAGGGCCCGGTCGAGGCCCTGCTCACCGCCAAGGTGGGCTCGCGCCGCGCGATCAAGGGCGCGCTGTCCGTTCTCGGGCTCGCCGCGTGTTTCGTCGCGCTCGCCCAGCCCCAGTACGGCTGGGGTACGCGCCGCATCCCCGCGACCAACCTCGACGTGATCGTCGTGCTCGACTACTCGAAGAGCATGTACGCGCGCGACGTCGCGCCGAACCGCATCGAGCGTGCCAAGAGCGAGGTGGCGCGCCTCATCTCGCAGTTGCCGGGCGCTCGCTTCGGCGCGGTCGCCTTCGCCGGCGAGGCGCTCAGCTTCCCGCTGACGAGCGACGGCGGCGCGATCGCGCAATTTTTCCGCCAGCTCTCGCCGCACGACATGCCCGTGGGCGGCACTGCCATCGCGCGCGCTCTCGACGCCGGTCGCTCACTGCTCGAGCGCGACCCGCAGTCGAGCAAGCACGAGCGCGTGATGCTGCTGGTCACCGACGGTGAGGATCTCGAAGGAGATCCGGTGCAGGCGGCGAAGCAGGCGAAGGGAGCGAACATCGGCATCTTCGTGGTCCAGATCGGCGGGCGCACGCCGGAGCCGATCCCAGATATCGACGAGCAGGGCGTCGACCGCGGGCTGCGCCGCAACGATCGCGGCGAGGTGATGACCACTGCTCTCACGGCCGAAGGCGAGCAGCAGCTGGCGCAGATCGCGGAGATCACCGGCGCCAACGTGGTGCAGAGCGGTGGCGGCGCGACCGGCATCGAAGAGGTCGCCCGGCGCCTGCGCGCGATGATGACCGAAGAGCTCTCGGAGCGCGTCGAGACCGTCTACGCCGACGTTTACGCCTATCCGCTGGCGGTGGCCCTGTTGCTCCTGGCGCTCGAGGCGTTCGTGCCGGAGATGCGCGCGCGCCGCCGGCGCTCGCAAGAGAAGAAATCGAAGGCGGCGAGCCTGCACGCGGCCGCGGTGGCCAGCGCCGAGGGGCACGGCGGCGCGGGCGAGCCGCGGACGCGCACCCGGCGCGGCCTCGATCGCGCGGGAGCGGGCGCGCTGCTGCTCGTGGCGGCGGGCGTCGGGCAAGCCACCAGCGCCTGCAACAGCGGGGCGATCGACGAGGTCTTCACCCGCAACTCGCCGCAGGTCGATGAGGCCATCGCCGCGCTCCAGTCGCGCGACGCGGGCGCCGCCGCGCGCCAGCTCAGCGATTACCTCGGCATCGCGCGCTGCCAGCAGGGCAGCATCAACGCCACAGCCGCTCTAGCCGACCGCGCGCAAGCCAGCTTTGACCTGGGGCTCACGCTGTTTCAGCTCAGCGAGCGCTTCGGCGGCCGCTTCGGTGACGACCCGGGCCAGGCCGCCGACGACGCGCGCCTGCTGGCCAAGCGCAGCGAAGAGGTGGCGTGTGGATTGTCGGTCGTGCGCGAGCTCGTCGCCCGGCATGGCGTTCCGCTCGAGCTGCGCGCCCAGTCGTATTATCTGCTCGGGAACCTGGAGTTCCTGCGCCGCGAGTACGACGCCGCCATCAAGGGCTACGACGGAGCGCTCACGCTCGTGCCCGGTGACGACGCCGACAGCGCCCTCGCCGTGGGTCGCGACGCCGCGCACAACCGGGCGCTCGCGCTCCGGCTGCGCGAGGAGAACAAGCCGCCGCCCGAGGACCCCGACGCCGGGCCGAAAGACCCACCCGGCGACGGGGGCGCGCCGCCCGACGAGCCACCCCCGCCCGGCGACGGCGGCCAGAACCAACCCCAGAAGGACGACTCCGAGCAGAAGGATCCAGAGCAACCCAAGGACGACCAGCAGCCCGAGCCGTCGCCGGACGACCAGCAGAAGCAAGAGCAGCAGTCGCAGCAAGACCAGCAGGATCAGAGGGACCAGCAGCCCGAGCCGTCCCCCAACGACCAGCAGCAGGGGCAGGAGGAGTCGAAGCAGCAGAAGGCCGCCCCGCCGCCTCAGAATCTCTCACTCAGCCAGGACGACAAGATGCTCGACCAGCTCGAGCGCGCCCCGACCGTACAACAAGAGGCGGCTCGCGCTCAGCGCGGGCGGGTGAGGCGGGTGGTCGAAGACAAATGAATCCGCTGCCGCTTCGCCTCGTCAGGGCGCTTCGCCTCTCCGCGCTGCTCGGCGTCGCCCTGCTGCTCGCGTTGTGGCCCCGCGCGGCGCGCGCAGACGTCGAGCTCTCGCTGAGCCTGGGAGCGCGCGAGGTGGCGGTGGGCGAGGCCGTGCAGGTGCGGCTCGACGCGATGAGCGCCGACGACGACTCGCCGAGCGACCCCCAGCTGGTCGTGCCGAACGGCTTCGAGGTGCGGGGGCCGAGCGTCGGCACGCGCCAGCAGGTGTCGATCTCCGGCTTCAGCATGGTCACGCAGTCGGGCATCAGCGCCACCTGGCTGCTCACCGCCACACGGCCCGGGTTGTTCACGATCGGGCCTGCCACCGTGTCGTGGAGGGGTCAGAGGCGGCAGGCTCAGGTCGTGCAACTCTCGGTGCTACCGCCCGGGCAGCAGCCGCGTGCGCGCTCCAGGTCACGCCGCCAGGCGGTCGATCCGTTCGACTCGTTCGACCCGTTCGGTGGCAACAACGGCTTCGACGACCTGTTCGACCGCCTGCGGGGTGGCGGTTCGCGCTTCGATCAGCTGCCAGCGGCACCTACCGATCTCGTCCCGGAGCGCGCGCCCGACGACCTCGCGTTCCTCGACGCCCACCTCGACACCCGACGTGCTGTCGTCGGTCAGCAAGTGACGCTCTCGATCTACGCGCACGGCGCGCAGGGGCTGTTCCAGGAGGCGCCCGGCGCGCGCGAGCCGAGCCATCCCGATTTTCTCGCCCAGCGGCTGGTGGAGGACGGCAGCCGACAGCCCGTCTACCAATACAGCCGCAGCGGCGAGCGCTGGATAGCGGTCAAGGTGCGCGAGCTCGCCCTCTTCCCGCTGCGCGCCGGGCGGCTCGAGATCGGTTCCCTCGAGTTCGGCTTCCTCGGGCGCCGCTACGGCGCGCGCACCGGGGACGGGCTGCGGCGCAGCACACGCCCGCTCTTCATCGATGTGACGGAGCCCCCCCAGGAGGGCCGCCCGCCGGGCTACGCTGGCGAGGTCGGCAGCTTCGAGCTGCGCGCCACGGTCGAGCCGCGCAGCATCCCCGCGGGCGGCTCGATCGCCGTCAGCGCGCGCGTGAAGGGCAGGGGGCGGCTGCCGGGGTCGCTCGCCGTGCCGGAGCAGGCGGGCACGGAGTGGCTCGAACCGACGGTCCGTGACGACGCTTCGGTCGAGAACTCGGTGGTCGGTGGCACCCGCTCGTTCAGCTACCTGGTGCGCATGACGAAGCCCGGGACGATCGACCTCGGCAGTCTGCGCTTGCCCATGTTCGATCCGGAGACGGGGCGCTATCGCGTGGCGAGCTTCGCGCTCGGCAAGGTGACCGTCGAGGCGCCGGCGGTTTCGGCACCCGTCGACGATCCGGGGGCGCCGAAGGCAGGCCCGCGCCTCTCTGACCTCGTGCGCTTTCGCGCGGCGCTCTCTCCGCGCGAGCCCGATCTCTACTGGACGGATCGCGCGCTCTATTGGTGGTGGCTCGGGCTCGGCCCGGGTGTCGTGCTGGGGGCTGCGGGGTTGCTGCGCCTCGGCGGGAGGCTGCGGCGCGGGCTCGCCTCGCGCGCCGATTCGCAGGCCACGCACGCGACGCGAGCCATCGGCGACGCGCGCCAGGCGCTCGCGGCGGGAACGCCGGGCGCCGTGGCGGGGGCCGCCGAGCGTGCCCTGTACAACGCGATCGAGTGGTCGACGGGCATCAAGGCGCGCGCAGTGCTGCGAGCCAATCTGGCCCGCGAGCTGTCGGAGGCGGGGATGCCGGACGAGCTCTCGAGCCGAGTCGTCGCGTCGCTCGAGGCGTGCGGCCAGCTGCGCTTTGCCGAGGGCGATCCGGAGCGCGCCCGGGCGGTGGTCGACGACATCGACGCGCTCGTGAAGCAGCTGGTACGCCGCGTGCCGCGCCCCCGCACGCGAGACGCCGAAGAGGTGCGCGCATGAGTCCGAGCTCCGCTCCGCGCGTCCGTTCGGGGACGATCGCGCTACTGGCGTCAGGCCGGCAGTGGCTCGCCGCCGGCGCCGCGCTGCTGACCCTCGCGGGCGCCGCGCGCGCGGATGCGCCGGCGCCATCGCCCGACGACCTCATCAAGATTCAGACGTCGCTCGAGCGCGGCGCGTTCAGCGATGCGATCGCCGAGCTCGAGCTGTGGTCGGATCGAGGTGTCGTGCACCCCGATCTGAGCTTCGACCGTGGTGTCGCTTATCTCGGGCGCGCCGAGTCCCCGGCGCAGCGCCGCGCCGACCTCGGTCAAGCCGTGGCGGCCTTCGAGGAGGCGGCGCACCTCGCGCCGGGCGACGACGAAGCCGCTCACATCGTCGAGCGCGTGCGCACGGCGATCTCCGAGCGTCGAGACAAGCGCGAAAGCGACGGCGTCGTGGCGCGGCCGCGCCTGTCACGGGCGCTGCTCGACCTGATCGGCGAGAACGTGTGGGCGGGACTCGGGGCGCTCGGGGCGCTCGCGCTCAGCCTGGGGCTCGCCGCTCGCTTCGCCTCGAGCCGCCATCGGCCGCGGCTCGGTGGGGGCATCGCCGCGGTGGTCGGCTCCTTGATCGCGGCGCTGGGCGCCGGCATGGCCTACGTGGGCCACGGCCTGCGGACGACCACGGCGCCCGCCGTGGTGATCGTCGAGCAGGCGCGCCTGCAAGACGGCGACGGGCGCCCGATCGCTGCGGCGCGTGGCGCCTCGACGTTGGGCGAGTCGGCAGACCGCGTTCCGGAGGGCACGCTCGTGCACATCTCGGGGGCACGGGGCGCCCTGGTGCAGATCGAGTGGGGTGACGGGGAAGCCTGGCTGAGCGCGAGAGAAGTGCGGCGGCTCGCCGGGAGCCAGTAGCCCCTGCGGGGAGGCGGGCTGTCCCCAAATTTCGCGAGCCCCGCGCGGCGTGATAGAATGCCCGAACGGTGTGGGTACGTCGCTCGGCAATCAGGCCCGTTCCGCGCTTCGCGCGTGTGCCCGCGAGCGGCATCGCGGCGGCGCGCGCGCTGCTCTCTGGCACTGAGGAGCAGCGCCGAGCGTTCGTGCGGGAGCGCTTCGAGCGGCTGGGCTTCGCGCAACAGGGGCTCGCCCACTATCTGCACGGCCGCCTGCAGCCCGGGCTCGGCGGCCCCGCGCTCGAGCTCGGCCACATGCTGGCCGTCGCGGTGTACCTCGCCTTCGAGTCGACGCCGGGGCTGCGCCTCCGGCCGCTCAGCGAGGACCGGGTCGCCGCCGTCGAGGCGGCGCTCAGCGCTGACGAAGAGCTGCGCCAGCACGATCCGGTGGACGCGCTCGACTCGGAGGACATCGTGGCGATCGAGCAGCCTGCGCTGGTGGCGTTCGTCAACGAGCATATCGGGCTCACCCTGGAGCAAAACGCAGGCTCCATAGACGTCGATCACGTGGCGCTCGTGTTCCGCGCCATCCTGGTCGAGATCCTCGCGCTCTCACAGGCCGTCGTCCCGCCTCCCGGTCATTCGGCGTCCGACGGCGAGGCACTGGCTTAGAGCCTATCCCGGTCGGCCTCGGCAGCCTTGGCTGATCTCTAGCGCCTCTTGACGCATGAGCGCCGCGGCGGATTTGCGATCTCGGTGCGCTTTGGCGCCCGACGGGCCGCCATTGCCGGCCGAACTCCAGCGTCTCAGGCGTCGCCAGCGCACCCGGCGATGGCCGAGTCGCAGCTGCTGAACTAGCCTGTGCTCTCCAATGGGCCTGGAGATCCCGCGTGACCGCTTCGAGGAAGAGGACTTTGCTCGCTTCGGCGAGAAGCTGAAGCTCGACCTGAGGGCGCTCGGCTCGTTGCTCGCGCGCCCGGGCTTCGGCGTCGGGCCGCCGTCGATCGGCAGCGAGCTCGAGCTCAACCTGGTCGACGCAGACGGCAGGCCCGCGCTGATCAACCAGGAGGTGCTGGATCTCGTGGCAGATGAACGGCTGACGCTCGAGGTCAACCGCTTCAACCTGGAGATCAACGCGCGGCCCACGCTGCTCGCCGGCAGGCCTTTCAGCGCCATGCACGCGGAGCTCCAGCATGCGCTCCTCGCCACGCGGCGTGGCGCGGCGAGCCTCGGCGCTCGCGTGGCGGCGATCGGCATCCTGCCGACGCTAGAGCGCGAGCACCTCGGCGCCTCGGCGCTCACCGACGCCAAGCGCTACCGGGCGCTCGCCGCGGGCCTGCTGCGCATCCGCGGCGAGCCTTTCGAGATCCGCATCGACGGCGACGACGCGCTCTCGCTACGCTCGCACGAGGTCACGTTCGAGGGCGCCAACACCTCCTTCCAGGTGCACCTGCGGGTGGACCCCGCCGCCTACGCCCGCACCTACAACGCGGCCCAGGCGGCCACCGCCGTGGCGCTGGCGGTCGCGTCGAACTCTCCGTTCTTCCTGGGCCAGCGCCTCTGGCACGAGACACGGGTCGCGTTGTTCCGGCAGTCCGTCGACGATCGCGGCGACGCCCGCCACGACGACTGGCGCCCGGCGCGCGTCTCGTTCGGGCACGGCTGGGTGCGGCAGGGAGCGCAGGAGCTGTTCGACGAGGCGGTGAGCTTGCATGAGCCGGTGCTCCCCGTGCTGACCGCTGAAGATCCGCTCGCGGTCGTCGAGGCCGGCGCCATTCCGAGCCTCGAGGAGCTGCGGCTGCACCACGGCACCATCTGGCGCTGGAACCGCGCCGTGTACGACCCCAACGAGGGCGGCCACCTGCGCATCGAGCTGCGCGCGCTGCCGGCGGGGCCGAGCGTGCGCGACACCGTCGCCAACGCGGCGTTCCTGGTCGGGCTCACGCTCGGCCTCGCTCCGCGCATGGATGAGTTCGCCGCGGGGTTCACCTTCGGGCACGCGCGTCGCAACTTCTACGAGGCGGCACGCTACGGGCTCGACGCCGAGTTGCTCTGGCCCGAAGCCGTGGCGCCTTCTCCGCGCAGCAGCCCCGCCCGGGTGCTGGTCGAGCGCCTGCTGCCCGAGGCCCGCCAGGGTCTGCTCTCGGGCGGCGTCGAGGCCGCCGAGGCCGACGCTTGGCTCGGCATCATCGCGGCGCGGGCCGCTTCGGGCATCACCGGCGCCGTCTGGCAGCGCACCGCGTACGCGCGCGCCCTCGAGCATCACCCCCCGCGCGAGGCGCTCCGTGTGATGCTCGAGAGCTACCTCGCTGCCAGTGAGCGCGATGTACCCGTGCACAGCTGGAGCCACGCAGAGGTCTAGCTGCAGCCGCCCCGCCGAGCGCGCGGGGCAAGGGCTTCGCGCGGGGCAGGGGCTCAGGGATCCAGCAGTC
>Ga0247763_1001994_pt1 | contig 10878 bp, 8 predicted proteins | sample UWRJL141409B4_FD_179926 | JGI IMG/M metagenome (GOLD analysis project Ga0247763, IMG submission 179926) | Plant litter microbial communities from Arlington Agricultural Research Station in Wisconsin, United States - UWRJ-L141-409B-4 | ecosystem: Environmental > Terrestrial > Plant litter >...
ATTTTAGTCAAAACATTTCTTACCACATCATAACCACCGTAATATATATATATATATATATATTGAATTAAAATGGATCCCGCCGCCGTGTCTTCTTTCCAAACCCACCTCGCCGCGTCCTCGCGCATTGTCGCCATCATCGGCGCGGGTCTTTCCGCCCCCTCTGGGCTCTCCACGTTTCGGTCTACCAACGGTCTCTGGAACAAGCACGATGTATTCCTTATTGCGTCTCCAGCCGGGTGGCGGCGCGACCCGGGCCTCGTTTGGAAATTCTATTCCGGCCGACGCCGCGATGCGCTCGCTGCGAAACCTAACCCCGCACATTTTGCGCTCGCAAACCTCGCGAGACATAAACAGGGGTTCGTCGCGCTCAGCCAGAATGTCGATGGACTCCTCCAGCGCGCCGGACTAAACGCTGGCACGCAGCTTAAGCTTCTTCATGGAAATCTGTTTGACCTGGCCTGTGCCGGGGGATGCGGGTATGTGGAGGAGGGAAATACTGACGACCCGCTCTGTCCGGCCCTTTCTCTCAGTGCTACTACCGAAGAAAAAGAAAAAAAGGTTTTGGGAGCGGATATCGCAGAAGAAGAAAAACCGCCCAGGGCCAGCGCGTTGTTATTTGCAGGAATCGCCGCGAAGAACAAAAAGATTCTAGGGGACGAAAAGTTTGTTCCCCCGGAATTGACGAGAAGAGATGCTGCTCCGCTCAAGGAACTCGGAGAAGAAGAAAGACTTCCGGATACCATACCGGCTTTACATTCCGGGATTTCCAAAGAGGAACTGCCGCTGTGTCCGGGCTGCGAAGGGAAAAACCTGCTACGGCCGAGTGTGGTGTGGTTTGGCGAGGCGTTGCCGGAGGATGTGATGAGCGATGTGGATGCCTTGTTCGCAGAAGAAAAGATTGATTTGTGCTTGGTCATTGGCACGTCCAGCAAAGTGTGGCCGACGGCGGGGTTCGCAGAACAGGCGAGAAATCGCGGCGCCAGAGTGGCCTGGGTGAACACAGAGATGGAAGCGGTCAAGAATAAGCGGAGGGACGACTGGGTGTTTCTGGGGGATGCGGGGACGGTTCTGCCCGAGATTCTGGGCGTGTACGGGACAGATAAGCTGGGGGAGTAGTTGCCACTCACTTGTTTTTGTGTCTAATTTTACATGGTGTATAGTCATCTAAAGTTCACAAGCAAAGATACCTAGTAAAAGCTGAGTTACCAGCTGGGAAATATTAGGACATGTGAGTACAGAGAAGCAGTCACAACGTTGTCTTTGCCCCTGCACTCTATAATCCACTCTGAACAGAAAATAATATCCTGGTATCTTGAATTAAATCCTACTGTCATAACTTGTTGCCTAGATTCTGAATCATAACAGTTCCATCATGTCTTGCCCTTCCCCCCCCAAAAAACTCATGCCAATCAACACTTTCCCCTCAAACATCAAATGACATACTCCATAAACAAACTCACGGCCGTACAGCCCGTGTCAACCACCGTCCCCACCATCAAAATGTTATTGAAGGCGCGATTACACCTCTGCAGCCTCCTCGCCGGGTTCGTCAGGGTGATACTCAGCGTCGTCAAATCCACCGTCCATTCGTGATACAGAAACCCATTTGCGGCAATATATGCGGGGGTATTAAAATACACCACCTTGGCGAGATTATCGTCAAAATAGTTTGGTCCGTAAATCGCAAAGACGGGCGTCCCCGTGCCGAACCCGTTCGGGTAAAAGAGATGTTGGTTCGCATCCACGATGAAGGTTTCTGCCAAAGCGGCGGAGGGGTCGGACACTACGATGTCGCCTTGTACCCAGTCTCGTCGGCCAAAATATTGGCGGGTATTGGTGCTGCTGTCGAGCCAGTACAGCCGGAACGGGCGGGTTGGGTAAGTCGGGATGACGATTTGTGTTGTTGTCGTCGTCGCGATGGTGGTAGCGGTTTTGTTCACCGTGGTGGTGGTTTTGGCAGTGGTGGTTTGGGTTTGCGTCACTTTTTTGGTCGTCGTCGTGGTGCTGGTGGTGGTTTTCTGGGCGGGCTTCTTGTTGCCGCAGTCCTTTAGACAGGAACACGCGCTGGATATATCTTGGGGAGAATAGCCGTGGAGTTGAGCGGCAAGTCCGGTGGCAGCGGCTCGGCCCTGGACGAGGTTGACGATGGGAACCGAAGTGGAGACGACCGTCACGGTTGCGCGATCTGTCTTGGTTGATGTCGATGTCGTTGTTGCTGTCTTTGTCGTTGTCGTCAGGGTAGTGTACGTTTGGGTCGTGGTTTTGGTGACCACAACAGTCTTGATGTCGTGACCAAGGAACTGGCGACAAAAGGGGATCGCGTCGCGTCGGTGCGATCGGAGAAAACGGAGCAAGTCATTGTCAACGCAGGTATCGTGTCCTTGTCCCTGTCCCCCACCCCGATGCCAATCATCGGGAACGACGGCACCAATGGCCAGGACTCCACCGAGCACGGCCGAAAGAGCCGTTGCCAAATGCATTTTTGGATAATGAGCGTGTAGAGGAAGTCCAACGAACGAGTGAGTTAGACAACCTGGTCGGCGACTTGCACGGCACTGCAGATGACTGGATTTCGGGACTTGGCTGCCGACTTTGGGGTCAAGCACATTTTTGTATCCTGGCGCCAGCCAGCACAGCTGACAAAAATTCCCATTCTCCCTTGTTGACAGGAGATGGGAATTTCCGTTTTAGGAAAAAGGACTGACGCCACCTCCTTCCCACTTGGCATGGATTTGCCCTAGTTGCCGCGGGGTGAAATTACAATGGTTCAGCCCAGGCTAGCCGGATTCTTTGTGTTGATCTTGTTTCCACGACGAATGCCTTGCGTTCCAGTTTCTTTCTCTTGCGAATTGGTGGTGTGGACTAACTGAGCATCCAAATATCAAACCATTTACAGCGTCTTGTTACTGAAAAATTGGAAGCGCTTCTTGTGTGTGTTCACGATCCATGAACCCCGGAACTTGCCGGTCCAGGCCCCTGTCTGACCATCTTCGATAGCGCAGATCCCTCCCCCGCAATATCCTGGCTCACCCCTGTCAAAGACGCTGATCTACCGACCGGAATGAACACCGTTTGTCGCCAGGAATTTGTCTTGTCTCCATTCGCGTGATTCTTTGTCTCGAGCTTATCCAGCACGTGAGACGGGAAACTTCAGTTGTAGTACCCACCCTCGAGTTCGCACACGATGGGATCCCTTCAAACCAGCTGAAGGGTGTGTTGTAGGCAATGCTATGTTAGCACAACGCCGGATGGAAATCTGGGTTAGCATCATTCTGCTTGTCAAGAGCTGCAAATTACCCATCTTGGTTATCCAATGCAGTCTCCAGTCCACCACCACACTTGCTTTCAGGTTTCTTTGCAGTTAACCTCGGCCGTTTGGGATCTTTTCCCCTAACAATTTTTCCTACTGCTGCGACGGGCATGCCGGATTGCGGCGGTGTAACTAACGTGGAGGGAGGCCGACCATGGCGATTGGCTCCAAAATGTGGCCCGTCTTGGATGCTCAGCGGGACAGGCCGTTGGAGGGCCGGCATATGGCCCAAAAGGGCGATCGAGTGCAGATTGATGAGTGTAGACCTCCACATAATTCATGTTGGGATATCGGTTCCTTAGCTGAATTGCATTGCATTGCCACCATCTGGGCAGAAAAAGTACATGAAAATTACGATGCACAGTGGTGACGGCGATGAATATAAAGCATGATGGGCTTCGTCACAAAAGAATCACTGCACTGTCTATCCCTCTCAACAAACAGCTACCGCAACATGTTACTTGACAACTCTTCGCCCACGATTGGGCCGCTTCCACGCCAAGCGGCGGCCTTTATTCTCGTTGCCTTTCTCCTCAAAACCCTCTACCGACTCGTCACAGTGCGCATGATGTTCCGGAGGTTAAAAGCCCAGGGATATGTCGGTGCCCCTATTCCCCTCGATTTGGGGTTTGTTCTGATACATGTACCTCGCAGCCTATGATGCCGCATTCGTTTCTTTTTGGCCACCTCCACATTATTTATCGGCTGATCAAAGAACTGCCACGAGACCTGCACGGGAATTATGTCCCGTACATCCTGATGCAGAACTGGAGGACTCTCTACCCGGAGGAAAAGACTTGTCCGGGCCTGTTCTATGTCGACCTCTGGCCAATTGGTCCGCCGACTATCTTCACCATCGACCCGGCCTTTCCAACACAAAGCCTCTTTGATCTGAAACAACTCAAACATCACGGCAGTATTCTCTCGTACCTCAAACCCTTGACCCAAAACCTCGACATTGTGTCGGCGACGGGGAAACAGTGGAGAACATGGAGGACCTGGCTCAGCTACGGTTTCGCGCCCAAGAACATTAATAGTCTCGTCCCCATCATGCTTGATGAAGTTGTCATTTTTCGGGATAAGCTAATCTCGCTCGCGGGAAAAGACAACAACAACCACTCCTGGGGCAAGGTATTCCAGCTCGAGCACGTCACCACGAACCTCAGCTTCGACATTATTGCGCGTGCCTCTCTCGATCTCCGTCTCAACGAACAGCTCGAAAAACCCAGCCTCCTGCGTCGTGCCATGGCCGACCAACTTGACCAGATGTTGCTCGAGTATAACATCTTCTCCCTCCCGCAGATCCTGAGTCCGATGAGGCAGTGGAGGATCTTTCGGAATACCCGCAACATGCGCAAGGCTTTGCTTCCTGCCGTCACCGCCATCATCAACCGGCCTTTTTCACCAGAAAATAGAACCATCCTCGATCTTACCGTCCAAGCCATGCGTCGCGATGGGAAACTCGCTGCGCCTGATCCGAAAAGTGAATCTAGAAAAGAAGAAGTGGAAGTCGATCCCTTCCTCATCGACACCATCCTCGCACAGCTCAAAGCCTTCATCTTTGCGGGACACGACACTACGGCCGTAACGATCTGCTGGCTACTTCATAGCCTAACGCATTTCCCTGACGCGGCCGCCAAAGTCCGCGCCGAACTGGATGATGTTTTGGGAACCGAACGGGGTACGGCATCGCTTCAGAAACTGAGGGAAACTCCACATTTAGTCAACAGTCTCGTCTACTTGAATGCGTTTATGAAAGAGACGTTGCGGATGTATCCTTCTGCAGCAGCGTTCCGAGTAAGCTCGGGGGATTTTGTCTTTCACCATCCGAGAGATAATAGGGTTTACCCCACAAAAGGATTCATGATTGCCGACGCAGTCATAGCAGGAATGAAATACGAAGGCGCATGGGTTCGACCAGACGAGTTTTTGCCGGAAAGATGGTTAGCTCAGGAGGGAGAGGAGTTACATGTTAAGAAGAACGCGTGGAGACCGTTTGGTCTGGGCCCTAGACAGTGTATTGGACAGGAACTGGCCATGATGCAAATGAAGTTGGTGTTGGCGGCCGTGGCGAGAGAGGTCGATGTCGACTGTGCATGGGACGAGTGGGATGCTCTAAGGTGAGTTTTTTTTTTCTTTCTTTCTCACCTTGCGTTTTCTCCCTGTGAACTCAAAAGAAAAAATTGCTAACATGACATTTTTGTTCCAGAGGATATAAAGGACCAAAACAACAAGTCAATGGACATCGCTGTTACGGGTTCGGCAAGGTCGTGCCCCATGTCAGCGAGGCCATGCCGGCCCATGTGAGGATTCGGGGGTGAAAAAAAAAAGAAGAAAAAGTTTGGGGGCGGATGATGGAGTTGGGAGTCTTTTAAGTTAACACACATCACCATTTTGAGCAAAGTTTGCAAACGGTGTAGTGGCTAGTGACTATGTGGAATGGCTGAGCACAGCGCCGCGATAAAGAGCACAAACAGACCAGACAAGAAGGGACTGGGAACCTGAGGCAGCATGTAATATTTGATCAAAACTTCTGTTTGCAACAACGTGGTTCAATCTCCGCCACCACCTCTTGAGTCCTCCCGCTCGATCTGAATTGGTTTTATTGCATTGAACCCGATGAACTCTATATGCGCTATCCCGCTTTGGACAACCACAAGGCTCTCATTGAATCATCACCTGGCTGCAAATCACTAACAGTATTACGACCAGCCACGGCGTAGAAATGTTAACCGAGAACAAATATTTGATAGTCGCCAACCACATGTTACATGAGGTTGTTCAGCTGAGCCCATCATGACACCCAGAGCCTTGCGTGAAAATTGAAAGGGGGGAACCGACGGATCCCCCTCATCTTCCTCGTCATCCTTAATCACAACTTCACGTTGCTATAATCATGGATACCGATTTCTTGTTTTGCGGCGCCCCCACCTCCGGCAACGAGGACATGTATGGCCTCGGAATCCGCCTCGGGTTCTACCTGCAGTGGTTCGCCTCGATGCTGGCAAATTTCTTAATGATCAAGCGCGAGATTGCGTCGACCCGGTTTGCCATCTACAGCTACCTGTCCGCTGTCCTCATCGCCCTCGTCATCCAGATTGCGCGCGGCACGGCGACGGATCTTGACCAGTACATTGTGCTGCTGCTCTGCTTTGGGGCATACTACTCGAATGTTGCCATCTTTTTATGGAGAATCCTCACTTGTTTTCGCAAAGAGTGGGATCCGACGCGGTGGACGGTTCTGGCGTCGACGCTATCCCTGAGGATTTTCTCTCAGGTCATTCTCACAGCGATTGCTATGCTGCAATTCGTGTTTTGGTCGAGACTGCCAAAGGGTGGAACAGACGATAACTGTCGGCGGTATGGGTTCTTGTTTGTACCGGCGTCTCTATACGGTGTCCCGCTCAAAGCCGTCAACCTTTCCCTGTCAAGCTTTTTGCTGGTAATATCCCTCGTGGGATGGCTGGAATGGTGGCTCTCGAAGCGGGCAATAAAGGGGTTCCTTGAGCCGGAGAAAGTTCGGCAAGTCATTTGATCCCAGCATATACTGTTTAGCTATTGACTAACTGGTTTGACCACGTTAGCTCGGGGAAAAGAGAGAAGGTTCTCATCCGGATCCGATCATTCATCAGCCTTGCCGTCGCGTCAATCGTCATTGCCGGGACCGAACTCACTTTATACTGGAACCGAGTTACGGGCGTATATAGTCTTAGCACCTTAGGTCAACTCATCTCGTTCATCCTGGGACTGGTAGTCTTTTTTCACGTCATCTGGGTCAGAGTCCGGCCCCGGGATCACAATGGTTCTTCATCGTCAAGCTCCACGCACTCTGCTGTCTTTGTCGAGCATCGCTACGGCCCTGCTCCAGGCCATCAAAGTCGACCACCATTAGAAATCGATCCACGGTTCTCCCACACCCCACCGATGCGGCCTCCTTATGAAGTCCTAGAATGATTTTGTAGGCCCATGCTTCAGCGGCAAGTGGTCACAAGAGTATTCAGAGCTCCGATGAGATGGGCTAGCGTGTTTGAGTTGATGGTCTATTGGTTTGCAATGCGTACATGTATGTGCGCTATAATAACCCATACGTAGGTATGTTTCGTTTAGTTTAGTTAAGGCAAGGCAAGGTACCTAGGTAGCTAGCTCGGTCTTATCATTGTGTTTTCCGGGAAGGGGGGGGGGGGGCTGTCCTTAGGTCCGGTACCAATTTGAAGCTCACGTTGCATCTTTATCTCGATCGATTGATGGGCTGGTATGTTCCGTTGAGCAGAGCGAGGAGGCCTATATAACTGAGATGCTCCCCCCGGCCGGCACTTCAACTCGACCACTCTCGCACACACCAAAACAACAACGGTCAACTTTGACAGGTTACCTTTCTTTTGCCTTTCTGACCAGCAGTTCCCCCGAAGAGCACATCGGGTTTTAGATTTAATACCCAAAGCCATGTCTTCTTCTGTCTCCAAGCCCACATCGCGGGATAAGGGAAATGACCGACCGACCTTCGACGTCACAAAATGGTTTGGACTCAAACATGCCTGGTTGGGGGCTCCTCGTCCCCAAAACAGCCCAAAAAAACGCCATTTATCTTGAGCAGATCAAAGCGGTTGTCCGGCCATGGCATATGTGGGTTTAAGCAGGACGAGGGCAACGGCGATCATAAGGAATGCATTTTCCGTATTCCTTTCTCACTGTAACCCTAGTACAAGACTAAGTCCGAGGTCACGACGATGTATTAGTGGTTGCCCCAGCCATGGCTGCCCTGGAAAGAGTGAGAACGTCGAGATTGGCTTGCCGGTTGAGGGTATATAGGACTGTATCGATGTAGTCAAGCAAGACGACGGTAATGGCTGGCGACGACGTGGACGTCCGGGTGGAGCAAGGCGAAAGTGATGAAATGGATTCGTCTAACCGGGTGGAAGAGTGGTGTGAAGAAGATGGAGAGAAAACTGGTTGGTCGATGATGCAAAGGTGGGCCCAAGGATAGAAGAAAGGACGGACCCCCAATTTTGCGCTGCATTAGCTACATGCGCGGCTTTTTTCGGTTTCTATCTTTAAGTTTCACCTGAGTATTCCCTCTTTTTAATAGTTAAAGCAAGTGAGAGACACTAGGGGGTGGTTGGACCCCGTAACTCCCCTTCAAAAGTTGCAAAGTGTGACATAGGACCATCCAACACCGACCCAGTTGATTTCCCAGAGATGCAACCATCTCATACACTTTCTACCTTCGACCGAACCCAGCAAACCAAATTCTGATTCGTACCTTGATACTGCTGAATTAGCTAGGTACGTTCCCGGGACAAGTACTATGCGGTGATATGCGACCGGGTGTACTTACAACCAATCCCCCCACCTTCTTCAGTTGCTGCTCTCGAGCCACGAGTCTGCTTTCCATTTCGTCCTTGTTTCTATACCAGTCCTTCCATTCTTTTCGCAAGACTTTGCTCTCGTGTTTCTTGTAGGACTGGGGTGGCCGATCCCGCTCATGCTCCGAGAGCTGTGCCCTCAGCAGTCTGACATCATCCATCAACTGTGTCTCCAACTCTTTTCCGGCCGCAGTTTCAATGACACGGCCATTTCTGTCCTTTAATTCCGTCTGCAACAAGGGTTCGACCATTGCTGATCCTTCTGCGGCCTCGACGATTCTTTTGATGATCTTGATGGCGGACTCTCTATTGTTGCCATGTTTCAAGATGGTGGCGCCTCTACTGCATAAGTGGTGCCACACGCCTCCTTCCACGGTCCGGCCCTGCAGTCGTACTTCGGTAGGAACTGCAGCATCATCTCCCTTTTCAATAAGATCATCCCACATTGTCGTAGCGATGAAAACGCGGCTGAACGCGTTTGGGCCGAGGATCTTCTCGAGAAGTCGCGTTCGGTTTCGCTCCGAACCGCCTACTCGGTTGAGCGTGATGGGGTGCAAGAAGAGGATGCCGTCGACTAGCTGCTTCCCCTTGTGGGCTCTCCGAGCAAGCCACTTGGCAATGTCCTCGAGAATTTGCACATCAGACCGCTTGTCGTCGTCAAACCCAGGTGTGTCGATCAAAGTCACAGTTCGACCATCCAATGAAAAAGGGACGGCCTGTGGATCTTGGGTGCCTGTTGCGGAGACCCGTGTTAGTTGTCGGCATTTGACAGAACAGACACGAAGGACGACGACGACGTACAGGGATCGACACCATGACCAATTTTGATATCCCTTTTGGCAGATGCAAGGGACACAAAAGTTGACTTGCCGGCGCCAGTCACGCCTAGGAGAATGATGGTGATATCCTTCTTCGGGACAGCATTTCGCCTATTGAGTCGTGCTTGACTGGCTGTGGTTTTGGCCATTATCAGATAGCATCCGATTTAAGCTGGGGTAAATGGGACTCTAGGAAATGTAGGAGAGAGTCGCGCCTACACGCGGGCGGGGGTGTCCCAAGGAATAGCTAATATTTTGTCTGCGTAGCGTGGCTGTGTTGGGCGTGCCCCACAGCAAATAACATATGGACCAAATTTTGGTTGGGCATCGTCACATCAATGCGCTGCGTAACCGACGAAAACCAGCAAATTGGGCCCCCCAAAATCATTGGATATGCGCACGCAACGTGGCGGTAAGACCCCGCCGCACACCCCCCAAATACTCTCAACTTCCCCAGGACATCCAAGCTGTCAACAGGTCACTCGTGTCGATGTTCGCTACTCCAAGCTGTGACTTTCTGCTCGCAAAGAAGATCAACCGATAATGATTCCCAGAGCCGCGACCGGTGGTGCGCCAGTGATTGTACCGGTCATTCTGCTGATTGGCCCAACGGGAGCCGGCAAATCCTCCTTTATCAGATCTCTCCTGAGCAACCCGAGGGCCATCAAGGTTGAAAAAGGTTACAAACCCTGTAAGTTCAACTCCTGATCAAGATCCAAGAACTTCGCAGCCTGTGCTATCGTTGAGGTTCGTTTTTCGCTGATCATATCGTGGTTCCTGAATAAAAAGGCACGACGGAGTGCACAGCTTATGATGTCGAAGTGGACTTCGGCGCCAACCTTCGAAAGCGGTTCATTCTAATCGATACGCCTGGATTTGTGGACAACCCAGCAGATAACCTGATCACCCTTGACATCATTGCTAAGGCGTTGCAAAAGCTGGAGCGCCCCGTTTCGGGCGCGCTCTACTTCCACCGCATCACGGACAGGCGGCTCACCGGCACCACACGGGAGATTCTGTCCATCTTCAAATCAATTTGCGGCGAAAAGTTCTATTCTCATACCGCTTATGTTACCACCATGTGGGATCAGGTCCATCAGGGAAAGCATACAGATTTTGAGGCCATCAACCAAAACCTCGGGACTTCACACATGAGAACTCCAGATGGCACTCCAGTTTTCAAGAGGATGCGAGATGATGCCGAAAGTTGCAGAGCAGTCCTGCAGAGATTTTGGGATTTGGCTAGGGTTGGTGGATCACCTCCCCTCCATTTGATGAATGAATATAACGGATCGGCCAAAGGTAAAGCGAGGAGGACATCTGCGGGACGGGAAATATTAAAAAAAACAGGTACCGGAGGGCCAAAGATTTGTGTAATCATGTA
>Ga0247763_1001997_pt1 | contig 10856 bp, 9 predicted proteins | sample UWRJL141409B4_FD_179926 | JGI IMG/M metagenome (GOLD analysis project Ga0247763, IMG submission 179926) | Plant litter microbial communities from Arlington Agricultural Research Station in Wisconsin, United States - UWRJ-L141-409B-4 | ecosystem: Environmental > Terrestrial > Plant litter >...
TGCGTCTTTTCAATCCGAGCCATTATTTTTGGCAAGCTTAATTTCCTTTGTAACACGCCAAGTTGGCGCCTGCAGGTGACGACCAGGGGAAAATGTAACCATTTCGCGGGAACTCGGCATTCCTAACCACTAAGAGCTTAGACCGATCAATACGGGAGAAGATTTGCAAACCAGGGTTCGCGTCCAGCATCCCCATCCCGCGGACCAGGAGAGCGGTACTGTAATCATCACCATGGATAGTAATAAACCATCCACCCCGTGGGCGCTGATCATCACCCCGCTCGCCTGGCACGAACAGAACACTTTTCAACTTCTCAACTCGTCAATCGACCGGACATCATGGCGACAACAAAAGCGGCGACCGTGTCGATCCAAAAACAAGCAGGCTACTCAGCCCTGCGGTTATGCGCACAAACCTGCGTCGACCGAAACAACGACAACGGCGATCTAGAAGGGCACCTCGAGTGCGGCGACGGTCTGATTCTCAACGGGTGTTTCTGCCGAGCCGATTTACGACCAAAAGCGACGGCATTTCTCAGCAGCTGCATCGTCACAAAATGCAAATACACCAATCAGGACGTCACGAGTGCGCTGAAGCTGTATGATGGGTATTGCTCCTTCAAGCCAACGACGAGTGCGTCGACGACCAAAAAGTCGACGACGGCCAAGACGACCAGCACTGGTAAGAAGTTCCCGGGTATGAGGAGAAAGAGGTTTGGTTTGATTAGGTTAGCTGACATTTTATAATGTATGGCTACAATAGGATCCAGAACATCATCCACTACCACTGCGAAACCCGCACCATCAATAACCGCATTATCGGCAACCGACTCGGCGAGTTTCACATCATCTGACTTGGAGTCTCTCCCGACTGCTACACCCCCAGAGAGTATCACATCGTCCGAGAATGCGACACAGCCGATGAGTGGGGGTGCCATTGCCGGAATTGTCGTCGGTGCTGTCGCCGCTGTGGTTCTCCTCATCGGCGTGCTCATGTGGTTCTGCCGTCGCGGTCAAAGGAGAGATGAAGTTGGCGATCCGTATTTCGGACAGGTGACACGGGCGCAAAATGCTCTTCCCGGACCCGGACCCGGACCTGGACATGGGGGTCCACATACACCGACGTTTGGGTATGGCGCCCAGCAATACCACGACCCGGACGCCGCCTATGTTGCCGCTGGACATGGATTTGGGGCTGGCGGCATGTACCAACACAGTAAAAGTGCCATGAGCAGTTCAGATGGAAGCAGCAGCCGGAGAGGGGTAGAGAGCTTTGATATGGGGACCATGGCGGCAACGAAGCCAACCGACTTTACCACGACAAATTCCATGTACAGTTATTACCCTCCGGCCGCTTCGCCACAGCCTGCGCCAGCACATGCATCTGCACCTGCACCGGTAGAAATTTGTGATACCGGTTTCAGAGTCGAGTTGGATGCCGGGAGGGATGGCAACAGGCACCCAGGGACTGGGCCAGGAGGTTATAGGGGGGAGAAGGGCTAATGAGCGGAGTCGATAGATCTCTAACGTAATGATAGTATTATTATTTGTGAGTGGTGCCAAGAGCTAACCTGCCAATTCTCTCAAGCATGCCGATTGCGCAGTGATAAATTCTTACAGCAACAAACATTAGCTTAGGTGCTTTAATCGAGCATACACTCTCACCTTTTAGTGTCGCTGCTTCGTTGTCGATTGCTCGCAGCACCAGATATCCCATATTCTAAGTTGTGGCTCAAGAGAGGCGACCGCTCCGTGGTCCATGTTAACCCAAACCCGACAGCACTGCGCAACTTGAAAAGTGATATGGGAGTCCCGTTCTCTGGGAGTTTTTACTACTGAGAAAGAGTACTCTTACCCTCGACGGTTCAAAGAACGTGACGGGTGCCAATTATCTTTAACATCAGCGACTACTAGAATTTTGTTAGCGAGAAGAAAAGAAAAAAAAGAAAAGAAGAAAAGAAAAAAAAGAAAAGAAAAAAAGAAAAAAAAGCAGATGGACAAAAGGAACAAGGGCTTGTGCTTTATCAAACCGCTAACCTACCTAGTTTGGAGAGTTATGATAAAAGCTGAGAAAAATAAAATAAGAAACATCAATCCATGCTCTCAAGTAAACATCCCCTTGGACACAATCACTTCGGCTCAAACAAGTTGACAATTTCCCAAGTAGGCAACACCGATTGAGACCCACTTTGTAACACCCACCCCGACCACAAACTCCATTCATAGGAAAGCTTATTTTCATTCACTGCGGAATACAGCTGTTCTTGACTTGCAATCTATTTCTACAGCGTCACGCGGAAATCTGATTCCGTCACATAAAACCCCTAACGCGGTTTTCATCCTTTTTAACCCCGGGCACCCAACATCTTCGTCATGGCGGTAATTGCTGTTGCGGGCGGTAATGGCAGTATGTTTCCAAGTCTTCACCGCGTACGCATTGATGATAACTGACTTGTTTTGCAGATGTCGGACCACATATTCTCGATGCACTGATTGCCCGAGGCCGCCACAAGATTATCATTCTATCTCGAAAAGTACGGCCAGATCAGACAATGCGCAACCCCTTTGTCTTGTAAAGCATGAAAGCTAATACTCATAATCATATTGAACAGGCCGCATCAGAGCCATTACCGCCGGGTATAGCAGAGCACAAGCAGGTCGACTACCAGAATTTGGACAGTTTAACTGCAGCGCTCGACGGAGTCGGCGTTGTCTTGTCGTTCATTCTGCCCTTTGCCGACAAGGATAATGTCGCGCAAAAGAACCTGATTGATGCCTGCATCAAGGCGGGGGTGCGTCGATTTGCACCATCGGAATGGGCTCTGTACGTGCAATCATCTTGGGAATCAAGTACCCTCCCAGCTAACAAAATGCCAGCTCTTCCAACTCGGCGAATCCGTTTTACAAAATGCGGAACCAAGTCCGCGAATATCTCGAATCTGTAAACCGTCCAGAGGTGAGGCTGGAATACACGTGTTTCCAACCGGGCTTGTTTCTCGACTATTTCACCTACCCGATGCAATCTGCCAAGCATCTCAAGATCACGCAGCATTACATTGACTTTGCGACACGCCAAGCTATTCTCGTGGATGATGGCGAGCAACCCGTGACTTTTACCCTGATCGATGATCTGGCAGAGGTTGTGGCCGAGACTGTTGATTATGAAGGTGTCTGGCCGGCTGATGGTGGCGTCGCCGGATGGCAAACCACGTCGGCCGAGCTTGTCCGGGTGGGTGAGCGCCTTCGTGGTGGTGAAAAGTTTACCATCCATCGTGTGAGCCAGGCCGATCTGGAGGCTGGACAGTTCACTTCACCTTGGTGTCCCGTGCTGGCTCACCCTTCGATCCCCGTCGAGCAACTGGAGCCCATGAGTCGCAAGATCAATCTGGAGGCTATGAAGGGCATCCCCAAGGGCGAGTGGGCGGTGGGGAATGATTGGAATCGCCTGTTGCCGGATTTTCAGTTCAAGGACCCGATTGAGTTTTTGACAAAGTGGTGGGCGGGCAAGCCATAACCTGGGACAATGTATGAACATTCTCGAAGATGGTGTAGGGTTTTGCCACCATCGCCAAGTGCTTGCCTGCGTCAACCTCGTTATATCTGTTGACAGCCCACTTGAAGAGTCCAGTGTTGTGCTGCTGTGTGATTTATTTTCAACTTAGCTTCAAAAATAAACGCATGATCCGAGAAGTTGCCCGGATATCATGTGGTGTATGTTTGGGGTTTTTGATCAACCCATTGATATTCACCTCTCCTGACCAAGTGAATCTGCAAATTGATACGTGTCTCTTAAAAAGAGAAAGGTGAGCTTTTTTACTAGCGGAACATGAACAATAAAAGATCTGATCGAAAAAAGATATTCACCATTCTCTATTTCAAAGCGGATGACTTTATGAAATGGAACAACTCCTTCTCACTCTAAATCTAACCCCACTTCTGGTTGTTATATACATACATGACAATACCGCTTTATCGCCGGCAGCGCATACAGGACGGCTGTCCAGGCCGTCCACATCTGCCAGGTCCGACGGTCCGCCTCAACACTCCGTAGCCAAAGAATGCGCAGCACCACACTAAACCCCAGTCCGACGGGGGCCAAGTATCCCAGCGGACCGAGATTCCAAAACGCAGGGCACGCAAACGACCAGACGGCAACGGGTACGGCAATGGTCCACCTGGCTACGGTATCGCCGAGCACTAGCGGCACGGTACTCCGGTTCCGCGTCCTATCACCCGCTTGGTCCTTCATGTCTTGGGCTTGCATCGTGGTGAAGATGACAGCGCTGATCATGACAACCCAGATCCACGCTGCAGGCGTCAGGGGTGCATCCGGCTGACCGAGGGCCACCCGCAGCGATCCCTCATTGTAATACCCAAACGCCACGCAGATGATCAGATTGCGAACCACAAAGTGGTCATTGCCACCACCGAGTCCATTGTACATCCAGGTAAGCGCAACCAAGACAGCAGCCTCGTAGCCTGCACCCAGTATGTAGTTGCTGATGAGCACCAACGGCACCGAGGCAAGTAGGAGATATTGGGTCTGTCTTGGCGTGACGAGGCCAGCGGGGAGAGGTCTCCACGGTTTGTTGATGGTGTCTTCGGTGATGGATTCGGGAGCGACTTGGTTGGCGAGGTCAAAGATGAGAAGGTTAAGCCAGTTGGACATGAGGACGAGGGGAAGTCGCCGCAGGCAAGAGTACAGATCGTGCGTGTTGCTGCTGGAGATGGCGGAACCGGCGAGCGCGCCGAAGAAGCCAAACGCCGTGTCGGGAACGACAAAGGTGGCAAAGTCGCTCTCGGTAAAGAGCCAGAGGACACGGAGGAACTTGAGTGGGCTCATCTTGGCTGGGCGTTCCCGAACCTATCATGAGGGTAAGACTGTGCTGCGGATAGAATGTCATGGCAATGATGTCTGTCTGCTTCACTTACCTCTGGGAGCACGGAATCCCGTTTTTCCTCCATGGCTATCGTTTAAGGGGTTCGAGATAAGGTTTAACTTTGGGGGGGTCAAGTAAATAGAGTCTCAGGGAGAGATCACATAGAAAATGCACAAGAAAAAAAAGGAAAAAACGTGTCACATCCAAGATAAATACTACCAGCAGCAACAGTCACCCAAGATTGGCATTTTAAGATACATATCAACTATCAATAGGAGAGAAACACGGGGCTGCCAGGTTCCGGCTGAATCAGGGGGAACTTGTGACGATGGTACCTATTGACGCCCCACAACACATCACTGATACATCTCGCTCTCTCTCTCACTTTCGCTCAGCCCTCTTTGCATAACATCGCCTCCATCCAAGGCAAGCATACTCAAAGTAGTTCCGGAAGCCGAGGCTCAACCGGCAGGCAGACAGGCAGGTGGGTTGTCAGTTTATCGGTGTTTCCAAACTAGGTAATGTCCGGGACGGGAACCTGACCGACCGACCGGACCGAAGCGAGGACGGCCGGTTCCCGGAGGAGGGAAGGATTTTGGCTGATCCATTCAAGTCAAACGCTCTGCACTTATCAACGCAGTTATTGTACAGGTTTTAATGATTCCCTCTGACCTTTTTTCTGAATAGTATTTTGAGATTGTTGAGAATTCTTTTCTTTCGTTGAAACAGTGCAAGCAAACAATTTCAAAAATGTCCACAGATCTGTTGCCGCTCTGGGTAACCAGCCGCCCTCTGCCCATTGGCGGGATTGCTATCCTCTGCATCGTGGTTGCTGCTGCGAATGCACTTCTCGTCGACTTTCTCGAGACATTTTTGAAACGCCCAAAGCATTTCCCCAAAGAACCGTGGTGGAAATCACTTCTAGCAAAAAGGGCCAGAGCGAATGTTCCCGTTATTGAAGTCGACGAAGGCGGTGACTATCGGGAGGCGCTGGCAAGGGGTTCTAAGTTGGTAAGTTTTCCCCAATATCCACTAGATACTAAAAGGTGGAAGAAAGAAACGAGTCTCGTTCCTAACCTGAGCAAATAGTACCCCGACAGACCTTACAAAATCCGACATTTCCCCGACGAGATCGTCATTGTCCCGCACAACTTCATCGACATCATCAAAAACACGCCCGAATCGAAACTCAGCTTCCAGCAGGCATCATATGATTTCTTCCTCGGGAAGCTGACGGGCATCACGGGCCACGAACATGAAATGTCGGCTGTCATTCGTCGGGATATCGCTCGTCTGTTGGATCGCGTTTACGACACGGTCGAGGACGAAGCCAAGCGAGCGGTAGCAGCGCAGATCGGGCCCTGCGAGGACTGGACGCCTATCGTTCTCCTTCCCAAGGTCGTCCAGATGATCATCAACATTAGCCAGAGGGTCTTTGTTGGGGAACAGCTGTGTCGGGACGAGAGATGGGTACAGTGTATCACGCAATGCACCGCCGGCGCCTTCCAGAGCGTGCCCAAGTTGTGGCCGTATCACCCGCTCATGAGGCCGTTCGTGGCATGGCGCCTGAATGAGTTGAGAAGTGTTCGCAAGCACCGGATGGAAGCGAAGAAGCTGCTGAAACCAATTCTGGAAAAGCGGCTCGAGGATATGAAGAGTGAGAAGTTCGAGCCCCCCGCCGATCTCATCCAGCTCGTCATCGACGGAACAAAAGGCGAGGGGCGAAATCTGGATTACCAAGTCAACGCACAGATCGGGACCGGCCGAGCCGCCTTGTTCACTACGGGTGTCACGGTAACGCATCTGCTCTATGACTTGGCCACACGTCCGGAATACATTGAGCCGCTTCGCCAAGAAGTGCTGGAGCTAGGTCCCGTCAAGATGAACCGGGCAAACGTTGCCAAGCTAAAGAAGATGGACTCGTTTATTCGGGAATGTCAACGGTGGAACAAATTCATGCTTGGTAAGAATCCTGATGATCATTTTATTCTTTCCTTTTTCTTTTTTTGTTGGCGTTGGGCTAATAGGTTTTTAGTCGGAACGATTCGCAAAGTTCTCAAGGCCATGACGCTCCCCGACGGGACGCATCTTCCCGTGGGCACGCTTCTCGGCATGGACACGCAAAACGCCGTCTTCAACCACTCGACGCTGGAAAACCCCGGCGTGTTTGACGGTTTCCGCTTTGAGCGTCTCCGGTCCGTGCCCGGCAGCGAACAAAAGTTCCAGGCCGTCAACCCCGGTCCGGACCATCTTGTCTATGGCTACGGAACGCAAGCTTGTCCCGGTCGCTTCTTTGCCGTGCATGAAGCCAAAGTGGTGCTGGCTCGCATCCTTACAAAGTATGACTTTAAGCTGGCAAAACCTGCCGAGAGCCCCATGGCCAGGGCCAAGGGCATTCTCACCGAGGCAGATGCCACTGTTGAATTTCTGTTCAAGGCCCGGAAGGAGACCTAAATTTGGGTTAGGGTTAGTTTTTTGTCTAAGAGGTTCTAGTCCAAAAACAGCGAATACCGTTGCCAGATAGAGTAACTCCGTTAGTTCCCCCCAAATCTGTTCATCGCTCTGGGTATGCGGAGAACTTGATACTATAAGACAGTGTCTGTCTGTATGCCAAGATGAAACCGAAACTGTTGTAACCTTGACTCTCTTCCTTCCGAGCCACGTTTTACAGATTGTCTCTTTCTTTTTCGAAACACGACATACACAGCTCAGTCATGCAGGGAATCATATCTCCAATCGCCATTGCTGGGTTTCTCTTGGTGATTGTTATCTTTTGTCTCTCCAAAGCCATTTACAATGTATACTTTCATCCCCTCAGCGCGTATCCCGGGCCGTGGTGGATGGCTGTCAGCGACATGGTAAGACTTACCCATTTGGCGTCGGGCCGCTATGTCGCGCTCAATCACCGGCTCCACCTCTTATACGGCCCTATCGTGCGCGTCGGGCCTCAGGAGTTATCGTTCATCCAACCCGAAGCGTGGAAGGACATTTACGGACATAGCAGCGGTAGTGGCAAAGCCGAGTTCGCTAAGGACCCGCATTTTTACGGCACCACGCCCAACGGCGTTGATCACATCGGCACGGCTAACCGACAGGATCACGCACGCATGCGCAGTGTTTTCTCTCATGCCTTTTCGGAACGCGCCCTGAGAAAACAGGAGCCGTTGATCCGGGAACATGCTCAAAAGATGGCGCAGCGAATGCGTGAGCACTCGGAAAGAAACCCAGGCGGTGTAGTCAATATTCTCGACATGTTCAACTTCGCCGCTTTTGACATCACTTCGGAGCTAGCGTTCGGCGAGCCTTTGGGGCTGCTGGATCGCGATGCCTACACGCCGTGGGTGCGGGCGTTGTTTGACGGCGTCAAATTCATGACGATTCGCGGTGCCGTGCTCAAGGTGCCACTCGTCGGTCGCCTGCTGCAGCTCCTGACGGAGCGGACCCTGAAGAAACAATTCGAGGCCCACTTTCGTTACGCCTGCGACATGGTTGACCGGCGTCTCGCTCGCCAGCCTAGGCAGGAGCAGCAGCCACAGGAGAAGCCGGGCCTGCAACATAAAGGCAGAAAAATGACTCCAGTGCCAGTGCCGGATATTTGGAGTTTTGTTCTCGGTGGCGACGATAAGAAGAGATTGAGCTTGGCCGAAATGCACTCCAACGCATCCGGCTTCATGATTGGCGGAGGAGAAACCACGTCGACGACCCTCAGCGGCGTGGTCTACCTGCTCCTTCGACACCCAGAAGCCATGCGCAGACTGATGGAGGAATTGCGTGGGGCTGGTGTTTTTGAGAGTGTAGACGGTAACATGAATGATCGCATGTCGTGGTCGACGCTCGCTCGTCTCGAGTACCTCAAGGCCTGTCTGACCGAAACGCTGCGCCTCTTCCCCCCCGCGGCGGTGGGGTTACCGCGTATCGTGCCCTCAGGAGGAGCCAAAATTTGCGGCAATCTGTTTCCTGAAGGAGTTAAGTTTTTTTTTCTCTTTCTTTCTCAATCCCGGTCTAGGATTTGTCGTCAAGATAAGTGGTGGCCTTAGGAAGTACGGTGCAGTGCCAAGACACACTAAAGATGACCACTCATGGCACTTGAACAATCTGCCGAAAAAAACCCCCACTAACAATCTGACGTCATATTCACCAGACCATCGTATACGTTAGCTCCTACGCTGCTGGACGCTCTCCGCTCAACTTTCACCGCCCGGACGAATTCCGCCCAGAACGATGGCTTGCCTCCGAGAGCGGCTCAGATAGTTTCGCCGGCGATCGTAAAGATGCTATCCAACCATTCTCGTACGGTCCGCGGAACTGCATCGGCAAGAAGTAGGTCTTTTCCCCCTTTTCCATCTTGGAACCAGGCTCTAACACTCGGCGGGTGCAGTCTGGCCTGGCATCAGATGCGGGTCCTGTTATGCCACACACTGGCCAACCTGGAGGAAATAGAGTTGCAGTCGCCTGAGCAAGATTGGATGCGGGACCAAAAGGTGTACATTACGTTTGAGAAACCACCATTGTTAGTCCGGATGAAGTTTTCAGGTACGGCTGCCCACTAGTATAGTTTTGCAGGTAGAGAGTTTCGCAACTTATATCCCAATCGAGTATACTTTCCAGTAAAACTAGTATTGCGTATCTACTGGTTGGTTGGTTGGTTGGTTGGGCTGGGGGCGATCGTTACAATGTAAACGCCACAGACATCACTTTAATCTATAATATCTTACATCTTGCATTCACCGAGAAAATGACTAAAAAATGCAGGACCGGAAAGTCCCTTTGTTAATCTTTGACCAAACTGGGTAATTCGGGGTTACTCGTTTTGGCTCTTCCCCGGGTTTTAGTATGCTGGGCACCTAAAGTTGCGATGAGTGAGATAAAAAAAATAGTCGGGATTGTATACTTGGGTGATTTACTGATACAAGCTGCGGCACGAAGAAAAATGGGACAATGCCACGGAATGTGGGGAATTTGAGGGAAAAGTGAGGCTCGGCTCGGTTTGTGATCCACTCAGGGTAGCGATCCCACTCAGGTACGTCAGGGTAGCGTTAGCGATCCACTCGGGGTAGTAATCCACTTCAGGGACCCAAGCAAGACGATCGGGGGGTTTTCCGACCTATCATGTACCCATGGAAAACGCCGAACAAAATATATCGAACCATGATGACATGGATGGCATGGTGTGGCATGGCATGGTAAATAGATGGCCGCGTGTGATAACCAACCAAAAATGTACGATATCGGCACAGCCATACCCCGATATAGCTTTAAAGTGCGCAAGAGGTACAAAAACGTGACGCAACCCCGACGCGACGAGCTTCCTTATTTGATCAAAGGGATCTCGGCAGCTAATTACTACGCCGTGACGAATTCTCTAGTCTAGACCAGTCATTCCTTTGCAATGAAACTATAGCGGGACCCACATCCGAAAAGGGGCATCCGAAAAGGGGGATTAGTGCCCCTGGTCTGGTGCCTCACATATCATGTAAACAAGCATGCATCCTCGAGGTATCCATCTCGTGGCGCCTCGAGTCGACGTTGTTGTAAAAGCGGGATAGAGCTGCGTTGTACATTCCGGCCGGCAGAAGTTTAATTCCGCATCCCACGAGGAAGCAGTTCGGCACCGGGATTGAGGGTTTCGCAGCTGCCGTAAATCCGTACGATGACATCCTTCCTGCTGAATGCGGAGTTTGGGATTTCTGTTAAAAACTTGGCTGCAGCATGATAATGCATAGATAGAACCTGTCAATGTAAATTGTAGGTACCTTTACGTAGTATGAGTTTCCCAGTGTTTCAGCATTTTATCTTCACTTTTTCCCGTAGATAACATTGAACGGGACAGATAGGAAAGAAAAGGAAAAACTTGGCGAAGATCAAGCAAACCCTGGAAGATGTGCGGTAAAAACAAGCTCGAGACAAGAAAATAAGCGAGCTGTGTGGCTTGCCCAGCCAAAAAAAAAAAGCCAAGGCCCGGAAAAGGGGGTAGGC
>Ga0247763_1001998_pt1 | contig 10852 bp, 7 predicted proteins | sample UWRJL141409B4_FD_179926 | JGI IMG/M metagenome (GOLD analysis project Ga0247763, IMG submission 179926) | Plant litter microbial communities from Arlington Agricultural Research Station in Wisconsin, United States - UWRJ-L141-409B-4 | ecosystem: Environmental > Terrestrial > Plant litter >...
AGGCGCAGCTCGAGGTGCCCGCCCTGCTCCGGGAAGAAGCCCGCCGCGACGCCGCGCACCTGCCGGATGTCGACGAGTGAAGCGCTGCCGCGCGTGCCCGCCGCCTGCTCCGCGATCCATTCGTCGTTCAAGACGAGCCGACCCGCGAACGTGTAGCTGATCCCGTCGCGGCTGGCCTCGCCTGCCACGTCGAGCGCCACGGTATCGATCGCGGTCGCCTCGGCAGAGCCCGCCGGGCTCGGATAGAACCAGATCTCGGCGGTGCGGACTTCTTCCTGTGCCAGCGCGCCGAGCACTGGAAAGGGGACGAGCTCCGATGACAGGGCGCTGAACGTCACCTGGCCGAGCACCTCGCCCACCACGCGGCCTTCGTCGAGGTGAGCGGCCTGCGCGAACGCGGGCCGCACCAGCCAGTCGAGCCACTCCGCACGCCTCTGCGCGGGCGCCTCCCGAAGCGCGGCACTCCCTTCCAGCGAGGGGCCCTCTACGGGCACGGCGCCCATGCGCAAGGGGGGCTGCACGTTCAGATACAAGGGCCCCAGCGTCACGTCGGTGCGGGTGAGAGTGATGGCCCAGCCCGCCGGGTTCGTGAACTGGAGCGGAGCGCCCGTCGCGCTCTCGGCCCCGCCCGCGCGCGCTTCGAACGCGAAGCGCTGGCTGCCCGTGTCTGCTCCGCAGCCCAGCAGCGCGACGGCGAGCAGGGCGGCGGCGAGCGCGGCGATGATGCCGGATCTCGTCGAACGCGCATCGATGCAGCTGGCGGTGACGCGCGGCGCGGCGCTCATGGGTTCGCCCCCCCTCCGCCGAAGGTGAACGTCAGCGTGGCATAGACGGCGCGAGGTTCGCCCGCGCTGCCGTGGCGCGCCGCGACGCGCGTGGGATACGGCTGACCGCGAAAATCCGAGACGTAGTTATATTCACCGAGCCAGTAGCGGCGATCGAGCAGGTTGGTCGCGATCAGCCCGAGCGACAGCGCGCGCCAGCCGAGCGAAGCGCCGGCGTCGACCAGGAACGTTCGGTTCGAGCGCTCGTCGTAGGGCAGCGGCCGCTGGCCGATGAACGAGGCGCCGACGCCGAGCGAGCCCGTCAGCGCCACCCTGTCGAGCGACAGGGGCAGGTCACCGAACAGCACGCCGTCGGCGCGCGCCACCACGCCGGGTGTGTATGGCACCGACAGACCGGTATCGTCGAAGCTGGCGCTCACCAGCGTCAGGTTGCCGGCGACGTCCCAGAAGGTGCCGGTCGCGCGCGCGCTGCCCGACCAGCCCGAGCGCGTCGTGCCGTTCGCCAGGGTGTTGCGCCCCTCGGTCTCGTTGAAGAACAGGTCCTTGTCGACGTGCGTGCGGAACAGCACGGTGCGCAGCGTCACGTCCGCGACGTCGAGCGATCGCGTGAACGCCGCGCCGACCTCGAACGCGTCGGCCACGGCGAACGGCGTCGCCAGGTCTTGATTGATGTACTGGGGATCGATGCTGCGAGCGCCGCGGCCGTAGCTCGCGCTGAGCTGCACGCCCCAGAACGGCCCGGCGAGCAGCGTCGCGCGCGGCTGGATCAGCGAGGCTGCCGTCGTGGTGGTTTGATCGGGGCTGCGGTAGCCGAGGCGATCGGAGGCGAAGCACTCGGTGTCGAGCGGGTCACCTCCGAATGAGGTCTGCGTGGTGAGGGCGCAGCGGTTCTCGACCTGATAGTGAAACAGATCCGCGCGAGCGCCGCCGCGCAGCGTGAGCCAGCCAAAGGGCGACAGCTCGCCGTCGACGTACAGCCCGACATTCGAGACCTGCGAGGCGAGGTCGAGCTCCTTGCGGTACGGGATGTTGCTGTCGGCGCGGTTGCGCTGCTGCACGGCCTCGACGTCGTCGAATCGAGCCGAGTATCCGAGCTCGAGGCTCTGGTCGCGGCCCCAGAGCTTCGAGTGCTGCCGCGCGCTGCCCTGCGCGCCCAGCGTGAGCTCGCTCGCGCGCTGGTCGATCCGATCGCCGCGCTGCACGTGGGGCGATTGCCAGGTCTGCTGCGGATCCAGCAGGAACCCCGTCAGGTTTTCGCGCAACCGGTAGCCGCGCAGCGTGACGAACGCCGACTGGCTCACCTCGGCAGACTGAAAGCGCCCGTCGAGATGGGCGAGCAGCGAGTGGCGCGACGAGTCTCCCCCTTGCGCGGTGTCGTAGGTGCCGTGGTGCTCCACGCGCCCCGAGGCGACGTCGTCGAGCCGCACCAGCCCCGCCGAGCCGTAGTGGCTCGCATAGGATGTCGCCAGGAGCTGCAGCGACACCGAGTCGTCGAGGGCGGTGTCGAAGCCGGCCATCGCCGTCGCGCGCTCGGCGTCTCGGCTCTCACCGAAGCCGCTGGTCGTGAGCAACTCGACGCCGCCGAAGCTGTGCTCGGAGGCCCCATCGGGGCGCCAGGTGAGCAGGACTCGCCGCGTGTCGAACGAACCGGCCATGGCGCGCAGCGAGAGCCCCGGCTCGTCGAGGCCCACCTCGTAGCGCGCCGAGCCCGCGACGGCGAAGTTGCCTTGCTGGGGCGCGAACGGCCCTTCGACGACGCGCAACGAGCGCACCAGCTCGGGGATGATGAAGTGTGTGTCGGCGAGCCCGTTGCCGTGCGGGTTGCCCACCTCGTTGATGGGCATGCCCTCGATGGTGAACTCGATGTCTTGCCCCTCGCGAGCGTCGAAGCCGCGCAGGAAGATCTGGTAGGGGTGCCCGAGCCCGCCCGCTCTCGTGAGCAGCACGCCGGGCGCGAGCCGGAGCAGGCTCGCCGAGTCCATGCGCGGCACGGCGGCGAGCTTGCCCACCTCTATCTCGACGTCGCCCGCGCCGCGGCTCGGCGCGTGGCGCTCGCTGTGGACGATGACCTCGGCGAGCGGGTCTTCTGCAGGTGGCTCCTGCGCGGCCGCACGCAGCGGCCCGAACGCAGCTGCAGCGTGCAACATCGAGCAGCACACGGCCGGGCCGCGCGACAGGTGACACATGGCGAGGGCGAGCTACCAAACCCGCCCATCGAGTGACAAGTGCTATTGCATATGTATTGCGAAAGAGTGGGTGGCAGGTATTGCATGGGGATTGCATTAGTGGCGTATTCGCAGGAACGCCGTCAGGCGTGGAACTTTTTTAGAGCCGCCGGCACTCGCGCTGCTTCGCCGGGCGCTGCTTCGCGAGCGCTGCCGTCGGCCGATGACGCGGGAACTCCCTGCCGTCCGCCGGCACTGGCGTTCCGGTGTGTCGAAGACGAGCGAGCGTACGTCGCTGACGTGGATCGGTTTCCTGGCGGCGCTCGCCGCGCTCTCGGCCACGCCAGGCGCGCGGGCGCAGCGTGCCGGTGAAAATGCCGTCACCTCCGCGCAGGATGCGTTCGGCACCAGCATCGGGAACGAGCAGATCGGCCTGTATGGCTCGAGCGAGGTCAGGGGGTTCTCGCCGCTCGATGCCGGCAACCTGCGCATCGAGGGCTTCGCGTTCGATCCCCAGGGAGTGCTCAGCGGCCGCCTCGTGGCAGGCTCGACCGTGCACGTGGGGCTGACGGCTCAGGGCTATCCATTCCCGGCACCGACGGGCATCGTGGACTATCGCTTGCGGCCTGCCGGCGATGAGCTCGTGCTGAGCCTGGTCGCCGGCTTCGCCGACTATGGCGGGCCGTTCACCGAGCTCGACGCGCAGCTGCCGCTCGTCGCGGGTCGCCTCGGTCTGGCCGTGGGCGCCTCCTATGCCCATGAGGAGTACTACGATGGCTCCGACGCGCGGGTGGGCTCGTTCGCGCTCGTGCCGCGCTGGCGCCCGGTCGATGGCGTCGAGCTGCGCGCGTTCTACAGCTTCACCGCGAGCCGAGACGAGGAGGTCGCGCCGCTCATCCTCACCGCCGGGCCCTATCTGCCGCCCGAGCTGCCGCGACGGCGCTACTACGCGCAGCCGTGGGCTGACCTCGAGACGAACGTGAGCGCGGCCGGCATGCTCGGCAGCGCGCGGCTCGGCGCCGGCTGGGACGTGGCGGCGGCCGTCTTTCATGCGGCGCGCGAGGTGCCCGAGGACTACGCGGCGCTGTTCGTCGACACGCAGCCCGACGGCGCGACGCGCGAGCTGATCATCGCAGACCCCCCGCAGCGCCGCGCCTCGCTCACGGGCGAGGCCAACCTGCTCTACAGCGCCTCCGACGGCGTGCGACATCATCGCCTGCGCGCCCGCGCCCGCGCCCGCGCGCAGGCGGGCCGCGTCGGTGGATCGTCGGAAGCGTTCGAGCTCGGGCCGCGCCGCCTGGGCGTCGCGGAGCCCACGCCCGAGCCGAGCTTGGCGTTCGGGCCGCAGACACGCGATCGCGTGCGACAGTGGACGGCAGGGCTCGCCTACGAGGGGCGCTGGCCGGGAGTCGCCGAGCTCGAGGTCGGCGTGCAGGCGACGGACTACCGGAAAGTGTTCGAGCTGCCGGACGGACAGCGCCCGACGACACGGGCGCGCCCCTGGCTCGTCAACGTCGCGCTCGCGGCGTTCGTGACCGACGCGCTCGCCGCCTATGCAGGGTTCACCCGCGGCCTGGAAGAGAGCGGCATCGCGCCCGGCAATGCCGCCAATCGCAACCAGGCGCTGCCCGCCATCGTCACCCGGCAGATCGACGCCGGGCTGCGCTTCGCGATCACCCCGAGGCTGCGGCTCGTGGCGGGCGTGTTTCAGGTGCGAAAGCCAAACTTCATCACCGATGCGCAGAGCGTCTTCACGGCGGTGGGCGACGTGCGGCACGACGGCGTCGAGCTCTCTTTCACGGGCGAGCTCATCGAGGGGCTCAGCCTCGTCGCGGGCGCGGTGCTGATGCGCCCGCGCGTCAGCGGCGCCGCCGCGCGCGACGGCCTGATCGGCGAGAAGCCCGTCGGGCAGACCGAGCGGGCCGTACGCGCAAACCTCAACTATCGCCTGCCGCTGCTCGACGGCGTCTCCCTCGACGTGGGGGTGCTCGACACCGCGTCACGCGTGGCCTCCAGCGACAACCGGGTCTCTGCGCCTGCGCTGACCACGTTCGACCTCGGCGCCCGCTACCGCTTCGAGGTCGCCTCCGTCCCCGCGACGCTGCGCCTGCAGGTGAAGAATGTGGCCGATGCCTACGGTTGGCGTGTGATGGGCGATCGCTCCTTTCGCACGGGCTCGCCCCGAGCAGGGTCGGCGACCCTCGCCGTGGATTTCTGAAACAGGCGGCCCACCGAGCAGCCCGTGCGGCCGGTGGCCGCATGCCTTTCATGCAATCGAGTTGCTTTTGCATACACGGGCGCATAGCGTGGTCCCCCCGAGCGAGCGGGAGCCGTGACCGGCAGCACCCCGCGCGGGAGCGAGGTAAAGGCCTGCATGTCCCATCGAGTCGATCACAGGTGCCCAGAGCGCTTCGTCCGAGCTCTGCGCGAAGGGCACGCGGGCCTCGGGCGCGCCGCGCAGCGCATCCTCGGTTGCCCCGACGCCGCGCATGACGCGGTTCAGGAGGCGCTCATCACGCTGTGGCTGCACCCGCCGGATCACGAGCACGAGCGGGCCTGGCTGCTCCGCACCGTCGTGCATCGCAGCCTGCACGAGCGGCGCACCCAGAGGCGGCGGCGGCACTGGGAGGGCGCCGCGGTGGAAGCGCTGCTCGATGAGTGTCCGCTCTGCACGCCGCAGCGCGAGCTCGAGCAGCGCGAGATAGGCGCCCTGCTCGACCGGGCGCTCGGGGCGCTCGCCGAGCCGTATCGCACGCCGTTCGTGCTGCGCGAGATCGAAGGCTGGGACTACACGCGCATCGCGAGCGCGCTCGAGATCCCGATCGGCACCGTGCGCTCGCGCCTCAATCGCGCGCGTGCGGCGCTGCGCGCTCACGTCGAGGCGGCGCTCGACGAAGCGCCCGAGTCGGCAGCGGCCGCCGGCGCCTGACCCGCTCGCTCGCCGCGGCGCTCGCGCCGTTCGGGAACCTTCGCGTCGCCGGCGGCACTCCCTGTCGACCGCTCACGCAGGTCGAGGGGCAACATGAATCGTTCGCTGCATGGCGATATCGTCGAGCTCTCGGAAGAGAGCCCGCGAAGCGCGCTGGCCGTGTCACACGGCCAGCTGGGACTGATGACTCGCTCGGCGTCTGCTGGCGCTCCGGGAGAGCTCGCCAGTGCCGCCCGCACGGCTTATGCGGGCTCTTGCCTGGGCACGCTCGGAGAGCTGTTTCAAGGCCCCATCCGCTGGAATGGCGAGCTCGAGATCGCGATCGCTTCGCTGCCGTTCCCGGGGCGCAGCCGGTGCACCTACGAGCTCGGCGCGCCGAACGCGTCAGAATCAGAGACCGAGACAGATGGCGCGAGCGACGGGCTCGAGGGGCGGCCGAAGACCGCGCGCGCCGTCGCGCTCTGGCTCGCGCAGCACGGGCTGCGCCTGCCACCCGGGCGCTTCCGCTTCCGCTCTGATCTGGAGGTGGGCAAGGGCATGGCGAGCTCGACCGCCGACATCGTCGCCGCCTTGCGCTGCGTGGGCAGGGTCGTCCACCGGCGCCTGCGGGCGCGCGAGATCATGGATGTGCTGCGCCCTGTGGAGCGGTCTGACAGCGTCTTCCTGCGCGAGGGCGCGCTGTACCTCAGCGAGCGCCACCAGGTCGTCGTGCGCTTCGGGCGAACGCTCGGCTACACCGCGGCCTATCTCGTCGAGCCCGCAGCCGTGGACACGGAGGCCATGCGCGAGTGCCTGCTCGAGCACTACCGGCTCTCGCTTCCGGCCTACCGCGCCGCGCTCGAGTCGTTCATCGCCGGCGCCGTCCAGCGCGATCCGTATCGGGTCGCCGCCGCGGCGACCGAGAGCGCTCGGCTGTCGCAGCGCTGTTTACCCAAGCGCTGCTTCGTCGCCATGCGCTCGGCGATGCAGGCGCTGGGGGCCGACGGCCTGTTCGTGGCGCATACGGGCAGCGTGGTCGGCTACCTGTATGTGCGCCCGCCGGCGGGCGAGCGGCGCGCGGAGCTGGAGACGTTCTTCGCAGGCCTCGGCGAGCAGGTGCGCTTCGCCCGCGTGGGGTGGGCCGATGTTTGAGCACGTCAGCGACGCGCTCGAGCTGCCCGCGCTCGTGCAGGTTCAGCCGGGGCTCGTCTGCCTGCGCTTCGAGGTGATGAAGATCCTCTCGGCCTCGGCCGCGGTGCGCCAGCTGCTCGAGGCGGGCACCGTCGCGCGGGGTGACACGCTGATCGACAGCTCGAGCGGCATCTATGCGTACGCGCTCGCGCTCGCTTGTCATCGCTTCGGGATGCGCTGCTACATCGTCGGCTCGACGACGATCGACCGCACGCTGAAGGTGCAGCTCGAGATCCTGGGGGCAACGCTGGAGCAGGTGCGCCCCAGCGACAGCCTGGCGCTCGATCAGCGGCTGCGGGTCGCCCGCATCCGGCAGATCTTGACGGAGAACCCCTCGTTCTACTGGATGCAGCAGTATCACGACCCGATCCACTGCCTGGGTTACGCGCGGGCGGCGGCGCAGGTCGATCGCCAGGTGCCGCCGGGGCCCATCACCCTGACGGGCGGCGTCGGATCGGGCGCCTCGACGGCGGGACTCGCCACACACCTGCGAGCGCTCGGGCGCCGGGTCACGGTCGTCGGGGTGCAGCCCTTCGGCAGCCTGACGTTCGGGAGCGACAGGATCGAGGATCGGCAGATCATCATCGCTGGCATCGGCAGCTCGATCGCCTTCCGCAACGTGCGGCACGAGCTGTATGACCGCATCCACTGGGTGGGCTTCGCTCCCGCCGCCGCGGGGGCGATCGGCCTGTTGCGCCAGAGCGCGATATTCGCCGGGCTGTCGAGCGGGGCGGCGTTCCTGGCGGCGCGCTGGGAGCAGCTGCGCGACGACGCGCGCGTGCACCTGTTCATCGCGGCAGACACCGGGCACCGCTACGTGGAGCAGGTGTTCGCTCGGCACGCCGAGTTCCGCGACGTGGGGCTCTGGGCGCCCGCAGAGATCGGCGCGCTCTCCGAGCTCGCGAGCCCGTGGTCGGCCATGGCCTGGAGCGGCCGCAGCGCTCCGCGCGCCGCAACATCGGAGGAGTTGGTGGATCGATGAGTCACCTGTTGATGATAGAGAGCTGGGTCGGCGGCACCGGCCGCATCCTGCCCCAGGCCATCCGGGCCGCCGGGCACCGTTACACGTTCGTGACGCGCCGGCCGGAGCACTACTCCGCCGCCCCCGACGGCGCGCCGCACCCGGTGCTCGCGCACGCCGCGCGCGTGCTCACGCTGGAGACGAACGACGTCGCCGTGCTCGAGGCCGAGCTGCGTCGCCACCACGCCGCCGATCCGTTCGATGGGGCGCTCGGGATCTGCGACTACTATCTGGACGCGATAGTGCGGATCGCCGCGGCGCTCGGCATCCCGCATCCGTTCCCCGCGGGCGTCGCCGCCGAGCGGCGCAAGCACCTCGTGCGCCGCGCCCTGGCAGAGGCGGGCATCCCGAGCGCTCGCCACGCTCTGACGCGGGGCTGGGAGGCGACGCGCGACGCGGCGCGAGCGCTCGGTTACCCGCTGGTGTCGAAGCCGACAGACCTGGCCTCGAGCGCGCACGTGCGCCTGGTGCACGGCGAGCAGGAGCTGCGCGATGCGCTGGCGGCCCTCGAGGGGTTCGACCGCAACTTTCGTGACCAGCCGCGCGATCGGCAGGTCTTGCTCGAGGAGTACCTCGAGGGGCCCGAGGTCAGCGTGGAGGCGTGCTGCGCCGACGGCGAGGTCGTGATTCTCGGCGTCACCGACAAGGGCGTGACGGGCGCGCCGTTCTTCGTCGAAGACAGCCACATGTTCCCCGCCGCGCTCGAGCCCGCCGCGGCGCAGGCGCTCGACGAGTACGCGCGGCGCGTGCTCGCCGCGGTCGGTCACGAGCGGGGGTTCGCGCACCTCGAGGTGAAGCTGACGGCAGCGGGGCCTCGCCTGGTCGAGCTCAACCCGCGCCTCCCCGGCAACTACATCGTCGAGCTCGTCCAGCGCGTCACCGGAGTCGACATGCTGGCGGCCAGCATCGAGCTCGCCCTCGGCCGTTGCCCGTCGCTCGCCGTCGGGTCGGGGGCAGCTCGCAGCGCCGCCATCCAGTTCATCGTCCCGCCGTCGGGCGGCGTGCTGCGCGCCATCCACGGCGCGGAGTCGCTCGTGGGTGACCCGCACGTCGTGCGCCACGAGATATCGGCCGCGGCCGGCGCTCGCGTGTCCGAGCCCGTCGACAATGGCTGCTATCTCGGCCACGTCGTGGCCGTCGATCCCGCGGGCCTCTCGGCGCGTCGCTACGCGCAGGTCGCCGCGCGCCGGCTGGAGGTGGTGCTTGAACGCTGAGAGCCTCGACCCTCCGCGCTCGCTCGACGAGCTATTCGAGCACGCGAGCTCCGGGCGCCTTGGCGAGCCGCCCTCCGAGCGCCTCGCCACGAGCGCGTTCTGGCTGTGCCACACCACGCGCCTCGCGGGCAGCACCACGACGTACCTGAACCACTACGTGCTGCTGCGCTCTGGGGGCTCCTTCGGCGCGGCATCGTTCGCGCCCGGGCAGCTCGAGCCCAGCTACTGCGCGGGCGCCTCCGGGCGTGCCCTCGGCGATTTGATGACGCCAGATCGGGCGCTGCCGGTCCGCGTCGCGGCGCTCGACGCCTACCTCGCGGAGCTCGAGCCGCACCGGAGCGCGCGCGGAGCGGAGCCCGTGCACCTGCCGGCGGGGCCGCCCGAGGTCCGCGCGCGCGCCCGCGACGAGGCCATCGCCGGGATGCTCGAGCTCCGCCCTGGCCAGCCCGTGGCCCTGATCGGCGTCGTCAATCCGCTGATCGCCGCCATCGAGGCGCAGGGCGGGCGCTGCCTGCCGTGCGACTTCAACCTCCGGGTCACGCACTGGAACCAGCCCGTGGCCGAGTCGATGGAGGAGGTCCTCGGCGAGGCGGAGGCGGTCATCGCGACCGGCATGACGCTGGCCAACGGCACGTTCGACCGCCTGCTCTCGCACTGCCGCGCTCGCGCGCTGCCGTTCATCGTCTACGCGCAGACGGGCTCTGCGGTCGCGAGGGCGTTCCTCGGCAGCGGCGTGACGGGCCTTTGCGCCGAGCCGTTCCCGTTCTCCCAGTTCAGCGCCGAGCCGACCACGCTCTATCGCTACCGCAGCGCGACTCGGGGAGCGCGCGCGTGACGTTGCTGCGACGCCTGTTCGCCCTCGCGCCCGGCCTCCGAGGGCGGCTCCTCGCTGTCGTGGCTCTGCTGCTCGCCGTGAGCGCGACCTACGTGCTCCAGGCCGTCCTCGTCGCGCGCGCCGCGGCCGCCGCGATCGAGGGAGGGGGAGCGGCGGCCGTCGCCGCTCCGCTCGCCGCGGCGGCCGGGTTGATCGCGCTGCGCGCGCTGCTCCTGTTCGTGCGCGGGCGGGTGGCGCTGCGGGCGACCGGGCTCTGCACGAGCGCGCTGCGGCAGGCGCTCGCGGCCCAGCTGTTCGAGCTCGGCCCGCGCTGGACGAACGAGCGCGGCGCGGGCGTGCTCCAGTCCTTGCTGGTCGACGGCGTCGAGGCGATGGAGCCGTTTCTCGCTCGCTTCATCCCTCAGTGCGCGGTGACGTTGCTCGGCGCGCTCGGCATCTCGGCGCTCGCCGCCGGGATCGACCCGGGCGTGGGCCTCGTCATCCTGGGCTGCTCGCTCTCCGCGCCGCTCGTTCCGATGCTCGCCTGGCGCTTCATCCGCGAGCCCACCGAGCGCTGGCAGCGCTCGTATCGGGGGCTCTACGCCGACAACCTCGACGCTCTGCTCGGCATGACGACGCTGAAGATCCTCGACGCGAGCGAGCGGCGCAGCCACGAGCTCGCGCGGCAGGCTGACGAGTTCTGCCGGCAATCGACGCGCGTGATCGCCCTCTGGGGGCCGCCCTCGGGCGTGGT
>Ga0247763_1001999_pt1 | contig 10842 bp, 7 predicted proteins | sample UWRJL141409B4_FD_179926 | JGI IMG/M metagenome (GOLD analysis project Ga0247763, IMG submission 179926) | Plant litter microbial communities from Arlington Agricultural Research Station in Wisconsin, United States - UWRJ-L141-409B-4 | ecosystem: Environmental > Terrestrial > Plant litter >...
AGCCATCCGCTCCGCACAGTCCGGACACGGAAGGGTATCGACCATAGTCGCCTCATGCTGCACGACAGGACACTCGGAGCAGTCTGTGCAGATAACGGGATCGCAGCAGCCATCATGCTGAGCATGAGTGCTGGTTTGGTAAGGAGTGCAAGACCCCGTTACGCGCTGGTAATACGGGCATGCCCGATCACCCGCGCTGCCGTACGGGCAGTACATGAAGACGACGGTGACGAAGCACATGACTGGAGCGAAGCTGACGAGAGTTTACTGCGGTGGGGTTGCGAGACTAACTTAGTTAGTAGTCCTTGGGTTTTCTGTTGAACAGTTGTTGCGGTGTGTGTTGAGTGCCGAACTGCTGAGTGGACTGACTGACTGTAGGGGGTAGAAGAGTAGAGTGTGAGAGTGATAAGGAATAAACTTTGAGTGTCAAGACATTTGGCTTGTTTTATAATCATCTGTGCTGTGGTTAAATCTGATACTTATGCATGCCATGAATGGTGTTGTTCTCGGAGGTACATCTCACGACAAAGCTTCTTTGAGAAAAGCAATGGTATTGTGGGTTCCTTTCACTTGAGACATGGAGTGCTGCTGGACAATGAGACTTTCAAGATTGGCTTGATATTTGTTAAAGATCCAAGGACTGGATTGACGTTGACGAGGTTAAAAGGAAGGTGGAAACAAAGCAGAACCAGGATAGTTTTCTCAGCTGCGGTACAGTCCCAGCAACAGTGAGCTCCATGTAGTTCATGTAGTTGGTCTTTATCTAAGAACGAGTGTTTCCAGTTTCAGCTTCCCCAAAATAGAATACTCGACACATGCGAAACTTGACCATTGGAAACCGTGTATCGGTGACGAATTCCATGCCGGAGCCTACTGCCCCCCACCTAAACCTTTAACTTCCACTCTCCCCAACTCCCCTCCCCCCAACCTCCACCTCTCTCTATCTCAGGAAGAGACAGATGCTAGTCAGGACAGGTACTCTCAAAAACTGGCCAAACTACGAAAGTTATTCCGAGATAGACACGTATTAAGCGGGGTCACAACCGAAGATTCCGCTCCACAGACGGTATCCATATAGGTGCGGGTCTGACAGCCTGAATTTCCAGAAAGCGGGCTGTCCTGACGCGCGTCGGAAAAGACGCGGAACAGGTTTGGGCCTACCTGGACCCGGTAGCAGAACTGCTTTTGCGGATTCAGCCAAGTCAAGTTATGGCCGCGTTGCCCAGGCATGGTAGGCCCGAGGTGTCCCAGACGCGGAGGTTCGCGCTGGGGATGCGGCAGGAGAGTGGGGTTATATTGTGAGATGTTTGATTAGTTTGCCTCTCTTACAAAATGGGGGATTGGATAACTTGCTGTTTAGTCGTGTCCGTAGTAGAGTTTATTGTGCCGTCGCGGTTCAGCGACACATACCCGCGGATGTGAAAAGGGTCATCTTCAGGCGTGGGCATCGCACAGCCAAGGCTGGCAGCAGCCACAAGAGTAAAGAGCCTGGTCAGATTCATGACCATGACTTGAATTTGTTAGGCCGAAGGTGATTCCGTTCTGATGGTTGCTTGAGTTGTCTGGCTGTGTAATGTTGATGCAACGGCTCAATATCCGTTCGTTTGTCACTTGGTTACCAGAAGATGTTGCTACCAGCCCTAAAACATGGCATTGTAAATCCCGCACACAGAAGGCTTGACGTAAGACACCATAGTGGCAACACACGAAAGAAAAGAGAGAAAGAAAAGGATGTGAGAGGAAGAAGCGAATTGGCCGCAGCAACAAACACGGCTTCACAGAAATGCAAGACACCAACGATATGGCAGTGAGAAAAAAACTTTTATTCGCATCATATCAAGAGAAACATGAAGAATACTAAGAGATGTTTCTTAATCCACATTGTTCTTGCCAATAATATTAATCCGGCAACTCGACCTCCCCCGTCATGCCCCAGCCCGTAAACACCTCATCCTGACCAACCAACCCGCCCAGCACGTTGACGATGAAGCCCGAATTTCCCGTCCCATCTGGACCGGGCCGACTTGTGGGCTTGGCCCACCACGCCTTTTGATGACGCAGTTCAAACCCCCATTTTTTCCCACCGTCATGGGGCGACCGAAACTCCAACCGATATCCCACATTCTTATCCCGGAATTTCGCAGCGACGCCTTCACCAGTATGGATCCTCTCCACCCTCACCGCGTCTTCTCCTCCACCAGCACCAACACCATCTCTTCGATCCGCCGGCAGGACTCTCAACGGTCTACAGACGACTTTTCCTTCCTTGTAAAGCACCGCCGTCGCCGTGGCTTGGTAATTCCCCTGAGATGTCCCCACCAGACGCATCATGGCAAGAACGTACGGGCCGGCGATGGCGCGAACAAACAGCGCGTCAGTGGCTTCTTTGGCCCAGATCTTGGGAAGCCAGGAGCGGTCCATTCCGCCGAATCCTCGATTCTTTCCGTCAGAACCGATGAGCATGCGTTTGGGTACGGTTGTGCCCGGTTGGTCCGGATTGTCGATGTGAAACGTCATGTCGAGAGTTGCGTCGGCCATAGCAATGGGCCGGAACCAGTAGGCTTCCGGGGCAACTTCAGCTTCCTTGGAGGTTGTCGGGAGGGTGGGGTACCCTTCCCGTGAATGGTGGGTTAGCGTTCCGGTGATTTTTCCCGGAACGTTAAAAGTCACCGAGGCGGCGGATAGGTCGGCGGCAATATCGAAACTCGCTCCCGTATATTCAGGCGTCTGTGTGTTGTTATCCTGGGAAGTTGATGTTTCGTTGCGCCACACACCCACTACATGGCCACTGCCAACTTCTGATCCTGTAGAAGTGACTGAGGACACGGGAACCACAATATGATGACCCCACACGGTCCCGTCTGACCAAAAAGCATTGATAGCCACCCGAAGACTCCCTGAAGCCTCGGAGCCATCGCGGAAGAAGGACACGGTAAAAGCGGTGCTTCCATCTTCCGTCATGGCGTCAAAAAGCCACGTCTCTACGGCCGTGGGACTTAGTGTGTCGGGCCATTTTGGAAATAAATTCCCGCTGTTGAGAAGGAAATCCGTTCCCGGGATGGATGTGTTGGCGAGAAACTGGCCGTCTTTGAAAAGGGATGTGAATGTGATGGCCATGGTGGATGATGAACCCTGTGGAAGAACTAAGGTGGAATGAGAAGTACCACAGGGGAAGAAAAAAAGGGAGGGAAAACAAACAGGCTGCGAATCAATCTGGAAATTTTACTAGAACAAGGCAAGACAGAGCTTAACTCTCTACCTATTTGCTTGTCTTATAGCACTGCTAGCAAAAAAAAAACCCTCCTTCATCCTGCTCTTGGACCCAAACCTCGTCATGACTATTACTGCAACTGCAAAATGTTCAACAACGATTTGTTGACTGGTTGGATCACCAACTGTCCATCGGAATATTTCGGCTCCGAACTCTCTGTCAGCATGAGCTTCCGAAAGGGCCCGCTCCGCTTCGGCGCCGAGCGGTGGAGGGTGGAGACCGAGGATCGGCCGGAAGAGTTCGGTGGCCCCACAAAAAATTCCCAACATCCAAACATCATCCCGGAATCGGGCCTCAGGGTTTACCCGTGATCGGACCCTCTCAAAGAAAAAAAAGAATTACCTCGGCATGACGATAAGGAAAGTAAAAAGTAAGATAAAGTAAAGTAGGGTATATCAAACTGCGGGATATGATTTACAACAAAAAAAAAACTGTAAACCGTCGGGCCGAGATAACTTTCATGTCGTCAGGAATGGAATTGGAATGGCACGTGCGGGGAAATACTTCACACCTCCGCGGAGGAATTGTCTCAAACCTGCAAGACGGCCCGCCAAGGCAATTGAAGTAAGTTAGTTATATTACCACCCTGCAAGGCGTCGGACGTGGCACCCGGGACCTGTTTGTTTAAGAATATGGTTATGGATATGGATATGGATATTGATGGGTTGGAAAAGGTCCTTCTGCATATCCTCCAGACCCTCCATGGCGCCACTCAGTGACTCTCTAATGTCAACATCTTGCATTGCATGCATGCATGCATGTGTGCATGAGCCATGACGATTCATTGACGTGCGTGCGGACGAGTGTGTTGTCTAGGAAAGAGGTCCCTAAGCTGAATAATTAAGTCGGTCCGCTTATCGGTGCGGACGCGGGATTCCTCATCTAGTAACCGCTTCCACCGCTTCCACCGCTTCCACTGGTTCCCACACCCGCATTGTGCACACCACCCGCAACCACACAACCACACCAACAACCAACAACTCACAACTGCATTTTGCATTTTGCATCTGCCTGCATACCTATACATCAAAATTGCGGAGAGACCCGGAATGTTTTTTCTTTCTCGCATGTTGTGAAACATCGCCCAGGTTGCCGAGATTGGACATATTCTTCAAGCTCATGCATGCTCATAACTCGTGGCACGGAGACGGGGAAGATGAGTATGGTAAAAGCTGCAGGACGACGTCATTTTTACTCTGGAGAAAATATTGTGCACCAACCAACAGGGTGGTTTTTTGCATGCTTGCAATTATGGTTGAGGGTTACACATGACGACATCATGGACGACATTGAGTTGCACCATCATGTCGTTACTGTGAGTGTGAGTAGCAGGAGTTTGGGTATTGTTTCACCAGAAGAAGTAGAAGTATCATTTTCATACCATCTTGTATGTTGTACATGAAACAATTCGCCATATCGCCAAAAAGCACCAAAGAAACATACTCTTTCTCTATGTCTCTTGTAACCTAACCAAAAACAAAAACAGAAAAAAAAAGAAGGAAAGAAGGAGGGGAGGAAAAAAAATCAATTCGGCAACCTCGTCCTATCAATCCGCGCCATCGCCGAAGCACACTCCATGGCCGCCGTCGCCAACAAGTTATTATCCTGCTGGCACAACATGAAGCGGACTCCGAGCGAGTTAATCGCCCATTCCTGAATCTCGCTCTTGTTGTAAATCCCCGCCAGACCCATCGTCTTTCCGTGATGTCGACACGCCATGCTGATCTTCTCGAGGGCCGTACGGAATTGCCTCGCGTCAAAGCGACCGGGAATGCCCATGTCGGTGGACAAATCCAGACATCCCACGAGCAGCACATCGACACCCTCCACGGCGGCAATCTCTTCAATATTTTCCACGCTGTCTGCCGCCTCAATCATGAGAATGACCGATGAGGCCGACGAGTTGCAAATCTCGACGATGCGGCCGAGCGAGGTCATGCGCATCCCTAGTGCCGGCTGTTGCGCCCACATGGACCGTAGTCCCAGCGGGGGGAATTTGACGGTTTGCACCGCGGCTCTCGCATCGGCGACGGTGTGCACATGGGGGAAAACAATACCGCTGGCGCCGCCGTCGAGAACTTGCTGCACGAACCCCATGCCGCATTGGTACGGCACGCGCACAAACGGGGTAAGCCCGCTATGCAGACCGGCGCAGGCAATGGCGCTGGCTTCGGCGAGGGACAGGGTCGAGTGTTCCAGGTCGATGAACAGGGCGTCGAATCCGGCGTTGGCAATCAGCTGGACGACGATGGGGTTGGTGACGAGAGTGACGCCCATGGCCTGCGGGACTTAGCATTACCGCCTTAACACTGTATCATAACATGGACTCAAAGGCAGAATGAGGAAAGAATTAAGGGAAAAAAGAAAAAAGAAACATACCGTACACAGCCGCCCCGCCGCCGCCTTGGTCAGAATGTTGTTGTAGGAAGCCATCCCTAAGAAAGTCGACTTGTCAATCCAAGCCAGATCAGGTCAAATTCAAATCAGGTCAGGTGAGTCCGAGGCCAGCTTGCAAATGTGAAAACCCCTACATATAAGTACCTTCCTTTACGGAAGCACTCTTTCTACTGATGCAGAAAAAATGTCCGCTCGGTGAGTAATTCGAGCAGGCGCCATGCATTCGCCGTGGCGGAACAGGACATGGAGCACGTCCAAGAGGAAGGAGGAAGGCAGGCATCCAACTCATTTGATGCTTGCCTGCTTACATGTTACATGTCTCCATTTCTATTCGGACCGGGTAGAGTACCTGAGGTGGAGGTACCTAGGAAAGTTTAGTCACCGAAATACTCCGTATATATCCAGTTCTCTGAGATAAAGTGTCGTGCTAGACTAGCGTGTGTTTGTTCGGGAAGAGATCTACAGCTTAGGATGACCAGAATGAACTCCACCGGGAGCGCCGAGAAAGTCCCTGACTCCACTGTCATGGTATTTGCTAGTCTGTCAGTTTGCCACCTCGGTGCTTGGATTCGAAGGGACTCAAGAAGAGACGCCAGGGGTCGGGAATCTGAGTGGGTCAAGATGTAAGTGGAGACAGATGGATCAAAGTGGAGGAAGAAAAAAAAACATACAACACCAGGGATTCGCTGGTCGTCACCGACCCAACTACTGGTCTGGCCCTCACTGGCTTATCTATGGGAGAGCGGACGGGATCCCGAGTTTTCCAGTGGGTATGGTCGTATGTGGGAGAATGTGTTGTGGAGGTGTTTATCTATGTGGTGTTGTGTGGTGATGGAACGAGGTTTCAAAAATACCTGTAAAAAATAAACCTGTGAAAAAATGCATGATTTTCACCTGTACCTCGACTAGTCTGTCGGGAATACCCTTTCGCGTTTGAGATGTGATGAGGCACAGATTGATGCTGTCGTATGCATTGGGTTGCGGCTGCAGTCATGTTCAATACCTTACCTAGGTACCTACTTATCGAAGGCAAGTTCAATACGTCCACATTTGAAACCACACTATTTAGAAATCTACGAACTTGACTGCATGCACCACAATTGGCTTTTTGACGCAGTGGAATCACAAAATATAAACCAACTTCACCCCCGATACCTCGCCCCGCCTAATCTCCTCCAGCCCCCCCAGCGCCCCTTGCAGGCCCGTCTGCCTAACGACTTGGGGATGGACTTTAATCTCTTCTCTCTGTACGAGACCATTGAGCGTCTTGGTCCAGGCCACACAGAACTTTCTAGCGTGCGGGTTTCCCTTGCGACCATGCGGTGCCGGCCAAGCAATATCCTCGCCGACCAATTCCGGGCCGAGAACCCAATCGGGCTTCACAACAGCTCTCGTCGCCGCCACGGCCTCGCTGAACGGATCGAGCGAAACATAACGCCCCCCCGCGCGACCGAGGGCCGCGTAGCAAAGCCGTGTGGTTTCCGGCGTGGTAATGCAATCGAGTGCGAAACGCAGTCCGTTCCGCGTGTAGGCACGGATATCCGCCGCGCAAGTCGGAGACGCGTGGTCAAACACGGCGTCGGCTCCATATTCTTTGACGAGACCGAAATTGCGCGCAGAACACGTCGCCACGACGGTATAGCCCGCCAACTTGAGGAGTTGGATCGCACTAGTTCCTGTAGAGGAAGAACCTCCAGAAACCAACACTGTTGCCGGTAATTTTGGGGTTTTGATGCCTCCCGAGATAGGTGGGGGTGGGACGGAACTGTTAAGCGGTTCGAGCTTCGGTCCGGCGGGAAGACCCATGGTGTGAAACAGCGCCCACGCCACGGTGTACCAGGCATTTCCGATTCCCGCGGCCTGTGCAAAAGTCCAATCCTCCCGCATCTTAACGACGACGTGGGCGGGCGCGGCGGTGACTTCTGCAAACGCCCCAATCTGCGGACGGAGCGGGTTCATGCCCATGATGGATCCGCTAACTCTATCGCCTTCCGAGAGATTCCATTCGGATCCCTTTCCCGCGAGGGGTCCCACAGCAGTGACGATGCCGGAAAACTCACACCCCAAAACGGCACCGGGCGTGTGGAAGGCCCCGAGCATTTTGGTGTCGACGGGGTTGAGCGCGATGGCCTTGACAGAGACAAGAACCTGGTCGGGCTCGAGCGGCGGCGGAAGTGGCGCCGAAGTGGAGAGGAAGACATTGTCGTTGTCGCCGCCGACGATGGCGGATTGCGTTGTGGAGACGGTCATTTTTGCGTTTTCTCAATGTTTGTTTGTTTGTTTGTTTGGTTGTTTTCCAGTGTTGTTGTTGCTTTTTTCTCAGTATTGTGAACTTTTTTTGTCACAGTGTTTTTGGGGTTGTCAGTGCACACACAGTTTTGCTCGGCTTTTCCCCAGTTTTGTATGGGCTTATTTTCTCAGACGTAGTTTTACGCATCTACTACTCTACGACAATTGCATTCTTATTTTCCCTGACTAGACTCGTCTTACAAGCCAGAAATCCCCATGTCAGCATCGCCGACCCCTAGAATTTCCGTGTTGAGTTCGGCACCCCCTTAAACCCCGAATTTTCTTTACTGTGGAGATGCACCGAAAATGTCCGGAAAAGACCGGTCTAGGCGGAGATCAACCTCGGGGGTCTAGCTTGTCTGTCTGTCTGTCATCTGCAGATCTTAGTTTCAAACCTTATCGCAGATCTCCAAAGCCAAGTCACATCCACGTGTGTAGATCGGATGACTGCAGATCTCCTGCATAGAGCTCTAAGTAAGAAACGGAAAAGACCGGAAGCAGGAAGGGGGAGATTCGGAATATATCGTCACTCCTGCCCATAGTATTGAACCGGGAGAAGTTGGGGAAGGAACTTTTGATGGAAAAGTCAATGCGAAGGCACCGCAAGGTTTTGCGGAGGGGTTTTCTCAATTAGGAAATACACAGCGCCGCCACACCACGGGAATAATCCTCACGGGTATTATTGACAAGATCTGTGAGTGTGCAGGTGTCCAAGACATGGAAGACCAAGACAACAAGTCCGAGCAAGGCCCCATCATCCCATCGTGTAAGCACTACGATTGATCACGTCGGAATGTTTTACCCCTCCCCCCCTCGTAGACGCATGGTGGCTGGCCGTGGCCCTGCGTGGCGTGTTACACAGTCACAACTCAACTTTTCGCCAAATCTCGATCGATCCGGATTCATTCTTGGCTTTTTGCATTGCCGGACCGGACGGACCGGACATAAAAAAAACAGGGGTAGTAGTAATATGTCAAGTGTCACTTTGAACAAGTTTTTTTTTGGTTTTTTGTCTCAGTACGTTACAGCCGGTCGTTCATTCAAGATCATTCTCATGATCGACATGAAAGATATACAGGTTTGTTGGTTTTGGTTTTGTTGGTTCTGTTGGTTCTGTTGGTTCAGTTGATGAACGCGTAACACGTAACCTTATGTATATGTGTTGACTCCCGTCGTCATCCGTAATCGGCTCCGCCATCCGCCATCCGCCATCCGTCGCTGCCGAACAACCGAAAGAGAGAGAAAAAAAACATCGCTCATCGCTCATCATCATGTGTGTATATCTAGGGGCATCCACCAGTTCATTCTGTTAAACCATTTCTTTTCTCTTGTCGGGCCGTCTGGATATTTCATTCTGAGGCCCATCGGATCATTCCATTTCTGTCGAAGCCCATCGGATCATTCTGTTGCACACTTCATTCTTCTCTCTTGGCGTCGCATATTCCTTGTTGTTTAAAGCCCCATCTTTTCTCTCAACAAATCCTTGACCGACCGCACCTTTTCACCCAAGTCTCCCAAGTCTGTACCGAGTTTGAGCGTTTCCACGCCGGTGCCGGTACCATCGGTGAGCAACGCGACGGCCATATCTCGCGCGACTTCGCCACCTTTGCCGACTTGTTCTTCGACATGATGTAGAGCCGTCAAGAGCATGCCTAGTGCGGCGTGAATGCGGTTCACATCGGGCATGGTGCCGTGGCGGGGAAGTTCGCCGAGTTGTAGCGTCGCGTTGGTATTGAGATTAACCATGCTATGGGATGGCGACAAAGTCCCGGGAGTTGCGAGGCCATGCATGCCCATGTTCATGTTGATGTTGAGATTGCTGAGTCCCCCGCAGGGAATACGAACAAGTCGCTCGTGGAAATGGCCCAACACTAATCCGTACAGGCGGACCAGGGAGAGATATCCCCCTAGCACGAGCAGTACGGTCGCGGTGTTGTTGTTGGTGGCGGCTCCATTTCCGTCCTGTTGTTGCTGCAGGTGCGCCATTCCAGAAAAGGTCATGGACGACGACGACGACGACGACATGGACAGCGAGTCAGAGCCATAGCTGGCAGCCAGACCTAAAACTTGTCCGGCTAACCCGCCAAATTCCTGGGACAAACGCAGCACCGTACCGATGGGGTAACGATCAAAACTGCGTGCGTCGTTATCATGAAGCCAGGAACCGCTTTCCAACGTCTCGAGACGCTGTTGCATTTCTGCAATCAGCGCGGGAAGACGTCGCCAGGCGAGCGATGGGGGAGTTATGGTGCCACTGTTGTGGTTGTTGTTGTTATTTTCACTATTGCTGAGCTCCATAGTGGCTGGGTTATGAGTGGTGTTGGCCGGGTTGACTGTAGCTGCGGTATGTTGGTCGGTGGGTTGGTGGTAATGGCCATGGCTTGGCGTGGGCGAGTCAGAATATGCCGATGCTGACGGAGGCGTAGTGTCCAAGAGATCCAAGTCCAAGCGGTACATGTCATCGGAATTGAAGTCTTGGTCTAGCCAATGCCAGCCAAACATGGTGCCACTTTGGTGTGCGTCGATTCCGTTGGTGGAATGATTCAGTGCGTGTGTGAAGCTCTCCCAGGTTTGGTGGTCATGATGTTGTTGTTGTTGTTGATGGTGATGAGAGGGCGCTTCATGTTGTGGTTGTGGTTGTTGTTCAGCTTCAATCTCCATCATTGTCTCTGGAGGTGTTTCCAGAGACGAGGAAGAAGACAGAGCTGGAGGTGCATGTGGTGGAGGAGGTGTGATGGACCCCATGGGCGCATCACCAGTGGATGATGTGGGTGTGGGGAGACGTCGAGTGACAGCTGTTGTGGTATCTTGGTAGCTGTTGGTTCTCGACAATGTCTCGGCGGTCCGCTGCTTCTTCTTGTCGCTGGGCCGACTGGCTCGCCTTC
>Ga0247763_1002000_pt1 | contig 10838 bp, 6 predicted proteins | sample UWRJL141409B4_FD_179926 | JGI IMG/M metagenome (GOLD analysis project Ga0247763, IMG submission 179926) | Plant litter microbial communities from Arlington Agricultural Research Station in Wisconsin, United States - UWRJ-L141-409B-4 | ecosystem: Environmental > Terrestrial > Plant litter >...
GTGACCGACCTGGCGATGGGGCTCTCGGCTGACGCCGACACCGACGGACGGCGCCGGCCGCTGGCGGCGTTCGCTGGCGTGGCGGGCGCCGAGCGCAACCTGGCTGGCACCGGCATCACCTTGGGCAGCGCGCTGGCGATCTCGCAAGGAGCCACCACCGAGAAGGCGATCGACCAGTTTGCGCTGCGCGTCCGCTACTTCGATCCCGCCTTCCTCGGCAGCCGCTGGTCGCTGTCGGGGGAGCTGCTCTACAATGATGCGCTCGATTTCTTCGGCAACACTGCCGTGCGCGTGGATGACTCGCGGCCGACCTCGGCGTCGTACGCGACCGTCGAGTACACCCGCTCGGGCGGGCAGATCGGGCTCGGCCACCCCACGTCGTTGAGCACGCGGTTCTGGCTCAACTACCGCCTGGAGACGATCGGCGACGTGCGGCTGCCGCGCGCCGCGGCGCACGAGTACGGCGGTATGGTCGAGCCGATCGAGCTCGACCTGTTGCCGGGGCGCAGCGTGCTCTCGACGCTGCGAGCCTCACTCGAGCACGATACGCGCGACCATCCCTGGTTGCCGACGCGAGGCTGGCTCGCGTCGGCCGCGCTCGAGATGAGCCTGGCGCCGGCCGGGAGCGACTACCCGTATGAGCGGCTCGACCTGCGCGCGCGGCGCTGGTGGTCATTGCCGAGGAACCACGTGGTGGGGGTCGACCTGTTCGCGGGCGTGATCGCCGGCGACGCGCCGTTCTTCGAGCAATACTACGTCGGCGACCTGACGGATTTTCAGCCGGGCCGCCTGCTCGGGCTCAACTTCGATCGGCGGCCGGCCCCCAACTTCTTGCGCACGGCGATCGAGGAGGTTCGCTACGCCGAATACGCCTTCAAGATTAACACCGAATACCGCCTGCCGCTGTTTCGTGGGCAGCGCTCGATCTACGCCATCGACTTCTTCGGCAGTTTCGGCGCCTTCGTCCTCGCCGGTCCGCGCGAGATCAATCGTCCCGCACCCAAGTATCGGGGCTGGAGCCGCATCCCGGTCGACCTCACGGGCAACCTCGGGTTCCGGCTCGACACCAGCATGGGCGGGTTCTCGTTCACCTTCTCCAACGTGCTCGGTTTCTTGCCGGTGCGTTCGGACGAGGACCGGTGACTCCGGCGCGCGCTCGGGCGCGACGCGCTCGCGCGATGCTCGCCGGGATGGCGCTCGGCCTGTCGCTGCTGGCGCTCGCTTGGCCGGTCCGCGCCCAGGAGGCTGCACCGGTAGCTCCGACCGCGCCGCGTGAGGCGCGCTTCGAGTGGGACGCGACCAAGCGCTGGCTTTTCGTCACCGTCTCTTTCCGCGAAGTGGCCGACGCCGCTCTGCTCCGCAAGCTGACGCTGGGGCTGCCCACCACGATCATCCTGACGGGTCTGCTCTACGCGCAAGGCAACGAGCAGCCGCTGGCGAGCACGCTCCAGAACTGCAAGATCACCTGGCACGTCTGGGAAGAGATGTATCGTGTCGAGGTCAGTCGGCCCGATCAGCAAGCGATCTCGAGGCACTGGACGCCGACGCTCAACGGCGTGCTGCGCCGCTGCGCGCAGACGGAGCGGCTCTTGATCGCTCAGCAGGGACAAGTGGGTGACGACAAGCCGCTCATCTTGCGCGGCAAGGTGCTGGTCAACCCGGTGAGCCCCGACCTGTTACAGAAGATCCAGAGCTGGATCAGCCGCCCGTCGAACACGACCGCGGCCTCGCCCGGGAGCATCTTGTTCAGCACGTTCACGGGTTTGTTCATGACCCGCATCGGCGAGGCCGAGCGTGTGCTCGAGTTCTCGACGCGCCCGACTTTGCCGCGCTGAAGCGGGCGTCATTCGGCCCCCGTCATTCGAAGGCGGGCAGACCGTCGATGGGCTCGGCTGCAGGCTCGGGGTAGGTCGCGAGGATAGCGATCGCGTAATACTGGTGCTGATGCGTCATGTCGGTCCACGGCAGCGGCGGCAGCGAACGAAGCACACAGGTCACGGCCTTCCTCGCGCGCGCTCCGCGCCAGCTGCCGCTCTTGCCGGCGAAGACGTTCAGCCGATTGCTCGTGAAGTCGACCTCGAGCACGTAGTTGATTGAGCCTTCCTTGCCTCCGCGCGGCGCGCAGTCGACGTTGTTCTGGATGCCCTGTCGCAGCGCACCCTCGAGCAAGGGCAGGGCGTCGCACAGGCCCCCCTCGCCGCTGATCTGCGTCGCGGAGGGGCCGCAGCGCACGCGCTGCAAGTGCCCGAGCACCACCTCCGTCGCCTCCGCTCCGGCATCCATCTCGGTGCGGATCACGCCACCGAAACCCGACGCCTGCGGGTCGGGCAGCAGCGCCAGGGGGCTCGCGCTCGGCCGCCGCAGCAGGTAGAGCGGCACCGCGACGAGCACGACGCCGAGCGCGAACGCCACGACCGCCTGCGCGCGGATGGGCCGCTCGCCGCTCGAGGCTTGGCCGAGCCGTCGAACCAGCGGCTCCTGGGGTCGCGGTGTCGACGGCGGCGAGCTACGCGCCATGCCTCGTCACGCACGCGACCCGAACGGTCGAGCGCGCCTTCACGAGGTCATCAGCTCTTCGGCGGTGACGTTGCCCTCGGCCAGGATGATGCTCGCCTTCAGGTCGAGGTTCTCGGGCATCGAGCCGCGCACCTGAGCGACGATCTGCTCCACGACGTTGCGCGCCTCGTCGAGCGTAGGGCCCGTCATGGCGACCATGAACTTGAGCGCGTCGGTGCGGCCGGCGGTGACGGGCACCATGCTGAGCAAGAGCACCTCCGTGAGCTCCGCCACGCGCTGCGCCGCGCGTCGCAGCGCGAGCATCTCCAGGATGGTGGGCCTGTCATGCGGAGAGCGATTGGCGCTCGAGATTTCGTACGTCGCCACGGTGAGCGGCACGCGATCCCAGCGCGCGAACTCGAGCTCGTCTTTGAGGGCGATCAGCATCTCCTGACGCTTCCAGAGGCCCGTCAAGCCGTCGCGCTGCGCCAGGTATTCCATCGCGCGCACGTGCTGCGGCGAGCTCTTCTCGAAGCTGACGAGCTTGACCCGGCACTCGCCGAGTTGCACCTCGCCGCCGTGCAGCAGGCTGACGGTGCGTTTGCGCTCGTAGCTGTGATCGGCGTAGGTGCCGTTGGTGCTGCCGAGGTCAGCGATGATCCAGGAGCCCGCTTGCCACTGAGCTTGCGCGTGCGCGCCCGAGCACGTGGGCTCGGCGATGCAAATGTCCTGATTGGCGCGTCGCCCGATCGTCACCGTGGGCTTCTCGAGCGGGAACAACCTGCCCGCCAGCTCCTCGGCGTTGTAGGCGAACGTGACCAGCAGCGACTGGGCGCCAGGCGTGAAGGTGCGAGCCACGGCGCGACCGAGAGGGGGGCCAGGCGAGATGCGTTCGCGCGGGATCTGCGCGTGGCTCGTGGTGAGCGCCGACGGGTTGAAGAAGCGCATGCGGCGCGCCTTCGGGCGCATGCGCGAGTCCTCGTTCAGCGCCCGGAAGACCTGCTTCACCTCGTCGATCGAGAGGCCCGAGGAGACGTCGAACATGATCTGCTCGCGCATCGGCTTGGCGCGCGGGCGATAGCCGGGCTCAGGCACGCGGCATGTCCACATTTCGAGCAGCGTGAGGCCTAGCGCGTAGATGTCGTCATCGGGGCTGGCGCCTCCTGACTTCAGGCGCTCGGGCGACATGTAGTTGGGTGTTCCACCGTCGGGCTGAGCCCCTGCGCGTCGCGCGCTCACCCGCGCGCGCTCGCGAGCGAACCCGAAGTCGAGGATGATCGCCCGATCCGCGGTGACCATGATGTTGCCCGGCTTCAGATCACCGTGCACGAGGCCCTGCGCGTGGATCGCCGCAAGCCCGGCGGCAGCCTCGCTCGCGATCGTACGGAACTCGTCGGCGGTGTACCCGCCCTTGGCCTTTTGACGGCGAATGTGCGTGTGCAACGTGACGCCGTCGATGAGCTCCATCACCAGGATGGGGCCCCAGGGGCTCGGCGCGAGATCGTGCACCCGGCACACGTTCGGATGACCGACGGATCGCGCGAGCAGTAGCTCGTGCCGGAGTGCTTCATCGTCGCCCGGCATGCGCGACTCCTCGCGCACGATTTTCAGGGCGACGGCTTGCTGGGTGCTCCGGTCATAAGCGGAAAAGACCTCACCCATCCCCCCTTTGCCGAGACCTTCCTGGATCTCGTAGCGGTCGTTGATGACGGAGCCTTTGGCGAGCGGAGGTGCTTTTCGGGAACCCTGTGACATGCGATTCCGTTCAACTGAATGCCGCCATTGGTGCCCCTAACCCTCGTCGATTTGCAGACGATCTGCAATCGCACACCGTCTGCCGGCCGAAGTGACTGGTCGGAAGGCCGATGTTCGGCGTGGGCACAGAAGGTTCGGGATCGGGCGTGAATGTGGGCGGTCGGAGCATGAGATTCGGGATCCGGTGATTGCTCGAAACATCGCGGGAGCGTGCATCTGCCGAACGTAGGCGTGCAGTGCTGCGGGCAACGTCCGCTGCGAGGCGCCTTGAGCGCTCTTTGCATCACCCGCGGGTCGTTGGCGATGATCGATCGTTTGGTTATACTTACTTAGATGAGCAGCCTCGTTCGCGGCTGCTGCGCGATTACTCTTCTGGCTGCTGCTACTGCGTGCGGGCCGCGTCCGGCGACCGCACCGAGCCACCCCACCGCGGAGGCGCGCAATGGTGAGACCGAGAAGAAACCGCGTAAGCAGCGCCCTCTCGTCGCACCTCCTCCTGCATACGGGAACAAGATCGTCCACGGCCACGGCAGCGAGGAAGAAGACACCGCGAACGCAGCCATCAGCACGGCTCGGATGTAAGCCGATGGGGGCCGCCGGCCGCCGGCGCCTCGCGCCAGTGTTCTCTCGCGCAACAGCTCGGCATCAACGCGTGCAGACCCGCAGGCGCGCCCACTCGGCCCCGCCGCGGTTGTCGTGCGCGACCGCCCAGAGGTAGGACACCTGCGCCTCCTCCGCCGGCTCGTAATCGGTCGCCGTGTCCGTGCTGAAGCCCACGACGGCGTCGTTCAGCAGGCGCACCTCCTCGTCGAGCTCGCCCCCGGTCGCGTAATAGTTGATCCACATCTGCTCGCCGAGCGTCTCGGTGCCGCGCGCAGAGGCGGCCTCGTCGATCTCGGCGCTGACGGGATCGACCAGAGCTTGCAGGCTCGTGGTATCGCACTCGCCGCCCGCGCAAGCATCGAACGTCAGGGGCTCGAGGCAGGGCTCCGCGTCAGGCTCGGCCGGGATGGCGCCGCAGCTCTCCCCGATGCACAGGTCGCGCGCCGAGGCCAAGAGCGCCCCGGGCGGCGCCGCTGCGGCGACGTCGGCGGGCGAGTCGGGCCAGATGACGACGTCACCGAACTGGACGCCGGTGACGATGGGGTTCTGATTTCGATACGCGTCGTACGCGAACACGGCGCTGTACCCGATCACGAAATCGCGCGAATCACGCCTCGTATCGCCTGCACCGAAGCCCTCCATGCCGTCGAGCTCCTCGTAGCAGACGAACGGAACCTGGGCACCCATGTCGAGCTGGAGCTGCCCGGCACACGCCGCGAAGAAGACGTAGCTGAGCCCGTAGGGCGTGGTGCCCGGCTCAGGCGGCGGCGGACGCGAGCTGATCAGATCGGTCGACGTCACGAAGCTGAAGCGATCGTTCGGCGCCGTATCGCCGGGCTCCGGGACGGAGACGCGTGCTTCGAGCTCTTCAGGCGACAGGTCGGGCAGCTGTGTGAAGCAGGCCTCGAACAGGTCTGCCGGGGGATTCTCACAGAGCGCCACCCACGCGATCTGCGGCGCGGGCCGCCCGGGCTCCGCGTCGTGCCAGAGCATGCTGAAATCGACGCTCTCTCCTGGGCGCGCGTAGGGGACGCTCTTCTTCACCGCGAGCACGCGAAGCCCCGTCACCTCGCTCGCCGGGTCAAACTCGGCGCCGCACCCCGTCGCGAGCGCCGTGACCAAGGCGGTCAACGCCGCCACGAGAGGCCGCGCCGGAGCGAGGCCTCTCGGCGAGTATGGTCGCGGCGAGCACGTTCGTGGCGAGCACGTTCGTGCCAAGGCTGCGAGCGACGTGTCGCGACCTCGTGCGGGGATGGGGCGGCGCCGGGCTGTCAAAATTCACCTCGGAAGCCCATGCTGGGGATGATCGGAAGGCCTTGCTGGTAGGAACGCCGGCTGTAGTCGAAATTGTACGTGAACGCCTCGTCCGCCGCATGATTGTAGGCGTTCCAGACGTCGACGTAGAACATCAGGTCGAAATACCTGAGGTGCCAGTTCTTCTCGATGCGCAGATCGAGCTGGTGCACGAGCGGTAGCCGATCGCTGAAGGGTTCGCCCTGGAGCGGCGTGTACGCGGCCGCGTCCGAGGCGTACACCGCGGGCAAGTTGGGCGTGCCGAGCACGGGCGTATCGAGCGGGCCCGAGACCAGGCGGAAGCGCGCGCCCGCCTCCCAGCCATCACCGAACTTGTAGCTGCCGAGCAGCGTCAAGATGTGTGTTTGATCGAACTGGAAGGGGTAGAGATCTTCCCCGGGCGCATCGCGCCGTAGGCTGCGAGACAAGGTGTACGCGAACCAGCCGAAGAAGCGGTCGTCGGGCTTGTACTTGAGCAGCATCTCCGCGCCGATCACGCGTCCGCTGCCGCGTGTTTGGTAGGTGAAGGTGCCGTCGAGGCCTGCCGTGCGAGACACGAGGCGAGGCAGGTCTTTGTAGAAGCTCTCGACGTTGAGCTCGACGTTGTCCGTGAGCTCTCGCTCGAGGCCAAGCGCGTAGTGCAGCGAACGGTTGCTGCGCAGCCCGGGTGTACCGAACACATCGTCGGTCTCCTGCGGCTGAGCGGGCTGATGAAACACGCCAGCGCCGGCCTTCAGCGTCGTCCGGCGCGACATCGTGCCGTCGGCGTGCTCGGCGGTGGTGCTGAGATCGTAGCGAGCCGTGAGGCGTGGGCTCAGATCCGTGTGGCCCGTGTCGCGGGCGTAGTCGACGCGAAAGCCGGGCGTCAGCGTCAGGTGGCCGAAGCGCAGGAGCGCATCGGCATACCCCGCAGGACGAAAGAAGATGTCATCGATGCGCGTCTCGAGCAGTGGCCGCGTGCTGAATGGGCCGGGCGAGGGCTCGCCGGGGCGCGGCGGCTCCGGCAAGCGCGCGAGCAGCTCGAACGGAGCGATCTGGAAATCGATGCCGGCGTTGAGCGTGACCGCCGGCGAAATTTTGAACGTGAGCTCGTCGCGCGTCTGAATCGTGTGCGTGTCGGCGTCGAAGCGGAAACGGCCGAGGCCGAAGCCCGCCTTGTCCTGCCCGTAGCTGACCAGCGACGTGAGGCTGATGGCATCGCTCAAGTCGGCCTCGAGCAGCGCCTGGAGGCGGTAGAAGCTGGTCCCGAAGCGCAGGCTGCCGCCGAAGGCGCCTGGGTCTTGCGCGGCGGGGTTCTCGATCAGCACCTCGAGCGCGTCGTCAGACCCGAACAGGCGCAGGCTGAAGCGCGACGTGCGGGTGGGCTTGGTCTCGGCGATGGCCTGGAAGTCGTAATACACGGGCGCCGTCGTGACGCCTGCGCCGGCCTCGCGCAGCACTGGCCCGAGCCAGGCGTCGACCCAGCTGCGGCGCCCGCCGAGGGCGAAAGTCCAGCCTTCGATGGGCAGCGGACCCTGGATCAGCACGCGCGCGTCGATCAGGTCGACCTGCGCCAGGCCGTGGAAGCAGCCTTTTTCGGTCGTGGGTTGGCCGTAAGGGCCGCGGCAGCTCGTGTCCGGCTCGCGCAGGCCGACGTCGACGATGCCGCCCATCACGCGCCCGTAGCGCGCGCTGAAGTTACCCGGATAGAAGTCGATGCGGTCGAGCAGCTCTGTGGGGATGGCGCTCGACACACCGCCGAAGTGGTAGATGAAGGGGACGGTGTCGCCGTCGACGAACACAGCGGAGTCTTCCGGCGCCGAGCCGCGCACGATGAGCAGCCCCGCCAGCCCCGGCGGCCGCGCCAGGCCGGGCAGGTTCTGCAGTGAGCGCAGCGCGTCGCCGCCCGTGCCTGGCACGCGCGTCATCTCCCGGCGGGTGATGGTGCGACGCAACACCTCGCGGGGCGGCCGTGTGCCGTACACGTTGACCTCGATCGCGTCGTCCACCACTGGCGACATACGATACGTGAGGTCGGTGAGCTCGCCCGCGACGACCTCCTCCTCGAGCTCGATGTTGGAGAACCCCGCCGCCTCGACCTTGACGCGATAGCGGCCTGGAGGAAGCTCGCGCAAGACCCAGCTCCCGTCCTCCCCGCTCACGGCCGTCAGCTCGCGCCCGGTCGGGTCGCGCAGGGTAACGCGCGCACCGACCAGCGGCGTCTCGGCCCCGGCGACCTGCAGCTTGCCGCCGAGCTCGCCTTGCGTGGGCGGCGCTCGTTCGACCAGCTTCTCGCTCAGAGTGAACGAGTACTTGAAGGGGATCTTGACGGCGACCGGTTTGCCGTTGACCAGCGCTGGTGAGAACTTGAACTGGCGCGCCGCGGCGACCGCGGCCTCGTCAAATCCATGCCCTGCCGGCGTGAGCACGTCGACCTCGCTCACGGAGCCGTCGGCCTCCACGCGCAGCCGCAGCACCACGTCTGCAGTCAGCCCGCTCGCCTGCGCGTCGGGCGGATAGGCCGCTTCCACGAACGTGACGAGCTGCGGTGGCACGACGCCGTTCGGCGCGGCGGGCGTCGCGCCGACCGCAGGGGGTGAAGCGGGCGGCGGGGCAGCCGCGGGGGGAGCAGCCGCGGGGGGAGCAGCCGCGGGGGGGACAGCGGGAGCGTTCGCTGGGGGGGCGCTGTCGGACGGCGCCGGAGCAGGCGTGGGTGCCGGAGCGGGCGCGGGTGCCGGAGCAGGCGCCGTGGGTGAGGGCGTCGGGGCAGGTGAGGGCGCCGGAGGCGGCGCCGCCGGGGCAGCCGGCGCTGGTTGCGCCGAAGCTGGCACCGCGCCGAGACAGAGCGCGTTCCCGATCGCCCATGCGCGCGCGAATCGCGCCGCGCGAGGAGACCTGGGCAGTAGGGGTAGAGGCTGGGCCCGCCGTGCGCTGGCGGTGCGCGAGCGACGATCCGAATCAGGCGCCTTCGTCACGTGGGCCAACGAGGTAACTCGGGCGGTTGCCAGTGACAAGTCGAGAATGAGCGGTGACGCCTTCTGCGCGGAGCACGCGCGCGGCATCCAGGCTCACCCGGCCATGCGCGAGGAACTCCGCGATCCCACTGTCGTGCTCGAGAGCCTCTTCGAAACGAAGCCAGGCGGGCAGATATTCGAGCTCGCGGCAGAGTCCGCCGCCGCGCGCTACCCGCAGGTAGAGGGATAGCGCCTCCTCGTCACCGCAACCGAAACGCCCCAGCAGGGCCACGCACTCGTCGACGTCGGCGCCCCCTGCCACGGCTATCGCCGCCGTGTGGCGCAGCCCGAGCTCGCGCTTGCGCTCGTCGTCGAGGAGGCCGTGCCGTGCTTCGATATGGAGCGCGCGGCCCTCCTCGTCATCGCTGCTGCGCGCCGAGCCAACGCGCACCAGCCCGAGCGCGTGCCCGCGTGCCTCGAGGCGGGGCAGCGCGTGCCCGAGCAGCTCGTGCGCGGCGATGCGACGCGCCTGCGTCGCCGTCAGTCGCTCGCCCGCGCGCACATAAATGACGCCGCCTCCACATGCCGCTCGACTCGCGAGCCCCGCCACCACCTCGATCCGGAGAGGGAGCCGTAGCCGGCCGATCTCGCGCGCGAGCGTGGAATACAAGCTGTCCGGTGAGCGGGGGTCGTGCGCGGCGTGGAGCGGCTCGCGGGGGGGGGCGACGGGGAGCTCACAAAAGCCGAGCGCTCGGCGCCGCGCCTCGACCCACTCCGTACCGGTGCCCTCCGCGTGTCGCTGCCGGGCGAGGGGCACGAAGGCGGCTCGACCCACGCATTCGGCGAGCCTCGCCTCGAGGTCGAGCTCCCGCGCCCGCTCGGCGTACAGCGCACCGATGGCGCCGAGCCGAGCGAGCTCCCCCGCGGCACGCTCGAGCGCGGCGCGCAGCGCCCCGAGCACGGGCGGCGACGCCTGCAGGAGGTCGAGGCGTCTGCGCTCGCCGCGGCGGCGCGAGTCGAGCCAAGCCGCGGCGGCGGCGGGCCCGTTTTGCGTCTGACAGCGCCGCAGCAGGTCGATCCGCTGCTCCGCCAGTGAAATCAGCGCGTCAGCCTCGCGAAACGCGAGTGGCCCGACGCCCGGCATGCCTCTATGCTGGGCGGCGTCTCCTCGATGCGTTCCGTCGCTGTCCACTCCGTCCGGGTCTACGATCGCTCGTACATCTTGGCCATCTTCACGTTGGCCTACGTGGCGGTCGCCGCGATCCGGTACGCCGGCACGCGCGTCGACGCGCTCGCCGCGCTGATCGGTGGCCCGCTGGTGCTCGGGTGGGTCTGGCGGCGCACTCGCCTCGCCGAAGGGCTCTCCGCCAGCGTCCATCCGGTGGCGCTCGCAGCGCTGCGGTACGCGGCCTGGGGCGCCGCGCTGTGGGTGGCCGCGCGCACGGGTCCTTCGGGGCGCCCGGGCTTCGACCTCGCCGCCAACGTCGGTCTCGGTATCACGCTCGTGGCGGCGCAGGTGGCGCTGGCGCGCATTCCGGGGCGCGCGGGGCTGGTGCGCTCGCCGCCGTCGGCGCACGCGCTCGATGCGGCGGGCTTCTCGGCGCTGGTGTGGGGTTGCGCGATCGCGTTGCCCGCCGTCCGCACCTTCTGGCGCGGGCAGGGGGTGCTGCTCGATCCCCTCGCCACCGACTACGCCACCGGCGCGGCGAGCATCGCCAGCGTGCTCGTCCTGCTCGGCGCGGCCGTACGCCTGCGGCA
>Ga0247763_1002001_pt1 | contig 10836 bp, 17 predicted proteins | sample UWRJL141409B4_FD_179926 | JGI IMG/M metagenome (GOLD analysis project Ga0247763, IMG submission 179926) | Plant litter microbial communities from Arlington Agricultural Research Station in Wisconsin, United States - UWRJ-L141-409B-4 | ecosystem: Environmental > Terrestrial > Plant litter >...
GCCGTGACGTATCTAGGGAAGGCCCTCACCCGCTCCCACTACTGCGAGTCTTTTTTTGTTTTTTTTGGCTTGATACAAATCCTTCTATCGCATAATACAACTTTACTTGAGGGCAGAAATAAAACACATCTGGCAATACACATGTAGTGATGGTCGGGATTGACGGCGACGGTGATAACATGAACGTAAATTACCTATCTACCTATCTACTAGATAGGCGTCATGGGAAAACCTTTTGGTGGGTACGGCACATGGGAACAAGATGAAATAAAACAAAGACTGGAGGTTGCTATACGGTAGTATCCTGAGATACTGAGATGAATGTCTCCTCGTAGTGTTAAATACATGTACATGTACCTACGGCGCCATATCCCACACATAGGTCCCCTCCCCAATGGGCTCCCAGTAATCCTCCGGCAGCCCGTCGCTGTCGTCATCGACTTGGTGCCGCTCTGCCCACGCACGCACCGCTTCAAAATCACGACATACATGGCGCGTATTAAAGTCGACGAACGGCTGCGGATCCGCACGGTCAACCCAGATGGAACCAAACACGCCAATGTCGACGTCGCACATGAGGCGCTGGCGGATAAAGTCGACGCAGTGGGCTGAGTGATTAAAACTGTGTCAGTGCTGGATGGGCACGGGAGGAGGTGGGGGAGGGGAAGGAGTTGGGAGGAAATAGAAAGAGAAAAAAAAACACGTACAGACATGCCAGTGCAATGTCTCTCCTGGGTCGCTAAAGGGACCCTTGCCTTTAGCGAGATAATGCTCGTAGTTGTAGTAGAGGCTTTTGCGGACGAGGTTCTAAATCAATAAATGCTCAACATTAGTTAAATGTAATTACCATGCACATACGAGAATGAGAACGAGACGAGGGACATCCAGTCGAAAATGCTGAGAGACAGTGGGGAGGAGACGAGACGTACAAGACAGTGTAACTGGTGTAAACCCTCAACGTAAACAGGATAGCCCCCGCCGTACTTGGAGTTGCGACGAGTGTGGTTGGTGGTCAGACCGGACCGGTAGGCCTCGTCGTCGGGTATCATGACCGGTCTGTCTAGGTACATAGAGAAAGCGTCAGCGTCAATGTCCAGTATGGTTCGAAGGGTTTTATTATCAGGTTACCTAGGTAAGGTAGGCAACTTACATCCGACACCGAGACTTTCCCACGCCTTGTCTACCTCGGGCGATGGTGGCTCGCCCCGGAACACGTTGGGTTCGAGGAAGCGGCCGTCGAACCGTACCTCATGGTACCGCATTTTGACCTTGTCCATGATCGGGGCTATTTATCGTTAGTTTTAATTACACAGTGATGGAATGAACAGAACAAGTTGAAGCTCACAGTACATGGACGTGTGCCGCGTGCACAAGTCATCCAACCCGAACCGCCTCCCGCACCATACCCCCATGAGGGCCGAGCATGTCGCGACGGCCAGGACGAGGCCAACCGCCGTCAAGATTGATACCAAATTTCTCCTCGGCGGAGAGTGTATTAGTATCCGTTCAGATGATATTAAACCTGCCGCATCCTGCTCCGAGTCGTCTGTGTCGGCGATGCTACTCGCCAACTCGTATTTGGAACGCTCTCTGAAGGGGAACATATCGGCTAGAGAGGGCATGCTGGAAATGAAATTGAGCTGCCAAATGCAAAACCACAATGGAGGGGCGGTCGTGTCTGAGAAAATTACGGCAATGGCTCAATCAGTAGGACTCTAGTGGAACGTTGCTACAGATTTTGTAGGGATGGGTACAAAACATGTAAGGTAGGTGATCGCCGAACGCAGAGAGCGGGGGATTGATACTGTTGTAGTGAGGCTGAAAGGACGGGATTCTAGATCACTCCGTGAACGCGACTGACTCGACTCGTTGCAAGCTGGGTCCGATGATTGGAGGTCCAAGGAGTTATCCTAGTCGGGGAAAAATGAAGTCCGAAACCAATGAGTCGTGCTTCTGGCCCACATGTACTTGACTTTAAACGCCGAGGTTTTGGCTCGATGAAGACTCCACCGACACTCGGTGGCACGATGAAGTGCATGACCGTTGTATCCTGTTCGGAGCATACAACGTTGTTGAGGCCCAGTGCATGTGCTTCGAGCCAATGGTTATGTTGCTCGTGCTTTGGAACTTTGGAAGGGCTGAAGTGTGTGATTGGTTTCGGTCCGATCGGGGGTTATTCCCGACCGACAAATCCCGGGCTTGAACCACCACGGCTGACTCTGTTCAGTTACGCGGGCTAGTTACTTCGCAAGGCTTTCTTTTTTCGAGTTGCAATGATACCTTGCGCCAAGAGGTGCATCTGAACCTCGGCCCTGCACAACTCGACCCCTGGAACAATCAAGCGCCAGAACATTATTCATTGGACAGCTGGTCAATGTTTGGACTCGTCCCCTTTTTGGTTTGCAGCGCGAAGTAGATGGGTTCTTGGATTACCTTGAAGCTGCGCACACTTTGTGGGAGGCAGGCGACGTGGTCCTCTCCGGTCCGGTCTATAAAAGACGTGAACTTTGCTCACGGATTCCTGGCCCATCTCAACCGTCCGTCACTCCATCATCAATCTATCCCTTCCTCATCAGCTCAAAACATTGAACTTGGACGAATCTTCAACATGCAGCTCACCACTGTTTTCACCTGCATCATCGCCCTGGCCTCTGGCCTGGCTCTCGCTGCGCCGGCGCCCGAGCCGCTTAAGAACAAATACATGGCGTACGTGACCGCTCTCTCCAGTTCTAAATGTTTTGGCACGGCTAAAATTGCATGTGCGCCAGGTGCTATTCCAAGTACAAGAAAACTGCGGAGCGTGCCGTCTACAGCGAGGACGAGGTTTTGGATCTGTTCAAGCGGTGCGACTAGGTTTATCATGGAATATTCCCCTGTAGGGACATCAATTCAATCCACGTGAATCTACAGGAGGACATCATGTATTCTAGTAGAGATAGTTGAGAATCTACAGCCAACTGTGGCATGTGGCACAGTTGATGGAGACGTTTTGGTCCAGGACAGTTGTCTCAAGTTTCCATCACGTAGACAGTGAATTTGTTGTCGGACCCATTCGTCTAGCACATGCATACAAGCCGTGACTAGGATAGAGGTTTGAGGCACGATTCTGTCGTATTGAGGTTGATAAGCGGGGCTGTTTCGGGCCTTCCGTGCGATACCAATAGAGTCATGGCACGATGATAAGATAGTCGTCGAATATAAGAGCCTAATCCAGATGATGTTGCATGGTGGGGGCGCTGCTGGTGAGAGTGCCTTTTGGATGTCCAGCTCCGGATTCTCATTACGGAGCGCAGGGTCGACTCCCTAGGGTGGGGGTACGTGTGCCCTTACTCTTCTTTTTGCTGCTGCAGTCTTCCTTTCCCTCCAGGCCGACCTGACCGCACCTCTAATCACCGCACGCCCGTTCCCTTGGCGTCGGGGCTCTGATGAGAATCTGGAGGGTATCCCGTGCGGATATACCTGTGGTATATTGGAGGTGGAAATGTTGCCTGGGAGCTCTTCATATGGATTATGCGTCACTGACTTTTCATGGAAAGGAAACCTGAGTCAATAGGGACTGAAAACGGGCCTCTGAGTCTGTGCAGCGGTGCAGGGGTTCACCTTAGCTCAGGGACGAATCCGGGGAAACTCGGGATAAATTAGCTACAGCTCACCTCGACTCAGAACTGGGAACGAAAAAGAAATTTTTTGAGCCCAGATTCGTCTCAGACAGCCAGGCTGTTTTGAGATTACCGAGAATGAGGCGCAGTCTCATACTCGTGATATGTGATTAGGACCGGGTAAACAACTCACCGATAAGACAAGCAGATCAACAACGTCTACTTGCCGGGCATTATCAAATATATCCGACATAAATTAAGTTCACATGAAGCTGAGCCACCATGATAAAGTCGGGTTCAGGGAAATATTTCAATGATCCCAATGACCGTGACCATGGCCCTGGGCCCGGCATTGGTTTACCCCCTTTCCGAATCCGTCATTTGGTTCCATTCCAGGATGGAAAAGCTCAATGGTAACCAGCAACCCCCTAGCAGGGAAGCGACTAAAACCAGAAGGAGTGACAAAAATGTTCCGGATTATAAACCTATTCCCCTGCGGGCACCGTTCCTATTGGCTTTGCTAGCCTACATTTCTGTCCTCTTCGTTCTTCTCGAGGTATCCTTTCACAAAGTTCCCGTTGTTGCAGATCGGCGGACCGCTGCGCGACCAGCTCTGCTTGGCGATAACTCGGCCATATTTTCTGGTAGAAGGGAACTCCCCGCGGCGACGAAGAGAAGACTGGTCCGACAAAACACACCGGCGACTGTAAATGCCACTGCAACAACAACAACCACCCCCTCTACCGGCACCGCAATGCCAGAGACCACTGCGTCCGCATCAACAACTAAAAATGCCAATACAACGACAACCCCGACGACAACATGGACGCAGCCCGACTGGACCGAGTACCCCTCGCCAACAACATTTCCATCGTGGACGTATAAACGCCCAAACCACACGGCGCTTATCACGCACACGGTAAGCACGGCCACGAGCCTCGCAAAAATGCTGGCTGCGCACCCCGACCCATCGCAGTGGGCGCAGGTTGGTCCGCAGAAAGGCACCGTCACCGCCATTGGCCATTATGTCATGGCCTTTGTGTGGACACGGGGGGTGCCGAGTTTTGTCCGAACGCCGGTTCGGCCTGGCGACGATATCACCAACCGCTGTCTCTTGCACGAGTTCAACGGCTGGCTCACCGACGACCCAGAAGACTGTCCCATGTTGGTGCGGTACGATCTATCCGACTACCTCCCTGGCTACGGCTACTCTTGGAGGGGCGGCCCAATTGACCCCGAATGTCGAGCCTACGAGGCCGAACAGCGCGCCATCCTCCAGCCCTACTACGACCACCCGCAATGTTTTGCAACGGAGCTGCAAGAGCGCCGCATTATTTACCTCAACGAAACCGCCGATGATGATTTCTTACCAGGGTACAGCATCGTATCCCTCACTACGGCTGTCACGGACCGCAGCGGCCGCCGCACTACCCTCACCCTACGAACAACCGTCGGCAGCGCCGTGGCCACATGGACGCTCCCCGACGGCAAAGTCATGACCACCACGCGCAGACCCTACGACAGGGGTCCACTCCCGTTTGTACTCGCCACTCTAACCGACGCAGCCGGCCGGCCCACGGCAACAATAACCTCATTCCCACTAGGCGGTCGAGGACCAGCTGCTTATGAAACCACCATTTTCACCACCGATGCTTTCGGCCAGAGCACCATCTATACTACCACGGTGCTGCCCACTTCATTATTGACACTACGTGATAAGCAAGGAAACCCCACAGCGACCGTTCCCGTCGTGCTACCGAAATCCAAACCGGGGCCCCCCGGAGGAGGAGAAATACCAAGACCAACATCGGTAACTACCGCGTCGGGAATCTACCTCGGCCCGATTTCCGTGGGGGGGTATCTGGCGGGGAGTTTTGCTCCCGTGTTTTTTGCGACGGTTTTGGGGCTGGCGATTAAGGCGGTTCAGGGGGGGATTGTGGGACTCAAGCGTTTTCATGCTCTGGTCATTGCTTCCGATTCACACCCAACAAGTGGTGAGAGTAAAGGTGGGAGTGGGTTGAAGAGGATGGCTAGGATGGCTGGGATACAACAGGTATCGGTTCTTTCCGTCGTGGGAACAGGATTGGTCGTCCTCAGCAACATCCTCGTGGCACTTGCTTCCGAAGCCCTCGGTTTAACCCTCTCGGGAGATTGCCGCCCCACAAACTTTGACGGATGTGCCATGAGTCTTGCCGTGGTACGGGGTCCTGCGCGCGCAGTCGAGGCGCTTCTGGCCATGTGTTTTGTTGGGGTAGTTATCGTGGCTATCGGGTTGCGCGGGTGGTCAACGGGTGTGGCGGCGCCTTCGCGGTCAATTGTTAGTGTGGCTTCCCTGCTTTGTTCGGCTGATAGAAACACGAGGGATGCAATACGGCGAATGCGTTTTGGAGACCGCAATACCCCGGGGTTCCGGTTGGCGATGGGAGGAAACCAGAGCGACTACCGCCTTGAAGTGGCGCCCAATGGGGGAGGAAAAAAGCTCCGGCTACGAAGATCATGGCACAACAAGTTCCGACGACTAGCGGAATTGGTGTTTCTGGCCATGCTTTTCGCACTTCTCGCTATCATCATCGCATATGAGACTACGGCGGAAGGGACCGCTTTTGCGGATTTCATGAACAGCCAGAGCTTGGGCGTGGGGTTTCTGTTCACAGGGCTGGGTGTGATCCTGTCCCTGTCTTGGGAGCAATATTTTCAATGCAAGTATTTTCATTTTCTTTCCTTCCCTTTCCACTCTTCTTGTTTCTTCTCCTTTTTTTTTGTCTTTTTTTTGTCTTTTTTTTTTCTTTTTTTTTTTTTTTTTTTTTTTTTTTTTTTTTTTTTTTTTTTTTTTTTTTTTTTTTTTTTTTTTTTTTTTCTTTTTTTTTTTTTTTTTTTGTCTTTTTTTCCCCCTTTGTTTCTTTTCACCTTTCTACCTTTTCTTCCGTCCTTTTCTCTTCTCAACCTGTTCTGGTCAACATCTAACCCACCTAGGGACCGCAACACTGGAACCCTACCGCCGCATGGCATCCCACCCACAACCCGCCCACACATCCATCCTCCTTGTCCGTCCCTCCTCCGTCTTTTCTGGACTCTGGGCCGGACTGGCACGACGCGACCCCGTGGGATTTGCCGTCTCCCTCGCCGGGTCCCTTGCCATCTTCATGCCGCTTTTCCTCTCCAATGTTCCGTTCCGCCTAACATTGACATGGACGACCCATGAGGTGTGTACTTGGATTACTGTCGGAATTTTATGCGTCATGATTGTTGTTCTTTTGACCTGTATGCTATTCGTCAAATGGCCGGCCTTGCATGCTGATCCGCAGACTATTGCTGGGTGTCTGTACTATGTCTGCGACTCATCATGGCTGGGTGATTTGGAGGGTCTGTTTGCGGCGGGTCAAAAAGAAAGAGAGAGATGGCTGGGTGGTACGGATAAGAAATATTACTTGGGTAAGGTGGTGGGGGAGCATGAAACAACGGTTGGCATTGAGTGTACATGAAGTGCAGGGGGGTGATTTTGTTGGGAACGTGCCAGGCGTTCCATGGCAAATACTCAAGAACCGTACCTTAGGTAAGATAGCTACAGAGAACTCTAATTGCAACTTTAGTCCCGGTCTCTACCCGTAGCCCACATACACTTATACCCGCTGGTCCTCCGCCTTGTCAAAATGTTCTGCCACCATCTCCGTCTGGGTGGAAGCCGAATCCTTCGACTCAACATTGAAAAACTCGGCAAACGATCGAAGCGGTTTAAAAAGGGTTGACTCTTCAACGACCAGTGGACGCCACTCTTCTCGCTTATCGTAGTTCTCTGGAAGGTACCGGTCTCTTGACAATTTCCTGATTAAAAATATCGGTCCGTTGATGAGCACGTAGGTTAAAAGGCCGGCGATAAGTCCATACGCGATGGAATAGCTGAAGGGAATGAACATTAGCGTGACGAAAGCCGGGACTGCGTCGCCAATGTAGCGCCAGTTGATGCTGGTGATCTGGCGTATCATCATGCAGCCAATCTGGACCAAACGTGTTAGCATCATGCATCTCCGCTATGTGCGGACTGGAGGCTTACCAAAATCAGAGTACAGCCAGTTGCCCACGGCGGAATGGAAGCAAAAATAGGCGCAAAAAACAGTGAGATGATAAAGCAGATTCCCGTCGTCACTGCCGTGAGACCGGTTTTGCCTCCCTCAGCCACACCCGAGCCCGACTCAATGAATGCCGTCACTGGAGATAACCCGAGTAAACTCCCGATGGATATGGCCAGAGCGTCGGTACAGTAGGCAATTGTCGACCTAGGAAAATCACCTTTCACGGGATCGGCAATGCCCGCGAACCGAGCCATGCTGTACAATGTGGCGGTACAGTCGAGAATGTCCACATATAGAAAAGTAAAGAGAGCAAGGACAAACTGAGCCGGGTTGGAGCCAATGTTCCACTCGTTAGCTCGGAGGAGTTTGTCGACAGGGTAGAAACCGGCGACATTTTTGAAAAAGTCGAAACGTGATTGGCCTTGTTCGTTGTAGGGGAAGTAGGTGAAGGTAGTGGTGCGTCTATCATCAATTAGCTTTTTTTTTTTTTTTTTGGTACTATCATTAGTATTCGGACACTTACGGCCAGGAAATTATGGACACGAGCATAATGCCGATAATCATGGCACTCTTGACCTTGAACGCCATGAGCAGCACGGTGAGAATGCCGCCAATGCAAAGACCAATCCACAAGGCAGGGTTCGCCATCTTGTGACTTATGCATCGTCCGTTCTCGTCCAGAAAAGCGGGAGGGCAACCGCCAAGTTCCAGGGGGGCAGGGTGAGAACCAGTCACGGCGCCGATGCCCGCCGGATAGGAAAGGCCAATAATGGCGAGGAAAAGACCAATTCCACAGGCGCTGGCAATCTTGAGCGAGGAGGGGAGTAGGCGCACCAGCCATTGTCGCATGCCGAGAAGTGACAATGCCATGAAGATCCATCCCTCGACAAAGACGGCGGTAAGGGCGAGACGATAGGGAACAATTCCGGTTCCGTGGAAACCAACTACCTGGTAAGTAAAGTAGGCGTTAAGTCCCATGCCCGGACTGGTTGTTGTTATTATTGATACAAGGAGAATGTGGATCTTCGAGGTCAAACCTACGCCAGTGCCACAGGCATATTGGTGAATATGCCAAAGAGGGTTGTTCCAAACCCAGCAATTGCGGCAGTTGCTGTGATTAACTCGCGCTGAATTTCTGCCATACTCATGTCAGCTATTTGTGAATGCAACTTTGACAAAGAGAGAGACAAACCGAGTAGACAGGCATTGTAAGCTGCATCGTTGCGACACGTCTTATCCGTCGTGCTGGTACACACACAGGTGCCGCCACTGTCTTTCATGATGACGGCGTTGACCGAGATGATGTAAGCCATAGTGAAAAAAGTTGTCAATCCGGCCCGGATCTCAGTCGAGAACCGAGTATTCGGAATTGATTTTTCCTGAGGAGATCAATGAGCCATTTTTCCTTCTCGCGTCTCGTGTCTCGATTGAAGGCAACCTTACATGACCGGAACCTTCTAACCTAAAGACCCTCCCGACACTGGAGCGTGCAAAACGGGCGTTGATCTTGTCGATCAGGGTTTCGAGATATGACATGTTGGCAGTTGTCTCCATGGCTCACACCCCGTCTTGTCCAGTACCCGTTAACTGTTCCTCGACTTTGGGGGACAGAGTCAGGGCAAGCCTTTGCCAATATACCAGCAAACGACACGGGTGCTAGAACAGCGGGGACACCCCCATCCTAGAGGGAAAAAACAGGCGAGAAGCGAGTTCGCTTTGATCAAGATTCAATGTTCTCAAAGCTGGAGTTGGAATAGCGTGCTGAATTATCATTGACCCCGGATTACGTACCTGGTACCTTGTCCGAGCAATTTTTTTTCTTTTTTTCTCATTGATCCTTCCGTCCCGGTCTGTCGGGGACTGGGGGTTCAGCTGGCTTGACGGCGCCGGGTCTTCAGCCGGGCTATTTCACTTTTTAATGCTATTGGTTGAAAGCTGACATTTGGTGGTCAAAGCAACGTCAAAAGGCTGGAACGGGAAGCGCCAAGTCCTGCTGAGGATAGGGCGGCCGCGCTCGGGGCATGCTTCGACCATCGTACGATGACCGCTGCCGCTTTCGTGCAGGTTGATAGTGTCATGTCCCAAGCGCTGGCGCCGTCCAAGCGAGAGGCGAGGAAGTAATGCCCGGATGCCGGACGGCTGACATGCCAACACATACCACATGTTCGTGACGGCGGCTTCCGTGGCGGGCGTCTCTCGGTGATCCTACCGTAAACAAGCCAGCGAGGCCCTGGATTTTTTCTACCTAGGCCCGTGGAATCCTGGCTCCTGGGCCCAGTTCCCCGTAAAGGATTGCCGAGATCGATCGCGCCAGGTCCCTGGTCGTTGCTCAGCATTGAAGACAAATCCTGGGAAGGGCCCCATGCGTTCGTGGTGAAGGCCTAGACCCCTCATGACGACTATTGACATCCCGTGTCGGCTTCGTTTTCGTTCCAACCACACCACTGCCGCTTCATCGCCCCTTCCTTGTTCCAGCCCGCTAGAGTCACTTCATTACCATCCACCAAACCGCGTGTCCATGTCTCTCTGGCCATGTTCAGTTCAGAACTCTCTTGGGCGCCAGTGACGGAGGTGGGCTCGAGTGTCGGCCCGTTGGACGACAAGAACAGCACAGCGCCATGGGCAAAACTGCCAGCTCCCCGAGAGGTAACCGAGTCTCGTCCCACCACACGGTCAACTGCAGTTGACGAGAGGTCCATGAAAAGCGCTGGCTCAATACGTCGGTCGTCCTTTCGCTGGGGCAAGGGGAAGAAAACATCTTCAACGTCTGGCTCTACCACGCACCAACAACGCTGGAAGGCCAGGACTGAGGGGTTGGGCAATCCATCATTGACTTCTGGTCCTGGCATATCTGGGGTGTGGATTACCACGGAGTCGGTGGTGGAAATGCCCGAGGACAATTGCCGGAGTCCTACTCTAAGCCAACGGCATGAACTGCCCGCTTCAACTGCGTCATTGGTCCCGTCATCAAACATGTTCAGCGTTCCTCCGGCCCTATCGCGATCCTTCTCCGGCTACCAGCCGCCCATCAGTCCCAGGTCACACGCAGTTTATGGACACGACGTCATGGCTGATGATCAGAGGGGACTTGGTGGGGAGCGCTGGCGTTCACTCTGGTGTGTCGTCCCTTCTTTTGCTTTTTTTTTTTTTTTTTTTTTTTCTTTTTT
>Ga0247763_1002002_pt1 | contig 10836 bp, 4 predicted proteins | sample UWRJL141409B4_FD_179926 | JGI IMG/M metagenome (GOLD analysis project Ga0247763, IMG submission 179926) | Plant litter microbial communities from Arlington Agricultural Research Station in Wisconsin, United States - UWRJ-L141-409B-4 | ecosystem: Environmental > Terrestrial > Plant litter >...
GCCCCACGGGGCCCTGCGGGAGGTCGGACACCAGCAGGGCCAGTTCGCCCACCGTACGGGCCTCGTACGCCCGCGCCACCCGCTTCTCGAACTCGGGCTGATGCAGCCGGCCCTCACCGAACCCGGCTCTGAGCACGTCCACGGCACGCTCGCGATCTGCGGTCGAGGCGAGCATCGACTGGCCGGCCGGCTCGTTCCAGGGGCGCGGTTGGTTCCACCCCTGGCCCGGCTGCCACGGCGACGGATACGACACGGAAGCACCTCCCCCGACGGACTGGCTCTTCATCATGCTTCAACGCGGCAATACGGGCACAGGTTCCCGCAGCACTCATGTCAGGAATTCCCGACGCCCTGGGGGGCCGGACGGTTCCCGGCACCCCGAGACCCCGGACGTTCCCCGGCGGCCGGCGGGGAACGCCGAAGGGCGGCCACCCCAGAGGGTGGCCGCCCTTCGGCTCGAACGAACGACCCGCTTACTGGTTGTACGGACCGTAGTCGTAGTCCTCCAGCGGAACGGCCTGGCCTGAGCCCGTGCCGAACGGCGAGTAGTCGATGTCGTCGTAGCCGACGGCCGAGTACATCGCGGCCTTGGCCTCCTCGGTCGGCTCGACCCGGATGTTGCGGTAACGGGACAGGCCCGTACCGGCCGGGATGAGCTTACCGATGATGACGTTCTCCTTGAGGCCGATCAGGGAGTCGGACTTGGCGTTGATCGCCGCGTCCGTCAGAACCCTGGTCGTCTCCTGGAAGGACGCCGCCGACAGCCACGACTCGGTGGCGAGCGAGGCCTTGGTGATACCCATCAGCTGCGGACGGCCGGAGGCCGGGTGGCCGCCTTCCTGGACCACGCGACGGTTCTCGGTCTCGAACTTCGACCGCTCGACGAGCTCGCCGGGCAGCAGCTCCGCGTCACCCGACTCGATGATCGTCACCCGGCGCAGCATCTGCCGGATGATGATCTCGATGTGCTTGTCGTGGATCGACACGCCCTGCGAGTTGTAGACCCGCTGGACCTCGCCGACCAGGTGGACCTGGACGGCACGCTGACCCAGGATGCGCAGCACGTCGTGCGGGTTGGTGGCACCCACGGTGAGCTTCTGGCCCACCTCGACGTGCTCGCCCTCGCTCACCAGGAGCCGGGCACGCTTCGAGATCGGGAACGCCGTCTCGTCGCTGCCGTCGTCCGGGGTGACGACCAGCTTCTTGGTCTTCTCGGTCTCCTCGATCCGCACGCGGCCGGAGGCCTCGGAGATCGGGGCGACACCCTTCGGGGTACGGGCCTCGAAGAGCTCGACGACACGGGGCAGGCCCTGGGTGATGTCGTCACCGGCCACACCACCGGTGTGGAAGGTACGCATCGTCAGCTGGGTACCGGGCTCACCGATGGACTGGGCGGCGATGATGCCGACCGCCTCACCGATGTCGACCAGCTTGCCGGTGGCCAGCGAACGCCCGTAGCACATGGCGCAGGTGCCGACGGCGGACTCGCAGGTCAGGACCGAACGGGTCTTGACCTCCTCGATGCCGTGCTTGACGAGCTCGTCGATGAGGACGTCGCCGAGGTCGGTGTTGGCCGGGGCCAGCACCCGCCCGTCGACGGTGATGTCCTCGGCCAGCGCCCGTGCGTACACGCTGGTCTCGACGTTCTCCGCCTTGCGCAGGACGCCGTCGGCGCCGCGCTCGGCGATCGACAGACGCAGGCCGCGGTCGGTGCCGCAGTCCTCCTCGCGAATGATGACGTCCTGCGAGACGTCGACCAGACGACGGGTGAGGTAGCCCGAGTCGGCGGTGCGCAGGGCGGTGTCGGCCAGACCCTTACGGGCACCGTGCGTGGAGATGAAGTACTCGAGGACGGACAGGCCCTCGCGGAAGGACGCCTTGATGGGACGGGGGATCGTCTCGTTCTTGGCGTTCGACACCAGACCGCGCATACCGGCGATCTGACGCATCTGCATCATGTTTCCGCGAGCACCCGAGTTGACCATCATCGAGACCGGGTTGGTCTTCGGGAAGTTCGCGTTCATCGCCTCGGCGACCTCGTTGGTCGCCTTGGTCCAGATCGCGATGAGCTCCTGCGTACGCTCGTCCTTGGTGATCAGACCGCGCTCGTACTGCTTCTGGACCTTCTCGTCCTGGTCCTCGTATCCCTTGACGATCGCGCGCTTCGCGTCGGGAACGACGATGTCGGAGATGGCCACGGTGACGCCGGAACGGGTCGCCCAGTAGAAGCCGGAAGCCTTCAGGTTGTCGAGCGTCGCCGCCACGATGACCTTGGGGTACCGCTCGGCCAGGTCGTTGACGATCTCGGAGAGCTGCTTCTTGCCGACCTCGTAGTCGACGAACGGGTAGTCCTCGGGCAGCAGCTCGTTGAAGAGCGCGCGGCCCAGGGTGGTGTTCAGGCGGAAGGTGTCACCCTGCTGCCACTCCCTCTCCCCGACGCCGTCGTCCCCCGCCTCCCGTGCCGGCGGGGTCCAGCCGCGCGGCGGGATGGTGCCCACCGGGAAGCGGATGTCCACGCGCGACTGCAGCGAGAGCTCACCGGCGTCGAACGCCATGATCGCCTCGGCCGAGGAGCCGAAGGAGCGGCCCTCGCCCTTGACGTCCCGCAGCTCGCCGTCGGTGGTGAGGAAGAACAGACCGAGGACCATGTCCTGGGTCGGCATCGTCACCGGACGGCCGTCCGCGGGCTTGAGGATGTTGTTCGAGGACAGCATCAGGATGCGGGCCTCGGCCTGCGCCTCCGCGGAGAGCGGCAGGTGCACGGCCATCTGGTCGCCGTCGAAGTCCGCGTTGAACGCGGTGCAGACGAGCGGGTGGATCTGGATGGCCTTGCCCTCGACCAGCTGCGGCTCGAAGGCCTGGATGCCGAGACGGTGCAGGGTGGGAGCACGGTTCAGCAGAACCGGGTGCTCGGCGATGACCTCTTCGAGGACGTCGTACACGACCGTACGGCCGCGCTCCACCATGCGCTTGGCGCTCTTGATGTTCTGCGCGTGGTTCAGGTCCACCAGGCGCTTCATCACGAACGGCTTGAAGAGCTCCAGCGCCATCGCCTTCGGCAGACCGCACTGGTGCAGCTTGAGCTGCGGACCGACGACGATCACGGAACGCGCGGAGTAGTCCACCCGCTTGCCGAGCAGGTTCTGACGGAAACGGCCCTGCTTGCCCTTGAGCATGTCGCTCAGGGACTTCAGGGGGCGGTTGCCGGGACCCGTGACCGGACGGCCACGACGGCCGTTGTCGAAGAGGGCGTCCACGGCCTCCTGGAGCATGCGCTTCTCGTTGTTCACGATGATCTCGGGCGCGCCGAGGTCGAGAAGCCGCTTCAGACGGTTGTTCCGGTTGATCACACGGCGGTACAGGTCGTTCAGGTCGGAGGTGGCGAAGCGGCCACCGTCCAGCTGCACCATCGGCCGGAGGTCCGGCGGGATGACCGGGACACAGTCGAGGACCATGCCCTTGGGGCTGTTGGAGGTCTGCAGGAAGGCGGACACGACCTTCAGCCGCTTCAGCGCACGGGTCTTCTTCTGGCCCTTGCCGGTACGGATGATCTCGCGGAGACGCTCGGCCTCCTCATCGAGGTCGAAGGACTCCAGGCGCTTCTGCAGCGCCGCGGCACCCATCGAACCGTCGAAGTACGTGCCGAAGCGGTCCCGCAGTTCGCGGTAGAGCAGCTCGTCGCCCTCCAGGTCCTGGACCTTGAGGTTCTTGAAGCGGGTCCACACCTCGTCGAGACGGTCGATCTCGCGCTGCGCACGGTCGCGCAGCTGCTTCATCTCCCGCTCCGCACCTTCACGCACCTTGCGGCGCACGTCGGCCTTGGCGCCCTCGGCCTCCAGCTCGGCCAGGTCGGTCTCGAGCTTCTTGGCGCGGGCCTCCAGGTCGGAGTCTCGGCGGTTCTCCACCTGCTGACGCTCGACGGAGACGTGCGCCTCCAGCGAGGGCAGGTCGCGCGTACGGCGTTCGTCGTCGACGTACGTGATCATGTACGCGGCGAAGTAGATGACCTTCTCGAGGTCCTTCGGGGCGAGGTCGAGCAGGTAGCCCAGCCGCGACGGAACGCCCTTGAAGTACCAGATGTGGGTGACGGGAGCGGCAAGCTCGATGTGGCCCATCCGCTCACGACGCACCTTGGCGCGAGTGACCTCGACGCCGCAGCGCTCGCAGATGATGCCCTTGAAGCGGACGCGCTTGTACTTACCGCAGTAGCACTCCCAGTCCCGCGTCGGACCGAAGATCTTCTCGCAGAAGAGTCCGTCCTTCTCGGGCTTGAGGGTGCGGTAGTTGATGGTCTCCGGCTTCTTGACCTCGCCGTGGGACCACTGACGGATGTCGTCAGCGGTAGCAAGGCCGATCCGCAGCTCGTCGAAGAAGTTGACGTCGAGCACTTGTCGTCAATCCCTCTTTCGGGGTCGATTCTTCACTGGTCTGACTGGGGTCCGGGGTTGGTTAGCCGGGGCTCTTTTTCAGGGAGCCCCGGCCAGACCCGTCAGACCTCTTCGACGCTGCTCGGCTCACGCCGGGACAGGTCGATACCGAGCTCCTCCGCGGCGCGGAAGACGTCCTCGTCCGTGTCGCGCATCTCGATGGACATGCCGTCCGAGGAGAGCACCTCCACGTTGAGGCAGAGCGACTGCATCTCCTTGATGAGCACCTTGAAGGACTCGGGGATGCCGGGCTCGGGGATGTTCTCGCCCTTGACGATGGCCTCGTAGACCTTCACGCGGCCGGTCACGTCGTCGGACTTGATGGTCAGCAGCTCCTGGAGGGCGTACGCGGCGCCGTAAGCCTCCAGCGCCCACACCTCCATCTCACCGAAGCGCTGGCCACCGAACTGGGCCTTACCACCCAGCGGCTGCTGGGTGATCATCGAGTACGGACCGGTCGACCGGGCGTGCAGCTTGTCGTCGACCAGGTGGTGCAGCTTGAGGATGTACATGTAGCCGACCGAGATCGGCTCCGGGAACGGCTCGCCGGAGCGGCCGTCGAACAGCGGGGCCTTACCGGTCGGGAGCACCATGCGCTCGCCGTCGCGGTTCGGGATCGTGTGCTGCAGCAGGCCCGCGAGCTCGTCCTCACGCGCACCGTCGAAGACGGGGGTGGCGACGTTCGTCCCGGGCTCGACCTTGTCGGCCTCGATGGCCTGCAGGCGCTGCGCCCACTCCTCCCCGAGGCCGGAGACGTCCCAGCCGCGGCTGGCGAGCCAGCCGAGATGGATCTCCAGGACCTGACCCGGGTTCATTCGGGACGGGACACCCAGCGGGTTGAGGATGATGTCGACCGGAGTCCCGTCCTCGAGGAACGGCATGTCCTCGATGGGCAGGATCTTGGAGATGACACCCTTGTTGCCGTGGCGGCCGGCGAGCTTGTCGCCGTCCGTGATCTTGCGCTTCTGTGCCACGTAGACGCGGACCAGCTGGTTCACGCCCGGCGGCAGCTCGTCGCCCTCTTCACGGTCGAAGACGCGGACGCCGATGACCTTGCCGATCTCGCCGTGCGGCACCTTCAGCGAGGTGTCGCGCACCTCGCGCGCCTTCTCACCGAAGATCGCGCGCAGCAGGCGCTCCTCCGGGGTCAGCTCCGTCTCGCCCTTGGGCGTGACCTTGCCGACCAGGATGTCACCGGCGACGACCTCGGCACCGATACGGATGATGCCGCGCTCGTCGAGGTCGGCGAGGACCTCCTCGGAGACGTTCGGGATGTCCCGGGTGATCTCCTCGGGGCCGAGCTTGGTGTCACGGGCGTCGACCTCGTGCTCCTCGATGTGGATCGAGGAGAGGACGTCGTCCTGGACGAGGCGCTGCGACAGGATGATCGCGTCCTCGTAGTTGTGACCCTCCCACGGCATGAAGGCGACGAGCAGGTTCTTGCCCAGCGCCATCTCGCCTTCCTGGGTGGCCGGGCCGTCGGCGAGAACCTGGTTCTCGACGACCCGGTCGCCCTCGTCGACGACGACCTTCTGGTTGACCGAGGTCCCCTGGTTGGAGCGGGAGAACTTGGCCACCCGGTAGGTGGTGTACGTGCCGTCGTCGTTGCCCACGGTGACGTAGTCCGCGGAGACCTCCTGGACGACACCGGGCTTCTCGGCCTTGATGACGTCGCCGGCGTCGACGGCGCAGCGGTACTCCATGCCCGTACCGACGAGAGGGGCCTCGGCGGTGATCAGCGGCACGGCCTGGCGCATCATGTTCGCGCCCATGAGGGCGCGGTTGGCGTCGTCGTGCTCCAGGAACGGGATCATGGCGGTGGCGACCGACACCATCTGGCGCGGCGAGACGTCCATGTAGTCGACGTCGTCACCGGGGACGTAGTCGACCTCTCCGCCACGACGGCGGACCAGGACACGGGCCTCGTTGAACCGCATGTCGTCATTGAGCACGGCGTTGGCCTGCGCGATGACGAAGCGGTCCTCCTCGTCGGCGGTCAGGTAGTCGACCTCGTCGGTGACCACACCGTCGGTGACCCGGCGGTAGGGCGTCTCGACGAAGCCGAACGCGTTGACCCGGCCGTAGGAGGCGAGCGAGCCGATCAGGCCGATGTTCGGGCCTTCGGGGGTCTCGATCGGGCACATGCGGCCGTAGTGCGAGGGGTGCACGTCACGGACCTCGAACCCGGCCCGCTCGCGGGAGAGACCACCCGGGCCGAGCGCCGACAGACGGCGCTTGTGGGTGAGACCCGACAGCGGGTTGTTCTGGTCCATGAACTGCGACAGCTGGCTGGTGCCGAAGAACTCCTTGATGGAGGCGACGACCGGCCGGATGTTGATCAGGGTCTGCGGCGTGATCGCCTCGACGTCCTGGGTCGTCATGCGCTCGCGGACGACTCGCTCCATACGCGCCAGACCCGTACGGACCTGGTTCTGGATGAGCTCGCCGACGTTGCGCAGACGACGGTTGCCGAAGTGGTCGATGTCGTCGGTCTCGACGACGATCGAGGCGCCGTTCTCGCCCATGACCGTCTCGGTCTCACCGGCGTGCAGCTTCACCAGGTACTTGATCGTCGAGATGATGTCCTCGACGGTCAGGATCCCGGCGTCCAGCGGGGCTTCGCCGCCCAGCTTCTTGTTCACCTTGTAGCGGCCGACCTTCGCGAGGTCGTAGCGCTTCGGGTTGAAGTAGAGGTTCTCGAGCAGCGTCTGCGCGGCCTCACGGGTCGGGGGCTCACCCGGACGCAGCTTGCGGTAGATGTCGAGCAGAGCGTCGTCCTGGCCCTGGGTGTGGTCCTTCTCCAGGGTGGCGCGCATGGACTCGTACTCGCCGAACTCCTCGAGGATCTGCTCGGTCGTCCAACCGAGAGCCTTGAGCAGAACGGTCACGGACTGCTTGCGCTTGCGGTCGATGCGGACACCGACCATGTCGCGCTTGTCGATCTCCATCTCCAGCCAGGCACCCCGGGACGGGATGACCTTCGCGGAGAAGATGTCCTTGTCGGACGTCTTGTCGATGGAGGAGTCGAAGTAGACACCCGGCGAACGGACCAGCTGCGACACCACGACACGCTCGGTGCCGTTGATGACGAAGGTGCCCTTGTTCGTCATGAGCGGGAAATCGCCCATGAAGACGGTCTGGGACTTGATCTCGCCGGTCTCGTTGTTGGTGAACTCGGCGGTGACGAAGAGCGGGGCTGCGAACGTGAAGTCGCGCTCCTTGCACTCGTCGATGGAGTTCTTCGGAGGCTCGAAGCGGTGGTCGCGGAACGTCAGGGACATCGACCCTGAGAAGTCCTCGATCGGAGAGATCTCCTCGAAGATCTCTTCCAGACCGGACTTGGTGGGGACGTCCTGTCCACTGTCCAGAGCCGCCTCGACACGAGCCTTCCACGCGTCGTTGCCGAGCAGCCAGTCAAAACTTTCGGTCTGCAGCGCAAGAAGGTTCGGAACCTCGAGGGGCTCCTTGATCTTTGCAAAGGAGATGCGCAGCGGGGCGGTGCTGGCGCCGTTGTTCGTATTCGCGGTCGAGGCAGTGCGCGAGGCGGCCAAGAGGGGGTCCTTCCGAGGGCTCGGACTCACTACGCGCGTACCGGTCCCAAGCAGGGCACCGAGGCGGACTTCTCCCGAACCGGCCGGATAGGCGCAGGTCAGGGTCTGTTCGTTTTACAGTGCTCAAGCGAAGGTATGCCCCTGGTGACGGGCAGGAGGCAGCTAACAGGCAGCGCAAAGGGTCAGTGTAGCCACTAGGCTCACTGATGTCCAGTGCGGGTTTTTGAAGACCCTCGTTGCTCTCAACCCCTGCTGCAAGCCACGCCCTCGATGCACATCGATACTGCCCTCTTCGCCGCCGATCCATGCCTCGGATCCGGATCGTTGTGACGACGCGTCCTGAGAATTGCGCGCTGCGTGCGGTTCGTCAAGGCCCCCCTGCCCGAACCGGGTGCTGCCATCGTCACTTGCGCCCGTCCCGCAACCCCTCGTGCACGCCGTCCTGCCGCCCGTCACAGGCGGTCGAAGGCACGGACGAAGATCACCTTACTCGCCGCGACCGGCATCGCAAGGAAGCCGCAGCCCGGCCCCTCGAACGCCGAAGAGCGACCACCCAGTTGGGTGATCGCTCTTCGGTGCGTCAGCGTTACAGCGCTAGATCAGCCGCTGTGACGGCCCGCAGGAGTCCTCGCGGACCCGTCGGGTCACTTGACCTCGACGGAGGCGCCGGCGCCCTTGAGGGACTCGGCTGCCTTCTCGGCGGCGTCCTTGGCGACCTTCTCGAGAACGGGCTTCGGCGCGCCGTCCACGAGGTCCTTGGCCTCCTTGAGACCCAGCGAGGTCAGCTCACGCACGACCTTGATGACCTGGATCTTCTTCTCGCCGGCACCCGTGAGGATGACGTCGAACTCGTCCTGCTCGGCCTCGGCCTCGACCGGGGCGGCCGTGGCGGCGGGGCCGGCGGCGACCGCGGCGGCGGCGGTGACGTCGAACTTCTCCTCGAATGCCTTCACGAACTCGGCGAGCTCGATGAGGGTGAGGTTCTCGAACTGCGCGAGCAGCTCTTCCTGGGACAGCTTCGCCATGATGGCGTCCTTCCACTAATTCGGCAGGTGCCGGGATGTACTGATGAGGCGGGCGTACGTTCGGCCCGCTACGACCGTCGCCTCAGGCGGCGGTCAACGCGCGAGCCGAATTACTCGGCACCGCCCTGCTCTTCGAGCTTGACGCGAAGCGCCTCCGCGGTGCGGACGAACTTCGAGGGAAGCGCCTGGAAGAGAGAGGCAGCCTGGGACTGCTTGCCCTTCAGGGCGCCCGCCAGCTTGGCGAGCAGAACCTCGCGGGACTCGAGGTCCGCAAGCTTCTTGATCTCGTCGGCGGACAGCGCCTTGCCGTCAAGGACACCGCCCTTGATGACGAGGTTCGGGTTGTCCTTGGCGAAGTCACGAAGACCCTTCGCCGACGTCACCGGGTCACCGGAGATGAAGGCAACCGCCGTCGGACCGTTGAACAGGTCGTCGAGCGTCGAGATCCCGGCCTCGTTGGCCGCGATCTTGGTCAGCGTGTTCTTCACCACGGCGTACTGGGCGTCTTCACCGAGCGAACGGCGCAGCGTCTTGAGCTGCGCCACGGTGAGACCCCGGTACTCGGTCAGCACGGCGGCGTTCGAGCTGCGGAACTGGTCCGCCAGCTCGGCTACCGCGGCAGCCTTGTCGGGCCTTGCCATGAGCGTGGCCTCCTTCCGGGTGATGAGGACCGCTCGCAAGGAGACTGGGAAAACGAAACGCCCCGGCGCAGGCGCACGGGGCGTGGCTCCACCGGGCGGAATCCGTACGCGGTACGGGACTGTCCGGGAGCTCATCCACAGTCACCTGCGCGGGTCGTCCGCAATTCAGCGGATCCTTCGGTCACCGAATCCTCTTGCGAGAGCACGGCGACGACCAGCGGTCTTTGGCTTCTGTGGAAGATTACGTGAACGGGGCACTGTCAAGCAAATCCGTACCCGACCGGCGTCCAGCGCCGGGCCGCGACCCTCGGCACCGGCCGTACGGCGCCTTCGGCACCGGGCGGATCACCGACCGGACCGGCCGGGCTCCGGCTGCTCCTCGCGAGCCGCCGGTCGGCTGCACCGGCCGGCGGAGGGGTCTCAGCTCTCGAGGTCACCCATCATCTCGGCCAGGTCCATGACGTCCTTGGCCGGCGGGGCCTCGACCGTCACGGGCTGGTTGAAGTCGAGGAACAGGATGGTCAGATCGAGCTTGCCCTTGTCGGCGTCGCCCTGCATACGGAACTGCTTGGTGTGGTCCTCGCCGTCGACCCACGTGTCCATCGTGAGCTTTTCGACGCCCATCTTCTCGTACTGGTCGAGGCTCTTCCCACGCTGCTCGCGGGTGGTCCTGCTCTCCCCCTTCAGGGACCTGCGGAACTGGTCGAGGGTGACCGTGCCCCGGTAGTGCGTTGTCTCGACGCCGTCGACCTTCTCGGTGCCGACCTTCTTCACGTCCTTGGAGCCGGTGAGGAAGGTGGACTCCTGTGCCGGGTTCTTGTCGACCGTCCCGGCGCCCGGGGCCGAGCCGCCCAGCGCGTCGTCATCCAGCGAGGACAGGTCGAGCTTCATCCAGCTCTTGCCGTCCATCTCCTCGGCCGCCGCGGCGCCCCCGCCTATGTACATGGCCTTGTCGACCAGGCGGATCTCGGCGGTGCCGTCCTTGCCCCGGTCGAGGGCAGTCATCTTCATGCTCATGGCGACGTCGGGCTTCATCCGCATCTCGGCCTCGGCCCTGACGCGGCCTTCCTCGGGCGTCGTGCCCTTCATCCGGTAGGTGAGCGAGGTGATGTCCTCCGTCTTCTCCGCCGCCTTGGCGACGGCCGCGGCGGGCGTCATGTCCGGAGACTCACCCCCGGAGGAGTCCTTCGAA
>Ga0247763_1002003_pt1 | contig 10835 bp, 10 predicted proteins | sample UWRJL141409B4_FD_179926 | JGI IMG/M metagenome (GOLD analysis project Ga0247763, IMG submission 179926) | Plant litter microbial communities from Arlington Agricultural Research Station in Wisconsin, United States - UWRJ-L141-409B-4 | ecosystem: Environmental > Terrestrial > Plant litter >...
AGGCAAGCATATGAGCCCACCCAGCAACACGCAAGATTGTGCTGGCCCCCGAAACCCGTCATCCCATCACCAAAACCCCCCGACGAGTGCCGGGGCTCCAAGTCGCCAAGTGCTGCTGAGGAAGAAACTGCCACCCCCGTCCCGACTCCCGTTGCCGCTCTCCCGCAGAAGGGATGACAGAAGTCACAAGGGGAGTGAAGGGGATTGCGCCGAAGGCTGAGACAGCCTTGTGCGAGATGGTGTAGAAAAGATCCTGAGGGAGGCATGATGGGTTTCCGAGATCTATCAAGCGGTATCGCGGGAAGTTGGCTGAGTGGATGCGTGTTCTCGCTGCAGTGGATTTTGTTCAGCCATGAGAAGCAGGTACGTACCTTCTCCCCCTTGCTGCTGAGGCTGCCGACCGTTCCAGCGCTGGGGTGGGGCCTGTCGAGAGGCGGAGTACGTACCGTTGCCCTTGCTGCAGAGCTCCATCGCGATCTCCAGTCTAGTCTCCAGTCCACCATCCCCTGGCCTCTGCGCCTTGGTGCGTTTGGATATTAAACTGACGGTGCAGTGATCACGACACACTCGTGTCTTTCCCCAGTCTTCAGTCTTCATCTGATGACCCAGGCCGAGCTGCCCTTCTTCCGATTCTCTTCTCCCTCTCGCTCCGGAAGCGCGTTCTTGAAGCAGAGCTCTGGTAGTTCTAGCGCGTTGCTGTCGTACTACCTTTGCCTTCTGCCTTCTGCATGTGCTCCGTTCCTTCCAGACTTCTTTTCTTCTGTACATATTTTGTTTTGACTAATTATACCGCCATTGGTTCGGCTCTTCGCAACGCCGCCGGTATTCGCCCTATAACTTCGCTGCCAGTTTGGTTCGCCGAACCCACCCTCTCTCTTTGACCTCTCGGTACATCTCTCTTCTGGCTTCAACGGCCCTGGCCACCATCCCGCCCAGCAATTCTTGATCAATATCACCTTCTCCAGAGAGCCACGTGCAGGTGAAATCTGCACCCCGGATCACATCGCACAAAAAGACTTGCCAATCGCGTGTCTTTCCCCAGTTAGCGCCAGCGCCACAATCTTGCCGAGGCGGACGACCACGGGAAGCTCAAGAAGACGGGAAGTTGCTTTTGGCAAATTCGACCCCACCACCAGCCCCGCTGTGAACCCCTCCCCACCAGCACAGACTCTGGGAGGCACGCACCCCCGGCACCTTGGGCACCAGACTTCGACGCCGGCTCCTCGGTCTTGCGATAGTTGCCTGTCCTACACGCGCCACCTTCCATCGAACGCAGAGAAAAGAGGTTTGGTGCGTTTTTCTCTGGAAGCCCGACAACCGGCCAACTATCACCCAGCACGCCTAGTGACGTCGACGAGACAGCATCCCGGGTTCGCTTCCTGCATTGTCTGCAGCTTTCTGCGTTACACCGGACCGTTCTGCATTGCAGGACCTCGATTTTTTTGCGTGGCGGGCTCCGCGAGATCCGGCACCTTTTTCCAGCAGTTTTCCTGGCCCTGATAGTCACCAACGGTACGTACTGCACACCCCCTTCTGGACAGTGCATCGCGGGGTGTCCGGTTTTAACTTTTCTCGCCCGCTTGTTGCAAAAAGAAAAAGGGGACTCGATTTGACCCTGCAGGGAGGCCTGGCTAATAGTTACCGAGTGCTAGCCCTGAAAATAGCACCCCCCACTGCATCTGGGCTTTTCTACCCACCATGTCCGGCCCAATTTCCTCGCCCATTTCCGCAGCGGTTCACCCATCCCTGGGCCATTTGCCCGCTGCTGACGCTCCGCTCCCACCGCCCCTTCCGCTGCGGCAATGTGAATCCGAGGGACTTAATACCAGCTCTTCCGCCGACTCACAGCGACCCAAGGGTTCCAGCGCCGCCTTGGGTTTGCCTGTTACTGTTGATCACGATCTACAAAATGCTCGCACCGGACCTTGCGCTTCTCCCTCCCTGCTAGGCCCTGAGTTAGTGACGGACTCAGCACCCCCCGCGTCGAATTCCGCTCCGCAGCGCACCCCTCCTCACGCTCGCGGCCACCAGAGGAACGCGCTCTCGATCGAGTCAGTCCCTCGACAGACTATTATGAAAGCACTGGCTTCGGTCGCACGCAACAACAAGCCTGAAGCCCTCTCGCTTAACGGGATGCTCTCCGCTCACACTCAGCCCTTGGGCGCCGATAATCGGCCCTCAACGGCTTCGTCGCAGCAGCTGTGTGACGCCCTCAACGGCCTCGCTCTGGCCCAGAATGCCCGTTCCGCCGCAAATATGAATGCGACCCCCACGGCGGCGTTCCCGTCACTGCAGTCACCATGCTTCTACCACAACCGCTTTGACGATGCTGTTGACTTCGACAAGGTCCTTGAGGAGATCAAGAACGATGAGTGGATGTCTCATTCCCGCTTGATGCAGACAGCCACTGGTGTGCGCGAAGTGTCCAAGCAACTTCAACGCCGGCCTATCAAGCGGGCAGTCAAAAATGTCATGATTGTGACCAAGGCTCGCGACAACCAGCTTGTCTTGCTCACCCATGAGCTTGCTCTCTGGCTGCTGCGGACGCCCCGCTACGGGTCTGGTGTGGGCGTCAACGTCTACGTAGATGCGAAGCTTCGCAACTCAAAGCGCTTCAACGCGGCCGGAATCGTTGCCGAGAACCCTCGTTTCCAAGAGATGCTGCGCTACTGGAATCCAGATCTCTGCTGGAGCCAACCGGAAAAGTTCGACCTTGTCTTAACTCTGGGGGGTGATGGCACTGTGCTGTTCACATCTTGGCTGTTCCAGCGCATTGTGCCCCCTGTTCTCTCCTTCAGCCTAGGTAGCCTCGGCTTCCTAACCAGCTTCGAGTTTGAGAGATACAAAGACCACCTCAACCGCATCATGGGTGAAGACGGCATGCGTGTCAATCTTCGCATGCGTTTCACGTGCACCGTGTACCGCGACAGGCCTGGCGGCCATGAGATGGAGGAGGGTGAACAGTTCGAGGTGCTCAACGAGCTCGTCATCGATCGGGGACCGTCGCCATATGTCTCTAACTTGGAACTGTATGGTGATAATGAGCTCTTGACTGTGGTTCAGGCGGATGGTTGCATCTTCTCCACGCCCACTGGTAAGTGCTACGCTTCGGTTCCTGTCCTGGACATGTCACTGATTTGTAGTGTATAGGATCTACAGCCTATTCCCTCTCAGCAGGTGGTTCTCTCGTCCACCCTGATATCCCTGCCATCCTCTTGACCCCTATCTGTCCCCACACACTATCGTTCCGCCCCATGGTTCTATCTGACACCATGCTCCTGCGTGTGTCGGTTCCCCGGAACAGCCGCGCTACCGCCTACTGTGCATTCGACGGCAAGGGCCGTGTTGAGCTTAGGCAGGGTGACCATGTCACCATCACGGCATCTCAGTACCCATTCCCCACAGTCGTTCGCACGGATACGGAGTGGTTCGACAGCGTCTCCCGCACTCTTAGGTGGAACGTGCGTGCTGCTACTCAGAAAAACTTTGAAACGGGCGGAAGCTCTACCGGAAGTGAGGACGGAAAGGATGATGACGACGGCTGGGATATTGATACCGACTCTGCTTGCTACGTCAGCGAGGAGAGTAGCATCGCCGCAAGCCCTCTTAGGAGGCAGATGAGCCTGCTAGGAATGTAAGCAGGCTCAGTAATTAGAGCAATGCATGCACGAAACGGCACCGATTACAACACAACATTTTGGACATACTCATCACATTTAGACGATATTAGAAAAGAGGGGGTAATACATCCGACACCAACTGTCGCATCGCATCTACGCCATATATTTCAAGCAAGCCCTCGCGCTATTTCCTTGCAATTCGCGGATACCTATTCCGACCCGGAGTTATCGGGATTTGGTCAGTAATGAACATAGCAGAGATGACACGACACCGGAATGTCTGGAGGGCAAACTAGGACAGATGAACTGGGGTGTGTTCGCAAACTTGGTTCTTGCTGTCTTTTGGGACAAGGTGTTATTTTTTGTTAGGTATTATTTCACATTTTATGCCTCAGTTATTGGCACATCTTCGGCAATTGAGCATTGTTTTACCTTTTGGCCTCCTTGCGTAGTTACAATCTTTGCCACGTGCGTCTTCTCTCATATGCACCAAGCAATGTATAAAACCATCACGATCTTTCGCTTGGTTCGCTGGGCCCCCCCAACCTAGTGTTTAACCTATTCACTGTATCTTCCTTGCAAGCCATCTAATACCCAGCTGCTACTCCATCTTTGTTAACTTGACTGAGCGTCTGAAAAAATCACCCTGGGGATGTGGCCTGAATTCTGAACTGAACACCTACACACCGAGTACCACATTTGCGGCTGAGATGACCAGAAGCCAAAAAGTAAACCGTGGCCAACATGTGATCACTGCAAACTTGGCTGACCATGATAAAACGGGCTTCTCACTAAAATAAAACAAACACCGCCAAGTCTCAATATCGATACCTCGCTTTCTTTTCTCTGCAACGACTATCCACCATCAAAGACTAAGGATAGACAGGGAGATAGATAAAACACGCTGGACTATCGGTACACTAGAAATATCCGACCCAACCATTTTTGGAAACCAAAGCTTGCGCCTCACCTCATTTCATGTCCCAAGGCCTCCCAAGTTCCAAACTCCGAGTTGGTGCGGTGCAATGCCTGTTAGTGTAGTACAGCTGCAGTGCACCGAAAAATACCGATATCAATACCAACGCCGATTGACTCTCCCAACCCTGGGGAAAAAGCCACAAACTTACCTCCATCGCGCCGGCCCCTTCCGGTTCCAGTACACCATTGATCTGATACATATAGTGGTTATCAAAGACAGCGGGTGTGGCGGCCGCATAGTAATATTAACACTGAAAAGGACGGGAGGTAATGATGGGAAATCACTGCCAGTTGCCCTGGCTCAGTGACAAAAGTCCAGCAACAGCATCAACGTCGTTCTTCTTGCTGGGACTGACCTCGCCGCGCATGAAACGCTCCACTTCGTCGTTATCGGCAGCAACAGGGGCACTGCCGACAGCGCTGGTACTTTCCGAATCCTCGTATATTTCAAGCGGGGATTGGTCGTGTTTCACACCGCGCCTGGCCTGCGAAAACATCGGGGCGGTGTTTGAACGTCCGCCGACCATTGCCCTGGGACTCCGATTGGACTCCGAGAAACGACCGAGTGTCCGGCGAGGGTTTCGCTTGTCCAAACGTACCGGGCTGGACGGTAATGGCCGCCTCCCTGTTGTCGTCACCCCATGTTGGGGCTGAGAAAAGGTAAACGGGGAATTGCCATCCTCATCGGGGCTCCAGTTCTCCTTGTCCGAGTCACCACCAGAAGGAGACAGCATCTTGAGTTTTTCTGGGGCCTCTCTCCTTTCTTTCTCCATGCTGATCGGGATAATGCCAGACTGTAGTCTGGCCGTGCTGCTCATGGCTCTTGCGAGCCTGGGCTTCTTGGCCTGAGGAGCCGTCCTGCTCAGTACAGCATTTCTCTTTGCGCTATTACTTGGCTGCAAAGGACTGCCGGCACCACTGGCAGATCGGATGAGGGAAATTGCAGCAATGGCTGAACCGCTACTTTCTGCCTTTGCCTGTACCGTCAAGAAATCTTCACGGCTCTCTGAGTCGCAGCACAGCTCCCAGGCGTGAGCATCTCGTGATCGGCCACGTGCTAAGCGAGGAGGTCCGCCTGGCAAGGGAATTGAGTTCGTCAATACTGAGATAGGCGGCAGGGTGATGGGTGATGAGGCGCTGTGGCCGCGATGGAGGCCTAAACGACGAGCTGGGCCCAGGGCTTGCAGATCATCTGATTTTGGAGCTGGAGCAATACGGTGAGGAGGGGATGGATTAGATGAAACCACCTCAGCCTTGCCGTCAAGTGAGAGTGCCAATCGATATCGAGATGGCTCAGGATTTGGCAGGGGTCTAGAAGAGGTGGGTGAAGAACTCGATGGCGCAAACGGCTCTAATCTGTGTCATGTGTCAGTGTCAATTGATCACGGTTGTGCAAACCAAAATGGAGATAATAAAAAACTCACTTAACTGAGTCACCTTCATGACGACCAAGTGTGGATGGGGTAGTGAAAGAGCTGCCATTATTCCACCGGTTCGACAGATAGCCGACAAAGCTCGATTGTGATTGTGATGACCCTGGCACAGTTTCCCTTGATGCCTGGGATTTCTGCGCAGGCGTCATAGCCACACTTTTTTCAGGAGCCTCTTCATCGTCCCACTTTCGTGCTTCCCAAGGCACGACTGGTGTCTGTTCTGGCTCGTCACCTGAGTGGGGGGTCGGGGCATCTGAGTGCGGAGGTGATGCAACCCCTGGTTCGGGCCGCGACATGGTGCTTGACGGTAAAGGATCGGCGTTGTCAGAGCTAAATGAAGAGTTGAAAGCTGGGGGGTCCGATGAGAGAATCTGCATGCTCCCGTACCGGAGCGCGGCAATCTCTTGGGGCGATAAGGGCCGGGATTTCCTCCGATCGTTCTGTCTCCGGTTCTGGAACCAGATCTGGTTTTGATTGTCAGCAATGAACTCGCGAGAGGTGTGCACTCGGCAATGGAGAGTCGAGTCGCGTCAACCAACACAAGCGGGGAAAACACGAAGCTTGGGCCCGGGCCCGATGAAGAGAGAGACAGGGAACCCCACCTGCACTTCTTTCTCATTAAGCGAGACGCGGTTCACGATGGCGAGACGCGCCGCCTTGTCAGGTTTGGGGTTTGCAATGTATGCAGCCTCGAGAATTGCCTTGTCTTTGGCGCTGTTGGGATGAGAGGGTCAGTAGGCTGAGCTCATTGACCAATTGGGTTCGAAAGTTAAGCCTCGGTGCACTTACGCGGTCCGTTTCCGCTTGCCCTTGGGGTGGCGCTCGGGTTTGGGAGTAGGTAGTACACCATCTGATAGGAAAGATGAGGATGAAGGGTGAGGAGGAAGCTCGTGGTCGCTTGCCGAAGAACTTGGTCGCTCATCGCTGCTGGCGTGATCGACTGGCTGGGAGGGAGGAGGCGAGGGCGACGAGGGCGCGGGAGAGAGAGATGGAGCTTGAGGGTCCATTGGTGATAGTTAGCGTGATGGGCGACGCGATGCTATCAGCAGCTGCATACTCCAGAGAACCGACGATGAAGCTCCTGTTGGTATCGGGGAGCTGACGATTGGGAGATTCTTGGGAAGGAAGTGTGCGTGAAGCGTGGAGACGATCAAGTTCATCAACCTGTAGCTATATGGCGCCCAAGAGGGCGGGGGACCCCGGAGGGGGGAGGGTTTTAATGTTGCACCCCACTCCCGCGTCAAGTCGCGTATCTTCCAGATTAGGGAACAAGTAAATACACTTTAGCGTGCTGCGTGACACCCAACAGTCAATGGAGCCCCAAGCACTTTTTTTCCCACATGCAAATCAATTACAGGGGTTTACGCGCTCCCAGGGTCGCGATCTCTCTGCAAATTGATCGATTTCGCGCCCATCTGCATTTACGGTCTGTGCATCATTCATTCTAGACACGAGACAATCCCAAGACGGCACAATTGGTAATTTGACTGTTCTCAAATGCAGCAATTAGTCTATGTTATCCCCGCAAAGCACGCGCAGCCTGCTTCATGTCTGGTCGTTCCCTCCTTCAGGGTAGCTTCTTGCAAGACGAAACGATTGGGTGGAGAAGAAGGGCGCTGTTGAGAAAAGTCGGTCGGCAAGTCCCCATCCTGAGAGGATGGATGAGCTTCGGGAATACGCGACTGAAGTTGAGAAGGACGGTATGGCATGGTTACATTCCCCCGGATTCCTGGCTGAGTTTTCCTCCCACTTGAGAAAGAAATTGCCGCCTTGACGTGTCAAGATCCAGCGATGTCAAGTGAAAGGGGAAGGACAAAAGGGAAACCCGACAACTCCGGGAAAGACGGCAGAGAGAAGTGGACAAAACGGGTATCATGCAAAATCCCCAACGCTTGCAATGTCAACCAGAGAAGCTGAGAAGAACCAAAAGAGAGGCCATGCAGGCAGGTAGGCGATGCGTCGGCCTCAAACTATGGACGCCTTTCTGTTTTCTTCGTAATTCCAATTTAAATGCTGTCGCTTCCCTGGCTTGTTTTGTCAAGCGACTCGAGTCGTGACTCGAGATCGTCCTCGTCGTCTCTGGCATCGGTCTCTTGCTGGACAATGCGCGCGCCCACCTTCTCAGCGAGCTGATCTCTCTCTTTCTCGGCGACACGAGCTCTCTCTCGCTCAGCGACAAGTGCTCTCTGAAGTTCAGCGATGCGCACACTCTGTTCCTGAACAGTGGCGCGTACTCTCGTCAAATGAGCTGCCTCTCCAGCGATACGTGCTCTCTCTTGCTCAGCGTCAACGCGTGCTCTCTCTGATTCGGCATCGTGTGGTTCTCTGTTTGCCTTCTCCAACTCAGCAAGACGTGCCTCGAGCTCCTGAATTTTGGCGTTCCTCGTCTTGACCGCCTCTCTGGCCATGTCACGGCCCGCGATGACGCCCTTATAGCGTAGCGAGAACCCCTCCAGCTGGTTGCGGACCGCAGCGCAGACTTGTGCGGGGACGGAATTCTGCTCAAGGGTTCTCATGATGTCCCCAGCGACATTGGGCACGTCATTCTGGCTGGGGGACGTTTGGGTTGCAGTGCCGATGGCATCGCGACCCAGAAAAGCCTGGGGAACGGTGAAGGGGCCTGCGCGAGTCGGAGTCTTGTCGGTGTTGTTTGCCCGGGCCTTTTTCTGTGGGGGCGGGTTCTCGGCCGCAATCATCAGCCGGTTCCGGAAAGCCGATGAAACACTGCGGGCAGTGCGGGCAGAAGTGGGCGTCGAGGGACCCTGCTGCGGGGTGGAGCGAGTCGGTGTGACGGGCGCAGGGGCGGGGCTAGCTGGGAGCCCGCGCTGGTGTGCCTGGTGCTGCGGAAGATTGCCCTCGGCCTGGTCAGCGAGCTGCATCAGCTCTCTCTCTTCGGAGCTTTCGAGGTCAAGGCCGTCCATATCCTCGTTCCTGGTGCCGTCGCGCTTTCTCTTGGAGGGAGTCGAATTATCAAGGGCCGACACGACCGTGGGCACAACCCTGGTGGCAGGCCGACCCACATCGTCTTCGCTGTCAATCTCCATCTCATTGTTGGATATGGTCTGGCGCGTGTTGCGCGGGGTGGTTCTGACGCCCCGGAACATTGTGTTCTGTTGCGAGTTGTTGGGTTGAGGAAGCGCAGTTCGCAGTGGCGACGGGGTTGCGGGAACTGCAGTCTGCGCCGGGAGAGAAGCGGGGCCGATGGGCAATGGGTTCTCCGTGTCCCACTTGAAGAAGCGGCACGGGAGAGGCCTGTCCTTGGGGCAGCTCCAGAAATATCGCTGGTAGTCCGCATAAATCTCATAAGGTATGAGCCAGGTTTCTCAGGGACATGCCAGCACCTTCGAGTGTGCCGGCGAGCTCGCACAACCCAAACAAACAAAGTCAAATTCCGGGAAAATCTAGTCTGTGGCTGTGTTTGTTCACATGGATCAGCTGTATTAGATGTGGTTACTATTTAGATTGCCTTGAAATCCAAACAGCGGTCGCCGTTTGTCTGGGAGACGAAACCTCACAAAGATGAATACGACGTATCCGTGAACATACACTACCAAAGACACAACCTCAAAGTAAGATTTGGTGTGACACAGATATTGGGTATTGGGTATATGTACAATCAACGTCACAGGATATTGACACAAATTTCTTCCGCCACCACCAAACAACACCATCTTCTCAAATCTCATAAAAGTAATCCTCATCCAGCCCCTCTCGACTCGGGACCACGCCGGCCCCGGGCGCCGGCCCCGAATACACAGCATCCACCCGCACATTGAGTAGACGAATCTTGAGCCCATATTCGCTCACCAATGTCACCAGCTTATTCGTCTCAGCTGTGATGGGCGCCTGGTTCAGCAGCATCAGCAGACCATCCAGCCACTCTGACGCCAAACTGTGATTCAAGGGGAACAGCGTCAAGATCGGCTGCTCCTTGGGCTCGCCTCCGCCATCTTTCCCTCCAAGATCCTCCGAGAAGCTGTATATCGTAATCTTGGTAGTCGGTTTGGTAGCTTGCGCCGCATTCCCGCCGTTGCGGTACGTTGACATGGTCGACTCGGTATTGTTGCTCAGGCTTTCCACCTCGCTCGGCGCCGACACATTGGACACTACTGAACTAATCGTGCTCAGATCCACCTTCTCCGTCAGCGTGTCCAGGCCCGGGTCGTACTTCAGTTGCTCCGGAAAATCGGCGTAGTGTAGATAGCGCCGGTTGTGTGACAGCTTGGCATATCTCCAGGGTTGGTAGAGCCGTCGTTTCGGATCGGCCCCAAACGGAGTCCGCGGCATTGGTTTGGAGAACCACGAGCCTTGCAGCAAACAGCGGACGCGCTGCTCCTTGACAAACTGAAGCGCCTCGTGTTTTAGTTCCTCACGCACCTGGTAAAGATGCGGGCCCCATTGGTCCTCGAAAGACAGGTCTAGAAGCTCCATCTGCAGTTCTCTCAACCGACTGTTGTCGTACTCTTGGAGATCATCTTCCACCTCCAGAACATCCTTGGTCCTGCTCGCCTGGCCGACCACCTGCTCGACGAGAATCCTAACCAACTCACCCACCTTTTCGAAATCTTCCCGCTCTGCCCCTGTCGACTTCCACATCCTGAAAAAAGCATGAAGGCCAGCCGTGTGTAACCGTGACCACTGTAGCAGAAGAGGCCGAAAGAGTTTGTCGTTTGGTTTTGAGCCATCCAGTGTCTGGTAAGCCCTGATATCCTCCAAATCCGACTTATCCACCTCAAAATGGTCATAGAGAATCATGGTCACGGCAAGACTAGCCCGCGCAATGGGGCATCTCTCACTCAGAGGC
>Ga0247763_1002006_pt1 | contig 10830 bp, 7 predicted proteins | sample UWRJL141409B4_FD_179926 | JGI IMG/M metagenome (GOLD analysis project Ga0247763, IMG submission 179926) | Plant litter microbial communities from Arlington Agricultural Research Station in Wisconsin, United States - UWRJ-L141-409B-4 | ecosystem: Environmental > Terrestrial > Plant litter >...
GACGAGGGGCTTCCGCGCCACGGCGCCTCTGACACTGCTGCGAGAACATTCCCCGCGCGTGAACGTTCGCGACGACGTCTCCGCCTACGTGCTGGGCAACCCCGATGGTTACTCCGCGGAGGAGCGCGCGGTGATCCTCGATCGGTACCTGACAGCGACCGAGCTCGGCACGCGGCTGGCTCAGGACGCCGACACGTTCGTGCTGAACGCGCTGAACGGCGCTGGGGTCACGATTCGTAGCCCGGAGCCCATCTCCGCGACGGTCGACGCCTACGACGCCGACGTCGCCATCTCAGAGGCGGCCGGCGCGTTCCTGGTCAGTCAGGAAGAGCTGCTCGACAACCTCAACGTGCTCGACCCTGCGTTCAGCGTTCTCGATGGCGGCTCCTTGGATCGAGCTGACTTCGCGCTCTTGTTCCGACAGGCCTCGTGCGTACTCACCGTCGTCAACGAGAACATCGCTGCGCCAGAAGTTTGCGAGTGATCGCTGACACCCCGAGGGGGCGAACTTTCGTTCACTTGGTAGTCGTGACCCGTTCGAAACATAGTCGTTGCCTCCGACGGTGGCTAGTCGCCGCCGTCACATCAATGAGGAGAAGTATGATGGCATTTGATGTCAGGCAGGCGACGAGCCGCGGGCTGCGGCGGAGGCTGCTCAGCGCGTGTGCGGCGGGGCTCATGCTCGGTTGCGCGGGGGTGGATCGCGAGCTGCTCGAGGATTTGTTCGAGGGTGGGGGGCATGGTCACTCGGGCGGCGGACATGGACAGGGTGGACACGGCGGGGGCGGCCCTCGCCCAGGTGACTGCGGCTTCATCTCGTCCGATGACGTCTGGCGTACGGTCGCAGCCGACTTGGCCACGCTCGACGCCGACGACCAGCCCTTCGCGCGCTACCTGACGCTGGCGAACCAGTTCAACGCGGGCACCTGCGGTGAGGCGCTCGACGCCTCGCGCGCGGCGATCGATAAGCTGATCAACAGCGTCTCGACGTCGACGACGGTGAGCCGGCTCATCGCCGTCGACGCCGACCTGACGCTCTACCGGTTGGACCTTCGAGACTACGATTGGGATCGCGCCGTCGACGTCGACGGGACCCTGTTCGTGGACGGCTGGGAGGCGATCGTCGGCTCTAGCCCGTACGCCGTCGCGTTCGCCGGCGCCGACGCGGACGACGTCAAGACCGGCTCGGAGACGAACGTGGCGGTGCTGTTCGGCGACGCCTTCGTGGCGACGGCCTCGAGCGCCCCGCTCTACTATGGGTTGCTCGACATCCCGGAAGACGTCGACGGCTTCATCCAGGACGATCTGGGGATCGACGTCGCCGCCAACCGGCTCGAAGAAGAGGCGGTTCGGGCTGGGCTCGGCGGCACCGGGGTCGGCGCCCTCGAGTTCCTCGTCGAGCGTCACGGCATCGAATTTAGAACGGGCTCGCTCTGGCAGATCTTCTCGGATGAAAATGGCGCCCAGGCGCTGATCGACGATCCGCTGAGCACGCCCCCGAGCGAGGAGCGAGAGCTCGCGTTCACCTTGCCGAACGGGCTGCTCGCTCACGTACTCGCCGACGCCGATGGCCAGCGCATCGATGACTCCGCGCTGACCCTCGACACGAACGAGACCAACTTCCGGGCCACCATCGCCCGCTCTTACACGAGCTTCCGCGCGCAGGGCGTCGCGCCCACCGACCTGCTCCGCGAGATCGTCCTCGCCGATCCCGATCGCTTCGAGCAAGAGGAGCTCGAGCAAATCCGTAACATCTACCCGTCGGCGGAGGAGATCGACCGTATCGCGAGCGCCGACTTTTCTCTGACCGCCGCCTCGCTCGAGCAACTCGGTCTCGACCCCGCCGCTGCAGATCCCATCGGCGCGGCCTTCCTTGCCTTCGACCGCGATGTCGACGCGGCGACGGCAGCAGCGGCACTGTACGTCTCGACGGAGGAGCTGCTCCAGAACCTGAACCTGCTCGACCCCGCCATGGCCGTACTCGACGGCGGCAAACTCGATCGCCAGGATTTCGATCAACTCTATGCGCCGAGCCTCTGCATCCTGAGCGTCGTCAGCGAAAATGCGGTCGACCCGGAAATCTGCGATTAAACCACAGACTCGCGCCGGCGACGTCTTGTCGGGCCAGCTCGCCTCTACCTCTCGGCGAGCTGGCCCTTGCTTTTCTACACTCAGCCGCGCACGAGGCCGAGCTCGAGGCGGATCGCGCGCCGTGCCGCGCCCATGAGCGCCGCGTCGGAATCGAGGATCACGTGAACGGGCATCAACTCGAGCAGGGGGCTCAGCCGCCCCTTGTGGGTGAACGATTCCATGAAGGGGCCGGACTTGAGGCGCTCGAGGATCTTGGGCGCGATACCGCCGCCCACGAACAGGCCGCCCGTCGAGACCGCGAGCAGCCCGAGGTCGCCCGCGACCGCGCCGTAAAAGGAGACGAACAGATCGAGCGCGCGGTTGGCCACGGGACAGCGCCCCTCGAGCGCCGCTTCACTGACGATGCGTGGTGCGTCGGCGCCCGGCACTTGCAGCGACGCTAGCACCTCTGCATCCGGCTTCTCGTCTTTGCGGTCGACGAAGAACTCATAGAGCGCCAGCAGCCCAGGCCCCGAGACGACGCGCTCGATGCTGACTCGGCGGTGCCGCTTCAGGAGGAAGCGCAGCAGATCCATTTCGAGCTCGTTGCGGGGCGCCAGGTCGACGTGACCGCCCTCGGAGGCTACGGGCCACCAGGCGCCATCGATCGGGTGCAGGAGCGCCATACCGAGGCCGGTGCCCGCGGCGATCACCGCGCCGTTCGTGAGCGCCCCCGCAGGCCGCCGCCCACGGTTGAGGGCAAACACGTCGGCCTCCGTCAACGTCGCCGCGCGCTCGGCGGTGGCCTCGAGATCGTTGATGAGCGTGACGGCGCCGACGCCGAGCGCCTTCTTCATCTCGGTGGCGTCGACGCTCCAGGGCAGGTTCGACGTCTCCACGTGGCCCTCGACGACCGGGCCGGCGACGCCGGCACAAACCCGCCGCACGCTGCGCGGTGCGATGTCGTAGGTGGCGAGGAAATCGCTCAAGATGGCCGTCAGGCCCGAATGCTGCGTACTCTGGTATTTGGCGCGGGCGACGAACACGGAGGACTTGTTGGCGTCTCCGGTGCCGCGCGGCGGCTCGAGCAATGCAACGTTCGTTTTGGTGCCACCGATGTCGGCTGCGATGATCACATGTCCTCGTCTGATGTCGAGCGGGACGATTCACCCTCGCCCGCCGGCTTCCCGCCCTTGGAGGCGGCGCCTCCCGACGAATCCCACTCGTCGGGCATGTTGACTTGCTCCGTCTCGTCCGGCTTCACCGACGCCAGATCGGGCAGCATGTTGCGTTGCCGCACCGCTTCCCAGGTGTTGCCGACTTCGCTGCGCTCGAGCCCCCACTGGCCCTTGATTTCGTGGTTCGCGTTCTCTTCGGCCGGCACGAAGTATTTGAAGTAGCCGCGACCTTCCGTCGTCGAGCCCGGGCCGACCATGCCGATCTTGTGCTCGATCCACTTGTACTTGAGGAGATCGCCCGTCACCTCACCGTGCAACTCACCCCACTTGTCGCCCCCGGCGGTGCGCCATCGTCCGCTGACGCTACCGCCCTCTTTCACGAGGTGCAGATGCCCGTAGAGCGGGCTGAAGAACACGCCCGACCAGTCGGCGCTGGCCGGCAGATCGCCCGCCTTGACGTTGGCCGTGGTGGGCGGCGGCGGCTTCGAGCAGCCGACCACCGCACCGCTCGCGAGCAGCGACACGCACAGCAGCGAAGCGCCGAGGTTCGTGGCCCGGAAGGCGCGCCCGATCACGCGCTGGACCGCGCTGGAGCGAAACGGATGGCTGAGCTGCCGTGCACGCTCGAGGACGCGAAGAGAGCTCGAAATCATGCGGCGACTCTAGTCTGGCAACCACCATCAAAACAAGGTTCCCCCGACCTGGAGACCCACACCTCCGCGCAGCACAAAAGGGGTCACATAATCCACCCGAGCGAATTCCGAGGTCGCAGAGCCCAGCCCGACCCCACCCACTAGGGGGCCGAAGGTCCCTCCCGCCACGATGCCGAGGGTCGTGGCCGTACCCGTAAAAACCAGGCCGCGCTTGGCGGGTGGAGTGCCGTCACCGACATAGAAAAGGTAAACCGGCAGCGAGACAATCGCGCCGATGCCGCCGCCCAGCCACATCCATGACAGCTGGTCGAGGCTAGGCACGAATGCCATCGAGAGCGCCATGGTGGCAGCCAAACCCGCGTTGAATCCGAAAAGGCCGCCGCGCGCCATCGCATCGTTGGAGCGACTGAACCCGATGCCCTCCTCGGAGGTACCCAGGCCGATGGCCGAGCCGATGAAGGTTCCCCAGACGACACCGCTGGTGGCGAACGCGCTGATGTTCGGCGATGGTTCCTGCAATACACCTACGGCGTAACCCCCGATCCCGCCGAGGGTCGACCCGATCGCCACGGCTCGCGACAACCCCGTAAAGCCCCAGGGCTGATCGGAGGTGACCATCTGGACGCTGGCGATGCCGAGCCCCTCGCCCGCCCCAATCAAGAGCCCCGCCGCGACGGCGCCAGGCACGCCGCGGGGCAAGGAACCGCGATCGGCGAAGTACGCGGTGAGCGGAGCCGCCACTCCCAGCAGCGTCGGCGGGATCAGAACCGTCGCGGGATCGCTGAGCTCCAGCTCGGCGTCGAGCCAGACGCCCATACCGATCCCGTACGCCGCCGCCGTAACGTAGAGTGTTCCGGATTCGAACGCGCTCGCGTTCTGGCGCGACGCGCGAGGGGCGCCGTTGCTCGTCGACCAGCTCCCGGCGGGACGCGGCGGCTCTGCCCACCCAGGGGCCGGAGGGGGTTGCTGAGCGAAAGTCGATGGACTGGTGAAGGCCTGCGCTAGAAGGAACGCCCAGAGCGCCCATGTGACGATGACCCTGCGAGGCATGACCCGAGCTTCTAGAAAGAATCGGCGCCGCGGGACCAATTAAAGCCAGCAGTCCGACGGCTCACGCCGCACCTCGCGCGCCCGCCCCCGTGCGCCGGACTCAGGTCCGAGCTGATCCGACAGGCACGCGGGGGCGTCCCAAACGGCTGACGCCCTTTCGCTTCGTCGGCGCCGCCGAGCGGCGACGAGTCGATTTTCATTGGCCTCGATTCCGCCCGATCGAAAGACTAGGCTTGGCCGACGCATGACGACTCCGACCCCGCGCGGCGGGCGAGACCTATCGAAGATCGCTCTCCAGGTGGCCACCGAGGCATCACGCCTCGTGCTCGCGAGCTTCCGGCAGAATCCGACCGTCTCGTACAAGGCGCATGAGGAGCCCTACACGGAGTTCGACGTCCAGAGCGAGGAGCTGATTCGAAAGCGCCTCTCCGAGCTGACACCCGAGATCCCGGTCGTCGGTGAAGAGCAAGGTGGCGAGGCCTCGGGCGAGCTCACCTGGTATTGCGATCCCATCGACGGCACCGTCAATTTCATGCGCGGGCAGCCTTTTTTCGCGGTGAGCTTGGGCGTTCAGAAGCAGGGCCGCCCGTTCGCCGGCGCGGTGGTCGCGCCCGCATTACGCATGTGGTGGCGCGGCAGCACCGACGATCGCGCTTTCCGCAGCGAAGCGCCGTGTGTGGTGAGCAGCACCCACGAGCTCGGCAAGGCGGTGCTCACCACCGGCCTGCCGCTGCGGGGGCGCGCGCCCGACGCATCGGGCGTCGATTTGATCACGCGACTGTCACCGCACGTGCGAGATATTCGCCGCTGCGGCTCGGCCGCGATCGAGTTGTGTATGGTTGCTGACGGCACTTATGATGCCTATTTCACGCATGCGCTGAGCCCGTGGGACACGGTGGCGGGCGCGGCAATTCTCTTGTCCGCGGGCGGCTCGTGGGAGCCCGTAGCTCACCCTCGCGTACCTTGCGAGCTCGGATGCAACACGGCGCTGCGCGAGACGCTCCTCTCCAAGCTGTCGCTAGACGGTTCGTCGGGGCCTGGGGCGTCCGAAGCTGGGCCGGTGCGTGGCTGACCTGATAGGTGCACCGGCGGTGACCCGCACCAACTTGGGCGCACGGCTGCTGACGGCGGCCATCGCGGCCCCGCTCATCCTGTTGCTCCTGTTCCGCGGCTCACACGAGGCCTGGTACTTCCTCGTGCTGCTCGCGGCGGGCCTGGCCACCTTCGAGCTTTGCGCGATGACCCACCCTGGCGATCGTGTCGGGCAGGGTGTGTGCGCTGCGATGAGCATGCTGGTGTCGTGGGTGGTGTACCACTATTCGCACGACGCCCGCGCGCTGCTGACGCTGATCTTGGTGCTGCCGATCGTCGGCTTGATGCTCGCGCTCTGGCGCCTCACCGACATGAACGCTGCAGCGCTCAAGGCGCTGAGCAGCGTGGCTTCGCCGCTCTACGTGGGCGGACTGTTGACGTGCCTGGCGCTGATGCGCCGCGACGGCGGAGAGCTCGGGCCGTTCTACGTGTTGCTCGCCCTGAAGTTATCTTGGCTCGCTGACACGGGCGGTTACTTCTTCGGCCGCTTCCTGGGCAAGAATGGCAAGAAGCTGCACCCGCGCGTCAGCCCCAAAAAAACGGTGATCGGCTTCTGGGGCTCGCTCGTCGGGGCCATCGCCGGTGTCGTCATCGCCAAGCTCTGGTACATGAAAGACGTACCGATCGCCGAGCTCGTAGTGCTCGCGCTCGTCGCGGGAAGCCTCGGTCAACTCGGTGATCTGGTCGAATCGATGATCAAGCGTTCGACGGGTATCAAAGACTCGGGCACCATCGTCCCGGGTCATGGCGGCCTGCTCGATCGCATCGACGCGCTGCTCATCGTGGCGCCGATCCTGTATCTCTATGCCACCTGGTGGCAGGGTCGCGGCACGGGCTGACCGCGCAGAGCAGCCTCGAACCAGCGAGCTCGAGACGCCGCCGTGCGGCAAGAAACGGCGAGAAAATCGCCTCGGCGCTGATGTAGGCGAGGGACCACACGCGCACTGTGAAGATGCGATCGATGGCGGCCCCAAGGTCGATTTGCCGCTCTGAGCAAAGCAAATGCGTCGCAGGAGCGGGTCGAGACGGTCGAGATGGGTCGACGGCAGAGCGCGAGTGGTCACAGCGTGGTTCGACTTGGAGGTCGAAAACAAGGCCAGTTCCGCGCGCGCTGCAGCGCCGGCTAGCGAATCGCTAGCGTTCGGCAGCAATCTGCTTGCACGGTCATTCGCTACGCGGCTATAGGCGTTGTCCTCTGCTTTACCATGCTCCCGGCAAAAGGCCGCGCAGCTTGCCGCAAGACCCAGCCATGATTTGGCAGGCATGCGGCGGGAGGCGCGCGGCAAGGTTGGGGAGCGGGGCCCAGGGGGACGAGGCGTCCCTGGGGTCCGAGCCTCTTGGGCTCTGGCGTGAAACAGCAAGGAGGCCCGCGTGCAGGAGCTCGTCCAGTTTCTACTCAAGAATCTCTACTTGGATTTCCAAGGCGACATCACGATGGAGCAGATCCGTCAGTTCCTGCGACAGGATGACAGCAGAGAAGCGCGCCGCGTTCTGGCGCGAATCCTGGATGAAAAGGGCGTGGACGATCTCCTCTTGACGCTTGCCGACTGTCTCCGCGAGCACCTGCCGCACGGCGTGAACGAAGAGGTGATGCGAAACCAGCTCAACCTCTACGCCGATAGCTGAAGCCAGCAATCACGAGCACGCAGCAGCGAGCTCGCGAGCCAAGAGCGCCACAGAGTACCCGGTCCCCGAGCAGCTTAGTTTCCCAGCCGCTCTTTCATCAGCAGCCCTGTCCCACAGCAGCCCTGGTTCCTGACCCTGCCCTGAGTTTCTCGACGTCCGAGACGTTCGTTTGCGACGTGGCGGCAGCCACGGCGAGGCCTGGTCAGGCCCTCAGCCGCTGCCCCATCGACCGCCGCTGAGCACGCGGCGGCGTGGTACGTCGGCCGAACGTCGCTCGAGGCCAGAACCCCGCGAGGGAAAGCGCTTTTTGCCCTCCCCGGTCTCGCCATGCGCGGGTGTGCCCCGGGCCGGACCACCGCGAAAATGGCAATGTCGTTGGCGGGCCGCCAAATCTGATGCAATCATGAGCATCTGCGGCTTCGGCATATGCCACCTGAGTTGACAGTCGGATTGGGACACGAATGGCGGTACCGGGCGCTCGAGCGCGCCGGGCGCGGCGGCAGCGCCAGCGTCTGGCTCGCGCGAGATGGTGAGGGGCGGCGTGTGGCCCTCAAGATCGGGCACTCGGGTGCCGAGCGCGCGCGCTTCGCCAGCGAAGCGACCCGCCTCGCGCTGGCGCTCTCGCCGGCGCTCCCGACGCTGTTCGAGGTCGGGCTGGTACCGGCTGCTGCCTGTCAATTCTTCGGGGTCGCGGTGGGCGCCCCGTTCCTCGCGCTCGAGTGGATCGACGGCGCGGCGCTCGACGCGCGCGGGTTGCCCGGCGCCGATCGCACCGCTCTGGCGCTGATCGTGGCGCGCGACATGGGGCGAGCGCTCGCCGATCTACATGTCGCGGGGCTCGCACACGGCGACGTCAAACCGAACAACGTGCTCTTCGACCTCGCAGCGCAGCGCGCTCGCCCGATCGATCTGGGCTTGTCAGAGCTCGTGGCAGAGCGGCGCGTGATCGGGGCCACTCCGCGCTACCTGGCTCCCGAGTATCGCGGTTCGGGCGCCGGCTCCGACGCGCGCTCACGCGACCTGTGGGCGCTCGGTTTGACGCTCGCCGAGATCGCCGACGCGCGCGTCGCGGCGAGCGACGATCCCGTGGGCGAGCTCCACAGCGCCGAGCTCGATCCGCGCCTCCAGCCGCTGGTCAGGCCGCTGCTCCGCGCCGCAGCGGGGGCCCGGCCCTCTGCCGATTGGGTGCATCGCCAGGCCGCACATGCTCTCGGCGTTGAAGAGAGCGTCGAGGCGCGGCGGCAGCGGGCAGAAGCGAGCCTCGAGCGCGCGTATCTCAGCATACGCAGGCCATGGCTCGAGCGAGCCGCACGCGGCGACACGCTCGAGCTGCGCGTCACGGGTCTCGCCGAGCGCTGGCTCCGGCGCGCGGCGGCCGTGATGGCCGACGTCGCCCGGGTGCGCAACTTCCAGGCGGGGGTCGGTGAGCGGCGCCGGCACGTCGTCGACGATCTCGGCACTCTCGACCAGGAACGCCTGCTCCTGCGACTGCTCGGGCCTTCGGCGCGCCCCGACGCGATCGCGGCGGCGACCGACGCCGAGCTGCTCGAGCGGCTGCAGCGCTCGATCGGCGAGCAGACGCCGAGGCACGTCGAGGGCCTGGTGCTGGCGCGCGCCGAGCGCGAGCCGGGCAGCACGGCGAGCGATGACCCCGTGGCGCTCGCGGTCGGGCTGAGCGAGGGGGTGCCGAGCGCCGCGCTGCTCGACCGCGCCGAGCGCTACGTCGATCGACACCCGGAGGCGCGTGCGCTCGGCTTGCTCGTCGCGCGGACGCATCGCCTGCAGCACCAGCTCGGGCGCGCGCTGGCCGTGCTCGATCGGCTGGGCGGGCCCGAGGCAGAGGTCGAAGCCGCCGACATCGCGCGCCGCGCTGACGACGACGCCGAAGCCGAGCGGCGGCTCGCGGCGATCGAGCGCTCGGGCGCCAGCGACAGCGTGCGCGCGCGAGCGGCGGCGACCGGGGCGCGCCTCGCGCTCAAGGCCGGCGACACGCAGCGCGCGCGTGAGCTGCTCGACGCCGCCCCTGCAGACGTCGCGACGCTCGAGACGAGCGCCATGGCCTTCATCCGTTCGCAAGAGCTCGGCGCCGCCGATCGCTGCCTTTCGCGCGCCAAGAGCTCGACCTCGCGCGCGGAGGAGCTGGCGCGGCTCGAGTTCTTGACGGGGCGCGTCGCTCACGCGCGCCACCAGTATGACGCCGCGCTCGAGTGCTTCGCGCGCGCCGCCGACTACGCGGTGCGCGCGGGGGCCATCCTGGAAGAGGCCACCTACCTGAGCGGAGTCGCGGCCGCGGCGACCGAGCTCGGGCAGCTCGCGCGGGCGCTGCACGCCGCCGGTCGCGCCCTGGTCTTGTACGATTTCCTCGGGCATCCCGAGCGCGCGGCGCGCGCCGCCTTGTCACGCGCGAGCGTGTTCCTGGTCGCAGGCGCACGCGAAGAGGCGGTCGAGGCGGCGGAAGAGGCTCTGCGGCTCGCGCGGCTCACGGGCGACGTGCGCTGCCAGGCGTACGCGCACCTGGCGCTCGCCGAGGCGATGCTCGACGAGCCTCTGGTGGCGATCGAACACCTCTCCGCGGCGTCCGAGCGTGTCGGCAAAGACGCGACGGGGGACGACCTCAGGATCGCCGCGCTCGAGCTCGAGCTCGGCCGCGACGCAGACGTCGCCGCGCTCGACGTGCGAGCCAGCGACTCCGCCGCGAGCGCCGAGGCGCGCCTCGCCTGGTGGGGCGCCCGGGCCCGGCAGCTCTCGCGCCCGGGCGCGCTCGGGCGTGGCAGCGACGTGGCTCAGAAGCTCACGCTGCTGGTCAGCTCGCACGCGAGCCTTGGCGTGCGGGGGCCAGCGTTCGCGGCGGGCTCACGGCTAGCGGCGCTGCTCGGCGACGCCGAGCTGTCGCGGCGCTTCGCGCGCCTGGCGCTGGAGGCGCTGTCGGTGCTGCGCCGTTCGGCGCCGCGCGAGCTCGCAGCCAGCCTCGAGCTCGCGCCCTGGACCATCGGGCTCGAGGCGCCGGCGACGCTGCACGTGGCACCGGAACAAGTGCGCGACGTCGACACGCTGGTTCGCGCGCTCACCAACCGCAATAGCCTGCGCTCGCTGCTCAACCAGGTGCTCGACGCCCTGGTGCTGTGGACGTCGGTCGAGCGCGGCCTTTTGTTGTTGACGGC
>Ga0247763_1002007_pt1 | contig 10829 bp, 12 predicted proteins | sample UWRJL141409B4_FD_179926 | JGI IMG/M metagenome (GOLD analysis project Ga0247763, IMG submission 179926) | Plant litter microbial communities from Arlington Agricultural Research Station in Wisconsin, United States - UWRJ-L141-409B-4 | ecosystem: Environmental > Terrestrial > Plant litter >...
GAAAAAAAAAAAAAAACAGCAGCAGAAATGCATTGTCAAAACCATTTAGTTATGTGTCATGCCATGATTGGATCGGAATAAATTAGGCAGTCAGACCCAGCTCACATGCGTCACTCCTTTCGCGCGCCCTACATGAGAGAGAGTTAGGGCTATATCCCCCTCCCTCTAGAGGGACAGAAAATGCAGTGAGTGTAGGTATCATTGTGTACTTCACCTGCACACGCAAGGACGTGGAATTTCCAAATCATCATTCCAGCTGGGGACTCCATACCGGACAATTGTCCCACAGCGCGTCAACTCACAACCTCATCACTCACAAGCTGCGCTCACTGTTTCCCTATCCGAGATCTTTACTTTTCTGGGATCCCTATAGAGCATACATATGGGTTAGTCGAACTGGATTGGAAAGGTGGACCTGCGGATATGAGTGTGCATGTGAAGTTCACAACAAATATTTTTCCAGTTGTTTTTGTCTGCACACCGGACACTAGAACTAGACAACCGCCTAGATAGAGAGTCTAGAATACCTGGTCAACATGGGCTTCAACTCACAATTGAAACTCCGCTGGAAAACTAACACCAGCACCAGGGGTTGAACAGAACAATTTAAACCCGATAAGGGCATGAAACGTTGTACATGGCTTGTCTTGTACAAACAATTCTGAACGGTATTAAAAGCAAGCAAGTTGAGACATCGATTAGAGTCCTCAGGCAGTTGAGGTTTAAGTGAAGGTTGTATCCCCTCCAGGAGGGTAGAAAATGCAGTGATTTGGTCAAGCGCGGCTGTTTGAGAGCGCCACGATTGGAGGGGCCGTCAAGGTTCTCAATCTACAGAGTAGCTTGAGCAGGGATTGGATTGGGGTTAGGGTTCTGCTTTGCGCCCCTCCAGAAGGGCGGAAAATGCAGTGATTTTAACGATCCCCAATGAATTACTGTGCGCGTCGGGCTCCAGCCCATCGCCACTCGGGTACTGGTGTGGCAAACCAATACCCAACCGCCACCTTATCTTTCGTTTCGGAGGACGAATCACACGTTTGGAACTGGAACACCGCGGGGTAAGGGACCCGGGGCGCCTTTACTGGCCTGGAAGGCGGACTTACGTGTGAGGAGGAACTGCAACACCGCGGGATTAGGGACCCGGGACTTCGAAGTAGACCGTCGCTGCGAAGGAGAGGGAGGAGGTCGTGAATTAGGTTGGCTTAGTGCGTTTTCCGCCCGGGGGGCGGCAGGAAGGCAGTAGAGGAAGCGAGACCCGAACTAGCGGGGGGGAGTTACGTAATCACCTAGGTGGTAGTGCTGGAGCCCTGGCCTCCGGCCAGGGCCGGCCTCCCTAAAATAAATTGAATTGAATTGAATTGAATTGTCAGTGAAGTGTGTTTTGTCGGGGGATCCCCTCACCACCCCCAAGGTATGAACAGTTGATCAATTCCAGTCTCATTCACAGATACCAACATCCCTTACTATGTACAAGAAAAATCACCCTCTCACCTTCTACATTGATCCCTTGGGTAATTCAATTCAATTCAATTCAATTCATTTTAGGGTGGCCCGCCCTGGCCGTAGGCCAGGGTTAGCAGCGCTACCACCTGAGTGATTACATAACACCCCCCCGCTGGTTTGGGTCTCGCTTCCTCCGCTGCCTACCTACCGCCCCCGGCGGTAAAACGCATTAAGCCAACCTTTCTTACGCCAGTAGGGCTCGTAGACCAACCTTGGCCTCTACTTGGGGAAGAACCTTAACGCCTGCTTTCCGACCATTGCCTTGTACAGTTCCTTGGTGCCCAGAACCGTTTCTTTCCTTCGCTTCCCCGCCCGGCACGCCTCCCGTACCGCCGTTCGGTGTGCTGCCAGCTCTCGGCAATACGATAGGTGTTGTGGTTCCTGTGGTACGCCGCAGCTGTGTACCGGAGTTCCTTCCTTGCCGAACCTCCTTAGGTAATTTACGTACGGGTTATGTCCCGTATAGTGTTGAATAATTTTGCCCATCCTGGGCCTTGTGGTGTTGAGGGCGTCTGGGTGTGGTCCTAGTCCTAGTACGCCGTACCTGGCGGGCTTTGCTTTGCTCTACTACTCCCTAACTTTCTGTTCGTGCCGTTTCCGGGCGGCCGCTTTGGCGTAGGCGTGTGTGGGCAGACCTTTCGGCTCCGCCCCCGGGCTTGTAGCGAGTTTGGCTAGTTGGTCCGCTCTTTTGTTGCCCTTAACGCCGGCGTGGGCCGGGTACCAGTACAGGCTGGTACTGGGGCGGCGCAGGCTGCTGAAGGCTCTTTTTACTACGGGTTGGCTGGAGGGGGAAAACCCTTTGCTTACAACGCTTGCTGCCGCCTACGAGTTGGTGAAGACCAGAGCTCGCTCCTCGGTAGCTACTACGCTTAACCTGATAGCTAAGGCAATTACTTCCGTATCGAATACTTCAGCGTAGCCTAGTTTCCCGCTGAGAGCCTCTACTTCTCTGCCGTCTTTTTATACGGATACTGCCTAGCTAGCCTCCTCGCGTCCCTTAACCTTGGACCCATCTGTGTACAAGAGCGCTAACCCTGGCGGAGTTTTAGCCTCCAGCTTTTTAACTGCCTGGAGTTGTTTTTCCTTACTTGGCTACGAGAGCCCGGCTAGTAGTAGCCGGTTTGGGGCGGGGAGGTTTCGCCGCTGGGTCTTGAGCGCGCTCCTTTATAGTTCCTGGAGGTTCGTCCCTTTTGGGGCGGCGTTCTTCCTGGCCTTAGCCGGCTATTGCAGTCGTCCGAAGGCGTGGTACGGTGAGTGCGCGGGGGCGGCTGTAAGCCGGAGCTGCTATCGTTCCTGCCTCCTGGTTACTTCCAACGCCGCCGGAAGTACTCTACTCTCCCGGTGCAGGGCCGCTACTTACGTGGTGCGGTACGCTGGTACTACTGCTTTGGCCGCCTGCTTCAGTGACTTGTCTACTGTAGCTAAGTATTGAGCTTGGGGCTTGCGCGGTCTTCTCCAGACCTCCGCTCCGTACAGGGCTACCTCGCTTATATAGGCTTTCGCGACCACTACTGCCTGTACTGGGGGAATCCCCCTTACAGTCTTGCTGAGCCCGCGCAGGTGCGCTGCCACGGCTCCTGCCTTGTCGGCCCAGTGTTTGACGTGTACGTCGAACTTTAGCCGGTTATTAAGCCAGAAGCCTAGCCACCGTGCCTTGGTCTTTGGGCGTAGTGCTGGCAGGCCCGTAACTAGTAGTGGCTCCGGGGGAGCTGTTGCGCCTGGGGTTATTACGAGGTATTCTGTCTTAGCCGGAGCTACTGGGTAGTGTAGCGACGTTAGCGCTTCCAGCACCCTGGAGACCTTGGTGGCCAGGCCTGCCCTCATCGCCGCTGGCGTTCTCGTGCTGTGCTTGACGAGTACGTTATCTACGTACCCGAATGAGTCCCGCCTACGTACCACGTTTGCCAGGTAGAGCGCGAAGAGAACTGGGGAGAGGGGTGAGCCTTGGGGGAGTCCCCTGTCCCATAACCGTTGGTTTAGGAAGGATTGGACCTAGCGGGTCAGGCCGGTTGCGAAGCTTAGGTTCTCCAGTTGTTTAACAAGCAGGTGGTGCTAAACGTTGTTGAAGCTGCCTTTTACGTCCAGGAGGTAGGTGTTAGTATAGAGCCCCTTGGCCCGGGACTCCTCTAGGTTGTGTACTAGCGCGTGGGCCAGGTCTGGGATTCCGATTGCCGGGGTGGCTCCTATATACTGGGGCGAGAGGAGTCTCTGGCTGATTGCGGCGTGCGTTAGTCTCTTAGCTACTAGTTGCTTTAGTCCCTTGCTGATTACTGATAGTAGGGAGATGGGTCGGCGGTTGGTTGGATTCGTTAGGTCTTTGCGCCCGGGCTTTGGAACGAAGATTATTTTGGCTACTTGTAGCTTTTCCGGGTAGTGCCTGAGCTTTAGGGAGCTCTTGTAGATACGGTGAACCCTCGGGCCTACGGAGTCCTACGCCGCAGCTAGTATTTTGCTTGTAACCCCGTCCTCTCCTGGAGCTTTGTTTGGTGCTTGTAGCGCGTAGTGGTCCGTTTCTCGCTTGGTGACCTTGTACGAGACTAGTACGTACTTTGCGGGCTTTGCCGGCGGGGCTTCTGGTTGTGGTTCCTCCGCTCGCTTTCCCAAGTGGTGTTATAGTAGGTAGGCCTTGGACTCCTCTCTGGGCAGTACCGCTCCTTTAACGGTTACTGGGGGGGCTTCGGTCTGCGGTTTTGCTGATTTTTACGTCGCCAGTTGGAAGGTTTTCTGGTTGTTGACCGCCCCGTTGATTAGGGAGGTTTAGTACTTTTTTTTGGCTTTCCGTAGGACCGTATGGTACCGTTGTTGGGTTGTAGTGCCGTTTTTGAACGCGGTTCTAGCTTTTGCGCAGTTCGGGGTGTACTACCTGGACGGCCGTCTGCTCTTCACCTTAACGCCTACGGCTTTGGCGGCTAGTGCCAGGTCCTCCTGCAGGCTCCTGACCGCTCTATTGAGCTCTACTGTGGTGCGCGGGGGGGGGGCTATCCTTGTTTAGGGCCCGTATTGCTTGCGCGAAGTCCTCGTGGCGGCGCTCCGGTACCGCCTACCTGGCCGGTAGGTTGTTTCCGCTGATTGCTGTTTCGGTTTAGATTACCCTGTGGTTCGAGCCGTACTTAAGCTCGTTGGTTACTTGAGCCGTGGTGGCCTGTTGTTTTCGGAAGATGAGGTTGAGTGTCCCTCCTCGGTCGTGCGTAGTTTCGCTCCGCAGGACTGGCCGTAGGCTTCGTTCCGCCGCCCACTTAGCTACTCTGCGCCCCCTAGGGTTTGCGTACGTGTCCGTTCCCCAGTTGGGGTATTTGGTATTGAAGTCTCCTACTACTAGCTACCTGGGGCGTGACGGCCTGGTTAGGAACTTTTCGGCAATACTTTTCTCCGTGGGGGGGAGGTATACGTTCGTGACTACCTCCGAACGGACTTTGATGTTTGTTTAGTAGGGTTTTGGTGGGGAGACGCTTAAGCTGACGAGCGCCCGGCTGATATAGGTAGCGTACCGCGGCTTGGTGTCGGTCGCTGCGTATAGTTTGTACGAGGGGTGTGACTTGAGCACCTAGTGGTTGTCCTTGACGTAGGTCTACGGTTCTTGCAACGTTACTACATGTGCACTTTGTTCGAAAGCGGTCTGTAGGGCTTTGTTTGTGACTGGGCCCGAGTTTTGGTAGTTGAGTTGTAGTACTGTGAGCGTCTCCGTTATACTAGAGCTGACCCCCTTGGGGCTTTCGGACGCCTCCGTTCCTGGTGCGGCGGAGTAAAACGGCTGGGCCTGGGCTGAGGGAGTTGCGCCTAGTTAGGGTTAGTAGAGCGGTAAGCTTTTCGGTTGTTGGGGGGTACGAGTCCTGCGTGTTAGGTTCCGGGGTAGGGCTGGGCGCCGGGGCGGAGGCGCTGCGCTTTCGAGTTGCCTGAGCTGCTGCTCTGAGGGCCGATAGTGTGGTTGGGGTGGGTTCCGGCAGGGTTGAAGGGCTGTGCTAGGGGTTGAACGGTTCCGGTAGTGGCTTGTTATTTACGAGGCCGTATTGGTACGTGTTGAAGTTTTCCTTTGAGCAGAGCTTGCAGGCCTTACGCGCCTTTGTTGAGGTTTGTTTTGTCTGGGCGGGCCCCGTTGGGGTTAGTTCTACTTGGGTGGGCTCCGCCGGTGCGGGGGCCGGGGCGGGGAGGGCACCCGTTATCTCCAGGTCTGGGCGGTTTGTTGCGTGTATTGGGATCCTACCTCGGATTGTGTTTATCGTGGGGGAGGGGGGGGGTGGGCTGATTTCCGGGCTGGGGGATAGGCTGGTTGCCGCTTTGGTTGCCGCTGTAGCTTTGGTGCCGAGGGTGCGAACCGCTTTTAGTTGCTCTTTGCTGGGTTTAACGACTCGGCCGTTTGCGGTAGCTGGGCGGGCCGCGTACGCGGCATGGTCGGCTTGGTGTGGGCCTTGGTAGTTGGTGCAGGTGGGGAAGGGATCCTTAGCGTACCTGCAGTTTAGCGCCAGTAAGCCGCAATTCTTGTACCTGGCGGGTTTCTCGTAGGGTTTTGGGCCGTGGTACTTCCAGCAGTTGGGGTATTGTCGTACCGTAGTCTTTTGTTCTATGAGTTTCGCTGGTTTGGAGTCGAATAGTTTGAAGCTGGGTCGGATTTTCTCCCCTAGGGAGACTAGCCATGTCGAGTGGTGCGGGTCGGTTCCTGCGTGCTTGGAGGGGACCAGTCGGAGCGCCTTTTGTTTCGTTACAGTTAGTATTTCGTTTGCTAGGAGGTCTTTTGTCGGGTAGGTGCCGTTTATGGTCCAGAGCTCGTTGGGGATTGCCGGTATTACGTAGGTGTGCTATACCGTGCTTGGTACGATGGTGAGTCCGGTTACGTTTAGGAGGGCGGGTTTTGCTTTGTCCGATACGATTATTTTCTACCCGCTTGTTATTTTGAAGATGGAGGTGAAGTTGGTGTTGTTGATTTTGGCCTTGTTGTATAGGAGGAGTTTAACCTCGGAGGCTTGGAGATTACGGATTTGGTTATTCTGGTTTAGTTTTAGGAAGAGCCGACGGTTGGGTGGGGGGGCGGCGGTTCTGACTGGTAGATTGTTGGTTTTGGCGGGCGGGGGAGTTGGGGACTTGGCGCTTGCGGGTTGGCCCCGCTGGTACGGCGGGTTGCGTTGAAACTACCCTTCTGACGGGGTTGGAGCTGAGTGGGAGAGCTGGTTCCGATTGGACCTGGTTGCGTTGGCGTAAGTGGGAGGTGGCGAGGAGGGAGTTGGTGACGGCTTTGGGCTCGGGGACGTGGTAGCGGTGGCGATTTGGGCCGGTTTCTTGGTGCCCAACCTGCTCAGGGTCTGGCCTGTTTCCTGTAGCGGGGGGGGGGTTGGGTGCTGTCTTCGAGGGTCGATCGCTCTTTCGATGGCAGCGAGGATTTCTTGGTTGAAGCGGAGGGCCTAGTGCTTCTTTTGGCCTCGTTTGAACTGTGAAAGGGCCGAGTCGAGGTGGAGGGAGAGGGCCAGGATGACTTCCCCCATAGCTTGTCTGTTTTCCTCCATTTCGGCTAGGAGGGTATCGGTGAAGGCGCAGATCGGGCCGGGTTCGGGTTGCTGCTGAGCCGAGGGGGGGGTTCCCTGTGGAGTTTGTTGCGTAGCGGGTGCCATGGTAGGCGTGGGAGCAGTCGGTGAGGACCGTTGTTCAGCGGGAAGAGAGGGGAGTAAGTGAGGTAGGTTGCCGAAACCACCAGGTCGGCGCGCGGTAGAGAAGAGGGGGACGAAGTTTTTCGTTGTGTGAAGAGGTGTTGAGAGCCTACTGCTCGCGGCTTCTGATTGGTCAGAACAAGAAGTCGTGGGTTGTAGGAGGAGAAGGTGGTCTGATCCCTTGGGTACAGAGTAGCTTGAGTGGGGATTAGATTGGGGTTAGGGTTTTGTTTTGCTCCCCTCCGCCCTCTCCAGAAGGGCAGAATATGCAGTGATTTTCAGAATGAGCAGTGGCGCCTACGACACGACAGGGAGACAGCATGAAATCCACAAACACAACTTGCACCACACCTCCACGAGTGTAACGAGTGGTACAGCTAGCTCGGTCAATTGTAAGGTCATCCAGAATATAGTATCTCAAAAGCATCGTCTGTGGTGTTGAATTCGGACATGACCTGATGCGACGCAGAACTTTTTTTGTCTTTTCTCTTCCGTCTACATGTATGTGTACTATGCTAGCAAAAGTCTCTGAACTCCAAAACCAATCCCATCCGCTGTAAAAATAAAAAAATTATAAGGCAAACATGATAAAATCTGACAACGCTGGCTCTCTCGATAGGTACCTAGTCGCCCCTCCTCAAAGGTCACATTGGAGCTTTCAACGCCAAAAACAGCAAGATCAAGATCAACCTTTCAGCTCCAGCATTTTGCCTTTTCCAAAACCCTAAAAATCCCGAGACTTGATCTCTCCCTGCACGTTTAAAATCTAAGCTGTATTAATCCAGGTCAAATCCAACTCCGGAAAATGAGTTCAGCAGCCCAAACTAAATCTAGTGTACAAGATCACACAGCCTATATACAAAGTACGATCAGAACAAGTCCTCAGATAGCGGTACGGAGCGGTGGACTGCGTCTCGGGATTTGGGGTTTAAAAATATTCCTGTGAGGATTGGGGTTAAATCCCCTCTCAAGGGGCAGTGATTCTACATTCATTGTCGATCATGTGATTCAATTCAATTCAATTCAATTCAATTCAATTCAATTCAATTCAATTCAATTCAATTCAATTCAATTCAATTCAATTCAATTCAATTCAATTCAATTCAATTCAATTCAATTCAATTCAATTCAATTCATTTTAGGGTGGCCTGCCCTGGCCGTAGGCCAGGGTTTGCACTGCTACCACAGTAGTGATTACGTAACACCCCCCCGCTGGTTCGGGTCTCGCTTCCTCCACTGCCTTCCTGCCGCCCAAGGGCGCAAACGCACGAAGCACAACTAATTCAGCTTTGGCCTCCTCCCTCTCCTTCACAGCGACGGTCTACTTCGGAGTCCCGGGTCCCTAGTCCCGCGGTGTTGCAGTTCCTCCTCATACACAAGTCCGCCTTCCTGGCCAGTAAAGGCGCCCAGAAGGGCGGGTAGTAGTCGATCATGTGTCTGATAAAAGTCGTGGTCTGGGGTTAGGGTTAAAATCCTCTCCAGAGGGGCAGAAAATGCAGTGATTTCACTGAAAAAAACACAGTTGTACGGATCCGTATGGAGTAGTTTTATGAGAGTGATTGGGTCGGAACAAAAGCTCCTCCCACCTGTGGACGCACGGGCCACCTGTTTCACCTTCTGCACCTGCAGGGATGGGGAATCGAGAATCCCATCCATTGCAGGAAAACCTGCATCTCTCTCCCACAAGGCATGAACAGTTGATCAATTCCAGGTCTCATTCACAGATACTGACATCCCTTACTATGTACAAGAAAAAACCACCCTCTCCCCTTTCCCATTGATCCCTTGGGTACCTAGGGAATATGTCGTCACAAATCCGAATCATTACTAATGGTACTGGCCCCCCCACCATGCCCTTCGGCAATGACCTGCGTTCGCGTAACCCTGCCCGCCACATCCAAGTAAATCCAACTCGTCACCTCGATGCCCACAAACGGGGTATAGACATACTGCAGCTCATATTCTTTCGTCTCCCCATCGACCGCAATCGTCTTGTTATGTCCGTTAAACGTCATGTCTCGCGAATAATACCCCACCACGCGGCGGCCCGTTTCCGTTCCGTCATTGTCGAGGAATTCATCGTAGATACTCCCGTTTTGCGCAAGAATCCGGTTGGTGTGTGTTTTCCCGGAGAAATCATTGACGCTGTAAAGGACGTTGTGTTCGAGATTATAACTGAGTTCGGAGCGGCGAGTATTTCCGTTTCCTCCGTTGCCTCCTCCGTTACCGCCGCCGGCGCCAGCTCCCCCTCCAGCGTTACCGCCACCAGGCATGGGTCCGGCAATGGTATCTACCGTCTTGTTGATTATGTGTGCGACATTTTGACCTAGCGTGGCAATGATCGGGTTGAGGTCAATGCTGTCGAGGACGTTGCCAATCATAACCACAACATTTTCGAGACGGGCTTCGAGCTCGACTTTGGCGCTGACATTTTCAATCGTCAGTTTGACGCGGTCGATACTCGCGTCCACGCCGGCGCTAAAGTGCAGCAGCTTAAGCACCTGCGCGTCGAGATTCACTTTGGCGGTAATGTTGTCGACTTGAATGCCAATATGTCCGACGGATACAGACGCGTTGAGATAGACGTCTGGCTCGACGGGGAGGACGTTGAGGTTGGTGTTGGCGGTCTCGTAGTTGGTGGATTCGGGATCTCCCCGCCGCTCGAGTCGGTATCCAATGTAGCCGTCATCTCCCCCGCCGCGGCTGTTTTGTTGGGCAATGACAAAGTTTCCTGCGAGGGTAATGGCGAGCAAAATAAATGCTCCGCGCAGTGAACCCATGGTGTTGTTTGACCCTGGGTTGAAGCGATACAAATGAGTGAAAGAGACAAAGGGCTGGTCCGAGAACGAGACCTAAAGCCCGATCTGGGAGGGTGAGGGCAAGGGAGGGTAAGCAGGTAGGTAGGGAAAAGAGGGGAAGCGATATGGTACAAGTACGACCTCCCTTCCAGATCTCCCAAACGCTGGTCCCGAACTCCCAAAAGCTGGTTGCAGCCAAAAGGAGATTTGGGGGGTAGTCGTTGTTGTGTGAGGGCGCCCCCGCGGCTGGAACCACAACATGTAATAATAGCCGCGCTAAGAACTGGGAATCTTCCAAGGCACAAGTTGGCAGGACAGGCCGCGCTTGGTCCTCAGTTAGAGTGCCAGGGGCAATTACCATTGTGATGCAAGATGCAAGAACCCAAAAAAACCATGGCCAAACCCCTGACCGCCTACATTAATCCTGCAGTGGCTGCAGTACCAGCGTTGCACCGAGCCGCCTGGAAAGTGTCCGACTGGCTCAGCGACCAGGACGGCGGATATGCCATTCAATGCGACGCTGCCCACGGCATTCTGCCAGAACATGGTGTGGATCGGAAGGGAAAAGGAAATCAAGGTACGGTGCATATACCAGAACCACATATCCCTTGGGACCGACCGACCGACCGACTTGACCGATGGCTCCCAATGCCCTTTTTTAATCTGCTGGTTGGACAAAGGGCATTGACGCCTGCCTTGGTCGCAACCCCCATCTATACCCCCTCATATATCCCTATCCCAATGCAGACGCGTCGTGAGCCGTGATATTCCCTCTTTTTTTGCAGCAGGAAGACCTCTTTCTCCTCACCTTTTCCAACAGCCACCTACCTACCTACCCCGGCCAGGTTGGCTTCCACTCTTTTTGTCTTTTTCACCTCACGCGCCAGGTATCCTC
>Ga0247763_1002008_pt1 | contig 10828 bp, 12 predicted proteins | sample UWRJL141409B4_FD_179926 | JGI IMG/M metagenome (GOLD analysis project Ga0247763, IMG submission 179926) | Plant litter microbial communities from Arlington Agricultural Research Station in Wisconsin, United States - UWRJ-L141-409B-4 | ecosystem: Environmental > Terrestrial > Plant litter >...
TCCTTGGAAAGGCCATCGTACGGAGCTTTTATGGAAGAGATGCGTCGTTTTCCTACTGGAACGGCTGTTCTCAAGGCGGTCGGCAGGGTGTCATGCTCGCGCAGCGATACCCAACTGCCTACGACGGAATCATGGCTGGGGCGCCAGGCGTCTACTGGCCAGAGCTCATGGCAAGCGGCCAATGGCCTCAGCAGGTCATGAACACATTGGCTTCGTACCCTTACGGCTGCGAACTGGATGCCATTACAGCGGCAGCCATTGCGGCGTGTGATGGCCTGGACGGTGTGGTGGATGGCATTGTGGGCGACGTCGATGCTTGTCTGGACTCTTTCGATCCGTTCACCCTGGTTGGTATCACGGTCAACCAGTGTCCTCAAGCGCCAGGTCGGGCATCTGTCCCTATCAGCCAGGCCGCAGCTATAGTTGCCAGCGAGACATGGAAAGGGCCAGTCGGCAACCGCCCCCGTCGTCGGCTATGGTACGGTCTCAGTCCCGGCGTTGACCTTACCGGAAATGATCCCTCGTACCAGCCCGGCCCAGACGGACTCGCCTTCACAAACTGTAGCACTACCGGGAAAAAATGCACAGGAAAGTCGAAATCGAGCTTCCCCTGGTTTCAGCTACTTGTCGCAAAGGACCCGTCCTTGGACGTGCAAAACCTTACTGACGGGCAATTCTTCGATATGGCGCACGCCGGCAGGCAGCAGTACGGCTCTATTCTCGGCACCCATGACGTCGACTTGTCGCGCTTCCGGGATTTGGGAGGCAAGATGATCACTTTTCATGGACTGGTAAGTTCCTACTCCTCCACTTGTTTTGTGTGCACGCTGTCGTTCGCTAAATGTGGTTACCCCGTGTAATAATACATACAGGCAGACCAAGCGGTTCCACCAAAAGGCACCGAACACTACTACCAAGCTGTCACAAGTACTCTGCCAGACGTGAAAACATTTTACCGCCACTACGAGGTGCCCGGTCTAGGTCACTGTTTCGGTGGCCGAAGCGGATCACCAACGACCCTCTTTGAGCAACTTCGCGCGTGGGTCGAAAACGGTACGGCGCCGGGAACCGTGCCTATCGAGGTGAAAGGATTGGAAAATGAAGTGCACAAACGGATTCTGTGCCCTTATCCTCATAGAGCTGAGCCCAAAGCAAACGGAACTTGTGAGGCGGCGGCGGCGGCAGACTGTTGGTCGTGTGTTGACCGTCCACGGCCCTCCTTGGGAGCCAGGGTAGCAAAGGAGGAACTTTGAACTAAAATATACTTGCTCTCGCCCCTACTGTCCTGCCAACTGCATCGTCGCAACACATGGAACCCTGTTGGTCCCTAGACTGGGAGGATACTTTCACACCGCAAGCCTTCCAGCCATATCCTTGTCGCTTCTTTGTGACCCTCATGGCTAGGTAGCTAGTTTTTTCAGGGCTGCGAACGCGAAATAGCCAATGATCAAACACTTTATCCTCTTTCTTTATAGAGCTTTCTGCAGGATTCTGGCTTCGTCAACGTAGTGGCTCAGGATCACTGGCGGTCTAGCAGTGCCAGGCCATCCACTCAGCTCAGCGGACTAGATGGCCGGAGCCCCTGAACCCTCTTCTTTCTGACGGCTATGGTTAGAAAAGGTGGCTGCCCTTTACAACTTGGCCAATGGAACTGGCCGTGGCGTCGGTAGACGCTGCTTCCTCTCATGGGGACGCCCTGGGTGCGTCAAGACCCAAGCGCTGCCATTCGATTCGCCTCTGCTCCTCTCCCAATCACGTGTGTGGGCTGCACTTTCCTGTGTTCGCCCAACCAACCCAACCTTGGAACCCAAGAGTCTCTCAAACAAAACCGCAAGTCCGGCTCCTAGAAATGGCGAGAAACCCCGTGCGGCCGCTCCTATACGAGTACAGGCCGCTGCCGTCACCGGACACGGTTCGGCTCATCCAGCTCTCTCCGGCGCCCAGCATTTCCGACCCGTTGGACTTTGAGTTTGTCCTCCATGATCGCTCAACGGCCTCGAGCTCTGGGGTGTCTTACGATGCGGTATCGTACGTTTGGGGCTCCGCGCCTCGTTTTGACCACAGGATTCACTTGCGGTCGTCCGGCCGATATCTCGACATCACTGCCACCGTCGACGAGTTGCTGCGCAGCCTACGCCAAGAGCTGGCCCCCCGGCAGCAGCCCATCTGGATCGATGCGATTTGCCTCAACCAAGCCGACATGGAGGAGAAGGGCGTCCAGGTGCCGCTGATGGGCGATATCTACCACCAAGCTCGCAGTGTGCACATTTGGCTTGGCGGAGACGACCCCGAGGTCAAGCTTGCCTTCGAAGCCCTGCACACGATATCCCTTCGGCGAGCACGACCCCAAGCGCTAATGCAGCACGTTCGATCTACGCTCTCCAGGATTTGCGGAGACGATAGGGCTGGTATCGCTTCGCTCCGGAAACTCCTTCACAACCCATGGTTTCAGCGACGGTGGGTCATCCAGGAGGCGTCTCTGAACCACGAGACTATAGTTCATTGTGGAAGGGACACTATCGCCTGGTCTTAGTTCGCCGACGGGCTCGGATCTCTGCAAAAGGTCCAATCAGAACTGGGCTTCGATGACACAGCCGCAGACACAATGCGAGTTGCGACCACAATCCGCCGTGACGCGGGGACCATATTGCAGCTGCTCTGGGAGTTCCACAGTACAGCTTGCTGTGACGCCCGGGATCGCATCTTTGCCCTCTACGGCCTCTCCACCAACCTGCGCGAACCCCCGACCACGGGGGACCCCGCAACGGCTGAGAAAAGCGATACAAACTTTATCAGGGTCGTCATAGACTACTCGCGGCCCTGGATGGAAACCTACGCGTTACTCGCACGGCATTTAATACAGGTCGGTGACGGGATCGGAATCCTCTAGCATCTCGCGTTCTTCGGTACGCTATATGAGATCGACCAATCGCAGCCGTCTTAGGTTCCCAACTGGTCTCAAGAGCGGAGGGTGGATAGAGGAGGAGACTTCCCTACGACGGTTAAACTATCCCATTTACCAGAGATTGCGCATACAGGCAGACCGGCTGGCGGTGTCAAAGTTCGTGGACTAGGCCTTGGGAGAGTGAGTTATATCTACGAGCCATAGCCGGCTGAGTCGACCATTGCGGATTCGTTGGCGTATATCAGCAAGGTGTGCCTTGATGACCGTGGCCGCTGGCATCGAGGGCGAACTGGGGATTTGTATCGCCTGCTCTGCGCTGGCGTGCGGAAGTCCGGCAGCACCAAATTTCCCCTCCCGGGCTTCTTTGCTACGGGAGATCTTACCACTGAAAGACAAAACGCTGTTATGTGTCACTGATATCCTGTCAGGCGTTCCGCTTCTCCAGGGTTTTCATCATGAGGGCGACAATGGCAGCGACATTAGCGATGACTACGACGGCCAAGGCAGTTCCCGGGGGCATCCATTTCACTTCGACGATAGCATTGATGATGACTATAGCAGTGATGATAGCGATGACGACGGTAACCAAGTATTGCCGAAGTTGGCCCGGGAGGCAAGGCTACCAAGGTTATTAGACAGCCATAGCGGCGAAAGCAGCGATGAATACAATACCGATGCAGCTCAGCAGCTCGTAAAATGGATTGCGGAGGAGATCAGGAGGGTGGCTGAGGGTGGGGATGCAAGCGAAGGTCCTTAACCGCCGTCAAGAGATAGAAAGGCGTTTGCATTAGCAGTAAGACTATACCTCGGAAGCGAGGAAGGGATGTCCAGGGTGACATCGAAGCTGGGCCCGCTCTTTCAGCAAATTGGCGATATGATGAACAGCCGTACTCTCTTTGAGTTCAATAGTTCGCTGTTGGATAGCACGCTTAGGTGGAGGTGCGCTGCGTCGTCGGCTGGACGGCAGCGAGTGAGGAGAGGTGATTATATCATGCATCTCACTACTCGGCCGGTGAATAGAGGCCTGCGACGGGTAGTAGATGATAGAGAAATTGGCCAGGGGCTAGAGTTTGTGATCAGACCTAGCCGCCATGGAGGAGGGGTAGAACACGAGGAGGAGGAAGCCTATCGCTTTGGGATATTGCCACTCCTTTGGTCTTACAGATGGGACGGACTGGAGGTGCCCCGACCCGACTCAGCCAGGAATTCGCTATGCTGATGAGGATATTCTTCTAATTTGACAGTTATTTACTCGTTCTCTGCCTTTAGATGCTCAAGAGCAGCCTAGTATATCTTTCCGCCGAGCCTTAATTTAGTGGACCTCTTTTTCTTATACCTATCTGTTGAACTCATAGCCCTAGGTGCCCTGTAGCTACAGCACTTGGGGACTGTAGGTTGCCTTGTAGTCACACACCATCAGTGCTGTGGCACCCATGGTGACTGTGCCAGACCCTGGCACTGTCACCACTGCCAAGGTTCCAGGAGTTGTTAACAAACCCCTGAAAGCCAAGACCCTTAGTGGCCCACGACCCACAACACCACATGCCAAGGCAAGGTGAATATTCTAGATTGTCGCTAGGACCGCCGAGCCCCCATAGAAGCAACTAGAATCAGTTGCTTACCCCAGCACTTTCCTTTTGTAGTACAGTTGCCTTTTCTGTGCTGCGGGTCCCTCACCACTGTAGAGTGATACAGAAACTCACCCGGGGCTCTATAAGAATCAGTCTCTTTCTTCTGTATCTAACTGTTCTTTTCTTCTCCAAGCGAGCAAGCAGTTTAATACAGCACAACGAATTACAACCTTACCAAGCTTTGTAATCTAGTTGCCATGTGCTCCGCACCCTAGCTTGTCACAGTGCGTTGGTTCACTGTATTCTTGTTTCCTTTGGCAACCTACTAGGCTCTGTCATGGTGCCTCAAAGTCTTCCGCTGCGCACGCCGTAGGGCAGAGTCCCCCTATAGCACCCTGTACTGACACCGCGTTTAGGCCGGCTAGGGTACACTAAGCAACATATATATCTTGGCGTTTTATTAGGCATGATGATAAGGTCAAGGTGTTGAACAACAGAAGTAGGAATGCTTTGGAGAAGGTAAAAGTGCGAGGTTTGGAGGGTAAAGGCTAAGTCTCTAGGGGCCAGGTAAGCAACACGAAAAAATACAAGAGGTAATGCTGTTCATTTTCAAGATGAGGACCAATTTTTGGCCGTCTTTATGTACAGGACCAATTCTGGGCCTGCTCGGCTAGAGTTGAAGCAGTTCAGCGTGCCGCGGCGCAGCCTGCCGAAAATGGCACTTAGCCTGAGCGAAGGTGAGCAAGTCTGGGCAAATCCTGAGCAAAGACTGAGCCGGACCCGAGCCCAGATTCGTCTCATATAACAGCCAAGCCATTACGTACGAGGACGGGTTTAGGAACCCAGAAAGCTGCGACCGCCTGTCTCGCCGCCGCATGCAACGACGCCACTCTCATGCGGGCTGATTGCGTTTTGGAGGACATCATGATAGTGTATCAGAAATGTCATGGACACCCAACGCCTAGGTACCTTTTCCTCGGTACCTTACGTGCTCTGTCTTGTTTGAGTGCGACTTGGGCGGGTCGGATACATTTAGGTACACCTCCAGGCGCCTAGGTGCCTAGGTTCGATACCTACCTTACCCTAGGTAGATAATTACCTACCACGAGATGAAAACAATGGATGAGAACGGGTCTTAAAAACGGCCTCGGACGGGTTGCTGCCGATGTTCCCGGCCTTTCTACGCCGCAATCCACTCATGGCTTCTATAGGCCCAAGTTTCAGCCTTAGTTCTGACCCGGCGGCGTAAGATTCCTTGGTCACCATCCATGTGGTTCAGCAATATCTTCCCATGCACTTAGGTAGATAACCGCATTCCCCCGAAAAGTCTCATCCCACTACCCTTAGGTAGGTACATACGCGAAGTATGTTGTATGTTCACTTACTTGACACCTTGGGTGGATACATCAACCTCAATCTTCTAACCTCTTCAGCTGGATATTCATACCTTGCTAGCTCCTCAACCTGGAAGTGGTCCTGTTGGCTGCCATGGACATGGTGCCTGTATTCAATGTGGGTGGCGCGTACAATCAAGCGGAAGCAAGCGCCGCACCGCCAACCTCGGTCCTGACAAGAAGTCTAGGAGGATGTTGATGGCCCCGTTTGAGTGTTCAAATGCAAACACGGCCCATACCTTACAATCGACCTATCTGCGTGATACGACCCAGTTCCCATGCCTGCGCCTCTCGGCGTGGTTGTTGTGTCGTAAGCCTTTTGTTTTCACTGCCAGCCACAGCAAAGAGTAGGATGAAGGTGTGCCATAACAATCTTCATTATGGGAAGTGCTATCAGGTCAGTTTAGATCAACGCGGACTGGTCCATCGCTACGAGGGTTTGACAGCAGGAAGATGGGATCCTTACAATGCCCGTATCCGCCTCAACCAGGTATCCAATTTCGTTATGTCTGAGGTGGTAACGACCCTGCCTAGATGATGAGCTCCTCTGCCGCGACCACCCCAAACTTTCCAGCGACCACCCCATACCAAATTACAACGCTTCCCATACAAAACGAGCCCCCGTCAATACAAGTACCAGGGCAGCGCACTACCATCGGCGTCAATCCAACTCGCCGTCAATCGGCACAGGTACACTGCGCGTCCTGCTTACTGCATCGCAATCGCCTCGTTTCCCAAACAAAATAGCACCTCACTGATGCGGTTGACGGGCCGGCAAATGCTACGCGCTACGCGCTACGTAGCGATTGTGGTGCGCTTGATTGACTGTGGTGTTACGCTGCGCAGCTGAACGACATGCCATTGAAATTTCAGGTGGTCGCTGGAAAGTTTGGGGTGGTCGCGGCAGAGAAGCTCTAGATGATAGCAGGGAGGCTTAAGAAGAGCAACAGAGAAACGCTCAACTATAAATGCTGAGATGGATAGGCAACATGTTCTGATGTCCCTGGCACGAAACGCATCTAGTTTTGATCCCTAAACAGGATTGAAACGTCAGCCTGAGTTTGCCAGTCTCCTCACATAACACAATAACCACCGCCAAAATGGTCAGCTTCAACAGAGTTGTCACCGTCATCGCGACCACAGCTGTCATGGGCACGAGCGTCTTTGAGAACCCCTCCACATACCCATACTACCACTGCGGAGGAAAGCTAGGCGGCCCTTCTCATAGTGAGTAACCCAGGCACCTAGGTAGAGAAAGGGAACTCTCGGAGGATGCAGAGCGGGCTTGCAGGCAATTTTAAGACTGACTCAACTTTACCTCCCTTCAATAGGCTACCCATATGCAGAGCTGAGCGTGGCGGCTGGTACTGACCATCAGCCTACCATCGAAAACAGCATCTTCAGCTGTGATTCGGAGTCGGGGGCTATTTCATACGTCAAGCTGTGTGGTTCCGTCGGCAGTTGCATTTTGGTAGCCCTCTTGGTCTCCCCAACGATTACTGTCGTGGTTAGATAATGCACAGTATAGGCGAGGGGAGTAGAAGAGACAAGCTAAAAGAAAAAAAAAATACAATGTTATTGGTCGTGTCTCTCCTCGGGACGCCCTCTCTACCTGTGCCTTGGCGGTTGGGCCCCGATGCTTGGCAAGCACCCAGAGATTCAGGACCGGGCAAGCAGCAGCGGCTGGGCTGGTGGGTGCCAGTGATGGTGTCGACGCATAGCTGACCACGCTGGGCTTTCCTCCACAGGGGATCGCCGATCACCCACCACAAGCACCGTACGTTGAGGCGCAGAGTGGAGCCATGGAGGAAACAGCTAGAGGCGTCAACCCAATGCTGTGGATGGGCAACGGGGCGCACACAACAACCAGCAAATGATGGAGTTCCTAGAAGACGGTGAGGGATTTATTGGTTAGACGGTTTTGGAGTTGACCAACGTGCGGGGCGTTTGGTCTGTGGGTGTCAACTCTTCTTGGCACAAGGCTTTCTTCGCACACTGCTCGGTCGGCTGTAGAGCACAATCAATTGGTTTGAAACCCCGAGTTGCGACATTTATTTCGAGACTGATCTCCGATGGCTTGCAGGCTCTGCCACCGCCACGCATGCCCGATTTACTTGTAGAGCACACCTAACTTAGCAGCCAAGACATTAGGCTTTATCAAAGCTATGATTTCAACTCATCAAAATGGTAGTTCAGCGCCCGGAAACCCGCTCCCTCTTGAAGCCGCCCTTGAAGCCACCATGAAACTGAGTCCATAGCTCACCATGCACATGGAACAGCCAAAAAAGGCTCTGTTCAGCGGGTGGAGGAAGGGCGGGATCCTCAACACGGCGCTCATCTGGGTCATGGCCCTGACCGTCATTAGCCTCCTCATCAGTTCGGCGTTTCGTCTCGGCTCGGGCTGGTCGTCTATCGTTGGCACTACGGTGCTTTTCCGGGGGGAGTGTTCGGCGGCGTCACGCATTAACCTCACGCTACACGCCGTCCTCAACGGTATCGCCATCCTCGTGCTCGCCTCGTCCAACTTCTTTATGCAGGTGCTTTGCTCCCCTACGCGCGACGAGGTCGACAGGGCGCACGGCCGCAACCGCTACCTCGAAATCGGCGTACAGTCGGTCAGGAACCTCTTCTTTATCCCGCGAGTGAAGTTGGCTATGTGGGCGCTCCTCGCCGCCACCTCGGTGCCGCTGCACTTGTACTTCAACGCTTGCTTCACCGACTCCAAGGCGTCGACCGACGCCTTCCTGATCGTCGCGACGGAGTCCTTCCTCGACAGATCCGTGCCGCACGAACCGCCGGGAGTAGGGCAGGTCTACCATCACTCGTACTTTGAGGAATCCTACTGGAATATGTACTCGGCCCCGATCCTGGACCAGATCGTCGCTGGCGCTTCGGATCGGTGGGAGAAGATGGACATGGTCAGGTGTTTGGCCGAGTACGACGACCCGGGCAACCCGCTGGTGCACTACCGGAACGTGATCATGGTGGTGCGGAACCGCGGTGAGAACGCGACGGGGGGGGGTGGAATATGACCGAGATTCGGCCGTATCCGTACTACTTTTCTCCGGATGGCATCGAACCGCCCCTCAACTCGCTCTGGCTGGTCGAGCATTTCAGCCGGACCGACCAGTTCGGGGGCGAGCGGCGCCGACTGATGGCGGAATCCGACGGCAGTGCCGGGCGCAACTGGACGGCGCGATGGGAGAAAGGCGACTGGGTACGCCACCGCATCGGCCTCGACCCGGCCACCAACACCATCGCCCTCGACCCGAAGTACTATTTCCGCCCGGGCCTGCCGCTAGAAGCCGTCCGCTGCCTCGCCGAACCCTTCGTCGCCCCCTGCGAGCTGCGCGTCCAGAATACCTCCCTGCTCGTCGTCTCCGTCTTCTGCCTCGTCAAGGCCGCCGTATGCCTCGCAGCCATCCTCCTCCTCCGCCGCCAAGACCCGCTGGTCACCCCAGGCGACGCAGTCGCCTCGTTCCTCGCGGTTCCCGATCCGAATACCGAGAACATGTGCTGCGCCAGCCGCAGGCCAGAGCGGCAGAAACATACGTGGCCTTTGGGGTGGCTGCCGTGGGGCCGCCAGCCGTGGGCTCGCGGCCCGCGCCAGTGGATGACCAAGGCAGCGAAACGCAGGCTCGGCGCTGCCGTCCCCTGGTACATCTGGGCCTTCAGCATGGGTATGGCCATCACCATGATCTCGATCGGGATACGCAACATCCGACACTGGTGGCCGTCGCAGCCGTGGTCCACCTCCGTGTTCGGCCCCAGCCCGTCAAACGGCAATGTCTACCTCGAGGGCTGGGAGTTGACCCACATGGGCACCGCCTTCAAGATCAACTCGAGCCAGCTGGGTGTGTCCATCGCCTACCTGGCGTACAATGGCCTGTTTACTCGTATGCTCGCCGAGCGCGAGTGGACGTCTTTTGGGGGCACGGGGTCAGAGTATAAATCCCTGCGCGTCTCACGGCCCTCTGGCACCCAGCGCTCCACTTATCGTCTGCAACTGCCTTACCGCTGGTCTATCCCGCTCATGCTCGCCAGTGGCACCCTGCACTGGCTGGTTTCCAACTGCGTCTATCCGCAGTCGTATATCAGTGCGTTCCTTTCTGCTGATGCATCTTTTCTAAGCTGGGACTAATGAGAAAGCCCCCCCCCCAAAAAAAAGGTTACTCAGCCCTTCCCCCCTACCGCCGAGAGGAAACAACCAGCGAGTCGGGCATGGGGCTATCTGTCCGCGCCAACGTCATTGCTGTCCTCTTTGGCACTTTCCTCACTGCTATTCCCATCGTTCTCGCTACCTTTTCTCTTCCGGGGACGATGGTCATGGCCGCCAGCAACTCGGCTGTTATATCAGCTGCTTGCCACGCTGTTAACCCTGCACCGCCACCACCACCGCGGGGGACCGTGAGTCCGGCACATACCGCAGACCAGGAGAGCACGGAAGAAGAAGAAGAAGAAACGGCGACGGCTACCGCTGAAGCTGAGCAGAGCGATACCCCCAGCGGAAACTGCAGCGATGTCCCCGGCGGGAACTGCACCGACAGTGGAGAAGAGGATAGTAAAGAGGCGCAGGAGGAGGGAATTCTGGAGTTGAAGGATATCTCGACGCAGAAGCTGAGGTGGGGCGTCGTCTCAGGAGTAGGACATAATTCCCCGGAGGACCCGGGACGGTTGGCCTTTGGCGTCGAGAGCCAGCGTGTGGCGACGCTAGTGGACGGAGGCTGGTATGCTTAACTCGGCTGGCGAACTGCTTGTGGAGGATGGTTGATCCACGGCTGTGGGGTGGTCTCGGCGGACATGATTATCACGATGCTGGGTTTACGGCATATTGGCGAGAGCTCTTCACCTTTCACCTTTGGATAGGAAGGGTAGAACTTTGGTGTGCCAAAGTAAGGTCATTGATGGTTTCTCCGCGGGTATTTTTTTTTTTTTTTTTTTTTTTCTTGGGGGGGTAT
>Ga0247763_1002009_pt1 | contig 10824 bp, 9 predicted proteins | sample UWRJL141409B4_FD_179926 | JGI IMG/M metagenome (GOLD analysis project Ga0247763, IMG submission 179926) | Plant litter microbial communities from Arlington Agricultural Research Station in Wisconsin, United States - UWRJ-L141-409B-4 | ecosystem: Environmental > Terrestrial > Plant litter >...
ACATACGAGGAAGCACCCAACATCTCGTTAGTTAGTGCAGGCACGTGTGTAACTAAATATCCCGTCGTGCCTGTCAAACCCCGAGCATGCAGCAGCACTGAGTGTGAGGCAATGTCGGCAAGCGATGGCAGGCGGGGCGCATAACTTGCCGGTGGTCGCGCTTTCTTTGCTGCACTAACGGTCCCTTTCTTCCTCTCTCCTTCCTTGCAATTCTTTCCCCGCCATGCTTCCCTCCTCCAAATCAACGACTTGACCTGTCTCTCACGCAGCATGGGCCAGCGCCGGCATTTCGCGGGAAGATCAGGGTTATCCGCAGCGCAGCAGTGTTGCTGCTGACACTGCATGGTCAGCCATGAACGAACAACAATCCTCGGCGCCGGGCGCCAATGCCTGCGATGAGCGACAAGAGTGTGCCAAGACGGCCCCGCGCTCACCACGCCCAGTCGCCCAGTCGGACCCGAATGCCGATCCCTCGGCGGTCCCCATCACAGTCGTCACGGGCTCGGATTCAGTGCCGCTGTCGGAAAGCGAGAAATCGCCAAAGTCCGGGTTGAGCGGGTCCGAGCCGACCGTAGCCGTCGTCTCGGATAGTGGCTCATCGCATTATGACAGCGGCGCCTCCGATGCCGCTCCCCTTTCCGAGGTCGACGACAATGACTATCCTGAAGGCGGGCCCCGCGCCTGGTTTGTGGTTCTTGGATGTTGGCTGGCGCTCTTCGCTGCGCTAGGGCTGATGAACATCCTAGCGACGTTCCAGACCTACGTCTCGCAAAACCAGTTGGTCAATTACTCCAGCGGCACCATTGGGTGGATCTTCTCTGTCTACACTTTCGTCAGCTTCTTTCTCGGCATCTACATTGGGCCCATCTTCGACAAGTATGGCCCTCGATGGCTAATTCTCTCGGGGACTGTCTGCTTGGCGGCCAGCCTGGTCCTGCTCAGCGTCAGTTACGAATACTGGCACTTCTTGCTGGCCTTCGGCATCCTCAGCGGCCTGGCAAGCTCTCTGCTCTTCACTCCCGCCATCGCCGCAATTGGCCACTTTTTCCGTGCCCGCCGTGGATTCGCGACAGGTGTCGCTAGCACGGCGGGCTCTGTGGGTGGCATCATCTTCCCCATTATGCTACAGCGGCTGTTCACATCTGTTGGATGGGCCAATGCTATCCGTATCTTGGCGGCCGTCTGTCTGGGCGTCACCATCGTGGCAAACTTCCTTATACGGTCCCGTCTTCCGCCAGCACAAGACGCCAGCCCCCATCCAGACATTCGCATCTTCGGCAACAAGGCCTTTGCGCTGACGACTGCCGCCGTTTTTATGCTCGAGTTTGCGCTGTTCATCCCGCTGACGTATATCTCGAGCTATGCCCTCAGCAAGGGCTTCACTCATAGCTTTTCGTTTGATATCCTGACCATCCTCAACACCGGCTCCGTGTTTGGTCGTGTGGTTCCGGGTTACTGGGCCGACAAGATCGGGCCATTCAACACCAACATGGTTTCAGCCATGACCACAGTCATTGCTTGTTTCGGTGTCTGGCTGCCGCTTGGACATACGAAACCAGGAATCATTGTGTTCGCCCTGGTGTTTGGATTTACAAGCGGGTGCAATATCAGCCTGATCCCAGTCTCGATTGGGAGACTGTGTAGGACGCAGAACTATGGGCGGTACTATGCCACCTGCTATACGGTCGTGTCGGTGGCTGTCTTGATCGGCATCCCTATTGCCGGCAAGGTGGTGGAGTCGAATAACGGCGACTACTGGGGCCTAATTGTTCTCACTGGCGTCTTCTACATTGGCTCAGTCGTAGCTTTCATGGCGGCCAAGGTATCGGTTGTAGGGTGGAAACCATGGGCGGTGTTCTGAAGTGATCTGGGAACTCTTGTGGATACCCAAACGCCCAAAAAAGCACGTCAGACGCGCTCAACATGGAGCGACAGCCTCCTGCTGAAGCGCAGGAACAATAGCTGGCACTTTTTATACGATGAGCAAGTTGCTTATCACATAGTCTCGGTCCCAGAGACCAGACTCCTCGGTATGTCGAGAGACAAAGGCACGCCGCACGGTAGTGCGACTGGTGAAGCATGTATGATACAGCCCCATGAGCGGTCGACGACGATTTACGACGGTGGGGTTGCGCGGCAGTGAACGGCGTGGTTTGGATATACCACCATGGATAGAACAGTATATACATAGGTATATATGTCATATCGAGCTTTCCTCAAGGGAAGCCAACAGCTGGTAGCCCGGGTACGCAACTTACCGCTTACCAAAGCTTGCAGCTCTTTACATACCTATTGATACAGCATCGAGATCCCTGAGTATGATCCAGTTCCCCCCCCAAATAGTTCAATCCGTAGTACCTTCGATTACGATAGACTGCTCGGCCAGGGCTATGATAAACCTTCTGGCAGATGTGTGCGGTTTTGTGTGGCCAGGAATGAAGAGCCTTCGTCAAACTCGGGCCCCCGTCAGGGTGAGGATTAAAGGACAGATGCACCTTGCCCGACTCTCGTCAGTTCACCATCGAGTCCCACGCATAAAGTCGAAGCTATCACGACCGCCTCACCCCCAAACTCTATAGATTGTCAGCTTTCCCCAAAACCGCCTCCTTTGCCACACCCGTGCCTCCCCCAGGTGCCACCTCCAGGTGTCGACACAGCCCCCATGGTCACATTCCCACAGTGAACGTACCTACTCGGCTGGATGAGGTTTTCTGTGGACACGCTGGCAACTAGGTCAAACTCGTGGCGTGCGTGCTAGCAGCTAGAAGCTATACGTCTGGTAAAACATTACCCCCTGGTGTTGGACAAAGAAAAAGTACAGCCACTTTGAGGCGTCAGATAACCCGCCACTGGACGACCACCTACGTACGTACTTGAGCGGAATTGGTGAGATGGCCGGTATTGTAGAACAGACAGACAAGGTCAAAGTGACTAGGTAGGTAGGTACCTAGGTAGTGAAGGGAAGGGGCTGGCCTCAAATGCATTGCCTACCTAGGATTGATGGCGTCGACGAAGTAGTTTAGGTATTCGTACATGTAGTATTCGTAATGTGAAGTGTGGCAAAACAGTTAATTGCTGCCAACATAGTTACCAAGCATATCCGCTCGGATCAGCTACATGTAAGTCAGTCACGCTTGATCACTGGCGCGAGGTATCAAGAGCCCATGGGACAATAAATTAGTGGTAGCAGACAATAGAATACTTGATTGTCAAGAGCGGCCTGATACGGACGCAGGGGAATCATCGCTACAAGAAGCACAAGTATCGAGCTCCTATAGATCGAGTTTGAGTAAGACAGTATTTGCATCGATGATACCACGCCTACATAGGTAGGTAATCACGGTTGCAAACCCGTCCAGAACATGATACTGAGTCCATCGCCCCTGCCTCAACGTGCTCACATCAGGCACCCTACCCTCGAATTCCGTGTGCTGGGACAATACATCGACCCAACCTCGTACATTTGTTCTGTCCGGCGACATGATGCAGGTTCTCTCGTCAACGACACGCCGATGCTATTGAAGCAGCACTGCAGAATGCGTCACATCGGTCACCGAGACAGGCATGAACCAACCCGACTTCGGGAACCCTTTGACCAAAAGAGCAGAGGTTGGGCAGGACCGCATCAAATCGACTAGTCGCAGCAGGCCGCAGCAAAACAACAAGCACGCTGCTCGTCACGGGTTCTCACCGCCAAGTGCCAACACCAGACGCCCCAGCAAAACTGCCTCGACAGGGCCGGAGCCTGACGGAGAAAAAACCCCCAGCACCATGGAACTCACCTTTCGGACGAACAGTGGCGGCCCATACGCCATACAGCTTAGCCTAGCCTGGTCCGGCCTCGTTAACAACAACAACCCGGACATACCGGTAGCTGCATGTATTGACAGCCTCGCGGCCATGTCACAGCGAGACACGAAGGGACGAGCGAGTGGGCCCAACATTGGCCTTACTTGGCACCCAACCATCGAGCACCTCCCCTTTCCAACATAGCGAGATGGCAATAAGACACCTCGGCGACGCCCACGAAAACGAAACCCACGAACCGGGCCGAGTCGAGCCACGATGGGCCTGCCAGTTTTCTCAGAAATAATTGCCATGTCAGCCATGTCAGCCACATCTGCCGGGGGGGTGGTGGTCGGTGGTGATGAGACCGTGGGGGAACGGAGACCGCAACACGCGCCATGACATGAAGAAACACCAAAAAAAAAAGGGGTGGGGGTTGGTGGGATGGGCCGGGTCGGACTTTGCCATGTGGCCTTGTCTTGTTTGGTGTTGGGGGTGATATTGGCTATGAACACGCAAATAACGAGACGGACCGACAGCCATAGAAGCAGGGCTCTGCAAACAACGGTGTGAAGTGTCTCGGAGGGCTTGCAGGACGGGGACCCGAGAGGGGAAAGGAGGTGCGTGAGGCTGAAAACTCGGGCGTCCAACGGATGCCCCATCTCCTGGGGTCGAGGGCCAAAGACTGGAAGGAAAAAGGGGTGCGGCGCCACATCCGCACTCCGTCACAAGTCCAGTCCCACTCGGGACTTGTGTGATCAGCCACGAGTTGTGCGTTTGGGGTGGAAATACGAGCAAAGTCAAAGAAAGGGGAAAGAAAATATCCATGAGCAAATGGGAACCAGCAAAATGCGCAAATCCTACCCCCATGTCAATCTGAGCCAGCATACACACCACATCCGGCATTACGCCACGCTAGTTACAGCGGCAGTTACCGGCGACCTATCCGATCTCATCTCGGTGACTACCAGAGTTGTGCTTTTCCTGTTCGTAGAAAGCTTGACGTTAATTTTTTAACGCTATCGACCAGTCAGTTCCAAGGCACGACTGGCCAGTCCGCCAGTCCAGTCGGCCGCATGGTCCCGGAGGGTTTGCTCCTGTTCGGTCTTATTCCCCCGGGCCCCCCCCTGTCAGTTGTAAGCGGCGACCGACCAGAACCTTCAAATATTGGGCGTGTCGTTGGCAATAATAACCATTTTGAATCGGGGGTCGTCTACGAAGGTACGGGTGGAAACAAAGTAGAAAGTGAAGCAAAAACATCGACGGCGAATCACGGGCCCAGCCATGCCAGCCGTCACAGTGTCGAGGCCTTGGTCACCGATATTGCATCGGCCCGTCCAACAAGGCAGTGGTAATTGGACGTCTATCTATCTACATAGCTCAAAATGTCGACTAAACCGAGCCACCTCAATGCCGTTTTCTGCCTAGGTAGGCACAAAGATGCGCCAACAATTAGCCGAATTCTCGAACTAATAACACAACGGGAAATACACACACACACACCTTTGCCGTGTCGGTGTCGGCCTGACATTCAAACTGGAACGCCGACCAGCGGGCGAGCGTGCATGACAAAAGGCCAGGCCAAAACGGAATGACGACATTCTGAAGATGGCCGTTGAGAACCTAGATTACCTACCTAGGTTACCCAGTCCACGAATAGAGATAGATGTGTTTTTTTATTTAAAATCGCAGCGAACATAAGGCTACGAATACCGAGGTGCTTAAAAATCTGCTCGTATGTGATCGTGCTCGTGCTTTCCCGAGGCTGGAAGTTGCACCGCAGCTACGACTTTGATAGGTTTTTCTAGCTTCCGACGTTAGTGAGACATTGCGGGATGAGGCGCGCCGCGGGGACTTGCTGTGAGAGATAGATTGCTATCTACCTTACACGTATCACCGTCCATCGCCTCCCCGTTTTATCTCGATTCCTCGACAGACAGACAGACAGACAGACAGACCACTGCGCCCTCGTTTCCGTGGGGCGATAACTACGGGCCGGAGGGTGCGATCAACAACAAAAACAAAACGTGGTGTTGATCACCCCCCCCTACCTACATACCTAGGTACCTAGGTACACTAATAAGAAAAAAAGACCTTGCGGGTGATAGGTATTCGTATGCCGCCATATTATTTATTACTCTGTACCTACTGGGAAGGAGACTGGGTTTTGGTTATATCGTTGTTTCATGCAGCTCTGGCTACGTATGTACAAAAGCATAGTAGAATACAAAGTGCAAAAGCCTGTTTGTTTTGAGATGGCCTAGACCGGGCAGTGTAGCAGACACGCACATACACACACACCTTCCCAATTTGTAACTGAGTTGCCAACACAAATGTTTGTTTGCCCTCTTCCTTCAGGCAATATCTCTAGGCGGCAAAGTTTGTCACGGATGCTGCCGGCGCGTGTGCCTTATTCATCATGTGTGAGTGGTATTGGTTGGACTCCGCCCAGTGTGACAGCCGGACCTGCAGAATGAGCCGCGCTGGTTCCTTGGAAAACCGACCGTCATTCCTTGAACCACGAGCCGTTCGTTCGTTGGGTCGTCAAAACTTTGCAGCAAACGTTCAAAGAGTGGGGAAAATATTCGTCCAAGAAAAAGAGAGAGAGAGAGAAAATAGAATTAGGCAGTCCCGTGTTCCGTAGTAGTGCATTGCAGCATGTCAGTCCGAAGAGTTTGTCGGACATTTCGAATTGACCATGGAAGAAAAAGAAAAATCCAATCTTAAAACGCCCTGGCCCATTGCTGATGGATATCGCCAACTGCGATTGGCGCGGAGGGTTTGCAACGGGATTGCCTCCCAACGGCAACCGCTGATACACTACGTGGAAGCCACTTCACACCTCACACCCCGGAACTGACGCCTCCTGGCCGTTGAGTCCCAGAGTTGCTCGCAGATTGGGCCCCTGGAAATGCAACCCCCCCACCTGCGAGTCTGTGACAGCTTTCCAAGTTTTTGCTTTTCAACCACACCTGTGTCTGGAGCCATGGTCGACTCGGTCGCTTTGGCCGTCAACACTGGGAAGTGGAGCGTCCTTCATTTCCCCTGATCAGAGATAACCGATTGCGGGGGGGTTTAGATCGTTGTGTCAGTGGACGCTGGCGCCTGTTCTAGCGCACACGTATGTAGCCTGAGGTGCTGTTGGCCCCTGCTGTCAGTTATTTAGGACACACCCACAAGCAAAAGCCGGTGGTGGTGATGGAAATGCTCCGCCGATGACTAGATAAGGAGGATTGTACTAGGTCCAACAGCAGACACAACCGTGTCATTTTCACGTGGAGTTTTAACCGGGAAACAACACCCAATCCTTCAGAAACTGACAGAGGCTGGAAGGTCCGGTGGGAACATCTCTGAAACCCCCAGTGGCGCACAGTGTAGAGAGAGCTCCAGCCATCTATTCGTAGTTACTTACCTATCTGTCACGAGGCGGCGCTAGGCGGCGTTAGGCGTAGAGAGATAGGTAGACCTGTGGCCCGCGTTGACGGCTGCGGATATGGACTCCTTGATCTCTTGGTTTCCCCCTTCCGCTGCTGCGCGTCAGAGAGTCGCGTCCGTGGGAACAGGTTGAACCGCGTAAAGATTGATTGGCGGGGAACGTGCCTTTGGGGCAAGGAGGCGGTGGTAAGGTGGGGGTACGCTGGCTGAAAAAACAAGGTTATCGGGGTGCGTCATTCTCATCTGAAGACGAACACGGACTGAGGATCCGCGACAGGGCCCAGGCACGCCAGGCAAGCTCCAAGCCACACTCTGGGCCCCGCCCATGATGCGACCGTCCAGCCCGACAAGGGGCCTGGACGGCGGAATTGAATTTTCTGGGTCTCCCTCCGGAAGGGGCGGAGATCGAATTGTCATCCAAACACGCGCGACTGATGACTGACGACGACCAGTCGAGAGACACCTTTTTCGGAGCGCTCCCTTGCCCGTCTCCCGCCAATTTCCTAGACGCAAAACAATCAGCAGGAGCTGACCGACCGCAACAATCGGTCAGGCCATTGTGCTGCAGCTTGACGCGCCCAGCACTTTCCAATGCTCTCTCTTTCTCTCCAAACTAGGCGGGAAGGAGCCATTTCTCGTATCCAAATGTCCCCGGTATTGGCACAATAGCCAACGAGGCACACGACTCTTGACAAATTTGTATATTGTGGGGTTACGACATCGATATACAAACTCAATTGACCATGTCTTTTTTTCTCTTTCAAAACGGGCTGGCTGCGTTTACCGATTGGCGATTGGCACCTGTGCTGTGCGTGCAGCGTTTAAAATCAGTCCCGTGTGGGGCATGCAATCGATCCATCATCATCCAGAGAGGAACCACAGAGCGCGAAGCATGCTTGGCCTCTTTTTTTAAGCGTTGGCGGGAGTACAGGAGAAACTACCTCAGCAACGCACGCCGGACTCGGCAAAAGGAACCGATTCCAGGATTCCGGGTTCCGTGTTTCTTCTCCTTTCCCTTGTGGAGTTCGAGTAAATGTGTGTGTTCGTTGATGGTAGTGTAGTACATAGTGTAGTACCACTATGTGTAGTAATCCGCGAGCTCAGCCCCTCCTTTTCCCCTGAATTCTGTTTCTGCTGCGCCGGAGGTTCCTCCTGCAGGAGACTGCTTATCGTCGGATGGGCGTCCAGATGGACGTGCATCAAGCTTACAAAAGTCCGGGCAAGCGCTATTCACCGTCATATCAAGACAAAACGCTCCAGTCTACTGCGGTCTCATCACACCGCCATTCACGCACCAATGTGTTGTACAGGGAGAGAGGAACGGGCATCAGCGGCCAAACTCATTGACCATGCGTCACTGGCAGTAAAACTAGGTAGTAATATCAAAGACAGCCGAGAGGGGAGGGGAGGAAACAAAAGCATCGAGAAGAAATGGGAAGGAAAATGGATGCCAGGACCAGCAGGGTGGAACTTACCGACCGAGGTCAATAACTTCCTGGTTCCTCCAGAATAGCCTATCGCAAACCGCACCATGCAATACGACGCTGTTCCAAGGCGTGCCCAGTCCTGACAAAATTCTACCCTGGCCGGCTTCCCGTTCAGCGTCGTTCAATTTGCGGCCTCATAGCCCCACCAACTTTTGGTTGCACGCTTGGTACCTGGTACACCATACGAAGCAGGCTGCTTCGCTCGCGGGGCAAATCACAACCGCTACCGAAGGACCAGGGATCATTTCCTGGAAGATAACACACTCTATTTCGAGATGTTGACGAAAGTTGACCAAGAGCTAGCTAGTTTTCTCTTTGCAACTAGTTCGTGTGGTGTAAGTTTTGGGTAGCGTAGAATTGTTTTTGATTTCTTTCTTTCCTTCTTTTTTTTTTTGCATTGAAAGTGGGAGCGTAGTTATTGCGATCCGGTGAGCAACCTACCTACCCACTTACACCCTGGGCAAGCAGCAAATCTTTTGCTGACGTTGGCGCAATCCCAAAGCCCTCTTTGGGCCATTCCTACTGGGGGAGCGCAAAGATCAAATATCATTGCATCATTGCAAAACTGCAGTGTTCAAGATGGCTGGGAAATCAAGAGAATTTTTCGCTCCAGAACCTAGAGGGAAAAAAAATCATCTTCAGATGTTCGTTCATAGGTAGCATCCCTGCGCAACCCGGCCCAGCCCGAACGACACATGCCATCCAGATTCCCAGCCAGCGAACCCACGTCACTGGATGGATCCCAGTGCCATTAGCTGCCGAACAAAGCTACACGCCCACCGCGTCACAGATCCCACCACACACACCCGCTGCTCCCTGTCGGCTCGACATGGGGGTATGCTTCAACAGCACAACCATCATCCCTTGATTCCGAGATATCCACAATCAGAAGACTGCCCAGAGGTTTCTTCACCCAACCCCATTGCCCAGCTGGCCCCCTGAACCATCCAAAATATCCAGGTAATATGTGCGGAAGTGAAAGCTGCTGAAGAGGGCCGTTCAGACTCCAGGGTACGAATGCAGGTTGGGACTCGGGAGAAAAACACCTGGAAGGAACCGAGAAATGTCCTTGCCCAACCTAACCAAGCCAGGGTTGTCGAGGTTTTAGATCCGAGAGGTTGGCTTTTGCCATGGCGGTTCCAATGCCAGGGAGGACCAGTAGGACCGAGTCGACGAAGCAAAAGAGCCGCAGAATCTGAACAGTCTACAACAACAACTTCTTTCTCCATCCCGTCGCCTTCCCACCCTGCCGTCTCAACGACAACGCAAGAAACCTGTGCATCGCACCCGGCTCGACGCTGTGCTACAGCGGGCCTGAAAGTGGTGAATGCGATTGCGTGTGCATGCCTGCTGTTGCGTTGCGCGCCGAGCCATTCACCCACCCGAGTCGCCTCACAAAAAACTGGCCGCTACCAGGCAAAAAAGCCAGGGTGCTGCGGACCAGCCAATCCGTACCCGCTTCCCACCTTCCCCGTCTGTCTCCCACAAGCATGCGCAGCATTGAGCAGTGACTACCGTGGGACGCCACCAGCCAGGGCAGCAGAGTCGCAGTCACAGCAGAACACGAGAGAGTCCCGTCTGCGAGCATTTTCCAAGTTGCCGCATCCACTTTGCATCCGCCGGCCCTTTTGTGTCCTTCTCCTCTCCCTCTACTCCTCTGTTTCTGTTGTTTTCTCTACTGCGATAATCCCTAATTGCACCCACCACGATACGCTTTTTTTTCGCCACCGTCTCCAGAAACGACGACGTCGAACCGTCTCAGGAACCGGAACCTGCTAAAAAATCTACCCGCACACCCCTCCTGCCGGCCAGCTTGGCGCCGCCCCCAGGTGTCTCGAAAGGGAGATTTGGCTGAAGCACGCAGGCACTTTCAGGCTTCCAAGTTTTTCCCGTTGCTGCTGCTTCTGCTGCGCGACCGAGAGGGCCCGCCACTTCGCTCGTTATCTGCACACTGCATCCCGAAGCGCAACCAGGCCCGTCGACCAATTTCCCCCGTGGCTTTTCTCATCGATCAAGTCCAGTTAGCGGCCTGCAACAAGACGCAAGCAGAGGTGCCAGCAAAACCGCGGAAGCAGGGCGACTGGATTCTCTTCTGCTCGCTCGGCCTATCATCGCC
>Ga0247763_1002010_pt1 | contig 10824 bp, 8 predicted proteins | sample UWRJL141409B4_FD_179926 | JGI IMG/M metagenome (GOLD analysis project Ga0247763, IMG submission 179926) | Plant litter microbial communities from Arlington Agricultural Research Station in Wisconsin, United States - UWRJ-L141-409B-4 | ecosystem: Environmental > Terrestrial > Plant litter >...
TATGGCTACACTGCTGGCGCCTTCTATCGTGACAAGGATACTAAGGACGGCACGCCTGCGTCCCTGGTTCTGGGCGGCTATGACCCGCTTCGTTTTGCGTCCCATGACATCAAGTTTCCCCTCCACCCAGTGTCTCGACACCCAACCGTTCGGCTCAGGGGTATCCAGGCTGAAATTACTTCGTTGGACAAGGCACCAGGCGCTAACTGGACTTCCACAACTCAGACGCTTGTTTCCATGAATGACTCCATCCAGGCCGTCATTGACACCTCAACCCCTTACTTGTGGATGCCAACCGAAGTGTGTGACCGCTTCGCAGCCGCTCTCAACCTGACTTGGCGCGAGGACTTGGGCGTCTACATCTTCTCCAGCGGACCGCAGTATACCCGGTTCCTGTCTGAACAAACCCTCTCATTTACCTTTTCCCTATCTAGCTACGAGAACACCGATAACTTTGGACAGCCCTTGAACGTGCCGGGTGTGGTAAACATCACGCTCCCCTCGGCCGCTTTTGCCCAGGTTCTCCGCTACCCCTTTAAGACAATTGAGTTTCTTGACTCGGGTGTCCCCTATTTTCCCCTTAAGCGATCGACCAAGGAGGTTAACAACAACCGTTACATCATTGGCCGAGCTTTCATGCAGGAGGCCTATCTAATTACGCGCTACGACGATAGTACCTTCTCCCTTCATCAAGCCCGCTTCCCCGATAACGCCTACAGGAATTACTCCGTCAAGGGTATCCCGAGATCGCCGAACAGCCCGTATCCTGCTTTCGCTGGGAGCAGAGACGGCAATGGCGGGCTCAGCACGAGCCAAACGGTTGGAGTTGTATTGAGCGCTTTCGCGACTGGGAGCGTAATCGGTTTTGTCTTGTGGTGCTGTTGCCGGCGTAGGAAGAGAAAGGCGGTGGCCACACCCGAGGCGCCCGACGAGAATAAGGAGGAAACCCAGTCAATCGATGGGCTGCCCAAGAGCCCAGTGAAGCGGATGTTTACCATGATCATCGGGAGGAAGAGATCGAAGAAGCCCTTACCAGCCGAGGTTTCTGGTGATGGAGCTCAGCCTGTCGAGGTTGGTGCCGACGAGCAGCACCAGGTCTTCGAGTTGCCGGTGCCCCCAGAACCAGTCGAGCTCGACAGCAATGATGTCGTCGACGACGATTCCGATCTTGCCGAGGGCTCTCGGGGACTGAGCGAGTATGAGGTTGCGCGACGGAAACTGGCGAGGCAACTGCAAGGGCCTGTGCCGAGCTACACCCCTTCGGCGTCTCCTCCGACGTCGCCGGCTGTAACCGTGGCGGGCGGCAAGAGTATGCAAGATGTTAGCCCAGTTGCACACTATCGCCCATCCGAAGACCCATCGCCGGTATCCTCACCGACGTATGCCAACAGCAACTCTCTTCCCGACTCCCTTCCCTCACCGCTCTCACCACACCCGGATTGGCAAACACGCATGTTCGATTTGCCATCGCCTATGACCGTTGCTCCACCTGCACATATACCCTTCTCACTCCGCTCTCGTCGCAGCAACAGCAGCCATTCTCCTATTTCACCTCACTCACCACACTCGCCACAGACCTTCGCACCATCATCTGTCAGCCGCTCTGGCTCGGATAGCGTTTCGCCTACGTCTCCTATTGGGTCACTGCGAATGCCACCAACCCCCACAGTTCAACGAACACCGATTGACCCAACCAGAGTCATCTGCCTTGGTCCTCTGCCAGAAAACGTCCCTCTTCCCAATCAACAACCGCCGGTCCCGCCAATACCACCAATACCCGAGATTGTCACGCCGGACGGAAGGGAGGTTGGAATCAGGCGATCTTTCCCACAGATTGGCGTGAGGACGGACAACGTCGGGCTAAGGCAGTCGCGAGCGAGCCGCGGGTCAAATGACTCATTGGGGAGCAACTTCACCGTTGAGGAGGAGCGGAGACTCAGAGGAAACGATTTATCTGGCCCAGCCAGCCCGAGGCCGCGGACCGACGACGATTTCCCAAGGAGTCCACGCAGCATGGAGAGAATCGAGGCGGGCTGCGAGTTGGTCCACGTCCCGCAGGTGGCCGAAAAGCGATACAGCTGGGAAGAGAAATAAACTCGAGAAGGCGCCTCGAATCGGCAATCGAGGCTGTAATTTACGCCACATGCTTGACGCATCCATATTCTTTCTTTTATTCTCTCATTTGTGCTCGTATATACATCCCTTGATGTGGAGTTTGGGGTCGGATTACGGTATACCAGATGGTCACCATATATCTTGGTTTTGGGTTTGGAAGCATGGGCGTTTTGGGAGCAAAATGGCACGGTATCAGCACGGTATCACCAATAGGATATGATCAATGAATGGGAATTAGCTACGGTATCGAGAAGAGCCGGGCTGGAGGGTTTTGGACGGAGATGACATGGTTGTTCACCCAAGCCTATTGGCTTAAGACCGTGAGGTTGGTACAAGAAACCCAAACTTATCAATACCCAATACAGAAAAGATACAGTTCAACTTTGCTTTTGCGCGTGCCACTACGCTCCTACTGCTGAAGATTACTAGCGTGGGACCTGATGGGGTCTTTAGCAGTGGTCGCTGTCGAAGAGACGTTGATTACAGATGTTTAGGCCTTGAATTTTCTAATCGAGTTCCTTCAACAATAATTGGGGAATGCCCTCGTACATTCGCCGTTGGGCTTTTTGGAGACAGAATCACGGTTGACAACACGAGCTGTGAAGTATCACGTGTACAATCAACCCAGGTTTTGAGAGTCGAGCGAAAAGGCTGATTCGTAAGACTGGGCATCTCTACCATGGAGTCTTGTTCCGCCTTGCCAAGTTTCACTTCCTAAACGTTTCTAGCGGTGGGATATGTACCTCCTATATCGGGTTGGGCAAATAGGGTCCGTAGACTCCTCAACCTGAACTGTTCATTCCGAGTCCTAAATAATGGTTGGCTCATGTTCAGACTTTTGGTTACATGGCGAATACTTTGTACCCTAGGGAAATCTGAGGATTATCCTGATAATTTAAGAGAGGCATTCATTCGTTCAGCGCTGGCCGGCAACTATGAAAAGGTACCAGGGCTCACGGGCAGTTACAGGTTCGCACAGTTGAACAGGCGGCGAGACTGCGGTTGGTATATGGTTCATCACGTGGGAGCCTGCATGTGCCTGCCACATGGCATGGAGTGATGCGAACTATTCCGTACGGGAGCTGATAAATGCCTCTCGAGCAGTCCGGAGTGCGGCACAGCAAAACTGTGTAAAGATATCTCCTGTGGGCGCGAGCTGATGGGAGTCAGGCTATCAATCAGCTGCCTGTTGGTGACGCTGCATGGGAGAGGTGGGGTGTAGTTATGGTTTGCTCCCTGGCCGCTGTGGCGTTTGAGCCGCGAGCGAGGGATGTGGATGGATGGAGCATCCCGATGACAGAAGGGCGGGGTGCATCAGAATCGAGAGAGTAGTGTATGGTCTCACGCGACAATAAAATACCGCTGCGGTTTAAATTCCGCATCTAGCTTCGGCGACAGGGAAACGCTGATGAGAGATGGCATTTTGATGGATGAGTTGACTCGATGGTATCGAGTAATTTTCCGTCAGCGGGGCTGGCTCACGATAGCTTATCTGCAGCCTACGAGATGTTGGCTGGCTTGGTGGAGATAAAACGACCTGCGCCAAGACTCGATAGGCCGCTTGCGCGGGGAAACTCTTCGGCCCTAGCACTAACAAACAGGGCACTAACCCGCCTGAGGCCCAGCGCACAGATAAGCAATCGGCAGAGCGCATTGGCCAATGCCGGCCGAGACGCCAGGTTTTCTGGCATCGAACAGCTCTGCGAGTGGTCACATGCAGCAGCGGCTTACCAGCATCGCGCTCCTCAAGCCATTGACTACGACTCCACGGCGTCGCCGAAGATGCTGCATCTGGGTCTTTTACCTGCCCGCTCAAGTTTTGAAGTGTCCCCTTACCAGCCACGGGAATGCGCCAGAGAAATCGCTCTGCGTGGGGGGCTCGAAAGTGTCACCGAGAGGTTCCCTCTGTCTCCCCGCCATGGAGGAAGTTGTTCCTAGATAAGACAGCAAGGGGGAGTTGGTAAACTGGAAAGTTAAATGTACGCCTCCAGTCTACAACTCGCCCCGACCACTGGAATGTCTTTCCCAAGCGGCTGGTAAGTCTGATCAGCGGACTTTCTCCACCGCCGATCTCATCCCAACTTGCCCCAAGTTTATTGACTCGGTGACGTACTCCACCACGACCTGCGTTTTTTTTTACCCCGCGGAACCCTGCTTTACACCAGGTCGCACAGCGGACTTCGCTTCAAGCTGTCGCAAATATCTTACGTCTCATTGACCTGTCTCTGCGACCAATCGACCGGTAATGGCGCTCAAGAAACGGAATATCAGCCACGTGGTGGAGAAGCTGGCTGTTGACGCTGAACCGGGCCTCACCACGGCCCAGTTGATGGTGCGAAGCTTGCCTGCTCGGACCTCGTGTTTCCTTGGATCTCGGTGTGCTGACGCTTCCACAGTTGACGAACCATGATCTCAAGCCTGTTGAGCCTCAGCGTCGGCAATGGGGTCCCTGGAACTTTGTCGCATTCTGGGTTGCTGACTCGTTCAACATCAACACTTGGATGATCTCGTCGTCCATGATCGTGGCCGGTCTCAGCTGGTGGCAGTCATGGTTGTGTGTATGGATTGGTTACACTATTGCCGGCTTCTTCATCTGCTTGACCGGCCGCATCGGTGCCACTTACCACATCGGTTTCCCTGTCGTAGCTAGATCATCGTTTGGTATTTGGGGTAGCCTGTGGCCAGTCTTCAACCGCGCGGCAATGGGTTTGTAGCCCTCCCCACACAGCGTTGAAACTTTCTGACGGGCGCAGCTTGCATCTGGTATGGCGTACAGTCGTATATCGGCGGACACTGTGTTTATTTGATGATCCGATCCATCTGGCTCTCCTGGGTAAGTGACCCCACATGTCACTCTGTTCGGCAGGCAGACCTGGACCCTAACCCCCCTCAGGACCGGTACAAGATCCCAAACACGTTTCCGCTCGACTCCGGGACTACGACGGCGGACTTTGTATCGTTCTTCCTGTTCTGGGCTGGCTCACTGCCTGCTATCTGGTTCCCGGTCCATAAGATCCGCCATTTGTTCACTGTCAAGTCCTACTTTGTGCCATGCGCTGGTATCGCCTTCCTCATCTGGGCGGTCGTTCGTGCCGGCGGCGTTGGCCCGATTGTGAGACAGCCTTCCAGGATTCATGGCAGTGAATTGGCCTGGGAGTTTGTCAAGGGCATCATGAGCTCTATTGCCAACTTTGCCACCTTGATCGTCAACGACCCCGATTTCTCTCGTTTCGCGGGCAAACCCCGTGACGCCTTGTGGTCACAACTCTTAACCATCCCTATCGGCTTTGCTGTTACGTCGTTTATCGGTATCATTGTGTCGTCCTCGTCGTCCATCATCTACGGGGGTGACCCAATCTGGGATCCGCTACATCTCCTAGAAAAGTTTATCGACGATGGAGGCTCGGCTCAGCGATTCGGAGTCTTCATGATTGCCGCAGCCTTTGCCCTCGCTCAGCTCGGCACCAACATTGCCGCCAACTCTGTTTCTGCTGGCACTGATCTCACTGCGCTGATGCCTCGCTTCATCAATATTCGCCGTGGTGGTTACATTTGTGCTGCTGTCGGTTTGGCCATGTGCCCCTGGACATTGCTTACGTCAAGCAACAAGTTCACGACATATTTGTCTGCCTACAGCGTCTTCTTGTCGTCGATTGCAGGCGTCATGATCTCGGACTATTACTTTGTCCGTCTTGGCTATCTCGAAGTCAAGGAGTTGTATGACGCTCGCGAGTCAGGGCCGTATTACTTCCACTATGGCGTTCACTGGAGGGCATATGTTTCCTACATTGCTGGTATTCTCATCAATGTGGTAGGATTTGCTGGTGCCATTGGGCGGGACGTGCCTATCGGGGCCACATACATTTACAACCTCAACTTCTTCTGCGGGTTCATCGTCTCATCAGGCATGTATTGGGGTCTTTGCAAGCTCTGGCCCGTGCCGGCGATGAGCGACCGATGGATGGAGGTGGGCGATGACGTTGACGACATTCGCGTGGCCTACGACAACCAAAGCGGCAGCCAGGAGTTTGACGACGACCAGCGAGCATACAAGACGGCGCAAGACGACAAGGTGGTTTGATTGGATTTTGGTCTATTTCTGAATATTGGAACAAATGTTGAATATGGATACCCATGGGATTGTATGGTTTGACCATGGTGGAGCACCGCCTCGGCCACATCAGACATACAAAGAATTTGCGAGTTTTTAACAGCGACCAGATGTGTTTAATTCACCCTTTATTCCGCCTCGTGCTTTGCGGTTTGGCAGCTGGAAGGCCTGCTCAAAACAGCCCAACGCCCGATCCAGCAAGGTATTCCCGCTGCAAAGGGATGTTTAGCAACGAAAAGTTAAGGAAGACACAGCAAGGTATTTTCCCTTGTCATCAAAAGCTCGGTAATGGAATCCCAAGGACTTCATGAAAAAGCCTGAACACCTTAAATCTTAGACCCAAGCCTGATATATTTGCTCGAGGCCTCAGGGACAGCTCCCCAGCTTTCTGGATGCAGCACAACCCCCTGATCAATAGTCATCAATTCTCACGCTAACGATCGTTTAGGGGTATGGCGGATTTGCGGCTGACGTGCCGCCAATAGCGCTCGCTCTGCGGTTCGGCCCCGAATCTGAAGCCTAGTGCAGAGGCGTTGACGGGAGGGTTGTTCTTTCCAAGACGATGACGACTCCTGACGTCTGGGGTAGATAACACGGTGACAGAGTTTCCTCGTCTGGGTGAGGGGAGTAGCGGATCTGACAATGCGGGGAGCGGGTGCATCCGTGAAATGATTGCCCAGTGGCAAGGCATCGATCAGGTTTCCCAGTAGCAGTTTTTTTCTGCTTCACGGCATTGCGGGGACTTGTCGTGGTAGTGGCTGCGGGCAAACCGGGTGCCGCCCCGAGACTCAGCACGGAGTGTTCCAGAAAGAGCGGTGCCAACCGGCGCCAAGGGCGCTATCCCCAGACGGAGCGCAGATTTCGAGGAGTTGGAGATTCCGGGGTTCGGCCCGATGGAGTTTAGGGTCTCATCAACCCCCTACCATTTGTGGGGTTTTGTTACCCTCAAATCTGAAGTGCCATCTCGCAGTGCCATGCTAACATGCTTCGACTCGTAACGTGACCGGGCTTGGGGTCGCTACCACAGTTGCAACGGCCGTGCTTGTTCGCCTACGCTTCCGTCGATTACCTATCCGGGAAGTTGGGACTGGAAGATGACGGCCGATCTTTGTCGAGGTTCCACAGGTTATTTTGAGTTTACCTCGGGATGGATTGACTTATAAAAAGAGAAGATGACGCGCAACAGTAGAGCGAGATCAGCCCTCTCAGTCAGCCGCCTCCAACCTCCGCTCTCGACCACCCGAGCCAGAAACCAAGATGAAGGGACTCGGTGTTCTCGCTCTCGCGGCCTCGGCCAGCGCCCATGCCATCTTCCAGAAGGTTTCGGTGAACGGTGCCGACCAGGGCCAGCTTCGTGGTGTGCGGGCTCCTGCGAGCAACTTCCCCATTGAGAATGTCAACCACGCCGAATTTGCCTGCAACACCAACATCCGGTATAAGGACAACAATGTCATCACCATCCCGGCCGGCGCGAGGGTTGGTGCGTGGTGGGGACATGAGATTGGGGGTGGTGCTGGTCCCAATGACCCGGATCACCCTATTGCCAGGTCACACAAGGGTATGTATCTTGCCATGTATGTGCGATGGAGAGGATGATGGGCTGACAGCGTCAAGGTCCCATCATGGTCTACCTGGCCAAGGTTGACAATGCTGCCTCGGCGGGGACATCGGGTCTCCGGTGGTTCAAGATTGCCGAGGATGGCCTCAACGGTGGCACCTGGGCTGTCGATACCATGATTGCTAACGGCGGGTGGCACTACTTCAACATGCCCACCTGCATTGCTCCAGGGCACTACTTGATGCGTGTTGAGTTGCTCGCTCTGCACTCGGCCAATCTTCCTAACGGTGCGCAATTCTACATGGAATGTGCTCAGTAAGCTTTTGTCCCCGTCTCTTTCGACATGTCCACATTTCTAACAGAGGTCCAGAATCCAAGTCACGGGCGGTGGTTCAAACACTGGGGCCAACTTTGTCAGCTTCCCCGGAGCGTACCAGTCCAACCACCCCGGCATCCAAATCGGCATCTACGACCTCCTCGGCCAACCCACCAATGGCGGCCGCCCCTACTCGATCCCGGGCCCGCCCGTCCTTACCTGCTCGAGCAACGACAACGGCGGCAACAACCCCAACCCCCCGCAGACTACCTTTATCACCTCGACCGCTGCACCGGCTCCCACCAACGGCGGCGGTGCCGGTGCGCCCCTCTGGGGACAATGCGGTGGCCAGGGGTGGACGGGGCCCACGACTTGCTCGCAGGGCAAGTGCAGTGCGACGAACCAGTGGTATAGTATGTCTACCTATCTTTCTATTCCTTGTATAGGGAGAATGCTAACAGAAACTAGGCCAATGCATTCCTTGAGTGAGAGTAGATGGGGGTGGGGGATTGGTGTGTGGGAGTTGGTGTCATGACCCATCGAGGTTAGCTTTGATGGAGGTACATCCTATGATCCTCTTGTAGATATTTTACTTGACTTGCTTTGGATATTTCTTTAGCCAGGCAAGAATACATATATGATTCTCCCTTTGTTTTCACCTAAAAAAAATTTGGCCTCTCTTCTCTTATTCCTCTGGAAGAAAGTTTTGTGGTGTCGGCTCCTGGGTTGGTCCTCTCGGCTTGTCTGAAAAGCCACTCTTGCCGATGTATGACGCTGTTGATCACCTTTGGCGTTTTTGACTTTGCACTGAACAAGATTGATTGACTTGGTTTGTGAGAGTCCTGAGAGAGGAAGTTTTTTTCTACCTTTCCATTTATTTCCCTTGCTTTTGCCTTTTATTTTGACCTTCACAAACCACACTCTCTCTCCTTCTCTCTCTCCGTCAACCACTGGCGCTGTCTCGTCAACATTGTCAACATTGCCGACGTCCGTCCGTCCTGACACTTCACACACCACGCAAGAAAGCAAGCAAGCAGGCAAGGAGGCAAGCAAGCCCCAACTAACCTGCGAGAGAAATAAAATAAAAAAAGAGGAGAGAAAAAAAAAAAGTCCACGGGACATGGAAGTTGTGGTGCTGACACTGACGCGGACGGCTCAGGCTCAGTCTCAGGCTCAGGCTCAGGCCCGGTCACGTTCCCGTCCCTCTCCATACATGTACTCGTCTTCATACCCGTCCCCATACCCTTCCACATACCCTTCCCAGCCACAGGGACCAAAAAACAGACGAGATATTTCTAGCGGCTGGGGGGCAGCAGCATCACGCGTCCCTGGCCAGGGTACCTACAAGAGGGCAGTCCCAGTCCCAGTCCCAGCTTCGGCCTGCAACATGAAGATGATTAATAAGAAGGAGGAGGAGACGACCAAGCCGGTTGTTGCTGTTGCTGTGGTGAAAAACCATCAAACTGGAAACGGGGTTCTCATATCCAACATGAACAAAAGCAAAAACAAAAACAAAAACACAGAGAAGAAGAATATCAAGCAGACCGAAGATAAAGATGAAGATGAAATGGAGACAATTTCTCTCGACGAAGAAAAAGAGACAGGTACTTTTGGCTTGACAGAAGAGGAGAAAAAGAAATGGGTTGATGTGTACGAGGAAATTCTGGATGACGAATGGGCCTTGTTTTGAATGTGGGTTGTATTTTACTTTGTCGACGATAGGCGGACGACAGGATATAGACTATAGAGACAGGAATACTGCTTGATGAGTGGAAGCTGGAGTAGAATTAATCTAAGATGATATACATTCCACCTCTCCATGTTCCCAAGCAGATTCTGTCCTGGTCGTTGTCCCAGCTGCTGTGGGTCTGTTACTGGCTGTGTTGCGTGGTTTGTCAATGACGAGCTTTCCGCTCAGCATGGACGAGAGCGTAGATGGTTGTGATCTCTTTGTAATGTAGGTCTGAGTTAGAGTTGTTCTAAAGGTGTTTTTAGCGTGCTTCACTGTAATTTCATCAATCAATTAATCATGGGAGTAAGACAATATATATATATATATTAATCATGGGATATTCTTGATAGGTAGCTAGACATTTTTGACGCTTTGCCGTGGACCTACAGGGACAATACAGGGGTGAGACTGGTATCGCGTTGATATCGCGCTGAATAAACACAACTCGCCGTTGGTCAGTATACGCTCTCGTCAAGTCTTGAGCAACCCCGAGTTGACCAGATTCAACCATTTCTTTGTGTCCCTCAAGAATCCGTGTCAACAAGTCATCGCCTTCAGCCCTCTCAACTCCAAGACACAATACAGCACAGCACAGCATGATACTAGTTAAGCTTCCCCAGCCCGGTCCATCTCTCTCGCCAGGGCCCCAGACCCATCCGTTGCTGCTCAGTCAAACCCACAGGCCCACCCCCACAGGCTTACAGTCTTGCCCGGCAGTTCCGGCGAGTTTCTTGCCAGAGCCAGAAGCAAAAACCGAGGCAAAAGCACAAACTGAAGCGTGAGTTTGTCAGGTCGCAATTGACGTCGCTACACGTTGCTGCTCCTTGATATACATTGATCAGGCATGTATGCATGCAATGCATGCTATCTCGCACTTAGCGGTACAGATCTCCAGTATCTCCAGTCCCCCTTTGTGTGTGTGTGTGTGTGTGTGTGTGTGTGTGTGTGTATGTGTGTTTGATGTAACGATATGATTGATTTGATGTTTGATT
>Ga0247763_1002012_pt1 | contig 10804 bp, 8 predicted proteins | sample UWRJL141409B4_FD_179926 | JGI IMG/M metagenome (GOLD analysis project Ga0247763, IMG submission 179926) | Plant litter microbial communities from Arlington Agricultural Research Station in Wisconsin, United States - UWRJ-L141-409B-4 | ecosystem: Environmental > Terrestrial > Plant litter >...
GACCCGGTCGTACGCCTCGCCGACGCACCCCCGCCCCCGGCTGCCGACCGCCGGAGGTTCCGGGGGCGCAGGTGAGGCCGCCCGCGGCGTCCCGGCGCCCCCGTCGGCGGCTCCTTCGCCCGGCCGGCGGTAAGGACCCCGCCCCGCACCCGCTAGTGACACCATCACATTCACTGCGTACGCTCCTGAATATGGATATGCGCACTGTGGTGGTGGGGACGAGCGGGGTCACCGCGTCCGACGTGCTCGCCGTGGCGCGTGGCGGCGCCCGGGTCGACCTCTCCGACGAGGCGCTGGCGGCGCTCGCCGCCGCCCGCGAGACCGTGGAGGCGCTGGCCGCCAAACCGGAGCCGGTGTACGGCGTGTCCACCGGCTTCGGAGCCCTCGCGACGCGGCACATCAGCCCGGAACTGCGGGCCCGGCTGCAGCGCAACATCGTCCGGTCGCACGCCGCCGGGATGGGGCCGCACGTCGAGCGCGAGGTCGTGCGGGCCCTGATGTTCCTGCGCCTGAAGACCGTCTGCTCCGGCCGCACCGGCGTACGCCCGTCCGTCGCGCGGACCATGGCCGACATCCTCAACGCCGGAATCACTCCGGTCGTCCACGAGTTCGGCTCGCTCGGCTGTTCCGGAGACCTCGCACCGCTCTCCCACTGCGCCCTGACGCTGATGGGCGAGGGGGACGCCGAAGGCCCGGACGGCGACATCCGCCCGGCCGCCGAACTGCTCGCCACGCACGGCATCGAGCCCGTCGAACTGCGGGAGAAGGAGGGCCTCGCCCTTCTCAACGGCACCGACGGCATGCTCGGCATGCTGCTCATGGCCCTCGCCGACCTCGACACGCTCTACACGTCCGCCGACATCACGGCCGCCCTCAGCCTGGAGGCGCTCCTCGGGACCGACACGGTCCTGGCGCCCGAACTGCACGCCATCAGGCCGCACCCGGGCCAGGGCGCCAGCGCCGCCAACATGCTGGCGGTCCTGAGGGGTTCGGAACTCACCGGCCACCACCAGGACGACGCCCCGCGCGTGCAGGACGCGTACTCGGTGCGCTGCGCCCCGCAGGTCGCGGGCGCCGGACGTGACACCCTGGCCCACGCCCGGCTGGTCGCCGACCGCGAGCTGGCCTCGGCCGTCGACAACCCCGTGGTCCTCCCCGACGGGCGCGTCGAGTCGAACGGCAACTTCCACGGGGCCCCGGTCGCCTATGTGCTGGACTTCCTCGCCATCGCGGCGGCCGACCTCGGCTCCATCGCCGAGCGCCGCACCGACCGGCTCCTCGACAAGAACCGCTCGCACGGCCTGCCGCCCTTCCTCGCGGACGACGCGGGCGTCGACTCCGGCCTGATGATCGCCCAGTACACGCAGGCCGCCCTGGTCGGCGAGATGAAGCGGCTCGCCGTCCCGGCCTCCGCCGATTCCATCCCCTCCTCCGCGATGCAGGAGGACCACGTCTCCATGGGCTGGTCGGCCGCCCGCAAACTCCGTACGGCCGTCGACAACCTGGCCCGCGTCCTCGCCATCGAGCTCTACGCCGCCGCGCGCGCCGTGGAACTGCGCGCCGGGCTCGCCCCGGCGCCCGCCACGCAGGCCGCGATCGCCGCCGCGCGGGCCGCCGGAGTGGCGGGCCCGGGGCCGGACCGCTTCCTCGCCCCGGACCTGGCCGCCGCGGAGGCGTTCGTGCGCGGCGGCCATCTGGTCGCGGCGGTGGAGCCCGTGACGGGCCCGCTGGCCTAGACACAGGCCCCGCGGGCGGGGCCGACGGGGGTGTCGTGTTGATCACAGCAGCGCCGAGGCCTTCTGTGCTAGGGTTCATAGCGAAACGTTTTTGGTACCCATTAACTTGTGCGCCTGAAAGGAATCCTCTCTCAGGCGCGTTTTGTTTTTCCGGTCATTTCCGGATGGGAGCCACCTATCCAAGGAGAAATGACATGGCTACTGGCACCGTGAAGTGGTTCAACTCCGAAAAGGGCTTCGGCTTCATCGAGCAGGACGGCGGCGGCGCCGACGTCTTCGCCCACTACTCCAACATCGCCACCTCGGGCTTCCGTGAGCTGCAGGAGGGCCAGAAGGTCTCCTTCGACGTCACGCAGGGTCAGAAGGGCCCGCAGGCGGAGAACATCGTCCCCGCCTAGTTCCGGGACGCGCATCACGCGAGCCGGGGTCCGCACCTTCGGGTGCGGGCCCCGGCTTGTGCTGTCCGTGTGCCCCAGAGGACGGGAAACCGTGAAAGCACGGGAAACCGTGCGGCCCAGGAAGGAATTCCAGATCCAGCATGACTCGATCCGAACGTCCTGAACGACCCGCCGGTCAACGCCCGGCGAATTCCCGGGGTACCCGCGGTTCTCGTGGCACACGCGGCGGAAGCCCGGCGGCTTCCGCGAACAACGGCGGCAGAAACGCACGAAGGAAGCCGTCCCCGCAGTCCACCGCGCCGCGGGAGTTCACCCTGCCGCAGACGCTCACCCCCGCCCTGCCCTCCGTCGAGTCCTTCGACGCGCTGGACATGCCGGCCGCGCTCGGCAAGACCCTCAGCGCCCAGGGTGTGACCGACCCCTTCCCCATCCAGGGCGCGACGCTGCCCAACTCCCTCGCCGGACGGGACATCCTCGGCCGGGGCCGTACCGGCTCGGGCAAGACCCTCGCCTTCGGTCTCGCGCTGCTCGCCCGCACGGCCGGCAGGCGCGCCGAGCCCAAGGCGCCGCTCGCGCTCGTCCTGGTGCCCACGCGTGAGCTGGCGCAACAGGTCACCGACGCGCTGACGCCGTACGCCACCGCGGTGAACCTGCGCCTCGCGACGGTCGTCGGCGGGCTCTCCATCGGCAAGCAGTCCGCTCTGCTGCGGCGTGGTGCCGAGGTGCTCGTCGCCACGCCCGGTCGCCTCAAGGACCTGATAGACCGCGGCGACTGCACCCTCGCCCAGGTGGGGATCACGGTTCTCGACGAGGCCGACCAGATGGCCGACATGGGGTTCATGCCCCAGGTCACGGCGCTGCTGAACCAGGTCGAGCCGGACGGCCAGCGCATGCTGTTCTCGGCGACCCTGGACAAGAACATCGACAAACTCGTACGGATGTTCCTCACGGACCCCGTCGTGCACTCCGTCGACCCCTCCGCGGGCGCGGTGACGACGATGGAGCACCACGTGCTGCACGTCGCCGACGAGACGGACAAGAAGGCTGTTGCCCTGCGGATCGCCGCCCGCGACGGGCGCGTGATCCTCTTCGTCGACACCAAGCGTTCGGCGGACCGCTTCGCCAAGCGGCTCCTCGCGAGCGGCGTACGGGCCTCCGCCCTGCACGGCGGCCGCTCCCAGCCGCAGCGCAACCGCACGCTCGACCAGTTCAAGACCGGTCTGGTGACCGCTCTCGTCGCGACCAACGTGGCGGCGCGCGGGATCCACGTCGACGACCTCGACCTCGTCGTGAACGTCGACCCGCCGACCGACCACAAGGACTATCTCCACCGCGGCGGCCGTACGGCCCGCGCGGGGGAGTCCGGCAGCGTGGTCACGCTGGTCCTGCCGGAACAGAAGCGGGAGATGACCCAGCTGATGGCCGACGCGGGGATCAGCCCGCGGACGGCCCGGGTCAGGTCCAGCGACGACGAACTCGTACGGATCACCGGCGCGCGGGAGCCGTCCGGGGTCCCGGTCGTCATCCCCGTACCGGAACCGGCCGTCGCCCAGCCGTCCCAGGGGAAGCAGCGGGCGCGCCGGGGCGGTGGCGGTGGTCGCGGGGCGGCTGCCGCCGGCACCCGGGCCGGCGGCGGTACGGGCGGAGGCACCCGGGCCGGCGGTGGTCGGGCCGGCGGTACCCGTGGCCGCGGTGGTGCGGGCGCGACAGCGCGTCCGGGCAGCGCCGGCAACCGCGGGACGGGGGGCGGTCAGGGCGGCGGCCGGAAGTCGGCCTAGACACCGCAGCCGGCCTCGGACACCGCGTCGATCGCCAGGTCGTTGGTGGCGGTGAAGAAGAATCGGGCCCGCGCCGGCCGGTCCGTCGCCGTCCCCAGCGTCGTGCGCGGATGCCTGTCCGTCCCCTTGCGGTCCACGATGTCGCCGACGATCCGCCCCACACGTATGAGTTCGGCGGACGGGGCGGGACGGATGAACAGGTCCCACAGGGACTTGTCCGTGTCCGTCGGGCGGGGCAGGGACGTCACCCGGGCCCGGAACGTCCGTCCTCCGTCGGAAGTCACCGGTACCTCGAAGTCGTGCGCGGTCCCGTTGCGGGAGAGGCCCGACAGCACGGCGCCCCGGCCCAGCACGGCGCCGTGGAGTGTGCCACGTACGGACAGGGAACCGTCGTCGGTGTGCAGAGCGGTGGCTTCCGCGTGAGCGGGGCGGCGGAAGGTCCGCAGGGCCGCGTAGCCGTCCTTGGTCGTGTACGGAATCCACCAGGCGAACCCCTCGCCCGCTCCGGGGTCCGCATCCAGCAGTCCGCGCTGCTCGACGAGCCCGGCTCTGAGGCGTCGCGACGCGCCGTCCGCCGAGCGCTCGACGTGCAGGTCCCAACGCCCCTCGTCCAGGACGAGTTGCCGGTGCGTCAGCTCGGCCGTCCAGGGTGACCTGGTACCGCTCGGCCGCTCCAGCGGAATGCGGACCTCGCCGTCACCGTGCCGTTCGCGCAGCACGAGGGCGAGAGCGTCGCCGGACACTCCCGACGGGTTCACCGTCATCCGTATGCCGCCGTCGGAGTCGGTGGTGCAGCCGCCCTTCGGGCGCAGGGGCCGCAGCCCGCCGTCGGGAGCCGCCGTCACCGGCGAGGTCACGGCGCTCGCGCCCCGCGCGGCCGGAGTCTCGCTGCGGGACCGGAAGCCGTAGGACCGCAGCGTGCCCCACACACGGCGCACGTGGCGCTTCGCCTTGGCCGCCGACGAGGTCCGGGCCTCCTGCAGCTCACCGATGAGTGTTTCGTACTCGCCTGCGATCCTGCGGGGGGAGAACCGCTGGGCGGTTGCCCTGGCGGACTCGCCCATGGACCGGCGCGCGTCCGCGTCCTCGATCAGTCGCAGCAGCCCGGTGGCGAGCGCGGCCGGATCCCCGGGCCTCACGAGGAGCCCGTCCGAACCATGGGTGATGATCTCGCCGGGGCCGTGCGGACAGTCGGTCGCGACCACGGGAACGCCGGCATGCATGGCCTCCAGGATCGTCATGCCGAAGGACTCCCAGTCCGAACTCACCGCCCCGATGGAGGCCTTGGCCCACTCCGTCTCCATGGTCGTGTGCGGTCCCATGAGGAACACGTGGTCGTTCAGCCGGAGCGCGTCGACGGCGGCACGCAGGGCGGCGCGTTCCGGTCCCTGCCCGTAGATCCGCAGCCGCCATTCGGGCCGTACGGCGACGACCTTCGAGAACGCGTCGATGAGCAGGTCGTACCGCTTGACCGGCATCAGACGTCCGGCGGCCACCACCAGAGGGGCCTGTAGGTCGGAACGTTCGGCCTTCGGCCTCGGCGCGGCGTTGGGGATGTCCGTGATGCGCGTCCTCAGACCGGGCAACCGCGCGCGGTGGTCCGCCGCGTCCTGCGCCGAAACGGTGACGAAGGCGTCGAGGCGGGCCATCGCGTCGTTCTGCGCCGCCCGAACCCCGGGGACGTGGTTGTCGTACGACAGGTGCTCCTGCCCCACGCGGAGGTAGCGGGGCGCACCGTGTTCGGCCAGGAAGACGACCAGCGCGGGACGGGTCGCTATGACGACGTCGGCGTCTGTCCGGTCGAGGAGACCGCGCAGTCGCTCGTCCGTGAGTTCCGTATAGCGGTGCGCGAGGACCTCGGTGGGCGGCACGACGCCGGAGGGACGGGCCATGAGGGGATGCGCGCCGTCGAACGTCGATGCGTCGGGGCGTTCGTCCACGAGCGGAACGAGACGGACCTTGCCGCTCACCCCGAGCAGGGGCCGGTCTTCGGTACGGAAGACCGAGACGACCTCGACTTCGTGGCGCGCGGCCAGCGCGCCGGCCAGGTTGAGCGTGGAGCGGACCGTGCCGCCGATGGCGTAGGCGTTGTGCAGCAGAAAAGTGATCTTCAAGAGGGTGATGTCCTGCCTAGGAGGTGTGGTGGGCGATCCAGGCCAGGACCCGGTCGGGCAGGCCGTGCACGTCCAGTAGACCGCCTCCGTGCGCACTGCTTCCGGTCACCGTCCCGACCGTGACCCCGGCCACAGGCATGTCGTGGCCGATCGCCTCGGCTGCTGTCACGCCGAGGGAGTGCTGGACCGGGACGAAGGCTGTCAAGGCCGCCGCCGTCGAGACGTGCCGGCCCGCCCACGGCTACGGCGGTGACCGGGACGGGCGCGCCAGACGGTCACCGCCGGGATCATGGGCAAGGGCGTCGAGCACAGCCCACGGGGACCCGGTGGTGAGATCGCTGTCAAGGGTACGGGGAATCGTCACGCAGTCCCGTCAGTACCTTGCAGGCCTGAGCGCCAGGACCGGACGCGGGGAGTCAGGAATGCCGATGAAGACACTGCCCTGGTCCGCTTCGAAATGTCCCCGGACATCCGCGGTGCACTGGTCCGGAAAGGGGAAACTCCGGGGGAAACCGGTCAGGGTGCCAACGCCGTGCACCTGAGGTCGGAACGCGGCACCGATGCCTTCCGGGCGGTTCGCGTCACCGGCCGGTGCATACGTACCGGGCCGTGCTGCCGCAGCCCCTGTCAGATCACGATCGCCACCGCTGCGCCACCGCTGCGCCACCGCTGCGCCACCGCTGCGCTTCCGCTCGCGGCCCGGATCGCCGCGGGTCGAGATCATCGTTCCCGGCCCGATCAATCAGCGTGTACGCCCCGGTCGACCTGAGGCGGAGCCTGACCGGGCACGCGGTCCCTCGTTCGGACGCCGACCGGGACGGGCTCGTTCCGGACGGCGTCCCGCCCCGTCCCGCTGCCGACGTCGAGGGGGCATGGAGCGTCGGCTGTTCCTCCTGCGGTGCCGTCCGGACGCACCTGTCGGCGGCTGTCCGGTCGGGGAAGCCGCTCAGCCGACGAACGTACGCTCCCGGCGTATCGAGTACATGACGAAGACCGCTCCCAGGGTCAGGAACACCGTGCCGCCCGCCACGTACGGGGTCGTGTCGAAGCTTCCCGTGTCGGCCAGTCCGGCCCGGGAGCCGGCCGGGGTGCTGTCGGCCGTCGTGCTCGTGCTCGTGTCGGTGGCGGACTCCGCCGATGCCTGTGACACCTCCGAGATGCCGGACGACGTGTGGGCCGAGGTGTGGAGCACCCTGGTCGTCGTCGTCTGTGTTCTGTACTCCGCGGGTGTGTCATCCGTCGCGTTCGCGGACGGAACGAACCACAGGGCACCCAACAGGGCCCCCGCGGCGCTGGCGGTCAGCAACGATCGACGTGCGGACACGGAATATCGATCCCCTTGTGACGCTGGCGAATTGGCCGTGAGAGGCGATGGTAGTGAAAGGTGCGGGTCACAGGAAAGTCACGGTGGCCATGAGTCGTACGCTCCGGGGTATGAGCACCCCTGAGGCATCACGTTTTGTACGGTTGCGCGTAGAACTGGTCATCGAGGTCGACGACGAGGACGCGCTCACCAAGGCGGCGCTGGGCCGCGCCGCCGAGGATCCCGAGATCCCGGCCGGCGAGAAGGCCCAGGTCGAGAGCACAGTGACGGAAGACACGGCGGAGGCCCTCGCGTACCTCGTCGACCCGTTCGACCTGCTGGGAGACGTGCCGGGCGTCGAGCTCGCACAGGCCTCGTGGAGCAGCGAAGAGATCGACTACGATCCCGATTCGCCGGATTGGGATCTGGACGAGGATGATGACGCCTCGGACGGGGAAGAAGTCACCGGCTGACACCGCTTGGGTAAATCGTGACCCCGGGCGGCAACCGCCACCCGGGGTTCTGTCGTCTCATGGGGCGCAGTGACCGACTGCCCGCACCAGGCGTATCCCGTGGAACGACGTGGCGTGCCCCACACCCGCGGTGGATGTGGAACGGGACGAAGCGGTCGTAGCGTTTGAAGGTGTTACGGGGACTCTCTGCCTTTTGGGGATTCGGCAACGATGGAGAAGCGTGTGATGACGGACAGTAAGCGGCGCAGGGGCCTGGCGGTCGCGTCCGCACTGCTCGGCGGGGTGCTGGTGCTCTCCGCGTGCAGCGGAGGGAGCGACGACAACCCGCAGGGCGAAGGCGACGGTTCCTCGCAGGCCAGGGCCGACGGGGCGGCGGCCAAGAAGGTCTCCGAGGCCCAGATCAAGATCACACCGAAGGACGGCTCCAGCAACGCCTCCATCAACAACGACACCAAGGTCACTGTGGCCAAGGGCACACTCACCGAGGTGGCCATGAAGACGGCGGCCGGCGCCGCCGTCGCGGGTGAGATATCCGCCGACAAGAAGAGCTGGACGCCCGGCGGCCAGCTGGAGCGCGGCACCGTCTACAAGGTCGCCGTGACGGCCGAGGACTCGGAGGGCCGTGCCGCCCACGAGAACGCGTCGTTCACGACGGTCTCCCCGGCCGACAGCTTCATCGGCAACTTCACGCCGGAGGACGGCTCCACCGTCGGCGTCGGCATGCCGGTCTCGATCACCTTCAACAAGGCGATCACGAACAAGGCGGACGTCCAGAAGGGCATCACCGTCTCCTCCACGAGCGGCCAGGAAGTCGTCGGTCACTGGTTCAACGCCAACCGCCTGGACTTCCGCCCCGAGGAGTACTGGCAGGGCAACTCCACCGTCACGCTCAAGCTGAAGCTCGACGGTGTCGAAGGCGCCGACGGCGTGTACGGCGTGCAGCAGAAGACCGTCACCTTCAAGATCGGCCGCAACCAGGTCTCCATCGTCGACGCCAAGACCAAGACGATGAAGGTCACTCAGGACGGCAAGACGATCAAGACCATCCCCATCTCCGCCGGCTCGCCCGAGAACAAGACGTACCAGGGCAAGATGGTGATGTCGGAGAAGTTCAAGGAAACCCGGATGAACGGCGCGACGGTGGGCTTCACCGACGACGACGGCAAGGGTGAGTACGACATCAAGGACGTACCGCACGCCATCCGCCTGTCGAACTCCGGCACGTTCATCCACGGCAACTACTGGGGCGCCGACTCCATCTTCGGCAGCGTCAACACCAGCCATGGCTGTGTCGGTCTGAACGACACCAAGGGCGCCAACGACCCGGACACCGAGGGCGCCTGGTTCTACAACAACTCGATCATCGGTGACGTCGTGGACGTGCGGAACACCGGCGACAAGACCGTCGCCCCGGACAACGGCCTCAACGGCTGGAACCTGGACTGGGCGGCCTGGAAGGCCGGTTCGGCCGTCTGACCCCGAACAGACCTCGTCCCGGGGGCGGCCGCTCGTCATGAGCGGCCGCCCCCGGCGTTCTCCCGCCGCTCCACGGCCTGCCGAACTGTTCCGGAGATCTGGATCCGGCGTCGGCGGTGCCTTCTCATCCTTCTCTTATGCGGGGCTTATCCCTCCATCACATGCCGTCCCTACCTTGCGGCCATGTTCTTCACCTATCTGAGGCGCGAACTGCGCCGTCGCAGAAAGGCGGCGCTCGTCGTCGCCTCCGGACTGGCCCTGGGCATCGCCCTGGTCATCGTCGTCAGTTCCGTGTCGTCCGGCATGGAGAAGGCGCAGGGCAGGGTCCTCCAGTCGCTGTACGGGCTGGGCACGGACATGACGGTCACCAAGGCGGCCCAGGCGCAGTCGGGCACGGGTGAACGCCCGCGCTTCCAGTTCGACGCCCGCGGCGGCGACGCCGAGGAGGAGCAGAGCAGCGACCGCGTCATGGTGCAGGGCTTCCAGACCCTGGCCGCCAGTACGGTCTCGAAGGTCGGTACGCAGAAGGGCGTCTCCGACGCCGTCGGTGGGCTCAGCCTCCAGGTCATCAAGGTCAGTGGACAGTTCCGGCGCGGCGAGCTCCAGCAGGACCAGCAGCAGAACGGCGGCGGCCCGGGAGCCCAGCAGCCCCCGCAGGGCCGCGTCGAGGGCGGCGGGGCCGACTTCGACGTCAACAGCTACTCCGTCTACGGCACGGACGTCACCGAGCCCGGCCTGGGCCCGCTGACCTCCTCGAAGATCACCGGCGGCCGCACCTTCAAGACCTCCGAGACCGACGCGAAGGTCGTCGTCGCCGACACCTCCTACGCCAAGGAGAAGAAGCTCGCACTCGGCGACACCGTCACCGTCAAGAGCGTCCCGTACGAGGTCATCGGCATCGCGACCCCCGACAGCGGCGACGCGGCGGCCGACCTCTACCTCCCGCTGGAGCAGGCGCAGACGCTCAGCGACTCCAAGGACAAGGTCACCACGATCTACGTCGAGGTGTCCGACTCGCAGCAGATCGACGCCGTCAAGTCGACCATCCAGAAGAACATCGGCGGTACGACGGTGACGACCTCCGCCGATCTCGCGGACACCGTCTCCGGCTCGCTCTCCACGGCCTCCGACCTCGCCTCGAACGTGGGCAGCTGGCTGTCGATCGCGGTGCTCGTGGCCGCGTTTCTGGTAGCCGGACTGCTCACCTCCTCGGCGGTCTCCCGCCGCGTGCGGGAGTTCGGCACGCTGAAGGCACTCGGCTGGAGGTCCGGCCGCGTCACCCGGCAGGTGGTCGGGGAGGCCGTCGTCAACGGCCTCGTCGGCGGCGCCCTCGGTATCGCGCTCGGCCTCGGCGGGGCGTACGTCGTCACCGCGATCAGCCCGACCCTCCAGGCCGAACTGGGTTCCGCGGGCGGGGGTCCGGGCGGCCCCGCCCGCCAGACGGCGTCCAAGGCCCTTGACGTGGCGCTGACGGCACCGGTGGCTCCGAGCACGATCGCCGTGGCGGTCGCCCTCGCCGTCACCGG
>Ga0247763_1002013_pt1 | contig 10801 bp, 7 predicted proteins | sample UWRJL141409B4_FD_179926 | JGI IMG/M metagenome (GOLD analysis project Ga0247763, IMG submission 179926) | Plant litter microbial communities from Arlington Agricultural Research Station in Wisconsin, United States - UWRJ-L141-409B-4 | ecosystem: Environmental > Terrestrial > Plant litter >...
TGGACTTTCGCGTCCGGGACGGCGACCTTGCTCCACAGCTCCTCGAACAGGCTGTAGTGGCAGCCCGCTCCGCCTCCGCCGCCGCCGCCGAAGCGTGCGCCCTCGATGCCAAGTCAAGAGCCCTCGAGGCCAAGTCAAGAGCCCTCGATGCCAAGTCAAGAGCCCTCGAGGCCAAGTCAAGAGCGATCCGCAATATTGTGGTTCCGGTTCTGGCCGTGGCTGCCTTTGCCTTTATGGCGCTCCGGCCCCGTCCGTAAATCTGCAACACCAATGTATGATCCCCATCAATCTCCTTGCGCCGCGCTTGATGACACGGAGGCTAACCTGGTTCTTGGGCTTAGTGTAGATAATACGGGTCCCGAGGAAGCCAGCAGATCCGGAGAGGAAATAAGAATGGCGGGGTAGGGGTAGAGGAGGAGAGAAGATACCAGCCGGAGTATGCCCAGCTGGAATATGATCGTGCAAACTCCTCCGTAATAGCAATACATATACTCCCATCTCACACAACAGTGATATTATTCCGCTTCAGTAAACCTGGCCACCTCGACTGTCCACTTTCTTCAATACTTCCTCTAAGCTCGTAGATAATCGCCTGGGGAATGCGTCCGGGCCACGCTGGCATCCCTGGAAATGAGGCTGCGGATACAGCCGCGAAAGAGGCAAGGGACAGGCCTGTAACATCCCCAAAGGCGCTCACGGTCGCCCACGTCGTCGCCACATCAGGGAGAGCCAGAAGAGATCTCATTTTACGATGGGCGTCATCTCGGGCTTATACAATCTCCATCCTACTAAACATCACCAATCCTAGGCCAAAGAAATTATTCATGCCCGAGGTGATTTTTCCATACCAGCTATCTCTGTACTACCGCTCTCTGAAGGAGGCAGTGATACACACAAGGCCGCTCCTTTCCTCTCCGAGATTTTTTTTCTTTTCTTTTCCTCCCAAAGCATGCTTGGCCAGTCTGCTATGTCCACCTAAAGAGAGCCCTTTCCTCTCTGCTGAAAACAAAGACGGCGCATAGATTTCATCGTCCTCCCTCTCCCCTCCTACCCGCGTAACGCTCAAAGCTTGCGAGGAAGCCGCGCCAACAGCCGACTCCAAGAAGCAAATGCGATCCTGGCTCGGTTCGCCATATGTGGAAGGGGGCGAAATACACCGAAACCCTGACGGCCGCCCAATACGGAGGTGGTGGCGGTAGTGGCAGTAGTGGCAGTAGTGGCAGTAGTGGCAGTAGTGGTCGTGTTACCGAGGCCTAGCAGTCGAGCAATATAGGCTGTAATGTTTGCGTTGGAAGAGGTACGGAAGCGGTGTTGGTGGTGGCCGCCTAGGAGCGGAGAGAAGAGGGAGACCGTGGAGGACTGCAGGGTATGGGAATCCCCGACACCACCAAGAGGCGTATGTAAGCCCACCATGCGGATTACGTCTAAGATCTCGCTGTACTTGATGGTAACCTCGATACCTTGACCCGAAACCTTGCTGCTGCTACTATCGTTACTGCTGCCTAGGAGACGTAGGCGGAGCTCGCTATCTGCCTTGGAGAGACTCTCGTAAGTGTTCGTAATGTGGCCGTGTTCGTCGCGACTCTAGGTAAGAACCGAAGAGAGGTCGGTAATGCGCTTAACAAAAAGAAGCTCGCGGTAAAGAGCAGCGTAAAATCGCGCCTCCAGAAATCGTTACCGTACACCTTCCTACCCAACACGACGACGCTTACCATATCGGACTGGGAGTCGGTCGTAGCCCTCGAGAATGCGGCCTTTAAGGAGCCCGAGTACCGCGCGTTGAGAGAAAAGGTAGGCCCCATCAGACCCACCTCACCACTACCCCAGTCTCCCCTTATTAGATCGCGACCTACTAACGCCGGCACCGACAGCTAGCATACCGCCTAACCACGTACCCCGAGCTCTACCTGGGCGTATTCTGTACCGTCGTCCCCGGCCAGGCCAAGGGCTGGGAGATCGAGACGCTAAGTACGGCTCAGCCAGTCGAGACGGACCATACCGACGGTACCGTCAGCGTCCTACTAGCGCACATCGTCGCCACTTGCTACAGGGGCGAGACCATCTCGGACGACGACATAAGCTTCCCGGCCGACTAGCGCACCCGTAGCAAGCCGGCCGAAGTCGGCCACCAGGAGGGCGGGCGTACCATCGCCATCCACTCGCTAGCCGTTGCTCCCAAGCTACAGGGCTACGGCGTCGGCAAGATGATCGTCAAGGCCTACCTATAGCAAATAAACGACTTAGGCCTGGCCGACCGTATCTCGTTACTCTACTAGGAAGTAAGCCCCCCCCCGCCGAAGAGAGAGAGACACCTTTTCCTCTCGCCGTTAATATAACATTCTAGCATCTTATTACCTACTACAAGCGTTTCGGTTTCAAGAACAAGGGACCAAGTAGCGCCCAGTTCGGAGGTGGTGGTTGGTATAACATGGTACGTATTACCCTTCTCCTGGTCGTAAAGCCATCCCAGCCTACTAGGATATCTCGAGCCAGAACTAATATATCTCGTTAGGTTTTTAAACTTACTAGGCCCTAAAAGACTTCGTTCTAGTATAAGGAAGCGTGGTTTAAAGATCTTGAAAAGCTTCGGGTATAGGGAGGTTAGAGCTACGGGACGGAAAAGCAATGAGCAGTGCTATCTAAGGACTTTAGAGGTAGTACTTGAGCCTTTTCTCGAGCGGGAGTCCGGCATAGGTTTGTTCTGCTTAATTTTACTCTCCCTTTTTTTTAGAGAGGCAACTTCTCCCAAAAAGTAGAGGGATCTAGATGGAAGGGTCTCTCGGGATGGGTATAGTGAAGTGGCTAGTAGCGCTTCTTTTACCGTTAAGGCGCGTAGAAACTTACTAGTACATTTGCCTTAAAAGGTGTTATTTAGATTATGCGAACCTGGAAGGCCTTGCTCTTGTGGCTTGGCTAATGGTGCCTTACTCTCCCCATGGGTCAAGTTATGGTGTTGCTAACTTCAGCTTTTATTGGATATGGGTCTTCCCCGTCAAGGCCTCGTCAACCCTCCGTGTCAATCCTAGCCCTACTCTGAGTTGTAAACTTATATACTACACTCTAACACCCGAAAGATTGTTAGCTGCTCTCTAGCGGTTTTCTAGGTAGTGTTTTCGAAGGCGTAGGTCATTGTCGAGTTTGTACCTGGCTATCGAATTCTGCCCAGCCCATTCTCGTATGTTACAGAGGCCTCTGCTGCAAAGACCAATAGGCCGTGGGGATTCTACGATATGCGTTGCCGGGTTATATGGAGGCGTTTAAGACGGTTCATAAGAACGTCTAACTATCCCACCAAGTAGAGAAATGTTATTTAGTGGGCAAGTGGGGTTGGAAACACCACCCCATTTATGGCCACAGCAAGTATAGCCGGGGCAATTTCGGCTTAGGCGGCCCTTAGGTGGCTCGCCCCCAGCTCAGGATTTGCGACTAATACGGACTTGGACAGAAAAAGTCGTGGGGGGAGACTATAGAGGTAGTCGGTCTCTAAAAAGAAAAGAGCCGCATCCGAAGATGGTTAGCCTAAAATCAGGCTCGCTTCACCCTCGGCTCACCTTCGGCTCACTATTACTCACCCCCAGCTCACCAGACCACAAAATTGTCAACTTTACGCGACGAGGGACAAGTTTTGGGCTAGATAGCGCTGGCCCATTTCTGGTCCCCACCCTAGGGGGAAAAACGGTGGTCCTAAGAAATGGGATCGGTAGCCAGCGTATTTACTCTCCGTTTTGAGGTTCTGTATTATAGTAGTCATGGCTACCTCTTGTGAAGACCCCGAAGAAGGTTTAGGATATTCGTCAGGTTGTAAATGGCCTTAAAGGGAGGGTATTATTTAGTTGCTATACGGTTAAGTACTTACTAAATAAGGTTGGGAAAGCCTTGGATCTGGCTAACGTAGAGAGGGTAGGTTTGGAAGCTGAGATTAACCGTTTGGAAGAGGATTTTCGGGCAGTTAGGCCTTACATATAAAAGAGGGTTAGAGAGGCGCCTAACGATAAGTTTGCTAGTATAGAAGATATCGTATAGGCCGAAGAAGCCAGTCGGGAACCCCCTACCGGTTGGAGGAAGGTGACCCAACAAGAAGCCATACCAGCGGTTGAACAGGCTTAAGAAGAAATTATTTATGGGTTGGATCGGCTTCGGGGGGGGCTCAGGAGATGCTGTAGATCTTTTTTTTTTGTATACAAATTACTAGGAAATGCGAGGAATGCTGCATTTGTTGTCCCCCTTGGTGGTGTGCGGGGAATGTCCGGAAAGTGGGTCGTCCGGTTTGGGGGCCGCGACCTCTATTGTAAGAAAGTCGCCGAAATCGGATCCGAGACAAGAGCCTGGGACACCGGCCGATGCTGCGAGTTGACTCGAGGCGCTTGAGGCAAGTCTGCACGCTGATAAGGCGCATTCGGTGAGATTCCTCATGACAGTGCTATCATTCGTCAGGGTGTGTCGGTGGTGAAATGGACTCAGGGGACTCCGTCTTCCTCGTCCTTGCACTCGCTCTGCCCTGTGTCGCTGAGAACTGGCAGCCCTGCCGCAACAGCCAAGACACCCTGTGTCTCAGCAAGCTTACAAACGATACAGAACAGAAACTCGCGCTTACGCCGGGCGCGTTTTGGGACCAGACTCTGAAGCCGAAGCTGGAGCAGCTCTTGGCCAAAAAAGATGCCGCGAAACAAGTGCTATGAGCCAGACGAGACGAACGTTATCGTATCTGTAACTAACCAATCGCAGCGAGATCTAGCCAAGCGCTTTAACGAGCTAGACATTAATTGGGAGGTGGTAGAGGACTAGCTGATGGCCTGGAGCCATCTCCTCCGTGACGGGAAGCGACTAAGGATCGACATCTCGTTCATCTACAAAGAGACTACACAAAAGGTTACCGTGTAGACGCAGCAGAAGCTCCGTGGCCAGAAGAGGACATGTTGGCGGGTGAATGTTGTTTGGTGATGGAGATGTTGATGAAGATGTTGGAGGTTTTGATGAAGATGTTGGGAGCAGAAGAGATACTGGCCACTGATTGATGCCGAAGTAAGTGGTGGGAACAGGGGGTTATTGAGAGGGAGACCTGCCTGCTATATATATATATCCCTACCTCAGAGACCTTAGCTCCAGCCCCCAAACTCCCTTCCAGATGTCCTGAGCTATGTATAAAGTCATGTGGCAGGTTCCTGTATTCATGGATTCAGACGGGCGGTGAAATGGTACGATAAACCAGAGATTTTTACACCTGATGGCCTGAAAAGGGGCTACAGAACCCGGACGATGACGGTCTTCCTAAGGCAACTCGCAAGGTCAAGGTCTTTTGTTTGCCTTTATTGACGATTGTGTTAACGTCTAAACACCAGTCTCGGCCTCTTACCTCGGTGGCCTCAGTCAAGATCTGCCCTTATTACCACTCACGAGAAACCAACATGTCGACGCGAACAGATCACATTTCCGATATTATCGTTCTCCCCTCATGGCTCGAATGAGGAGCAATGAATGTGGTGCTGATGTTCTGGAAGCCTCATATTACGTTGCTCAAAGCACACCTGGCTGTCCGTGAAAATCTGATCCGAACGGGGATGTATGTACTGCCTCGAGGGGAACTCTCAAGGCATTATGATGTCTTATCCTGGATAGAGAACATTGGTATATTCATAAGCTAGGTTAGCTACTATGTCCAACCCGCCATCCAATCAAGCCGTCAACCCAAAAAACTGCAGAACCACACCAAAAGACAAAACCGCAGCCTTGAAACCCAAACCACCCCATGTAGCCTCCTTATACCCGCTAGGACAGTAAGCATCACCCGCAGAACCCAACACACTCACCATAAACATCCACTTCCCGACAAAGGACACCAGACTCATCACGATAAACAGCCAAAACAAAAACTTGACCAGCCCCCGCTTGAAGCGCGACGTATTCTGGAACTTGCGCCGAAACCACCTGGCCAACGGGAACAGCGCCTTCTCCTCGTCCATGACCCTGTCATATTCCCTGTGGTCTTGCGCAGCCTTCCACTCCCGCCACCTCTGGACAGCAACCCAGACAGCCTCCCAGATGGCAAACAGCGGCGTAGCCGCCAGAAACCCAAGAACCACCACCAACACCCCAAGGCAGAAAAAGAAGATGCCGAAACCATAAAAGGTCTCCAACCCCAAAAGCAGCTCAATCATCCCCAGAAAAAATCCCAGCTGCATGGGCAAACCCACCACCCCGAACAACAGATACGTGAGCACCCACGGCCCGGCAGCGCACAGCATCCCGATCGGTACCAGAAACGATCCCGCCCCTACTTCTCCCCCCTCAATCATCGACAACCCCACCGTCAAGATTCGCATCGACGTGAATCCCAGCACCATGACACACCCCAAGAGATGTTATTGCGTCCGTCGCCAGCACCTGGAATCCATGGCCTTTGGAAAAAAGCCACCCCGCCGCAGCAGCTAGCAGAGGCGCGGCAGTAGGCTGCAGAAACTCCATGGCGGCAACGACGAAGCCCACTGACGACTCAGGGCCATGCGAGTTTGCGTTCTGCAGCAGGACAGCCTGAATCGCGGGCTCGCCGATGCCGGACGCGAGGCGGATGAGAAACTGTAGCCAGGAGAACGAGACATGGGCGCCGGGTGGCCCGCGGAAAAACCACAACGCGGCGGTATGGGCTACGTCGAGCAGGATGGAGAGGGCTACGCCGACGAAGGACCATAGCTTCGAGTCGCATTGTGGGGCGCCGAAGTAGATGAAGAGCGAGGCGGGAAGGGAGGGGAACTTGGATACGGTCGAGATGGTGCACTCGTGAATCGATTCGGGGTGTTGGATTGCGCATCGGGCGTATTGATGCGTGCTAGAAGAGGGGATTAGTAGGTGGGGGTTGCAAGTGTCTTGAGGGATTCTTACGCGATGTCGATGGATTGCAGGAGAAAACGGGTTCCAGAGAACAAGGCAGAGCTGGCGGTGGGGGTAGCAGTCGTGGTATTGGTCGAGTTGAGACTGGTACTGCTGTTGTAACTGCATGCGCTGGGGGTGTCGTTTGCAAGTAGTTGGAAAAAGGGCGAAGTCGCATCGTTGAGTATCTGTCTCACTGTCAGCAATTGCTTAACCAGTCACTGCAGTGCGGAGGATGCGAAGTACCGGGAGGAACGGCGCGGCCTTGTCCTGGTCTAGCGGTCTCTTGATCGGCGGCGGGGGCAAAAAATTGCGGGCATCGGACATGTTGGGTCGTGGCGTGAAGACCAGAGTTCCGCCGCGGAACACAAGGGTGGGTACGCCATCGGGCATGTCAGGAAAACGCGTAGCAATTTGATGGTATGTGCAGTTGGCGAAGCTGCTGGCCGCTTCGTATTGCTCCCATGGCGGAAAGGACGCGACGAGTTCCAGAGGTTCGATGTAGGTGCTGCAGTTGGCTTTGGCTGCCTGAAGGACGTACTCCCGAGTCAATTTGCAAGCGTACAGTTCAGCGAGGGTGGTGTTGGACGTCGTCTGGTTATTCCGGCGGTCCAGTCGGAGCACAGCAAAGTGGTGGTCGCTGTCATGTGCCGTGCGTCGAAACGAGAGACCAGACGCAAACGACGTAAAAATGCCGAAAACCACAAGCAAAGGAAGGAGCGACGATGTCATTTTGATGAAGTCCAACTGCCGTCCCAAGGATCCATCCATCTATCCATTTCAATAAATCTCTCCAACTTGAACTGCCGCCATGAGGCTGAGGCGAAAAATCGGAATGCATCCCCCGCATCAATGGTTCCATGCAGTGGAGATTGATTCGCACAGCCCCAGCACCTACCGTTCTATCGGTACAATATACCCATTCGTCGGTTGACATTTTGGGCTGCATGTCCCACTCTTTTGGGATGTCTATTGAGGCTGGGGGCTTTCGCGTTCAGGGGTTAACTCCGACGCTTGGCGTTCAGCCCCAAGCCTCATAAATATCACGAAGGGAATGCCTTGGCAAAGGGGCAAGGGGTAAGGTCTCGGCCCCTCCACTAGAGGCTCATTAGAAGGGTGGCGCTTCCCAACCCGCGACCAGGAGAAAGACGAAGGCTTTGGGAGCCGTCACAGCCCGCATTTCCCCGAATGAGCTGTCTGGTTGGTGCTGGCGCCCGGTGTTTCGAAGAGCCTCGGGATCCGCCGTGTTTGGACATCTTGACAGTTCTTGCTGAGCGATGTGTGTCTCCTTAGATCAGGGAGGTAAGGTTGCCCTCCAGTTCCACCCCTTATCTCAGACTTCACTTGGATCCTCGCACGCAACAGAAAGTTATAAATCAACGCATTGTATTTCCTGCTACCTAGGTAACTATCTGTTCAACTTATTCTCGCGTTCAACGCGATGCGCAACTCGTAAGACTCATTCCTCCTCTCCGCCTCATCGTCCTTTTCCCAGCACATCCGGTGTGCACCACTCCCGTCAATATCTCCGCGCTACCTCGCTCCTGACTTCAGACCTGCTGCTTAAACCAACCCAACCCCCTCCTTCTGAACTGCAACCAACCCCCCGTAGTCCTACCACTTGAAGTTGCCAAACCTTGGCTTCTCCTTCTTCTTCGCCGATCCCGGCAGCGATCCCGGATCCCTCGTGGAAGAAGCAGAACCAGAGGTAGAGAGGGTGGAGGTTGTCGCCAGGACCTGTAGCCCCAGAGCGTGTCGGGATTGCCCTCGGCCTGAGAAGTCGTCTGCGCTTGAGCGTTGTTACCTTGGCTGGATGCGATCGTGTCGGGTCCTAGCCCGAGCCTGGTTGTCCCGGAACTAACTCCCCTGCCTGTCTTGCCTCGTTCCAGGTGAGATACTCGGTGGTGCTTGGGTCGTTGAGGTACGGCAAGAGGCTGGGATCTTCAGCGCCGTACTCTAGGTTCCAGCCTGAAGAGGTTTGAGAAGTTGACTGGTTGGAGCTGGAGCCCTGATGTTTCGAGGAGCCTTTACGTCTGCTATGCGATCCGCTGCGCTTGGACATCCTTAGGAGATCTTGTTGAGTAATGTGAGGTGTGGGCCAATAAGTCTCAAAAACACAGTTTATTGAACCCACCCCAGTCTCGTTCTGCGATTGCTGTTAGTTGCTGACTTCGAATCACTTTCACAGAGTGCTTTGTCTCACTCGCACATTTCGGAGGCCAGGTCTCCAGCTGAGAAGGGTGTCAAGCGAGGGATCGCCATCCAGTTTGTTAGCAAGGTCATGGCTTGGTTAGATGAAGTGTAGAAACAGAGAGCTAAGGCTTAGCTAGACAAAGTGTAAACGCATAGAGTTAGGTATCGGTAATCTATTTGTATGATCATTCTATTGTTACTATTCGGAAGAGCACTTAAAAGGGTACTCGATACAAATGCTAGAATGACGAAAGTAAGTATAAGAGAGCAGATCGGTAGTCTGTTTCGCATCCAACGTTTCTCTTCTTCCTTTCCTGGAACCGAAGGCCGTCGATACATTTGCGGCCGAATTTACGTTTGACGGTCCCTAACACTTTGGCAACACAAAATTAATTCGCACTCGCCTTCCTGTTCGTCCTCGCCTCGCCGGTGACGACATGTACGCCCCAAAGCAACGCTTCGACCGGCCCGCGTATGCAGCAGATTGCCCGTCATGGAGAACTCCACACAGTCTGCCTCACCCCTGCTCGTAAGTTCTTGCTCCTCGGGTTATTAGGACTAAGGCTTAACGGATCTCAAGCGGCATCGCTCCCTATTCACCACCAATGCGTCACCGAGGAGTGCCACGACTCCAAGACAGACACGACCGAGATCCGAGTCGGCTATAAGAAAAGGATAAGACGATGGCAGGGAAGCTCAGCTGTTCAAGTATTTTCTTCGTACTGAGACGTTCTCCGACCCCGACACCATCGCTTATGTGAGCGGAAAGCTCGCCGAAGCCGCCAGCATGTGGAAAGACAGGTAGTTCACTTCCCAGGCCGGCTTTCGCGACGACGCTGCCACGTTCCAGGTGGTCTATCATGCAGCCCCCCGCCTTCGGCAGGAGTTCTAGCTATGGCTTTCTTCCCTAACACCGGGTTCCGCAGACAAGCGCACACTGTTCGTTTACGGCTCGGCCCTAGTTAGAGGGAGAAGAGAGTATCTAGCCGGCGTTATGGCACATGAGTTAGGGCACATTCAGGGTCTCCATCATGAGTTTGAGGCGGCGACAGACGGTCGGTACGCTTCGGAAGACGGAATAGGCACTCTATTATGTCTTACTTCAGAGACCTGCGCAAGTGCCGTGTCCGGAAGCAGGATATGGACGAACTCGAAGCGTTCTATCGGAGGAGCGGGAACTTCAAAGGTTTCAAGATTCAGGAGTTGGAGCCGCCCATGGTTCGATATGGTTAATACTCGGGAAGATATTAAGAAAGGAAGTATGGTCCGCGGGGGGGTTAGCTACGGGTCTTGCTTGACGAAGCAATTCGAGGCGCAATTTCATAGAAACACTCCCTGTCACTCACCCACCTAGTTGCAGCACACGGGCAGAATGTGCCGCTGTTCCATGCCTTGAAACTCTGAAAGCTGGATGAAAGGAAGGGAACTGAGCCACCCTGCAATTCGTCATGGGTGGTCCTATAGGCAGCTGTTTCGCCGGGATGCCCCACGGGGACTTCCTCGCCGGGCCCAACGTCCCGCTTAGGATGCGGCGGGCTGTGGAGGACGAGGCGAGAACTACGTCGAATATTCGGATCGCTGCCATTAGCCCCAGGGATACTTGGTTACTCATCTGGGCGGATGGTGTGATGAATAAGGTTTTGGGGGAGGGGTATGAGGCGCTGGAGAGGAAATTGGATGAGTGGCGCAATCACCTTGGTGCTATCACGGTAAGGACCGACTCCACAAAAGTCACTTTTTTTTG
>Ga0247763_1002015_pt1 | contig 10801 bp, 10 predicted proteins | sample UWRJL141409B4_FD_179926 | JGI IMG/M metagenome (GOLD analysis project Ga0247763, IMG submission 179926) | Plant litter microbial communities from Arlington Agricultural Research Station in Wisconsin, United States - UWRJ-L141-409B-4 | ecosystem: Environmental > Terrestrial > Plant litter >...
CTTTTTTTTTTTTTTTGTTCAGGGGGAAGGGAAAGAAGAACAGACAGATGGATGGAAAGGAGACGGTCTGAACGGTAATGTAACAAAAAAAAACATGGCAGAATTAAAAGGCGAACTAAAAAAAAAGCCACAGAATACATCGGAATGAATAACGGGAGAGGGGGGAAAACCAAAAAAAAACACCACGCAATGTATCATGTCCCAATAATGCAATTCCAGTCCCAAAAGATCAGTCCAACTCCCACACCAGCTCCACCACCTCATCGACGCCTGATGGCACCGCCTGCTCGTACTCAAACTCGTCTGCCCTGTAGACGTAGACCTGGCGGAAAACCTTTGCTTTCTCATCTAGCACAGAGTCCCGTAAGAGATACGTCTTCTTTTCGTCCCGGGAAATCTTCTCGCGCAGCTTCCCGTAGAAAAAGTCAAAGTCCCTCGTCGGTTGTTCCCAAGTCCCCTCAACACGAGACAGATCTAACTTGTCGAGCACACCCGGGCGGTACACGGCAATGGAGTAGCCGTTAGCGAGGAGGGTATCGTGGCCAAAGCGCCAGCGCTGCAACATGCAGTCGCCGCAGACGAGGGTGGCGACACGGGAGATGGCGGCGACGGGGGCGCGGTACCACGATTTCCAGTGATGAAGGCTAACGGGGAGGACGCCGCTCTCAAAGAAGCCCGAGGCATCCCCGCGGATGTCGTGCTGGTAGAGGCCGGGCATGAGGGTGAGGCCGGCGCGGGAGTGGGTGTAGACGCAGTCACGGAGCATGCCGTCGCCGCTGAAAGTGGTGGATTCGCGGAGGCATTGCTCAGCGTGGGCGGAGAGGGTAGAGGCAAGAGATGGAGATAGGAAGACGCCGGCGCCGCCGTAGCCCATGATACCAAAGTTCTTAATGGCGCCAAAGTCGTCGGACAGGGCGCCCAGCCAGACATGCTTGGTGTGGTCGTACTTGGAGAGGCCTTCGTCGAGGAGATGCAACGAGGGGAAGAAGGTGTCATCGTCGAGCACGGCGATCCAGCGGGTAAGGCCCGGGGTGGAGCGCTGATGCAGCTCGCGCACAAGCATGAAGTGGTGCTGCTCGATCGGGGCAGGGCCTTCGCCTTCTTGATCGAAGCGGTTGATGCGCTCGCGGATGGTGGGGGGGATCATTGTAGCGCGCATTCCACGGCTGGTATACTCCTGCTCGAGTCCCTGCAGGTCCAGCATACCACCCTCCTGGGGAAAGGCATCGGCAACGATGAAAAGCAGCTCAACGCCCGAATTGGCTGCCCAATGCTCGAAATCGGCCAAGGATTGGTTGATGCGCTCGTACGAAGAGGCAACGCCAAACATGAGGTGTTTGTACTGCTTGTGCGGGTATGGTGGCGGGACCTGCAGGGTAATGGGTTCGCACGGGGGTAGCTCAACCGTGGAGCAGTCGGCGAGGTCGACTTTGGTCTTGGTGGTGATTAGAGGCTCGGTGATGTTGGTGACTGCTTCATGGCTAGGGTTCGTTTTGCTGCGGGCGGACCGCACACAGCGGCGCGAGTAGACAATGTTGCTGGTAAGGCCAAGCTCTGGACGGCGCAGAAACTCTATCTCTGGGACGTTGCACATGCCCGGCTGCCAGTTAAGTCTCTCCATGCCCGGATAGTGCGGGCGCTCGGGCGGTTCTTCTACCGGCGGCGGCTCTGTCTTTTGTCTGCCCGGGCCGAAGATAGAACCCGGCAGAACCGGCGAGCCATTGTGTAATCGGGAGGCAGTCCACAGGAAGAGACCGAGAATAAGTCCCGTGATGAGGGGGATGCGCCGTGAGAAGCGGCGGAGGACCGTGGTCCGCTGCAAGGCGTTGCGGCACCGGGCGTACATGCCAGTCGGCTTTTCGTGAGAAGACTCCATGGAACACAGAGGGAGCGCGCGGGGCTCGATCACAGGAGCCTGTTTATTAGGGGGATAACCATGCCGAGAGGAAGAAGGGAAATAAAGAACGAAAGCGCGCTGCCTCTGCAATGGCGGCGGCGGGTATGCTAGTGCTGGTGAAGCTGGGAGCTGAAGCTGGACCTTTGCAACGGCGCGTGCCCGCTAGGGGGGTCCCCCGAGGTGGAAATATGTGTCGGTGGCCGCAATTCTGCTGCTGCCCATGCGCACCGTGCAACTTCACCAAGGCTCGCTGCACACCTGTCACGTCGGACACGATGCAGCTGTCACAACCCTGTGTAATCGGCGGCGAGAGGGTAAAATCCAGACGAGGGAACGGGAGAAATGCCGTGTAAAGGAAAGTTATTCGCGGCCAGGATTTTGTGGTCCGGGGCAGAAAGTACGCCAAGTTCATCCGGCGAACGGGACAACTTTGGGCAATTATCCCAAGGGAAAAAAACGGGACAGAACAGAAAGACAATGCTGGAACCTGCCTCGCTCCCTGATGCAACTTACTCCCGTCTCGGTGATGCCCTGTACCCCTGGCTCGCCCTGGCCTAGACTGCGGACGGCTGCGTTTGCGCAATGCCGTTGCGGAGCATGTGCGTCCAATGTGGAAATGAAGGCTTCACTCACACACCCAATCACACCCACTCCGTACCTTTCAACCCTTTGAGCCTCTCTTTTCTTCATCGTCCCAGCCGATTACAACACCGTATAAAGAGTGCACTACTTTAGAATCTGCACGAAATTACGCTTCACCACAAATCGGCCCCTAAGAATTGTTAGCGTCGAATCCTTCGAGAACAAATCCACTTAAGGGGGTTGTGAAAAGGGAGATGCATCAAACTACGAACTAAACATTAAAAGGCTGCTTCCCTGAGCCCAAGGGCTGCATCCAACAAAATCCAGGAATCTCATGTTCATGTTTCGTCCCTTCCAGTCGCAACAGCCAATGCAGTACCACAAACAACAAGTGGACTGCCCGTGCAGCATGCCTGCCGCGAGCTTGACAGTTTGAAGCGGAAGGTTGCAGTGGAGTTTCGCCTTAGTGGGGTGAGTGGCGTGCCGGCACGGATTGCTTCCAAGGAATGGGCACTGGTAAATGAAAGCGAGCCAATAGCAAGCGAGGGCAGGGCATCACAAACCTCGATTCTGCAGGACAATCTTCATTTGTCTCCTACACCGCACATCAAAGCGGGTATCTCGTACCAGGACTCAATAGTGTACACCTCGCCGCCCACCTCAGCTGCTATAGGCCATGTCGGTTCGCTATACTCAAAAGTAATTCGCCAAATCAATGTGCCCCTCAGTGTTCTCTAACAACGGAAACAGGTTCATCGAACCTAGGGCTTGGTCACCGTCGATACCGAAAGAACCACTGAGGCTTGAGAACTCAGGCGTCATTGACACCGACTCGGCCAACTCAAACATGCTGGCCTCGAAGTGCAGGTTGAAATGTGGTGATCGGTCCTCAAACTGGTCTGTTCCTTCCACGCTTCCAGCTTCTTTCCGGATACCAAGAAGTGTCAATTCCTCACCTTGTTGAGGCTGGTGGGCCCTTCCACGCGCCATGCCGGGTCGCGCCTGCGGGACAAGCCCGAAGATCTGCACTGAGCTTTCGGTTCGCTTCGCTCTCTCCTCAGCTTCTCTTTTCTCGAGATGGTCAAGCGCGGTGGTAAGAAGGGATCTGGCAATCAGAGAATACTGCATCGCATGCCCATCAACCTTTCCAAAATATTCTAGAGACAAGATGGATGCTCGGCAGTGTTTCTCCAGGATCCGCCCAAACCCTCCGAGGAGTCCCAGACCTAGCACCAGCGAGGATGCGAATAGCCATGATCTGGACAGGATGAGCTGATATTATCGCAAAATCAAGAAGCAGACTTACACAATCACTGGGGCACACCGTGTCATGACCCCGCCCTCGATGAGGCTCTGGATCGGCTCCAGCATAAGAATCGCTGCGTCAATACAAGCGTCGGCAAGCTTCGCCTTGCCTGAAACCCGGTCGGCCCGCCAGCCGTCCGACAGCCTGTGGCGGAGCTCCACCATAAGAAACGGCCGCGAGACAAGGATGACGGCATAGTAATACGACGAGAGCACCCGGCAAGCGCCGTTGCGTGTTCCTGGAAAGTCGGAGGACTGGCTACCAGCAACGGCATCCTTGAGAGGCTGAAGCCACCTTGTGGACCACTCGCGAAGCTCACACGAAATTCCGTCAGTCAATCGAGGTGAGATTTTTCTGCGTGAGTATACCTCGACGACAATGGTCTCAGTGATGACAAAGATCTGGACCGCGGCATTGAGCAGGTCAAATGTCTCACGACCATCGACCTCGGTCCCTCGGTAGACGATAGTGCAATCAGTGTCCGAAGTCGCCGGCGGGCGTCCCATCGACGTGCTCAAAAATAGATCAACCACCCGGAGGCTCTTCCAAAGGCGGTCCCGCTGGCGGTGGGCCTCTGGGCCGAATCTCGAGTTCACGGCGGTTCTGTGGATCCCGATGGAATATGCTGCCCGCACGGCAATGCCAAAAAAGAGGAACGCGCCGTTTATCTGGCGGGCATTGAGCATGTACAAGGTGACGAGTGTCAAGGCCTGGATGGTGTCAACACCGAGGTTGCCGCTAAGACTGGCAAACGTGATGTCACGCGCGTGGTCGAAGAATCCCTGGGCCGTACGTTCGTCCGACTCCTGGCTGCCAATTGCCAGGACAAGGTAGTTCACCGCTGAAGCCACATCAGTAGTGTTGATCCCTGCCCAAGTTTGAGACCAGTCCAAGATTTCGCGCTGCAGGTGGCCATTGTCGAAGATATCCACGAGTCCCACGGACGATTCAAGATAGGCCGACACGACCGCCTTCACGTCCAAGTCAATGTGAGGAGCTTTGGGCGTAGGCGGGGCCGCTGGTGGGCGCGACGGCGCGTTGGCATTCTCGAGCGCGGAATATGCGCTTGTCTCTGGGGCGAAGGCATGGGAGTCGACGAGGGAGGTGACAAGCCGACGGACTGTCTGGAAAAAAGACAGCGGGGCACAGTCACCCACAAAGATGAGCTTGCCATTGGGGTCGCGCAGGAGGCGGGCTTCGCGGGGAACCTCGGTCTCGTCGTGTTCAGCCTCATCGCCGTCACCAGTTCCACCTCGAACAATGGTGCACGAAGAAACACTACCCATGTCAACCGTAGGCTCTGACGGGGTTGTGCTGGCCGCTGGCGCTAAAACAACAGTAGAGCCTTCAGAAAACGACGTAACCCGGCTTAGGTCCCCATGTCTCGGCCGTCGACGCTGAGCTGAATATCGACATTCATCCGGCTGCTGCCGTCGCACGCAATACTGACATGGCGTCGAGCCACAGCACTTGATCTTTCGCAGCTTACAAATATCGCAAGCATTAGCGACGCGCGCTCGCAGACGCCGTATCCTCGTTTCCTGCATTTTTGGAGTGAGCAAAAGGTGAACGGGGAAGGAAGGTTGCCAGGGCAAGCCACCAACACCGCCGGGATTCGCGGGAAAGCACCGGCAATTGACGGCTCAAACAGGCCGGGGTGGCGCTAATAGCTAGCGTGGTACCTGTCAAAGAAATAGGTTTGCAACAAACCTGTTTGTGTGCCACAGAAGTTTCTACCAAATGGAAACCTCTTCATTGTGCAGCAATATTTCTAGAATTGAGACAGTAGCTGTTTCGTCTCTTTAGACAACTCGACTCCTGATTAGCAGTGTAGTGTGTTGAGACCCTCCAAAGTCCCATACTAGCAGTCGTAGTGACTTGAGACGACATTTTTGTGTCCTCGTCTGCTTGTCTGTCTACAAATCAATCCTTGCATTGTTGGCGACGCCCTATATGAGGAAATCCTCATCACCAGGCATTTTTAGGGAAAAACAACGCCCATCGTGAGGTCTCCTCCTATTCAGAGCCACTTTCTGTCTCTGGTCCTCAAGGACATTGCCCACATGAGGACACCCACTCCTGCCACCGTGGGGGTAGCTTGTCCATCCTTGGAAACATATACCACACTGACCGAGAAGCTCACGGCGTGACCAATGCTCCGGGGCTCTTGGGGGTTCCAAGACCTCGTCGGCAACACCATGAAAATGGTCTTCTCCACATGTATGATTTCGGCGTAGACCTAGTATATATATATATATATAAGTATTGCATCTTTGTCCCCGGCCTCGACGCCGTGTTTTGGTTCCGCCGGGAACAGCTCCTTCTCCAGGGAATATGGTGAATACCGGAGGGGGGAATTGGATGGGTTGAAAACTGTCTAGTGCTTCATTCCTTTTGGTAGTCCAGGGAAATCGTAGTTCTACATAGAGGTCCGTCTGCTTCGCTGAGGCCCATATCTTCTTTGCGGTTTTTTGAATCGTACATATATGGCTACTCTAGTTGTACGTCTGGTCTGATGTATCCGCTCTGTTGAGTACCTACGTCAGGTACATGTACGAACCCAAGTCAGATCTAATCTACCTACTTGAGGCAATTTGCAGTGGTGGGTATTTGAAAAGATATTGAACACTCGCTTGTGACTAGACTATGTCGGTTGGCCACAAGAAGAAATTTCGTGCCAGACGCACGGGGTTTTGTAGACGGTTTCAAGGGCTGCGGTTGCTTGGATTCCAATGTCCTCAGGGGGGGGCGTGGTAGAGTGACCCTAGTCAACTCTGACAACATTCAAAGAACGTAAAGTGCTGGAATAAGGGAAATGAGGGAGGATAAAGAAAGAAAGAGAGAGAGAGAGAGAGAGAGAGAGAGAGAGAGAGAGAGAGAGAGAGAGAGAGAGATAACATTAAAGACTAGAGAGAAGGAACTTGAAGTGTAAGAAGAAAAAGGGTGGTATGATAGACGAGCTCCAGGACGCACCCTACAGCGTCGAGCAGAATCCACTAAGACCCGTAGACCTGGTTCATGTTTTACACATTTGCGCATTGTTTAGTCAAAATGACAAGATCAACCAACCTCGGAGCCATGGGATTCCTCGGATTGTCAGCTAAGTTGAGTTTTAGTAAAGATTAGATATGTGGGCCTTGAGGCCTGGCGAATGAAGACCTCTGTCCGACGGCTTTTGCTTTCTTTGTTTTCGTTTTTTTTTTCTTTTTTCGGGACAGCTCATTTGATGTTTTTGGATGTCGGAAAACAGCAAGTGTGTATAATTCATGTGTACGCTCACGATAGATCCCTCAAGAGCCCAACAAAAAAAGTTCTGTCTTTCCAAGCCCCTAGGATCCACGGGGACACATGACAAATCTGACAGTGATCGAAAAATGACATCACCCAGAATTGGTCAACTAGCTCGGCCCAAGATACAGACAAGAACCATCGTGGCTTGAACCAAGCAAGCAAGCCGCGCCATGTGTTTTACCGGGACCTCTGCCAATATAGCCAAGAATACTCGGGTGTTCGTCATGAAAAGTACCTAGTCTGGCTACCCCAACACCATGAACCACAATCGTTTGGATACCGAAGGCATGTGTGAGCAAGTATCGCTTAGTTTCTCAACGCAAATATAACCGACTACGTGTTTTCATCCTTCGATCAATGTATTAGTGCCAAGCATCTCACCATGTGCATCTTGTGTGGTTACATGGTACAAAAGGACAGTTCGTATAGAGTGGGGTTCCGTTGTTCATCTCGGCAAGGATGGGGGAGGGTGTCACTGGTGTTCCCCCACTGCCTCTGCCTTGACTGTGTGACCTGACAGGCGAACCCCGCAATTGTTAGCACAGTGCAGGTAACTAGTTCGAGGGACGGGTGAACATGCTGTCGTGGAAGCAAAACTGGTAAATTGCTATGTCTTGCATTTTGATTGAAATCCTGGTCGGATCGTAGGCGGAAAGTCGCAAGACAAGAGGAATGGTATGAGAATCATCCCACGACCACTGGAACCAGCCGCTGCAAAGGTCCGATAAGGTCGCGTTTGCGAATGATAATCCATACCAGACCCTGGTATTTGTTGTCCAGTGTTGGCCAACTGTGAGTTGGGTCTGGAGCGGAGTGGCCAGCGACCAATGACGCCAGGTGGGCCAGACAGGGCTCTTAATCGCCTATCCCCTTTGGGAAAGCAGGCTTCAGCGCGCCAGCCAACTCGACAGTGTTGTCACTCTCGCTTCTGTCCCCGCGCTGCAGTTCTTTTCCTGCTTCATCCCCGCACGACGAACAACGTCCCATCCATTCTTCGACAGCCAATGTAGGCCGCGAACAGCCATGGGCCAGTTGATGGCATTCGCAGCGACCGCGCTGCTCCTCTTGAGCAGCTGCGGGGTTGAGGGGCAGGGCCTCAGGGTCGATCTCAACTCTCCAGGTACGCGCGCACAACCGAATCAATTGCATCATGCACCCGACCCGACGCAGCGCGAGGCAGGACCGCTAACAGAGTTTGGCAGAATCGATTCGAACTGCCGCAAAGGTTGTTGCACGCAACTTGATGGGGTACTACAAGGGCAATGAGCGCGGGCAAACTGTCGGCATCTTGCCGGGGCCGCCGCCCCAGGGACCGTATTACTGGTGGCAAGCCGGCGCCATGTTCGGTACGCTGATTGACTACTGGCACTATACTCGAGACGACGAATACAACGACATAACAACGGAAGCGATCCTTTATCAGTCAGAGAACAGCTTCATGCCGAAAAACTGGACTGCATCTTTGGGTAACGACGACCAGGGTTTTTGGGGCATGTCTGCCATGCTGGCCGCCGAAACCAATTTTCCCAATCCTCCCAAAGACAAACCGCAGTGGTTGGCACTTGCGCAAGCCGTCTTCAACACGCAAGCGACGCGGTGGGAAATGGGGGATTGCAACGGCGGCTTGCGCTGGCAGATTCCCCACTCCAACGGAGGATATAATTACAAGAACACAATCGCCAGCGGTGTCTTTTTCAACATTGCTGCGCGCCTAGCGCGCTACACGGAAAACCAAACCTACACTGATTGGGCTGAGCGTTCCTGGGACTGGATGGAGGGTGTAGGCTACATTGACAAGGAGTTCAATGCGCTTGACGGAGCCCATGTGGAGAACAACTGTACCGAACTCGTGCGGGTCCAGTTCTCAGCGAACGCTGCTGTGTTGACCCACGGCGCCGCTATCATGTACAATTACGTAGGTGATTTCCCAAGGTCGTCCCATCCTCCGCATGCTAACACACAAAACCGCAGACGGGTTCTGACAAGTGGCGCCGCCGGGTGGCGGGCTTGTTCAATCGCACAACCGACCATTTCTTCCCCGAAGGTATCATGGTCGAGCGGGCGTGCGAGCTCGAAGACAAGGTCCAGTGCAACGTTGACCAGCATTCTTTCAAGGGTTATGTGCACCGTGCCTATGCCACAGCGGCTATCGTGGCCCCTTTTCTACGCGCTGACATCATGCGAGTGCTTCGTACCTCGACGCAAGGTTGCGTGAAGAGCTGTCTCGCAGATGGGACCTGTGGCTTCCGCTGGGATAGGGGTTCGTACGACGGCGATGTCGCCAATGGGCCTGCTGGCCAGCAAATGAGCGCCCTTGCCGCGCTGTCGACGCTGCTGGCCGAAGGTAGGAACGCTCCACCACTTACCAACAAGACGGGTGGAACGAGTGAGGGAAATCCCAATGCCGGTAGCAACCAAAACATTATACAGCCTCTGCCGCCAGTTACGCAGGCAGGCCGTGGCGGAGCCGGTATATTGACGGCTTTCGTGCTGGCTTCGATTGTCGGCTGCTTGGTTTGGATTAGTGGACACTGGTCGGAGACGTAAACGTGCTGTTTACAAGAATGAGTGTTTTTTCTCCCTTTCTTTTTTTTTTTTTTTTTTTTTGGAAAGGAGTCTTTAAGATGGTATCTACTTGGGCATGGTAAAATCTCTGGGGCAATACGCTGACTGGAGATTGACTTTGGATTAATAGCATGTGTGACGGGTTCCGACCTTTTTCTTTTATTTTATCTCGGTGGCTTATTAGCGTTGTAACACGTATCTATGACTCTCGTCTTTTTTCTTTCAGGGAAAGCTGAAATGACATATCCAAATTTTGCTCACCCGAGCGATCCTATGGAGCCCCGGGCCGCTGCTGGAGCTTCTGTTAGCCAGGCATGGAACCCCGGTGCTCACATGGCCCACTTTACACCTCTTGGGCTGATTTATACGACAAGAGGAACGGGTAGGTACTGACAATGCACATTTTGTTTTTCCCCCTCGGAACGACACGCCCGGCAGACAAGGCGGCTCCAAGACTTTTGTGCCACAAAGAGAGCCGCCTCTGATGTCACAACCAAGATTCTTGGCTAGAGATTTTTTTTTCCCCCTTCCGCAACCCATCTCCCAAGACCTTGTAGAGTGCAAGACCCAAACTTTTTGCAAGTGGGGCTACTAAAGTGAATTGGATTGACTTTACCAAATAACTTATTTTACTTGGCTGTTTTTGATCTTTTCTTTTTTTTTTTTGACTCCCGGATTCCGGATCTCGGCAAGGTCGGTTCTGATTCTGTGGTGGTGCACCCACCCCACATTTAACCGCTGCCGGAGATCTGCATTTTGACAGGATGACAGGACGGCATGGTATGGCAGGGCATTTTTAAGTCGGGGGGGTTTAGTTTGGTTTGGTTTTGGCATGGCTGAGTTGAGTTGAGGCTGCAGCATTTTGGGACATAGGTTGTTTGTTGGTTAGGGTAAAAGTAATGCAACTGCGACTGGATGTGATGCGGTATGCGCGGGTGCTGTGATGTGCTGTGTGTGATATGATATGATATGATATGCCGGGGGTCAATGGGTGGGTCCCTCGTGGCTAATATTCCTGAGCCCTTTGCCGTCGGCCGGTTTCAACCCGGACTGGGCCCGGTGCCCAGATGTATGGGGAGAGTGGGCGGTGGGTTCAGGTGTAGTCTTGGTCCTTTGGTCTTGGTCTTGGGGGGGGGGGGGGGGGGGGGAAACGGTGAACT
>Ga0247763_1002016_pt1 | contig 10800 bp, 4 predicted proteins | sample UWRJL141409B4_FD_179926 | JGI IMG/M metagenome (GOLD analysis project Ga0247763, IMG submission 179926) | Plant litter microbial communities from Arlington Agricultural Research Station in Wisconsin, United States - UWRJ-L141-409B-4 | ecosystem: Environmental > Terrestrial > Plant litter >...
GGGAGAAAAGAAAGAGAAAAGAAGGGGGGAGGGGGAGAGGACAAAGAGAAGAGAACAAAGGGGAAGGGAAAAAAGAGAAAAATAAAAATAAAAAATAAAAAAAACCTGTAACACGTTGAGACCAGGTAAATGCGCGTGGTGAGGGTATACATGGGTGAAGTGAAACTGAGACTTCCAGAGCCAGTTGGGAGAATAAATCTGCGTGTGCTACTGTGCTGCTGTGCTTGCGAAGACCCGGGCAAGTTCCCATCTCTCGCTCCCCGGTCCCCGGCTGACGACCAACTCCAAGCACTACCAACATAATCATTTTATCTACCTAGGTACCTAGGTAACCACCTTTCCTGGGTCTGACAGTCCAGTCCAGTCTGGAGTGTTTGGTGTAGACTATAACATGCCTTTCTCGATCCGACGTGCGTCAGAGAGAGAGGTCAGGTGCACAGTCTGGTGCTAGACATGGATAGGGGACAGGCATGCCCTTCTCCACCTCAGTCAGTATTCTTTTCCGAAGGAACCGGCCAGTCAGACCAGACCAGGCTAGACTAGGCTAGACTAGACCATGCCAGACAGCAGGACTACCTACCTAGGCTGTATTCAAAGCTGATAACCCGCCGTCTTTCTACATGCAGAATACCTTCTCAGAGAGCTCGGACATTTGCGCAGCAGCTTTGACTTTTCACGGAGTCTGCCTGTGGTACATACCTAGCATACGTGTAGGGATTGAACAGAAAAGCGAGGATGCACCGAAGCTGACTGTGCCGCTTCCAGAAGCGGCGAAGAATAATCATGCGCTCTGCCGATCTTTGCCCATCCATACATGTAGAGTAAGAGGGATCAACAATATCCCAGTAACCTGGTCTTGAGACCAGTGTTAATCCCCGGGATTCTGTGGAACTGCGTAAGCTTGGCCGCTTCCTAACCTGGGTCTTTCTCTCCTGCCCGTCTGTCTGTCGGCCTGTTCCGGCACAGAATGCACATCAAATGTAGGTGTGGAGAATTAAAACGGCAGAACCGCAGCTACGGAATTGGGGTTGCAAAACTATTTTGCTGCGTATTTACCTATTTATTCACCTGGACATGCGCCCTTGCCATTTTTGATCTCAGGCCTGCATTGAGGGGACTGGCCTGCGTTGTTGTTCCGAGAAAGCTTGGTGTCTGGGTAGCTGTGGCTCATACCACTGTTGGCTCTTGGTCCATTGACTGAACAATGGCGTAGACAAATGTCTGAGCGCCCCAAGTGACCAAGTCAGACAAGGAATTGACTACAGAAATGGAAGAGGATACTGAAGATCGCTGGTGGTCATCACCCCTTTCCCATTTGCAAACTAGGTACCTACCTGCCTAGATACTCACTTGACTGCTCGCCTAACATGTCTGGTCGGCAACGTCGGCTGGCACAGCAGCGCAACCTAGCCAGCTATACTAGGTAGACAGACCCCTGACAAGGCATTCCAGAAGCCGGGGTAAGATCAAGTAAATGTATGGATTTGACCCGAAACTTCCGGAGGGCTCGGAAGTTTTTTTTTGTTGGAAGCTTAGCATTGTTTTACGCCGCAGAATCCTATTTTCCTTTCTTTTTTTTCTTCTTCTTCTCCATTACCTTTACTTTTACCCCTACCCTTGCCCTGTGCCCTTACCCTTACCCTTACCCTGGCCCGACGCGGCGGGTCACTTGTTTGTTGGAGGCGGTGCAGTCGAAACCCAAGCATTCATGTTTCGAAGTAAGCTTTTTATGCGAGGGCCCAACTGGAACCGAAGCGGCGATTTCCGTTATACCATCATTTCCCCTCACTTCCTAGGAATACAATTGTACATGGAGTTGATCATGTTTTCAAGTATAAAAGCGAGGTGTCTTGCCCCCTCAAACTGATACTCTTCTCTCTCATCCCATCTCATTACAGATACAGATACCAAACAGAACTACTTTTCTTCTTTCTTCAAAGAAAAACAAATATTCCCAAAATGCAGACCAAGATCTTCGCCCTCGTCTCCGCTTTCCTCGCGATTGCTTCCCCCATCGCTGCCTCGCCCGTCGCCGTCCCGGACCCCGCCCCAGTCCCCCAGACTTGTCCCCCAGACTGCTGGGCCCAGTACTGGCAGTGCGTTGCCAACAATATTCCCGAGCCGACTTGCCGTGTCCAGCTGAGTACGTTTTGTTCTGTTCTATCCGGGTGTTGTGTTGTGTTTTTGTTGGTATACTAACTCGATTGTGTACCTACCTAGACGAGTGCCAGAAGGGAATTTGCTAGAGGGTTAGGAGATAAGCAAGGGGTGAAACAAGCTGCCAAGTTGTCTATAGAAGAGCAAGGTTGCCTCAGGACTCTTCAATACAACTTATACAAACCCTCCCTATGTCTTGACATCAAACTCAAACGCCCACCCCGTGTGATTCGCCGTCTGTCTCACCTCAATTGTCATGGAATCATCGACAACCCTGTAGTCTGTTGATCCACGAGGGATTGGTTCCTCCCTTGTAATTTTTGTCGTCGTTGATTCCCCATCAAATGAAAAGGTTGCAACCTTCACAGTTCCATTGGCAGCGTACCCAACTGCACCAAGACCCTTTACCACGATGGTATACGTCCCCGTGTGAACCTTCACCCCCGCTAGAATCCGCACTTTATCCATCCCAATCGTCGCATACACATCTAACCAACGATCCGGTGAGCCCGTCGTGTTGGCGCGCTGTCCGGTCATGGTGGAGCCGTAGTACTTGTAGACGGGGTAGCCCGCGGTAGGCAGGTAGTCGGTCGCTGTGTAATTCTTTGGGTCCAACCGTTTGGTTAACAACCCACCAAACAAGTCATGTAGCTGTGTCCCGCCCAGCCAGTTGGCTAGCATGCCCAACAGGTTGTACCGCTCGAGTCGGCTGATCCACCAGATATACCCGCTGGGCACCATCTCGGCGGCAGCAGCGTATTCGTTGACAAATACCTGACGCGACGGGGCTCCGTGCTTGTTCAACAGGTTGCTCAAGGATGCCAGCGCGTATTCCGGGTCATAGGCAATATCACCAAGACCACCGAGGAGATGCATTGTGTAATAGTCCGGAATGGTGGCGTTGCCCACAGCCTGCGGCAACCAGGTGGTCCAGTAGGCGTTGTTTGGCCCCGGGGCGAAACCGATGGCGGGTCCACTGATTTTCATCTTGTCGAGAGCCGGGTTCGCGCGGATGGCCTTGTGCGTGCGCACGTACAGATCAACCCACTGCTGAGCACTCCGCACCCAAAAGTACGGCTGGATATCCGGCTCGTTCCAAATATCCCAGGTGACGTGCGCAACGTCCATGTTGGCGGCCACATCCGCCATGAGCTGCCGGACGAACTTGTCGTAATCGGAAAAGTCGCCCTTGTCGCCAGGCCATTTGCCGTTCTTGCCGCCGGCGTGGTCGGTGCCCCAGAGGTCATGCACGTATATGTGGAAGTCGGCGCCCACAGCGCGGCAAGTCTTGTAGTTGGCTAGCGTCGACGCCAAGCGGCCCTTATAGTCGTCGAGACTGACAACCCACCCACGCTCGCCTGGTCGTCCCAGCTGGCCACCCCCTCCTTTGCCCCAGCGGAATCCCACATCGGTATACCAACTGGTGGGAATCTGGTTGGGAAACACATCCGGGATGCCGTAGATCCAGCCGGATGCGAGATGCTCTGGCCTGCCCCGGGTGACAGCGAGGTTGACAAATGCTGTTTTTTGGGAGGCAGTGATCTGTCTCGGTTCCGCGACAGGTGACGAGTTCACTAGCGAAAGTATCGCCATGAACGAGAAATAGGAGAAAGGCGACTTCATCCTGCTGTCGACATACCCGCATGGTAGCTTGTCCAGTAGAATACGGCGAGGGTCCTCTGCTTTGCTGCGTCTTATACATAATTACATGGCGGAAATGGTTCAAAGCGCCGCCCGGGATTTGCAACAATTATCCCGTCGGGGGTTGCTGCCGGTAATAAAACCCGGCACTAGGATAAGCATCAATCTCCCAGCTTTTAAATGCTGCGCCGTTCTCCGTTAGACGGAAGAGAAATTCCCGGCGCGCTGTGAAAAACCACCAATCCGAGAACCGTGAGGAGTGTAGGTAGGCTGCAAGCAACCCAGCTCTCCACAGGCGTTTCAGAGTCCGGTCTGAAAGCCTACGTTCAGGTCCCGGTCGCCAGTGTTGGAACAAAACAGCCTGGTTGTCTGACGAATCTGGGTATACAAAATTTCCTTTTTCGTCCATCGTCCTAAACTAGAGTGAGCTATGGCTGGTTTGTCCTGAGCTTCCCCTGATTTTTCCCTGAGCTAGGGTGAACCGATACATCGTCGTCGCAACAACCTCAGAGGCCCCTTTTAGTCCTCCGGCTGAAGTTTTCGATAGATGGAAAGCATTTGTAATGATAGCTCTTATGCAACAATTTACTTACGACGTATATGCGTACTGGATGTTGTTAGATAAAACAGTAATTGCCATTGCGTTGAAGTAATGAACGTTTTGTGCTTTTTAGTGCAGCGGTAGTTTGCGACAAATCTCCTCCGCTTAGCACAGGTATGATAGCTGTAGATACCTGGAACAGCTGGACCGACAGGGTAGACAGAATTCGTGATATGATGATTGGCAGAAAGGTAGGGGCCAGGTTTTAGGACTACTAGCCCGTACTTTGCCTGGCCCAGTGTTGGGACGACGCAGTGTTAAGGGGCCCAGAATTGGGCCTGTTCGCCAGAGCGCTGAGCTGCGTCAGACCACTCACAAAGCGTCACAGTTCCTGGGCTAGTCTCAGGCCCGAATTTTGGCCCAGAATATACCAGTACATGCCTGGGATGGTATATAATACCCCAGCTTAAACTTTAGAATGGTATATAATGTCCCAGCTCGGAATCTGGGATGGTACATGATATAGCGGCCCTGATGGGATAATACACTGTACCCTAGCCTGAAACTGGGACAGTACCGATGGGATGTCCCATAGTATGCCAGTACATGATGGGTTGTCTTAGAATATACTAGTATATACCCTGGGATAGTACGCATCCAGCTAACGTAATGACCGCAAACTTGCGGCCGGACAACCTCGCAGCATCGATGTCGTAGAAAAGGGCAGCGAGGAGGTCAGTTGCGGACCTCTCGCGCATAGGGCCAGCCTGCGTGTCCCGTAGCGACCCGTTAAGAACCAGTGATGATGTTGATGATAGAAATCAAGGTATAGTTTTATATCCACAAGCGCGGGGGTAGCGGTTCAATGACTCTGGTGAGAAGTTTAGCTCCGAGCCATCCATGGAGCGGCTTCGTGTGGATTCGCTGGCCCTGATTGGTGATAGTTACCTCACTGAGCTTGATGAATGGCGATGCGAGGAACGTGCAGTCCTTCAGCCTGATGAACTGGAAGACCCCCATGAGGCAGTAGGCAATGCCTTCGGTCCGCGATGTCTGCCGGCTAGCAGCCCACGACATGCGCTGGCCTATGCAGACGTTACGGAGGCTCTCTTCGCTCTCCCATCTCTGGGAATTTCCTTTTTCAATTCTCGTTATACGAGAGAGCTCGTCCAGCACCTCCTCGTCGTGCTTAGAACCCTGGCTCCTCTAGAAGCCGTCAAAGAACTGCATGCCGTCCGATGCAATGAGTTCTTGCGGTGTCTAGCCGCGTGTGAACCATCGCAGCTGCTTTGGTTGACGACTGTACGGTGGAGGGAGGCTTTATGTAAAAAGTTATGAGAACCAAGGTCCTGGTAAATATCGGACTTGGCGATAACACAGAATGGTCACCATGCACAGACCCATCGACATCCGAATGATTGGTGTGGGCGTGGCATTTTTTCAGCTCTAAGCTACCGTCTTTGGCTTCGACATTTTGACCATCTTCCTCCTCGAGTTCCCATGTCCTGCAAACTGGCCCCCGATCCCAAGCAGCACGGCATCCTGTGAGATACTCTTGGCTGGCGGTTCGAATTCCTTGATGCGGTCGAGAAGGTCGCCGAGGTCAATCTCGGTGTCCCCAAATTCGCTGGGGGGCTCGCACGCGACGCTGGAACATGCAGCTTTGTCGTGCTGCGGCGGGTATTCCCTACGTGTTCGCAGTGATAAGTTTCTTCACCAGTGCAAAGCTCCGTGATACGACATACTGTTTCTGGTCCGTTTGGGCAGCCTCTGGGCCGGACTGGTCCTTTGCAAGGGTCGGCATCGTCGCAGGACGGACGAGAAGCGGGAGACTCTTCATCGTTAGTTGAGTGCAGAGCGGATGCCAGTGTTTCTGGTCCTTTACTTCAAAGCGTCGGATAGTCCACCAGAAAGAAGACTTTCCACAGTTTAAATACACCACCGGACATGAAGGTGTGTCTTGTCAACAGTTGATACATGTGTGTCGGTGTGCACGCATCATCGTCACAAAAGGGTAAATCTACGACTCGGATGTTTGCTGCCGTAGTCCCATGGAAAGATGTCAATCCTTGTCGGCAAACACATTTACAGTCCTAGGAAGACTGAAGAAGTGTCGCGCATCTACAATTGTGTCCAGGTTGTTGACACAACCAGAGCAGACACTCCACAACAGTCCCTGAAGGATTGTTAGCTGGGTACGTACCCTGCCCATATTGGGCGCAAGGCCTCGAGATAGGTAGTTTTTCAGGACCTCGTCGCCATTTTCCCAGCCTTTAAGCTCTAGGGAAAGGACACGATAGAAATTATTCTAGCCATTGATGCATAGCCCATGGGGCCTGCTTTTCGAACTCAAAGGCGTTATTTCGGTTTTGCGAGGCGCATGTTCTTGACCAAACCCCTTAACAGTCTTTCAGGGATTGTAGGTGCTAACTGCCAAGGGACTCAATTGGCATTGGGTTCGGGAGGGCGGTTCCGATAGTTAGTGAGATACATTGGCGACTGCGAAACTTGCTGGTCCAGCATGGTCGGCATTAACAGGATCGCCAAGCCGCACACAATTGTGTTCCACCCCTCAAGGCCCTTTGCTCAGCCACAGTCTTCGTCGCCTGCGATGAGAAGGCTCCCTCCCTCTCGACACATTCACCACTGCCTAACAACAATTGATGCAACACAATCTGTCTCTCTAGCTACGAAAAGCGCGATCGAGCGTCTGCAGCCGAAATGACGCAACAATACGACTTTTCGGGCGAGCTTCCAAGAAGTGGCTCGTTCTCGCTCGGCCACGTCGAAGGGGCCAAGAGCCTTCTTGGAACCACAGCCGTCGATTCTGCGAGCTTTTCCTGGGATGGACCGCAACGTAAAGGCTTGGACCCCACAAACCGCATCGCCAAGGAAACCGTCAGCGTAAATGAGCTCGCCTCTTTACGGTCCGTCGAGGAGCAGAAGCAAGTCGTCGACGGCTGGCTAGGTCGCGTGCAGCAAACCGAAGAACAGGGCAGCGACTGGGACCCACCTACACCACCCGCCTCGGACGTATTCGCCGGTGTTGACGACCGTGAGCCATCCATCGGCGACGAAACCGAAAACAGGCCGCTACCTGGCCGGACCTACTTTATCGAGAGCGCGCCCGGTATTGAACCCACCGACCTGTCGCTCATGCGCGAGATCGCACCTTGGCAAGATGCACCGGCCGTCTTCGAGATCAAAGCGCCGCAGGACCCGGAGGGATCCTCGCAAGCTGCTATTGAGAAGTTTGAGCGAATGTGCAGCGATACCAGCTCCGTCGTCTCACGGGCCGCCACCTGGGGCACTCGCCGGAGAAGCCTGCCAGATCTTGTCGACTCCGACGGCATCATTTCTGGGAATTTTTTGAAGAAACTCTCGTTAGGCTCTCAGACACAGCGAAAACCATTGCTGCTGCGCAGTCTCAAACAGTCCGCCAAGAGCCCTTCCACGTTTCCCTCCCAACTGAAGCGCCTTTTTTCGAAAAGTGATCTTCTTCCAAGAGGCACTAACAACCTCGCCGATATGTGGCGGAAAATCGGCGGCCCACCGGTTGCCTCAGGAGCCCAGAAGACCGGAATATCGGAAGACCAAGACGATGAAAGAGCTTCCGAGGTTGATGAGGAGAGCGACTATGCTGCGGTGTCCCTCGCAGACTACCGCCCAGATCTTGAAGGTTTTAAGCAGCACGTCTTGAAGCTTAACCCGCTCATGAACAACTCGAACACCTACCTCGTCGATAGGATTGCACACCAGCAGATCGTTCGGTACAAGTCGCTAATAAACGCCACAGTGAACCATTTAGTTCGGGTGAAGGATCAGAAATGTCCCTCTGACATACGGTGTATTGCCTCCGGCGGCGATGCCAAGGCATTCCAACACCACGATTCTCTCAGTGCTCAGTTCGATGACGACGATGGGGCTTCTACATCGCCGGGCGTAATTTCCGGTAGCAGCTTTCCGCTCGGTATACCGATGCCTCCGACGACGCTTTTACCGGCCGAATTCGAATGCCAGCTTTGTTACCAAGTCAAGAAGTTTTCCAAGCCTTCGGATTGGACAAAACACGTCATTGAGGATCTTGAACCGTACACATGCACCTGGGATAGGTGCAGGGACCCGAAGATGTTCAAACGCCTGGCCGACTGGGTCCGACACGAAAACGAGGGGCATCGCCATCTGGAGTGGTGGGATTGCGATATTGAAGATTGTCGGCACGTCTGCTATCGGCGCGACAATTTCCTTCAACATCTCATCCGGGAGCATAAGTACCCGGAGCTCAAATTCAAGACCAAGGCAGCCATCAAACGAGCTGGTGGCTTAGATCCTACCTGGCAAAAGCTGGAAAGCTGCCACCAGGAGACTAAATCTCTCCCGCATGACGAGCCTTGCCGCTTTTGTGGAAAGACGTTCCCTACCTGGAAAAAACTGACAGTCCATGTCTCCAAACATATGAATCAGATTGCCTTCCCCATCATGCAACTTGTCGCCATGAAAGAGGTGGACGTCGACACTATCATTTCCCCGGTCCCTAGTCCCCCGCCAAGGACGTTTCCCGCATCTGTCTCCGCAAGCCATCAAGCTGGGGAGCAGCGATCGTTTGGACTCTTCGGACCGGCACGTTCGGACGTCATGACAGCAGCGCATCGCATTGGGTATGCTGGACAATATAAATACGATGCCCCAGAACGGAGCGGGACGCCCTACCCGTTCTTCACCCCGCCAGCCAGCATTCGGATGACCGCTTCACCGCAGGTTGACAGCCCAATGATGCAGTACCAGTATGCCGCTCTTACCTCCAGCTCCATTTCAAATCCATCTCCAGCATCACGGTTCCAAACGGAGCTGTATCCGAGCTTCTCGCCATCGAACGAGTATGATATTATACCAGCGCAGGGCAGCCGAGGCCCGTACATGACGCCCGATGACAGCCGAAACTCGTATATCACGCCCGATACCAGTGGAAGTAGACCCTCAAGCCGGGGTGGTTTCGCGACTTCCGCTAAGAAGCACACCCAAAGCCCGCGACTTATGGTATCAATGTGGGGAAGCGGTGCCCTAGACAACCCTTCCACAAATATACCTGAAGTATATTGGCCACGCGTTGAAGATCTCGAGGATGGTGCCAAATCGCCAGATCAATTTCCACTAGAGCCCGAGATGTATTCACCACCCCATTTTCGAATGGAAGCTACGGAGAGCCTTGACGTTGGCTTCGCAGGTGGCGCAGTTGACGCAAGTCCAATATCAAGGGATGACAGGACACTAGCTGGCAAACTCCCCCAGTTAGGAGCACCAGAGACCGGTCTGGCTGTCGAAAACCCCCCCCGTTATCCACCAGACCTCCCAAAGCCAGGAGACTCAATGAAAAAAGAGTTGAATTCGGAACCCCACCAGGCCACGATTTCAGCACCCTCGGATATGAAATCCGCGGATGATAACAGACCAGAGCAGCCCACAGTTGCGCAGCCGTCCCTGACAGAAGAGGACGGACCATGTCGCGGTGCCAGGCAGATGGGGGTTGCTAAAATCCGAGTTGAACTCATTTCTATTTCAAGAGACGACGCTGGTTGTGATTCCACGGATTCGGATGCACCCTCGGAAGAGGAAGGGGGACCCATGGATGACGATGGCGGTCAAGGTGGCAGATCGACCAATGGCGGCAGTTCATCTGGTGACGGAAATGCTGGCGGGACTAGCCAGGATCCCAAGCCACCCGGTCCGCCGGGAGGTGATAAGCAGACGAGAGAGAGAAGAAATGGCGGGCAGGGCGATGGCAGAAAGCGACGACGCCAAAATTCGCCGGATTCCAGCAACAACAATTCTTTACGATTCGCCTGCCCGTACCAAGTGTACGAGCCGCTTCAAGACTGTTTGCAGCGGGGACCGAGAAACCCCAAAGGAGGGTGCGATGGGATGTATCGGCTAAGGTCAGTACAAAGCATCTCCCCAAGTTGACTTGTAGCATGCAAAGACACCTGCTGACCAAGTCCACGGGCAGGCAACATCTCAGTCGAAGACACATGATCTCATTCCGATGCCAAACATGCTGGAGGTCGTTTGATGGAAAGGCAAAACGGCAAGAACACGTCGAAGCCCGAAAATGCTCCAAGAAGCCAAAGCCTGGGAGCGAGCGTTTCATGGACCCAACCCACGAGAAAGAGACTGAGAAACCTTGCGGAGCCATGTCGGAGGAGGATACTTGGTGGAAACTGTTCCAGCTACTCATCCCGGGGATGGAGGTCTGGGATCTGCCTTCGCTGAAGAAGCAATATTACCCTTGTAAGAAACGTTCCTATGGATTATCATGCCATGGCTGACCGTTTTAGACTACATCGCCTGCGATGTGTCTTTAACTATCCCGAGCTTGAACTTCACAGACGTGGTGTTCCCAGACTTACAGACTGATAGGTCGGCGTCAAACGGGTAAGTACCACCACCTCAGTCTTCCTTCGAGA